>Ga0310342_100000156_pt1 | contig 34316 bp, 22 predicted proteins | sample S15DNA20500_MG_FD_206155 | JGI IMG/M metagenome (GOLD analysis project Ga0310342, IMG submission 206155) | Marine microbial communities from station ALOHA, North Pacific Subtropical Gyre - S1503-DNA-20-500_MG | ecosystem: Environmental > Aquatic > Marine > Oceanic | place: Pacific Ocean: North... | reverse complement strand
TAAAATATGTAGTCAATACCGAAATGGATTTTACTAAAATAGATTATAGGGTTGAAAATCCATTTGATGATAAAACTGGATGTCAAATTTTAGAAAAATTATCTTCTATGAATATTAATGATGAAAGTAATTATCCAGATATTGAAAAAATGAAACATGTATATACTAGTTTAGATGAACGAATTCAAGAAGCAATACATAAATGATAAAATTCATAGCTCAAACATTTACCTAAAATTGTACTCAAAACAATATCATGTGGATAATGTAATCCTCGCAATATTCTAGAAATAACAACTATCCAATAGAGAGTATTAGCAATATATGGAATTTTCAAAGAGTTAAACATGACAGGATAAATCAACATAGTGTTTTGTACACTCATTGATGGCAATGAATAACTATTTTCTTTCTTTTTAGAATCAGATTTAATCCAATCATATTTTTGAAAAGGTCGTTTATGTTTAATGATTTTTTTTATAATATCATTTAACTTTACAGATATTTGTAAAGCAATTTCTAATTTCAATCCCATTCTCCAATCATATAAACAAAATGTTAATATATACCATTTTAATCTTTTTGATGCAGAAATATATTTAACAGGTTTTTTTATAATCCATATAATTTTTTTTGGATGCGGTATTAGATATTGAAGTGAATAGATAAATAAACACTGATAATAGCAACAAGAATTCCATAGATTGGTACTATATGTGATTATATCACTTAACATATTTTTTGGCGTCCTTACTTTTATAATAGATAAATTTAATTTTGATTTTTAATAATTAAATATCAATTAAAAATAAAATTTAAAATCGATATATGTTAGATATAGTCGCACCGAAAAAGTATAATGACTAATCCGATTGTTCGTATTATTATGGATACTTTCCCGAGTATTCCTCGTGAAATCGCGGAAATGATTAATACGGAAGTACAAGCGATTCGACTTCCAATGCCGGAACTGCCTAATGATATTGTGAATATGATTATGCGTTTTAATTACGCTGGCTGGGCCGAACACCGCAATATGACAATGCCGTTTGTTGAACCAACGCCTGTCTTTCGTGGTTTTATGTAAATTAACTGAAATTTATATTATTTAGTCTATTTAATCTATAAAAATTTAATTTAGGGACTGGAAAAAATAGTAATTTTTTATTTAGATTATGAATAAAATCGCGATTCTACCAAATGTCCTTGCCGATTTATTACATTTACTATTTTATTATATTTTCTATCTCCCATATACACTGGTTTTTTTAATCTATATGTTGAAAAAGTTTGTCCTCCATTCGAAAATGCAGATTTATTCTCTTTTACGTTGTTCCATATTGGAAGATAAAAAGATTGTTTATATCCATTAGTCGCTGCTGCAGTAAATGATATATTCAAATCTACTGAAGTAGTTTTATCTGGATGTATGGTCATATCCACTGTTCTCCTAGGTTTATATACGATATGATGTTTTCCTCGCCAATTAACTGCTCTAGGAGCAGTTGCCTCTCGACTAACCGAAAAACATTTGATTCTTTTAAAACCACTTTCTTGATCTTCATTCTTCTTATATTTCGAGGAGAATCTATTTTGGATTGGTTTTCGTCGTTTTATTTCGGAAGGTAGTCCATTCCAAATAGGAATATATGGTTTGGTATTACGTGGACTCCACACAAATGAAGGTTTTTTTTCTTCATTATTTATTTTTTTTTTATTATTTAAATTTAAAAATTGTTTTCTATTCATCTGTATAATTAATTAAATAAATATGATAAAAATCAATTTTATTTTTAAATATTAATAATGTAATAAGTTAATAAGTTATATATATAAAATTGATAATATATATAAATAATTAATTTATATGACTATTACGGAAAGTGATTTAAGAAAAAATATAGAAGATTTAATTCAATATTTTGGTGAATATATAAGTTCTCCGGTATCGCAAATTATAATAAATTTTGCTAGAGAGCCAAGATGTGGTGATGGGGATATCATTAGTTTTTCTTCAGGTTGTCAAGAAAAGAATATTTGTATTCCAATAACAATTCGTATAGGAAAAACAACAATTAATAAATGGTATTGTGAAAAATGTGCTCAAAATTTTATCCGCATTTTGAAATTTAATTAAATTATTTCACTATCTTGATTATTCATCATTGTTCTAATTGAAGTTACTAAATTTTTAGCAGTTTCTAATGTTTCTGTTAATTCATTTATTTCTGTAGAGTTATCTACAGTCTCAGTAATAATATCACCAACAGTATCTTCACATATTGATATAAATGATGATATTTGACTCATTGTTTGATCTCCTCCATATGATCTATATAATGGGCGTAATAATGGTACTATACTAACTAGAGAGTCAGACAGAAATCTAGTTTCTGCTGAAGTGAATAATGGAACATCTTTTTTTTCAGTTCTACATAAAGGACATATTTTTTTAATTTTGTACCATTTATTTATACATTTTTTATGAAATGGCTTGTTACAACATTCTTGTATAATAACACGTTTGCTATTAACTTTACGAATGGTATCAAGGCATATTGGACAGATTTCGCATTTATGTTTATAATTAGACATTGCCTTATTAATAAGTGATATAAAATATTATAACTAAGTTATTTAAATTTAATAAATAAATTAATCTTATTAGATTTAAATTACTAATATTTTATAGTAATAATATATATAAGTTTCAATGATTAATGGTCTTAATGTGATAGGTTTAGGCTGTATTTTTGCTTTTATTCTTTATTTAGTAAAAGTTTTAAAAAAAGGTCCATATATAAGTAATTTTGGAAAAGGTGATACAAGTAGAATTAAAAAAATCTATATCATCCCTGCTAATAAAGTAACATCTAGTGGAAAAGCTGTGATGAGTCAATTTAAACCAAAAATTATTAATATTAGTAAAGGGGATACAGTAGAATTTATTAATGATGATAAAATACGCCATGCTATTGAAATTGGTAATGATAAACTACATAATAGTAAAGTTCTTTTCCCTGGAGAAAGTTACAGTGTAACAATAGAAGAAGATGGAACTATTGCTTATCGTTCATCATTATATTCTCATATTGGTAATGGATTTATTAATGTATCAAGTGTGAATCGTTCTTCAAGTGCTTTAAAAGGAATTTTAGGTAAATTTTTTGGAAATAATAAACCAGTAAAACCTAAATCTAAAGTTGAATCAGAAGGAGCGGTAAAAACAGAAGCAGTAAAAACAGAAGCAGTAAAAACAGAAGCAGTAAAAACAGAAGCAGTAAAAACAGAAGCAGTAAAAACAGAATCTCAATTGGGAAAAAATTTAGAAAAAGTAACCTCAATGACTAAACCAATTAAACGAAGATTAAAAAGAGTTGTTAAAAGTGCATTTACTGTAATTGGTGGTATTGGTCCAGCAATAGATTCTATGTTAGATGTTTTTGATATGTGTTCTGAAAAAGGTTTAATGGAATGTATTAAACATAAAAAAACAAGAAAAATTGGTTTATATTTAGGTATTATTATTGTTTTAGTAATTGGTGGATTATATATTTATAAAAATCTTGTATCAAGTAATTTACTTTTACCAGTTCAAATGGATGGAGGAGATATAAAAGTAGCAATTAATTAATTAATTAAAGAGAAATACTGATAATTATTATATCAGTTTATAATAGAATTGTAATGGAAACTGATACAAAATCGGTACCGAATTCTAATTACGTATATTATATACGGAAAATAGGCAAAGGCTCATTTTCGAAAGTCTATAAAGGGTATAACATTCTAACAGGTGATATAGTCGCGATAAAAAAAATAGACCTAGATATGAAACCGCTTATGATAAAAAGATTAAAAATGGAGATTGAAATTATGAAGACTTTAAAACATAAACATATAGTTAAGTTATATGATGTGATTTATGATGAATATTATGCTTATTTAATTATGGAATATAGCCATTGTGGTGATTTAGCAAATTATTTAAAAGGTCGTCCCTTAAAAGAGAAATTTGCCCAAAAATATTCTCGTCAATTGGCTAGTGCAATGAAATATTTAATAGGGCGTAACATAATTCACAGAGATATAAAACCACAAAATATATTAGTTTTTAATAAAAATACCATAAAATTAACTGATTTTGGTTTTGCTAGATATTTTGATAAAACCATAATGGTTGAAACTTTATGTGGTTCTCCATTGTATATGTCGCCAGAAATTATTAAATATAAAAAATATAGTCATAAAGCGGATTTATGGTCAATTGGAGTTATTATTTATGAAATTTTAACAGGCAGACCTCCTTATAGAGCTAAAACTCATTATGAACTTGCTAAAAAAATTGAGAATTCACCAATATTTTTACCAAAAATGATACCGTTAAGTAAAACTTGCACTGATCTACTTTTAAAATTATTACAAAAAGAATCTAATAATCGTATATCATGGCAAGATTTTTTTAATCATGATTGGATTAGAGATCCAAATCTAGATAATTCAATAAATAAAAAAATGGTTAAATCATACAATTCAAAATGTTCGAGTATTAATAGTTCAAATAGTGATTTAACCTTTCCTTTACAAAGTGATGAACAAATAGATAATAGTCTTTTGTCAAATTCATTCTGTAGTCCTGATAGTTTTGATAATATTTCAGAAAACGATCAAGACTCTAATGTTAGAGACTGTGATGATATAAAAAATACTGTTTTAATTAAAACAACACCAGAATATATAAATCTTAAAAATAGATTAAAAACAAATTATATTTCATCTTGTGAACCAGTTAATAATGAAATGTTTACTAATCCTATTAATTTTTCTCCACCAAGTAGAGAAAATGGATTTATAATGATTAAAAAACCTCAACCAATTGATCCAATACAAAAACAAAGAGGTTTAAATAAAGATCCAAATAAAGATCCAAATAGTAGAACTATTTTTAGTGGTTTATATAGTTATATGAATAGTTCAGTTAATTATTTTAAAACTTATTTAAAAAATATACCTAATTCAAATTAAATTTTTTAATTTTTTAGGATAATCAGTAATAATACCATTAACTTTTAGTCTAATTAATTTTTTCATAAGTTCTTCATCATTAATTGTATAAACTAAATATTTAAGATTATTTTTTTTACAATATTCCAAAAAAGGAATATTCATTGTTTCAATACTTTGAATGATAAAATCACACTTATTTTTATCATAGATTGTATATTCAATCGGATTATTATAAAAAATTAATCCATATTGAAAATAAATTTTTTTATTAATAAATATATTTTTTAAAATTTTTATTACATTATGGTCGAAAGATGCTAATAAAATATTTTTTTGATTAAATAAATTATTATTTAATACTTTTTCTAATAATTTTACTAACTCTTTTATATAAATTTCTAAATTATATTCAGTATATAAATATGGTACTTTTAAATCTAAATATATTTTTGTTTTATTCGATAATTTTTCCAATATCGAATATAATAATTCAATATTATTATCAGAACATTCTGATAAAGTCATTTTTTCAATTGAATGATTATTATGATATCTATTATGAAAAACAACTAATTCTTTTGTTTTACATTGTCTAATATCCATTTCAATCATATCTGCACCGCAGGATATTCCTGAAATAAAAGCATCGATTGTATTTTCAGTAAAAGTACCTGACGCACCTCTATGAGCAATGTTTATCATATACTCTAAATTTTGATATTTTAATATAATAAATTATTGGAAAAAAAACTTATCTAAAATTATATAATACTATATTATAGATGAGTTATATAATGAGCAATATGGATTTATTTTTTCAAATCGGTGCCAAAGAACTTCAAAAACTCGAGGAAATATTCAGTCAAAATTACGGTGTTTTTAATCAATCTTTTAACATTGCAAAAAAAGAACTGGCTGATTTAGGAAACTCTAGAAAACTTGAAATGATACATAAATCTAGTTTTGGCGCATATATTGATATTACGAAATTAACACCTAAATTCAGTTTCAGAAATTTGTCCTCTGATAAAGCCAATGTTTATGAAGAAATTCAACCACTCATTCAAAAATTACAAAATGCTGAAGAAAGTGCTAAAATGCATATACTAGTTATGCCATTTTTTATTAAATCGAAAAAAGGATTAGATACTGATATTTTATATCTTAATATTAGCAATAAGGAAGATAATCACTTTATAATCAATATCGATAGAGTATCTCCCAAAAGTCAAGCAGATAAAAGTGATATTGATAATAAATTAGAAGCAATTGGTGAAAAGATTGCCGACCATTTTCATGTAGAATTACATGACGAGAGTTTTAAAGTAGATGTTAATACTCAAGAATTTAGATTTGATAATGCTGAAAGTATTGATCTTGGTATTGATATCGTCACACAAAATTTACTTTATACACTTTATTTTTTATATAAAAGATTAAAAAGAGCAACAATTGATACTCAAACAGTTTGGGATGATACAATGGGTTATGCTAATAATCAAGATTTTGTTGCTTTTCTTAAAAAAGCAAAACTTTTAGAAGAATTAGGTTTAAAAGAAAAAACAATGCTTGAAAAAATTAATCAAGCAATTGTCAAACAACTTAAAAAAAGACCAGATTTAGATTCTAGTAAATTAATGAATGACTTAGATAAAACTTTTGGCTCCATGAAAGAAATGTATGCTGAATTTGATGCTGAAACAATTAATATTGAACAATTAACTGAAGGTATTGAAGCAAAAACTTCTGAATTAGTTGAGTTGTTTGAAACCAAACATAAAGCATATAAAGATTTAAATGAAAGTCGTATTGTTATTAATGAAGATATTGAAAAAATTTATGCTGAATTCATACAACTTAAAAATGCTATTGTATTTGGTATGGATAATTTAATCGAACATCGTGGAATTATTAATAAACAATTATTAAAATTTGAAAAATTAGAAAAAAATTCCCAATATTATGAAGACCATAAAGAAGTTTTTGATAGAATCAAAGACGATTTAAATCAAATGATTGCTAAACAAGAAGAATTCAATCATAAAATAATGGATTTAAAAGATAAATTAACTTGGAAAAAAGAACAATTAGAAGAAAAGAAAAATGAAATCAAAGTAGTCGATAACAATATGGACCAAACTGAAAAGGCATTATCTATTATTCAAAAAAAATTACAACGCTTTAAACAAGAGGGGGGAAAGAAAATTAATGTTACAAAAATAATAGAAAAAGCAGTAGCAAGAAAATCAATTAACACAATTGCTGAGAATAATAATATTTATGAAAAAAATATTAAACTCAATACAGAAATTGAAGATTTATTAAATAAAGAAATATCTCAATCAGGAGGGAAACTTGGAAGACCACCAAGTAAATCTAAATTGGATAAAGTAATGATCCAATTAAAGAAAGCAACAGTTGACCTCGTAAAACAACCAAAAAGACATAAAAAAAATATTAAAAAAATTACTGTTGAATTTTTACCAGTTATTAATAAATATCAGCAATATATTGAAAAATATCATACTCAAATGAATAATAGACAAGTTTTAAAAGATACTTTAAGACAATCTTATGTTGAACTTAGAAGACTTGAAACTGGTTCCAAAAAAGCAAAGAATTTATTTGAAGCACAACAAGGCAATATTGAAAAAATGATTAAAAAAATTAATAATGCTAAATTTGAATTAGAAGATAGTCCTAAAGGACAAGCAACAATTGATAAATTAGTAGATCATAAAGATAGATTAACTCAATTTGTTAATTCTAAAGCAGATTATAATAATAAAATTCAAAAAATTAATACCGCTCTTAGAAGAAAAAAACAAAGTTTAAATAAAACAAAAATAGATGTTCGTGCTAAATTAGCAGAATTAAAAGATACTGGAAAAAAATTAGATGATGTTAAGATAGAATTAGAAGAAAAAACTGCTATGTATGGAGGAAGTGTATTAAGAAGAGTTATGTTAAAAAATAAACTTAGACAAGATAGATATCTTAAATATTTAATAAATCCAGTTGAATTTGTATTAAAAGGTGGTAAAAATATTGAAAAAATTGTTATTACAAATAAAAATCAATCTAATTGGATTAAAGAAGAACCTCAATATATTTTTGAAAATTTTGATGTAGAAGAATTAAGAGATATTGCTAAAAAATGGAATCTTAGAGAATATCAAAATAAAGAAAAAAATGAATTATCAAGCACACTTAAATTTGTATTATACGCAAAAGCCGGATTTATTAAAGACCATAAGGATTATTTATTACTCGCAGCACTTTTGAATACTGACTTAATAAGTATGAATAAAAGTGATGTTGGTGAAATTAGAAAAGCAGTTAATCAAAAATTAAAAGGTATTAGTTTACCAATTGGTATTCAAATGGGAGGACAACCAACTGAAATTAAAGAAACTATTCGTATTAAAGAAAAATATATTGCAAAAGCAATCGAACCAAAAATTGTTATTCAAATAAATAAAACCAAAACAGAATTTTTAGAACATCTTAGAAATCCAAAACGTGAAATGAGAAATCAACATTATTATAATGTATTAGCAGATATAATTCAAAAATCAGGAGAAAATTCGGGACCTATTACTCTTGTTAAGAATAAAAATCCAGAAAAATCATTTTCTACAGCAAAAATTGAGTTAAAAGAGATTACACCTCAAGTTTATAATCTATTTAAACAATATTTGTCCGATCCTGCCGCTTGGATAAAAGGTAGTTATTTAAATAACCATGATCCTAATAGTGATATCATACACCCAAATGATGATTATATCCAATTATCCCAAAAGGAAGATGGAAAATTAGATCTCGAAGGTTTTATTACAATGGCTCATAAAAGTGGTGATGCTGCTCTCTTATTGAAAGGAACTGAATTAATTACTCTTATTAATAAAGAAGATTTTACAGCTGCTGGATTTAAAGATATTTTACAAAAAACAGCCAGACAATTGGCAAATACTAAAAGTGTACATTTAAATAGATTTGCTACAAAAGCAAATGAAAAAATTTTCCCTAAAGATGAATTAGTAGCTTGGCATCCAATAACAATACCAATAAGTAATTCATTATTTACCAAAAAAACCATGAAAAAATTATATATAAAGTCAGAAAATGCCACCACAATGAATAGCGCAAATAATAATGTAATTAAAGGAACATCACGGGGAGTAGAAGGGGAGAATAGAAATAACGCAGATTGGAGAATTTATGTTAGAACTACACCACAATCTAACTATATATTTAAAGATAAAAAAGATAAAAAGGTTTTAGTTGTAGGATATGTTGAAAGTAGTGATAAAACTGAATGGGTTGTTGATAATACTGGTCGTACTGTTTTCAAGAAAGATGATCCAAACACCGAAATAAAAAATGATTATATTGATATTGATATTATAGAACTTAGAATAGTAGCATTTTATGTTAATGTATTTACTAATTATACTCCATTAGTTAGAATTCTTGAGAATGATAGAACCAATCAATCAGGTGGTTCAGCAATATCTATTATAAAACATGAACAAAAAATTCAAGATGATATGGTTTCTACTTCTGAAAAAGTTAAAGATAAGAAAATAAAAGGAGCAAGAGTTTGTAATTTATTCACAGATAGAGGAACTAATTTAATGGACCAATATGAATTACAAGAAACTTTAAAATGTCTTAGTGAAGAAATTATCAAATTAGGTACAGATGAGAAAGCACTAAAACCAAAAAGAGATAAAATTGCTATATTTAATATTACCAAAGATGATGAAGACAGTATAATTAATAGAGATAGTTTAATGAAATATTTAGACGATATGGATGATTTTGTTGGTAATTTCAAAATGTCAAAACAAACTATTATGTTAGGTCAAATTACTCAAAATATTAGAGATTATTATAAAGGTAATGAATTTACTGGTGTAATTAAAAGTAAAAAGCAAGTTCTTTATGAACATATTGAAAAATTATCTAAATTCGGTAGACATCTTCCACCACTTCAAAAAGAAATTGCCAAATTTATTAAATCATTTGATATCTTAAGCGCAAAATACCATAAAGATTATTTAGATATGAAAAAAGCAAAATCTAAAAAATATCTTGAATCAAGTTTAGTACACCCACCATTAAAATCAGAGGAATTAAAAAAATTTATTGATAAGATTGAAAATATGTTGTATGGTGATACTGTGCATAGACTTGACTTTAAATTTGAGAACTTTCCAATCAATAATATGGGTAAATCACAACTTAAAATGTTTGTCAGAAATATTAAAAGAATTTGGGGACAAGCACTGCAAGATGAACGTGATATTGCTCTTCTTGATAGATTGATACTTAAATTGGAAGTTCTTCAATTATTAATGAATGAATGGATTTATAATGGTTTACATCTTATTCCAGAAAAGTTTGATTTAAATGATTTCGCAAATAAAGCAGAAGCCCAAGCTATTATCGCAGAATTATCAGATTCATATAAATCAGACAAAGAAAAAGCAAAAACTGGTGAATTACAACCTAATAAGCCAAAACCAGGTGAACCAACTCATTTACAAGAAGCAATCCGCACATATGGTCCAAATGAAAAATTTTTCGCAAATATACATCCAGCAGGTAAATATGTTTCTGGAGAGGAGAGTTGGGGATATTTCACTAAAGAAGAACCTCATAACAAACCAGTTGATGAAGATGAAAAAAAAGAAGGAATAAAAAGAACTGTTGGTGATGGAGAAAGATGGATCAATAAAATTAACAGTATGTGTGAAAGATTAAAAGATTTTAGATTAATTCTTATGTCTAAATTATACGATGATGTTCCAATAGATGATTTATCAGAAGATGATATGCTTGAATTAAATATTACAACTATAAAAAATTATTTAAGTGAAAAGATTTTTACCGAATTATCACAGGATTACAACCACATTAATGGAGAGATTGCAAAAAATAAAAGATTTCAGGATACTCATGAAGCTACCCCATTTGAGTTCCCAGATCACGATGATCAAGGTAGAAGAGTAAAAATTAGTGATAAGGATATTGAGAATATTAATGAACAGAGAAGAAAAGCACATAATATACATTGGGAACCTAAACTAAGAGTTAAAAATGAAACTGAATTTCAAGCATTAACTGCTTATGAAAATGATATTGAATTTTTAAACAAAACTCTTGGGGAATTTGTTAAAACTGGTGGTTCTATGATGAGCGAAGTTGCTCGTTCTGATACTATTGGACAAATTAGTGAATTATTAGAAAACAAAATTAACAAAATTGAAGGTGGGGCAAAAAAACAAGAACTTAAAGAACAAGCAGTTGAAAAATTAATGAATATTAGAAGTAGTTCATATAAAGAAATTGGAAATATGTTTAGAGATAAAAATAGGTTTAATCAATTTGCTAAAAATGACCCTGTTTCTATTATTAACCATAGACAGAAACAAGTACAATTACTTTCTGACTTAAAAACAGATGTATCTAAATTACTCGCAGGAGGTAAACCAACTGATGAAATGGAAAATATTGAAAAATTAAAAGAATTAGTTACAGATAATGATATGGGTACTACTGGTGATGCAGATCTTTCCAGTGCTATTTTTAAAACTATTAAAACTAATAATAAATCATTAAACTTACCATCATATCGTTTAATATCTGATTTAGAAATTGTTAATTTTATGGGTTACGCCCATAAATTAGAGAATGAATTATGGGATGAAGACCGCGATTTTACTGGTGCTTTTGATAAATATATTAATACAATTGTTAGTGGTGCTCTATTTGGTGATATAAATAAAAATGCATTAGCCAAACTAGATACAGGTGATCTTACTAATAAAGTATGGCTTCAACAATTTTATATTAATTTTGTAAATTATTTAGCACATAATAATTTGAATACATTTGAAGAATTCTTACAACTTAGTTATCAAACTATTTTTCCAGATGAAGGAACATATCCTAAAAACCAATATAATGAATTCTGGGATGATGCTATGTGGAGAGTTGGAGATGAATGGGATCAAAAAATTACTGATAGAGAATATACTGGTCTAAAAGAATTTTATGATATGGTTGGTGATGGAACAAAAACCCAATTTAGTTCATTAGAAAAAGCATTACTATTTTCTTTAATTATTCATGCCAAAAGTTTAATACAAGGTCAATCAAATATTGTAGAAGCAAGTATATCACAAAAGTATAATAAATTTAAAGCCCTTGTTCCAAAAGATACATCATACTTGGTTATTGTTAATCAAGAAATAAAACCACAACAAGAAGTTCAAAAAGGTGGTAAAGATAATACTGCTCCTAGACCTGATATATTTAATTCTAATAATGATTTTACTCCAGGAACATTCTTAATGAATAAAAATTTAGATCAACTTAGAGAATTATATATTTATGATAAATCCTGTAAGCAAAAAGTTTTAAGAGATAATCCAGAATTAGAAAGAAATTTATATACTCCTCAAGAATATAATTTTCCCAGTTTTGAAAGAAAAGGTATGGGATTAGCAACTGAAGGAAAAAGTCAACTTGCTCGTGTTCCACGTATTCATGAAGATACAGCAGAATTAAGAGGTTGTGCTAGATATAGATTAAAAAATACAGGAAGAAAAGAAAATCCAAACTGGACTATTTGGGATCTTGAGAAAGAAGCAGAAGATACAAATGGATATCTTCCTATTATATTATGGCCTGTTGAAAAATTAAATAGAATAGAACTAGGTATTGTTACTATTGATGAAAACGGTGATTTTATTGATACATCTAGTAAAGAAGGTAAAGCACAAGCACAAGAACTAAAATATAGATCATTAGATATATTAGTTGAAACATCTTTCACTGACTATCCTGAAATAAAAGATGACGAAAATGAATATACTAAATTAAAAAATAATGATCCTTCTTCATCAAGCCAACAACCACCAAAAGGTGCCAAACCGCCAAAATCACCAAAAGGTGTCAAACCGATCGTCAATCCACAAAACGTCGCACCACCTCCACAAAACACAGGGTTAGGGTCATCAGCAGCACCAAATCCGATCGTCAATCCACAAAACGTCGCACCACCTCCACCAAAACAATCACCAGAACAGGCGAATGCTAAGTTAGATCAAGAAGAAGCAGACAGAGTAGAAAGAGTAAATCGTAATATAGACACCCTCGTTAAGGAATATCAAAAGATGATAGAAACGTATACCAAATTTGGAGATCACTTTACAACATTGCTTTTCCAAGAAGCTTATGATGTAATTCCAATTATCTGGAAAGATGCCGAAATCACACCCCCCCAACATTACGGCGGCTATTTAGATTCTCCTTCATATAATGATGTCAGTGGTATTGAAGTCCCAGATAAAAGTAAAGATTACATTTTGTTATTTCAAAAGGGTTTACATTATCAACAAATGTTTTTTAGAACAGATGCTAACACTCATGTATCAGCAGTTAAAAAGGGTCATAATGTTCAAGACGAAATCTGGAATAATAGAAAGCCATCTAAACCAAATACTGATGCAACAGTAAGAGATACGTCTCAAGAATTAGAATCTTGGTTAACAACCCATGGTGGAGACGTGGATATTCCAGCATATAGATTTACTGCTTTCGAGAGAGGTGCTGGTGGAAATTGTATGTTTTATGCATTGAGAGCTTGCTTACTAGAATTAGATCGTAATAAATATAATAATTTAGTTGCTGATACAAAAGGTACATCTATCAGGGAAGCAATAGCAAACAGAATTACTCCAGACTTTATAAAATGGTATTTGGGAGGGGGAGAAAAAACAGGTTGTGAGAAAGATATGACTTGTCCAGAAGGGTGGAAAGATAAAGATATATTTGGTGTACGAAATAAAAATACTCCACTTGGCTATAAAACAGAACAAATAAACCCACCCCAATTTCCGTGGCTTGGTATAAGTAAAATACTCCCCAAACAGAACGAATAAACCCACCATTTTCGTGGATTGGTATAAGTGGGAATATATAATTTCTTCTTCATGTCAGCAATATAAAATTTTCATTTTGGTTAACTGAGCCCGTAAAATAAATAGACACTCCATTTGTATTGTTCCAGAATTAAGTTTTTAAGTAATATAACCATTTTCAAATGTTCCACATAATTTAGAAAATTTTCTTAAATATCCATCAATATTTAACTCTTTTTGTGTAGTTTCATTTAAGCGTTTATTTATTTCTTCATTATTGACTAATAAATTTATTTCATTTGTAAGTAAATTTATTTCAATATTATCATTATTTTTAATAATACGAGTTAAACTATCTTTTTTATAAGCATCTGGTAAGTGAGCAATTAATATTCCGTGTGAACCTCCAGAAAATCTACCATCAGTTGCTAAAGGTGGTGCTTCATTTCCAAAATACCCAATTAATGCACTTGTAGGAGTAAGCATTTCAGGACAACCAATACTTTCACCTTGATAACGAATAATAACAAAACTATCTTTTTGAATTTGATTATTATTAAGTGCTTTAACCATATCATTTTCATTATCAAATACACATGCTTTTCCTTTAAAAACTTTTTCCTTTTTATAAATTTTCGATAAACAGCCATTAGGAGATAAATTACCTTTTAAAATTTTGATATGTCCATCATTTTTAAAAGGTTTTTCTAATGGATATACAAGATTTTGATTAGTAAATTCCATATCTTCACAATTTTTTACATTATCCCATAAAGAATTTCCAGTAACTGTGAGACAGTTGCCATCTAATAATCCTTTTTGAATCATATATTTTGTAACTCTAGCAGTTCCACCAATTTTAGATAAATCGTACATAACATGTTCTCCGTGAGGTTTCATATTTAAAATAACAGGAATATGATTCAAATTTTGAAAATCATCAAGAGTTAGATTAATTCCAGCAGAATTAGCACAAGCGAGTAAATGTATAACAGCATTTGTCGAACCACCAAATGCGTAAGTCATAGTAATCGCATTTAAGAATGATTGTTTAGTTAATATATCAGAAGGTTTAATATCTTTTTCTAATAGATTATGAATAATAGTTCCCATTTTATTACATTCTTCTTCTTTTTCAGGAGTTCCAGGGGATGTAGATGAGCTATTAGGGATCATCATTCCCAAAGTTTCTAAACATACAGCCATAGTATTAGCAGTATATAAACCGGAACAAGAACCACAACCTTTATCACAAGCATTTTGAATAATATCTAATCTTTCTTCTTCAGTAAATTTACCGGAAGTATATTTTCCATAAGATTCAAATGCGGATACGATATCTAATTTCATTCCTTTATAATTAGATGATTTCATGGAACCACCATATACAATTAAGGATGGGCGATTCAATCTTGAAATTCCCATAAGAGAACCAGGTAAATTTTTATCACAACCGGGAATACAAATAACACCATCATAATGTTGTGCATTTACAACAGTTTCAATAGAATCAGCAATAAGTTCTCTTGAAGGTAATGAATATCTCATTCCAAGTGTTCCCATACTAATTCCATCAGATACTCCAATAGTATTAAATTGCATAGGTATCATTTTTTTATTTTTAATAGAGTTACTGACCATATCGGAAAATATATTTAATTTAGAGTTACAAGGATTACCAGAGTACCACATACTAGCGACAGCAACTTGTGGTTTATTCATATCATCCTTAGTTAAGCCAAGAGAATAAAGCATGGCTTGTGCTGCTCCTCTTTCTTTTTTTTGTGTAATTTCAGACGAATATTTATTTAGATTAGAAAATCGTCTAACTAAAGACATTTTTGAAAATTTGTTAATTTTAGAGAACATTGTTTAATATGTAAATATATATTTGTAAATTTTAAAATTGATTTTATTAGATGTTAATTAAATTTAATATAAAAATACGTATTATTGAATGAATAATTTTAGTTATAAAGAAGCTTTGCGAAAAAGAATGTATAAAGAAATTCCAATGAAAGTATTTTCTAATTCTAATCCAATAAATGGACTAGAATGTCCTGAATTTGATAAAGTCATTGAAAATGATATTGAATTTGCGTACGAACAATTAGACCCTATAAATGGAGGATGTGCTTCTAGAAATACTGAAAATTTGAGACGACTTAAGTTACTTAAAATCGCCAAACATATTTCTTTAGACCGAAACGATTATTTTAATCTTAAACGACATGCTCATAATAAAGAATATAATTATTCTTCAAAAAATCCAAAATATTTGGAATTATATGAATTAAATCGTCTTTTAACAAATTGTGAATATCTTCGTTATATACTTAAATCAAAATTAGTGAATGATATTCGAAATAGTGTTTTTAAGAAGATTTCAGACAATTTACATGTTAATGAAACAATTTTAGATATTGTAAAAGATACTACACAGAAGTCAAATACAGCAACTAGTAGTTCAAATGCCATACTTTCTAATAATGGTTCACAAAATCAGGAAAGGGTAAAAGATACAAGATTACTAAAAAATAAAGATTATGAAAAATATCAACATAATACAAAGTGGATTATTTTTTCAGATAAAAAAGATAGTGCTATTTATCAATTACCTAAAATGAATGGTAAATATCATACAGAGTTTTGTTTAAGATATTTTATTCCTAATCGTATTATTGAAGATAAAATATCTCAAAATTCACTTTATACAATAGTTGATTTACTTAATATTTTACTAAACATTAGAGAACATTATAATGAATATTTCTTAAAAGTTTTAAAAGATAATGTTATCAATGTATTTGAAGGTTTATCTTTTGATATGCAATGTATTTTATCACCATCATTAGAAAACCCAAAAAATAGTGATCGTGCTCGAGGAATCCGTAAAATTGTAAATCTTCCAATATCTAGAAATGAAAAGATAAGAATGCTACTAGATTTTAAATATTATAATAAATTTAAGGAAGTAATTTATCCATTTTATCCCTCAAATAAATACAGAATTATTATTAATTCTTCTTATCATTTTGTAAAAGATACAAGTTTAAGACCGACACCTGAAAATCCAAACTGTCTTGCTAAAAGTTTTTTAGCAAAATTTAAATTAAGTTTTGGAGTTTATCAAGTATCTAATAATTATATTCGTCATGACCAATTTCTTAAATTGAAGGAAAACAAAAAATTTGATATTATTATTGATAAAATGTGTGAAATTTTGAAATCCAATTATTATATGGATGATTTCGGATATGCTATTCGTTTAATTGAAGGTATTAGAACTGAAAATGATATTCATGATTGGAGTAATATAACACCAATAACAGTTTGGTTCCACGAATTTTTCACTTTTACTGATTTTAGTTTGAAATTATATCATAAACTATTTAGTAATTCTATTAATATTTTAAAAAATGTAATTGATGATTATGATAGAGAATTAAGGCAAATTGTAACAGATGAAATTTATATTAGAACTAATTTGGTAAGAAGTTTTTTAACAAAAGATAATAAAAGAGTATTAAATCAAATTATTTATACTAATAGGGAACCAAATGAGTATTTTAAACAACAAGTAATGAAATTATATCATAAATTATATGATAGTAGTTGTAAAAGACTTTTAAAATATTTTCAAACATATTTTAAAATAATTGATAATTTGGATGAACAAATCGCTCATATGTTATTTAATCATTTACTTAAACGATATTCTTACTTTGTTGATACTAAATGTTATTTAGATCCAATTACAAATGGAAGATTTTATAAATCATCTAGGAATTATGCTTTTCCAATGTATTCTAAAATATTTAGTAATATTTTAAAAAAGAAGAAGAGTAAAATTTCTGATGAAATAAATATTTATAGTCAGTTAGTTCAACTTGATGAAAGTAATAATTTTGATATTGATACTGAAGAAATGAATGATAAAGATCAAACAACAATTGAATATTTTTTTGATGATGAGTCTCAAGAGAGTTAAATAATATATTAAATTTGTTATTATAAAAAAAATATATTATTTTAGGGACTGGTTATTTATAATTATTAAAGAATATATACAGACAATAATGAGACTATAAATTACCTAAATATTAACCAATTTCTCCACAACATTAACCAATTTCTCCACAACATTCACCAATTTCTCCACAACATTCACCAATTTCTCCACAACATTCACCAACAGCAGTAAGGCATCCATCACAATGTCCTGTCATTTCATTAACCCATAAACATTTAAAGAAAACTCTTAAAGCATCAAAAATATTTCCAATACATCCAGTTGCTACTTGCGAGTCTGTAGTAATACAATTTGTTCCCATATATCTTGTTGAATTTTCAAAAACTTGTTGTTGTGGTTCATTCATGATAGATATCGTATAAACTTTTTTCAATTTACTTAATCATTTAAAATATCGATTTTAAAATTTATTTACCTCTACGAGAACTCACACCACTTGTTTCTGGCATATCTACAACTTCTGTTACTTCTAAAGTAAAAGAATGGTCAGCATTGTTAAACTGGAAAAGATTGTTATCTTGTGTTCTAAAAGCAATATTTAACCACTCTAATTTTGGAATTAAACCCTCTTTTGGTACAAACGGATTACCAACAAATGTATTATATAAAGTACCACCAGGGGCACCATTTAGAATCAGTTTATAGAATACGTTATCAACTTTACTACTAACAGTCATAGCAGGAAATTCATTAATACAAAAATAAATATATTTTTCACCATCTAAATTAATACCTTTACTTAATTTTTTAATAATACCTTCTCCATATTTTTTAGTCGGGTCAGGTGTAGTATTAAGACCAAAAACAAGATTCCAAACTTTAGTATATTGATTTGCTGTATCATTATCACCCCAAGTAGCATCTAATGGAAATTCTTTACTTGGAACTAAAACAGATGTATCATCATATTTTTCAACAATAATACCTCCTGGATTTGAAAGTTCAGACACTGCTTTAATTTGGTCAGAAGTTCTAGGATCTTCTGGATGATTTGTATTAGTGGCATCTTTTTTATATCCATATAAACCATTAAAAGTAATATAAACTCGATCACCAGTAGCCATACCATGGTCTGTTGTAAAATAAATCCTTGCTTTTGTATCAACAGTAGTACCACTTACAGCATGACGAAGAATTTTATATATATTCAAACGACTTTTAATAACAGTATTATTAACAACAAGAGCAAAAGTTTCATTAACTTTTTTATCAAAAAATTTAATTGGAACCCAATTGCCATTTGAATCTTTATCATTTTGTCCATTAAATATAATTTTTGTAGCTGTAGTTGCTTTTAATCCAGAAGTCCATTCAAAATTATCAGCATCTATTCTTTTAACATAATAATCTACATATGTTAATAATGAATCTAATTTAGATGGAAAAATACCACCAAGTGGAATTTTTGTTGGCCAGTTTTCCCAACTAATATTGTCTCCTGTTATAAGGTTATGCCCTACTCTATGACAATGAATTTTATCACTATTAACAGTTGTAGTCATAGTAATTTTAGTAGAATCAGTATTTCCAGCAATTTTATAAGCATTTGTATCTAATATATCAGTGTCATTACCATTAGTATCAGTGGTGTATTGTTTATCATATAATTTAGCAGGGAAAATAAGATTTTTAAATCCTAAAACATTTGCTGCAGTATTATTTTCATCCCATTTCATACGGAAACCAATACCAGTACCAATTTTAATAGAAGTACCACCAGCATATGAAACACTTAAAGAAGATTTAGTACTAGTATTAAAATAATAAACATTTGTTTCATCTGGTGCTGTAGCACCAAAAAATGATAAAACTGCAGTAGTAGCATTACTATCCCAATCTTCAAGTGTATCTAGTGTAATAACATGTTCTCCATTAATTTCACTATCACCAATACCACCAATATCATTCGCATCCTGTATGAAAATACGGTCACCAGTCTTCAATTTATGAGGTACTAATGCATCTCCAGTATCACTTAATTTTTGGGCGAAATATACTCTATCCCAACCTTCTTTTGTATGTAAAACATTACTGTAGTTATTATACTCGACAGAAGTGATCTCAGTTTCATCAGTAACTGTATTAATTGTAACTGTGAAAGTATGTGGTTTAATAGTTGTAGTATAACTATTATTATTTTCAGCAGTTGTATAAACTTTTCTTGTAACAGCATTCATTTTAGTTTGAATTTCTTTTTGTAATGAACTAGCATCATAGTTACCAGGTTGAATAGATGTTTTATATATAATATATCCACTTGTGGTATTTGGTAATCCAGAAGGTGTAAGTCTAGAAATAGTATCAGTTTCATTTTCCCATGCTATAATATTATTAGCAATTTCTGCTGGAGTTCCTCTAACAAGTTGTTGTGTATTTGGAAATTCTGTACTCTTTAATCCAACTCTAGAAACATTAACAAAAGTTTTAGTTAATTTAATTTTATATATATTAGCATCTTTATATGTAACTATATCTCTATCACGACTATCTATTGATACAGAAGTTGGACGATTTAGGGTTTTACTTTTTTTTTTTTTGACTTCTGATACTGGATTAGGAGAAACTTTGAAATCAATAGCATTAGTATTTGCTAAATCATCCATTTCTAAATCATTATTTATATCTCCACCCATTGTAAATTTACTTTTTTTTTGCTCCATGAATTGTCTAAATTCCATTTGTTTTCGTAGGTAATCTTCTTTTTTTTTATCACTTGATAAATTATAAACACCAGTTGAAACAAATTTATTTGTATTTAAAAGATCTAAATTTTCCATAATAATTCACTATATATATATATATAATTATCTAAATTTTTTAAATTAATTTGTAAAAATATAAAATTGATAATCTTTACAAATTATTAGATTAAAATGAAGAAAGTTTATGTTAATGTATCCTCATTAGAGAAATTAAGAGATAATATTGCTAAAAATAAGAAAATCATATGCATAGAAAGAAATGCTTTTAATCCTAATGGATATGAAACAAAATATTCTATATATGATTTAGAAGTAGGTACTATTATTGCTCTCGAAAAAATGGATAAAGATAGTAAAATTATATTTCCATATGAATGGGTTGTTTGGAATAGTATTACTGTTACTTTTCCTTAAAATTGTGTTGCATTGAATTTATCTACCCAAACACCACCAGTTCTAACTTGAATATTAAATGATGTTCCTGCAGGATCATTACCACCACCTGTAAGAACAATTCTCCAAGACCCATCGTAGTTACCACCTAATTGAAATGATTGAGAAAGATCCTCATCACCAATAGTTGCAATATCTCTGCTATCAACTTGGATAGCAGCAAGACCATCACTAGTACCAGTTTGATTACCAGCATTAAAAATAGATGTATTAATAAGTGAAGCACCAACACCTTTTTCTCCAATATATCTGTAAAATGAAATAAGTGGCGGATTACTTGAATTAACTCCGGAAATATTAGAATATTCATAAAATGTAATAATACCTGATTCATAATCAAAAAGCCATTCACCACCAGAACTTCCAAATGGAATTTCTGCTCCATTTGATTTGTATAATTTAACTTCATATGAACCTAAAGGATCAAAGTTAAATGGAATTCCATCTTGTGTAATTCTCGTATAAGTTCCAGCAGTACCATCAGCACCACCTGAACCATGACTATTATTATTATTAGGATGAGAAGTAGTTGCTTCTAATGCTTCATATGATTTTCCAGCAGTACCCGTAATAGCAGTTAATGGAACTTTAATATATCTTTTAATAATTCCAGATGTTTTACCTTCGTATGAACCAGCCAATGTATTTCCGTTATTATCAAGATCGGTATCGCCCAAACTAGAAAGTACTGTTGCTGCTTCTGATGGAATTTCATCTTTAAAAATTTGAGTTTGAAATATATTTGCTCTGGCTGGTCTATTTGGTTCTTGGAAGAATTCTCTATCATCTAATGTACTTGGTTTTCCTAATAATTTCTTAAATAAATAGTTAGTTTTTTCTAAATTACTTAATGTCCCTGAAGTATGATAGCTCATAAATGTATATATATATAATATAAATATACATAAAAAAATATTTATTATATACCATACAAAAAACGACAATATATATTTATAAATATGTATAGATGTAGAATATTTGTATTTACCTATACTATATTATTATAATCGATATGTAAATATCCATTATTTTATATATAATTGTGTATAATTACGGATTTATAAATATAGCAGTTGTTATATATATATAATTTTATAATGTCTTATCCAAATGGTAAAATTAGTACAGGAGAATTAGCAATTGGTCCAAATAATGCAGAATTTGTAGTCGATTCTGTTGGTAATGTTGGTATTGGTTTCGCAACACCAGTTGTTTCTTTAGATACAGATAGAACAGATGCTTTTAAAATCGCAAAAGGGACAATTGCTCAACGTCCAACAGCAAATGCTACCGGACATAAAGGCTATATCAGATTTAATACTGATACAGATCAATTCGAAGGTTTCGGTGCTGGAAATGCTTGGGGTTCCCTAGGAGGTGTTATTGATGTCGATCAAGATACTTATATCAGTGCTGAAACTTCTGCTGGTACTGATAATGATGACCTTAAATTCTATACTGATGGTACTGAAAGAATGGTAATCGATGAAACAGGACATGTCGAATTTCCAATCGGTAATTCGAGAGCAGTAGTGGGCACTTTTCCTAATTTAAATAATACGACTTTCACTGGAACTACTGGTACTGGTATTACAAATACTACAAAAAATGTTGAAGGATTTCAATTACTTGATAAATGGTTAGATACGTATCTTATCGATACTCCACCAGCACCAACACTTGTTGTTTCTGATAAAGATACAATGAAACTTTGGATTCAATGGACCAACATTACCCAAAAACAACTTGGTTTCTATAATGTATATGTTCCACAAATATCTGAAATTAGAGTAGATTATGTTAAAAGTTCTCTTAATGCTTCACAAGATTGGGCTCACGCTTCCACAATTACTATTAATACTGGTGCTATCGCAGTTGGTTCAGCAGTTAGTTGTACTAAACTTGAAGTTTATGTCGATGGTTCTGGTAGTGGTATGGTTGGTACTACTTGGAAAGAATATACTATCGAAACCCAAACCTTATATGATTTCAGAATTTATGGTGTAAATGAACAAGGTGGTCGAGCACTTAAATATTTAACTGTCACCAATCTAGGAACTGATGGCATTGGACCACCAGCAGCACCAACTGCTTTTTCAGCAACTGGTGCAAGTACTACTCAAATCAATACTTCTTGGACTAAACCAGCAGATCACGATTCTACTACTGCTGGCATTCAAACAGAACCACTCATTAAGGAATATGAAGTCAATTATGTTGCTACTTCTTCTGTAAGATATGGGGGAAATTTAACTCATACTAATGATGTTTCTACAGGAAGTGTTTCTGGAAGTAATCAAAATACAAATTTAAGTATCACTTCTCTTAATCAAGGTACTACATATACAATGAAATCGAAAGGTAAAAACGCAGTTAATGCTAATTTTGGCGCATATTCTGGAACAAATACTGCAACTACTTCTCAACCATCTGCTCCAGGCTTTTTAATTACTAGTGATTGTACTTCTATCTATAACTTAGCAACATTAAAAGGAACTTATTCTAATGCTTATTCACTTAGTGGGTCAAACTTAGGTGGAAATATTATTAATTTTAATATTATCAACGATGCTTCTCAGCCTATTAGAACTACATCTACCAGTAACGTTCAATTAAATGCTACTCCCGGTGATTCCAATGCATCTGTTGGTAATTTTTATGCCTATGGTGGAGCATCTACTAATTATACTAGTAATGAAACATCTGTTACTACACCTGGTTATGGACAATCCTCAATTAATGGAAATCATGATGATTCTGGTAATATTGTTCGTCTTGTTGTTTCTAATGATGGCGATTATTACTCAACAAATGCTAATAATAGTCAATATGGTTTTTGGCGACGAATCAATGTTTACTCCCAAGGGTTAAATAGTGCTACTAATTATTCTCCAGCAACTACTTCTTATTCATTAAGATTAAAACAATCTGTATCAGGAGGCTCTACAATTCAAACTAATGTAGTTGAATTTTATATTGATGATGCTAATACTGCTACTGCTGTTAATAATGTTGGTATTACTGCTGAAGGTAATAGTAGCAGTGTCCAACGAATCTCAGGTGTTCCAACTTATAAAACAAATGGTGTATTTACTCTTCAATGGAACCAAACCGATATTGCTAATTATTTTCTTAATTCTAACAGAAGACATGCTACTGCAATTGTTAAAACTTCAGGAAATTCCAATATGTGCTCTACTCTTTACATCGCACAAAATGATATTAGTGCTTCTAACAAATATTATACTGCCCCAACTTCTAATAAATATCAAACTGCTACTGCTCTTCATAACACAACTGGTTTAGAATTATCTGCTTCTAGTACTCCAGAAGAAATCCAATTTAATGATTTTACTATTAATTTGACTGGAAGTGCTGACAATAAATTCGATGAAGATTTCAAAGTTCATATTACTCCATATTCATTATATTCTCCGAATGGTGCTACAACTGTTGCTAATGCTTTTGTCTCAAATGTTGATGGTTCTACTAAAAAATTAAGAATTGATACCAACTCTATTAATAATGATAGATCAGCTACAGGAAATGCTAGTAATTCTTACGGACAACATGTTCGTTCTGGTGCGAATGATTATCCAACGATTGGTTCGGGTGCTAATGATACTGGAGCAACTTATGATCACGATCAAGATATTACTTCTAATGCTAGTTATACTAGTGAACTTCAATTAGTTGATGGTTCATATCGTTCCCCGACAAATGCAGGTTCTGATGGATATAAAGATTATGCTGGATTTTATTTTCCAGGAGGCATTACTTTACCTGATTATTCTAGTATTACTTCTAACGCAAATTACAGATGGCATACACTTAAATACACTGGTAGAATCAGTTCTGGTTCTTATGAACGTGTTAGATTAACGCTTACATATTCTGGTTTAACAACTGATTTCAGTCAATTTGATGTTGAAAATCATAAATTATTCCTTAGAGTACAAGGAGATGCAAGTTACAATACAGGCTGGATGAATGCATGTAATGTCGTCGGAGCTAATGGTGTTGGTGGAGGTTCAAATGGAACTCGTTGCATTAATGGTTCTACTTCTACTACTGCACAACGTGATTGTTATATTAGAGCAGGAACTGATTCTAATGCTATCTTCTATGTAAGAGTTGGTTTACAGAATAATGTAAATTGTTATCTTACAAATATTAGTTTATCTGCAATTACTTCATTCTAAGTTTTTATTTGATGAACGGATATCCAAAAATAGAAGTTTTGATCTGATTTGGTGTATTACTAATAATCCGATTATAACCAAACGAATACAATGATTTCGGTTTTTTTGATAAATTTTTGTCAACAGAGTCTGATAATTCTTCATTACTATCATTTTCTTGAATAATTCTATTACCACCAAATGCTCGAATCGTATTTTTATCTTCTGTTTTATATTTACTCATAATGCTTGAAATTAATGAAAACATTATTATGTTAATTATTATGTTAATTATTATAATAATACTTTTTTCAATTCTAATTGTTTAAGAATCAAAAAATAATTTTTCCATTGTAAATTCCTTTTCAGGCTCATTATCAATAAAATATTTAATCATTTCAACTAAAATATTAAATCTTTTATTGAATTTTTTTTCATTACAAATGAGAATATTTTTTTCATCAAAATCAAAACAACCTTTTCTTTTTTTAGTTCTTCCTTTGTATTTATCAGGATTAATTCTAATTAAAACCAAAGGTCTATTACCTAAATCTTGAAATAATTCCATCATTCTCTTCTCATCACAAGATTCATATTTATGTTGGTCTTCATCTAATTCAATAATGATTGAATACTTAAAGCAGTCAATAAACCAGTCAGGTTTTCTTCCTGAACAACCACACTTGATTTTTTTATCATATTGAAAAATATCTCCAAATTCTTCTATTAATTTTTCATTAAAATAATGCTGTTTTAATTTATATCTTCTTGGTATTTCACCATTTGGATAATAGTAATAGAAGCAACCAGCACAACATCTAACTTTTTTATCAAGTGATTCAACGTATCTTAATTTTTTTACTTGAATATGCTTACAATGAATACAAGAAACTTTAGGATTACATTCAGGACAATTACTTTTTCGTATATCATGTTTACATAAAACTTTAGGATTACATTTAGGACATTTACTTTTTCGCGAACCATGTTCACATAAAACTTTAGGATTACATTCACGACAATTATCTTTTCGTGAACCATGTTTACATAAAAGTTTAGGATTACATTCAAGACAATGTTTTTTTCGTGTATCGTGTTTACATAAAAGTTTAGGATTACATTCAGGGCAATTATCTTTTCGTGTATTGTGTTTACATGATGCGTGTTTTTTATAACATTTCTTACATTTTGCGTGATTTTTCTTAAACTCACTAATATCTAATGTTAAATTACAAATATTACAAGTTTTTGTTGGCATTATTTATTATATATATAATGTTTTTTCAATTTTAACTAAACTATACAGCCATATCAGCTTTGATCGTCGGGTGTGGATAATAATTCACTACCTTAAAATCCTCATATTTAAAATCACTAAGATCGTTAATTTCTCTATTCGAAGGGTTGACTACTAATTTAGGAAATGGCATTGTACTTCTTTCCATTTGTGTTTTACATTGATCCATATGAGTTTTATAAATATGGACATCCCCCAAAAAATGAGTGAATTCTCCCGTCTTCAGTCCACAAATATGAGCCAACATATGAGTTAGAATGATCGCACCCGTCGCATTGTAATTATTAGCGAGGAAATAATCACTTGACCTTTGATACAATAGACAGGATAATTCTTTTTTATCGACATTTACATAAAATTGATATACGACATGGCACGGCGGTAACGCCATCTTATGCAAATCAGCAGGATTCCATCCACTAATAAGTATTCTACGAGATTCAGGATTATTTTTTATTAAATTAATAGCATTCTGAATCTGATCATAACCTTGACCTGTGTAATCAGTTTTACAATCAATGTACTTTGCCCCAAAGTATTTCCATTGAAAAGAATATCCAGCACCGAGATCACCAACAGGTAAATGATTTAATCCACGATTATCTAAAAATTCTCTAGTAGTATTCCCTTTCCAGATATTCACACCTTTCTCTTCTAATTTAGTGGTGTCAGTACTACCTGAAACAAAAAATAGCATTTCCTCAATAATACCACGAATGAAAGTTCGTTTAGAAGTCAATAAAGGTAATTTTCCGTTTCGGATATCATACTTTAACATTCGTCCAAATAATGAATTGGTTCCAGTACCAGTCCGATCACCGCTAGGAACTCCGTTATCAATAATTTCTTTCATTAAATTCAGATAATTTTGTTCTTCTTTATTTTGATATTTAAAGTGTTCGAATTTTAAATATACACCATTTTCTGAATCTAAATCAGTTTTATAAACTTTAAATTTATTCTCATCAATTTCTGGCATAAACTTATCACACTGATAATTTTTATCAATGCGTGTGGTATAAATATCAGATACTAAATCTTTTTCTAAAAATTGTTCATATAAAGAACTTCCACCAATTACATATGAACTTTCAATCTTTTTACGATTATCATGAACATAATCCATTACTTCATCAATATTTTTACAAACAACAACGTTTTCTTGTGGTTTCATAGTTGTAGAAACAACAATATTTAATCGGTTTGGTAACGGTCTAAATTTTGAAGGAATGGACTCCCAAGTATTCTTACCACAAATAACAGCATTCATTTTCTTTTTATTTGAAACAAACGATGTTGTATTCTTGAAATAAGCCATATCTTTCTTGATATTCCACGGTAATTTTCCAGCATTACCGATTCCTCTATTTTTGCAAAAAGCACTAATTATTTTATACATAGTTGATTAATAATACTACTTATAAAATATTTATGTTATTTTGTAATAAATTCAATTTTTAAAAGCACTTTCTATGGACGATAGATGGTCCAAATTCTTCATATTCTTTTTTCGTGATCCATAGATCTTCAAATGATGGAAGAGAACAGAGAATACTTCCTCCGATCCAAACGGAATACTTACGTTCAGGGGGACCAGAAACTTTTGGTTCAACCAGATCAGGAACTAAAGCCTTAAGTTCTGCTGTAAGACGATTATCAATACCTGGAAGCATAGTTGTTCCACCAGAAAGAACAACATTTTCAAATAATGGTTTTTTAAGATCAATATCACATTTATTTACACATTCAAAAATAAGATTTTGAATACCAGAAATTTCTTTACCAATTAATGCTGGATTAAATAATCCTTCTGGAATTCTAAATCTTTCATCTCCAATAGTAACAGTATTTCCATCTGGGAGCATATAAGTTTTCTCTAAACTAGAATCATTTTTCGCTTTTGCTAGTTCTTCTTCATAATTAGAAGCAACATAGCATAGTTTTTCTTTAATATCTCTAACAATTTCTCTTTCAGCAGAAGTATTGAATTGATATCCACGTTCAGTTAGCATATCTTTTAAATGATTAGTTAAATCTCTTCCAGCAAGATCTAATCGCATAATCGCTTTAGGAACACAATATCCTTCGAAAATTGGAACAGCGTGAGTCACACCATCACCAGAATCCAAAACAAGACCAGTTGTTCTACCAGAAGCATATAGAGATAAAATTGCTTGAATAGAAATATATGTCGAGGGGACATTGAATTTTTCAAACATAATTTCAATTGTTTTTTCACGATTTGCTTTAGGATTTAATGGTGCTTCAGTTAAAAGAACTGGATGTTCTTCTGGTGCGATTCTTAAAAGATCATACATAGTATGATTCCATATTTTTTCCATATCATCCCAATTATTAACAATTCCATTTTCAATTGGATAGTTTAGAGATAAAACTCCTCTCATTGAATTTAATTGGTTTCCTACAAAATAATCTTTAGTGTTCATTCCTACCATAACACTTCTGTGCCGAGGTCTTCCTACAATACTCGGACAAACAGCGCATGGAGTAGCATCACCGGAAAATCCGGCTTTGATGACGCCACTACCAGTATCAATAATAATAGGACAGTTAGGTGATCGTTCTTCACTCATTTTATAATTTAAATAGGTTTTGTTTACTTATATATATTTATGTCAATTTTAAAACGAATTAACATATTTTAGGTATATAGTATAAAAATTCAAATAGTAAAATTGGAACTAAATAAATAAAAGCATTTAAATTTGTTAAAAGAGATACAGTAATTGCAATATATGCAATATACCTATTTAATTTACATATTTCACTTCCTGATTTAATATTATAACGTTTAAGCCAATATCTACCAATTAAATAAATTCCAAAAATCCAACTAACTTGTTTCCCAAATTTACAAATTTTATTTTGATATTTACCTGTTGCGATTGGGTGTTTTAAATAATCAAGAGAACTAGTTATTAGCATTTCAAAAGGATGATGAATAGAACAAGTTGTTTTAAAAAAGTTATACATATAAATAAGATAGATCGCTTCAATAATAGAAAAAATTAATAAGCGTTTATCCATATCGATCTCATTATATTTATTCAATATATAATCCATTTTTACTTATATATATTATACCGATATAAATAAATTATTATTAACATAAAGTTTGTTACAATTTTTTATATTCTTCTTATATTTATATATACTAGTTATAATGTCTAGAAATGTAGGAATCCCAGTTGGAAAAGGCGAAAAGGAAATTAGAGATATTACAGGTTTACGTATTGAAAGTAGTTCAATCTTAAGTGAATGGACTGATAGTCAATGGCCAAAAGCAGGTTTAGTAGTTACTGGTAGTTCTGGTACTGCATATATTACTAAAGCTCTAAGAGTACCACAAATTTATAACAAAGCATTTATGTTTGAAGATGGAAATCAAGCAGATGGTAGAGTTTTAACTTCTGCTGCAGATGGTGTTGCTCGCTGGGCTACAAAACTATTTGATACTAATGATGTTCCCGAAGTTGTTGTTGGACCAATTGATAATCATATTCATACCTTTCATAATATAGGTATTGGTGTTACAAATCCTACTGAAAAGTTTCATATTTATACTGAGACTGTAGGAACTGGTGGTAGAATTGGTAATTTAAAACTTGGAGTATGGTCTGGAAGTAATGATTATGCTTATCTTGTCCATAATGATCTAAAATTAGAAGATGCTTCTTATATGTTAAAAGGTAAAAAAACCGGCGAAGTTGCATTAAATTCTAAAAACACATTATCATTAAAAATTAATGATGTTGAAGGTATAACTATATTAAAACATACGGCTAGCGATCAAATTAGAGTTGGTATAGGAACTAGTGATCCAAGTATGCAATTCCATGTAAAAAATGATGTTAGAATTGGAGGTAATTTATATGTTGATGGTACTACTGTTATCGTCCAATCAGAAGTTGTTACTATTGCAGATGCACTTGTTCGTTTTGGTGCTAACAATCCAAGTAATACTAAAGATTTAGGCTTTTATGGACAATATGTAGATCTTGGTGTTACTAAATTTAGTGGTTTATTTATTAATCATGCCGATAGTAATAAATTTCATTTATTCAGAGATTTAACAGCTGAACCTAATACTACTGGTGTAATCGATACATCTACAACAAATGGTTATGATTTAGCTGATTTAAAATTAGGTTATCTTTACTGTGATGATGGTATTGTTATCATGGGTGATGATTCTAGAATTAAATTTGGACCAAATGGACATTTAAGATTTACTACTGATAATGGGTATGATAAAATTTTTTTCACAAAAGATGGTAAAATTGGTATCGGTATTACAAATCCTCAGGCAGATCTTCATCTCTATTCAGGATCAACACTAAGTGTTGATAGATATATTGGTTTAGGTGTAACTCAATGTGATGTATCATTAGATACAAATTATACAGATGCTTATAGAATGCCTGTTGGTAATGTTGTCGAAAGACCAACAAAAAAAGATGGTTTATTAAGATACAATAGTGAATTATTACAATTTGAAGGTGTTGTTAATAATAAATGGCAAGCATTAGGTGGATTAATTGATTCAGATAGAGATACTTATATTAAAGTCGAAAGATTACCAACTTATGCAGACGAAGATAAAATTTGGTTCTATACTGATGGTGTTGCTCGTGGTGTATGGAATAATAATGGTAATTTTGGTATTAATGCTACAGATCCTAGTATTATTCTTGAATGTAATTCTACAGATGGTGTTTTATTACCAGTCGGTAATACTGCGCAAAGACCAACTGGAAGACAAGGTATTGTTAGATATAATAGTGATTTAGAACGTTTTGAAGGTTGGGGTGTTGGTAATGATTGGGGAACTCTTGGTGGTGTTGTTGATATTGACCAAGATACTTATATTACAGCAGAAAGATTAGGACATCTAGATGAAGATCATTTATGGTTTTTTACTCAAGGAGTTCAAAGAATGATTATTAGAGGTGATACAGGTAATATTGGTATTGGTGTTACTGCTCCAGATTTTCCATTAACAATATTCCCAGATACTGATTCAAAAGCAAAAATTGGTAGAGCACATGTTGGATATGTTAGTTTTGCTGATTATGCTGGTTTTGCACATATTGATTGTGCTACTGGTACTGATTTCGCATTAGCACAAGGTGCTGGTGGTGATACTTGGTTAAATTGTTATCAAACACAAGATATTAAATTCTGTCACGGAGGAGTTCAAAAGGCTTGTTTTTATAATGGAAATTTAGGTATTAATGTTGCTAATCCAACTGAAAAATTACATATTGCAGGAAATCTCCTTATGAGTGAAAATAATTATATTTGGACTGATTGGATACAATCAAGAGCAGGAACAACTGGAACTCTTACTGCTAACTGTAATTTTACTATTCTAGGTAATTTAAATATAACTGGAACACAAACATATGTTAATACAACCGCAATTTGGGTTAAAGATCCTTTAATTTTCCTAGGTGAAGGTAATACTAGTGATGCTCTTGATATTGGTTTCTTTGCTTCATATAATGATGGTACAAATAATAGATATACTGGTTTATATCGTGATGCTAGTACAAGTGATAAAAGATACAAATTATTTCATGGACAAACCTCTCATCAAGATGATTGGCATAATATTATTGATGTAGGTGTTACTTGGGGATATGCAAAATCTATATTAGAACTTTCTACCGTTGATGTTGATGAAATTCATTTTCCAACAGATTTACATTTTAGAAATAGTGTTAATTCTTCTACTATCCCAAAGAAAACTAGAATGACAATTTCTAGTGCTACAGGACATGTAGGTATTGGTATTACTTATGGAGCATATCGTCTTGATATTGATGCTGAAAATACAACAGATTGGGCTACAAGAATTATTAATGGAGATAGTTAACTTTTAGCAATGAAAAATAATGGGTATGGATTAAGTGTCCAAACAAGTGCCGCAACTAAAATATTAGGAACAGATACTCAATATGCTCTTCGTGTTACGAGTAATTTTACTAATAGTGGATATTCTACTAAAGAATTATTCAGAGTTCGTAATGATGGTTGGGTTGGTATTAATACTAGTGCTCCAGCATATGGTTCTGGTACTAATCAAAGAACACAATTTGAAATTGATGGTATGGGTAAAGGTTTTGGTGCTCGTATTCATTCCGCATGGATTGGTTCATATATTAATGCTTCTGATGATGCTGGATATAATGATTGTATCTTTATGCATAATAATTTCTCTCATGAAACAGCAAATAGTGCTGAATCTAAATCATATGCTGTTAAACAAAATACTGCTGGTTTTACTTATATTAATTCTAAAGCAAGCAAAGGTATTGATTTTGAAATTGGAGGACAAAGAAAAGGTGGTATTGATTCAGTTGGTTATTGGGGAATTGGACCTGGTATTACTGCACCACAACAACTTTTACATGTTGGTGGAACTGCCTTCTTTGAAGGTGATGTTCGTATACAAGGTAATATTATTTATACTGGTTCCGCAGCAAATGAATTAAAAATTCAAGATACTCTTATTATGCTTGCATCTGAAAATACTACTGACGCATTTGATATTGGTATTTTCGGTAAATATTATAAAGAAAGTGCTAATAGATGGACAGGTATTTATCGTCATGCGGCTGATTCTAAATGGAGGCTGTTCGATAACTTATTAAGTGATCCAGGTTCTGGAAATATAGTTGATCATGCTACAATGGGTTATAGTTATGCTGAATTTTTAGTTGGAACTCTTAGAACTCAAGGTGGTGATATTACTACTACTACCGGTAAAATTGGTATTGGTATGGATAATCCAACTGTTGATATGGAAACTACTGGAACAGATTCTTGGAAACTTCCAGTTGGTACAACCGCCCAAAGACCAACAGCAACTACAAATGCTCACAGGGGATTTATTCGTTTCAATTCTGAATTAAATTGTTTTGAAGGATTTGGAGCAGGTCCTGCTTGGGGAACTCTTGGTGGTGTTATGGATATCGACCAAGATACATATGTTAATGCAGAAGATAGTCCAGGTGCTGATAATGATGATCTTAAATTCTTTACAGCAGGAACTCAAAAAATGGTTATCAGAAATACTGGATTAGTTGGTATTAATACTCCTAGTCCAACTCAAGCATTAGATGTTTATGGTAATGTTAGATGTATTTCATATATCACTACTTCTGATAAAAGAGTTAAAACTGATATTAAACCATTAATATCATCTAAATGTTTACAAAATATTTGTAATATTCCAGTTTATGAATATAGATTTAATGAAGTTTATAGAAATTCTTGTGGATTAAAAGATAGACTTCATTTTGGACCATTGGCTCAAGAAGTTGAGAAACAAATTCCAGAAGCAGTTAATAGTTCAATCAATAGATTCTTAGATGAAAAAACTGGTAAATTACAAACAATAACTGATTTCAAATCAATTGACAATAATGCTATAATCGCTCAATTGATTGGTTCAGTTAAAGCACTTACAAATGCTTATGCTAATATGGAAAAAAAACACAAAGTGGAAATTAATGAACTAAAAGAAAGAATTAGTATGTTAGAACAACATCAAAATTAATAATAGACTTATTTTAAAATCCATAAATAGGTAATATACTTTTAATCTCTGTAGTATTTAGAGCATTATTTCCTGAAAAGTTTTCAATAAATTCCTTAGTTTTTGGATCATTAAAACTTTCAATG
>Ga0310342_100000155_pt1 | contig 34465 bp, 53 predicted proteins | sample S15DNA20500_MG_FD_206155 | JGI IMG/M metagenome (GOLD analysis project Ga0310342, IMG submission 206155) | Marine microbial communities from station ALOHA, North Pacific Subtropical Gyre - S1503-DNA-20-500_MG | ecosystem: Environmental > Aquatic > Marine > Oceanic | place: Pacific Ocean: North... | reverse complement strand
GTCATGTTCCCGCCCTGGTTTGACGAGTCTGTGATCGCAGATAAAGAATTGATAAAAGCAGCAGCGAAAGCGGATATACAACTCTTGGAAGAACAGCTCGCAGAAGACCGAAACAAAGGGATGAAGGAGGATAAAGCTCTCAAGGTCGAAATGGATAAGGGCAAGGTGCTTTTGGAAATATTAAGAAGCGTCAATAATATCCGCGACAGCAAGTTCGTGTCGTTCGCATCGTGAGTGCGCCGTTCAAAATATTCGGAGTGAAGAAAGCAATGCGCAACCTCGAGGCGCTTGGCGAATCGGTCGGCGAAATGGTCAAGCCGGAAGTTACTGCGGTCGGCGAATTCGTACTGCGCGAAATAAAGGAAGCCACGCCGGTCGGCAAAAAGAAAAAGACGACGAAGCGCCTGCGCGAGAAAAACAAACTATACGCCACGCGAGTGAGCAAGAATACCGTCAGCGCACAGATCAAGAACAACGCGATATATGCCGCAGTCGTTGAGTGGGGATGGGACGGTAAAGGCCGGAACAGCTTCATGCGTGCGACCGTCAAGCGACTGAACGAAAAGATGCAGAACGAAATCCGCATCGGCGCCATTCAACGAATCGAGCGCAAGGCTGCGAAGCTGGGGGTGAAATAGCATGGCGGTAATAATCGCACGGGACACAGTACCAGACAACGCACCTGCACTATCTGACGGCAGCGCCGGCATCAGCGTGACGCGCTCGATACTCGTTGGCGAGCTGGTCAGCATCGGTGCCGGCAGGATATACGAGGCGATACAGGCGTGCGGCGTCACTCGCGGCGACAGCCTGCCGGGTGTGCCTGACGTGGTATGCGTCGAGCGCAGCGCCACGATGCTCGACACATCGACTGCCAGGGTGATGCTGCAGTACCGCATCGCCAGGCCCGAGGACAACATCATCACCGGCGCCACTGGGCAGGTCGAGATATCTTCGATCATCAACGAGCGCGAAACCGAGCAGGACATCACCGGCAAGCAGATCGCAGTCGAGTACACCTTTGAGAACGTGGACGACACGACCGGCGAGATCACCGAAGACTTGCAGCGGCAGATCCGCACGGTCACGGCGCCGGAGGCCCGCACGATCGAGACATTCACCCGCATCGAGGCGGACAATCCACGCGACATAATCCGCGAATATACAGGCACGGTGAACAAGACGAAGTTCCTCGACCGTGCCGAGCGCACCTGGTTCTTAACAATCAACGCCAGCAGCAACGACGGCGGCAGGACATTCAGCGTGCGGTATGCCTTCGAGCATCGGCCCGAGACTTGGGATGCCGAGGTCGTGTTCCTCGACCGGGCAACGGGCGAACCGCCGACCGACATCAAGGCCGGCATCGGTCGCATCCAGCCACAGGTATTAACCGCTAAAGACTTCTGGAATCTGAACCTTGGCTGATTACGGAAAACTTCAAAGATGGAAGCCTGGTTTCGTGACGAAGCTATCGGCTGAGGGGCCGACCGGCGTGAACCGCATCATCGATGCGCTGAACGGCGAGCAGGGATCGGCACCGACGCCGCGAATGCTTAACCGGGACGAAAGCACCAGCACGCAGCAGGGCCAGGCCGCGATCCTGGTGATCACATCAAGCGTCAGCACGACCGAATATGTGGCCGACGTATACCTTAATCCTGCCTCAGATGCAACGACCAGGGGCGTGACGCTGAAGCTGCATACCTGCACGTCAACGCTGCCGGCGGGCTATCCTATTCTGGCGTTTCTTATCGGGAGTACATGGTGGGCGCAACCTGCAATCATCTATTCATAGCGGCAGCAATCATGGCAACAGTGACGACGACAAGCTGGGCAGATAGCCAAGATTGGTCAGCGCCAAATGGTGCGCATCCATCGCAGTACCTGGCTGGATTATGGGATGCCTGCAGCCAGCGTGACGCGGCACTCGTCGCAGTGAACAGCACTGACGTATCGCCCGGCCCGCCGGCGCAACTCGAGGAAGGGCAGGCAATCATCGAATACGAATGGATATCTGATCTGTGGGACACGGTGCTGGCGCTGATTCCATACTATCTGAACCACACTGCCGAGGCGACCTGGGATGACTCGTCGGCTATTGCCGCAGTCTGGAGCCAAGCAACGCTCAATACATCGGCAGACATCACTGCACCTGACAAGCCGGCAGTAAATAACTGGGCCGCAGATACTGAGTGGATGACCTATCTATATGAGGTATTGAACCGCCTGCTGTGGATTCGCAACGACGCTGAACCGTGGTCATCGAGCAGTACAGAAAAAATCGGAACCGCTCAACCGGAGCCGACTTCTGTGCCGCCGTATTGCCCGGTGTGGAGCCACTCGAAATCAGACGCGGATACGGCATATGCAGCGGCATCGCCATCATCACCGCCGGAGGCATATTATCCAGTTCAACCTCTTCCAATCGATTTCAGCACGACCGGCCCTGGTTCATTTTCTTATGGTGGCGTGTCGCCTTATGGTAACCCGGTCTTCTGTGACGAGCCTCGGAGGTGGCGGGCCGTGAAGCGGAATAGAGTCGGGAAAATCACACCGCCATCGTCATATGCAGGATTGTCTGTTTCGTCAAATTATTATCTACAATCGTCTGCTGTAGATGGCACGATCTTTTATCATAACAGGTTCAAGACCGGAGGGGCGTGCGAAGGTCTTGATGAGAATGTATATGATAAGCAGAACGAAGATTTCACGACTGCTGGCAACTACTACCTATTCGCCGAGGCACCGAGCAGCGAAGTAACGGTTGGCGACAACGACGAGCCGCCGTGGTGCCTTGAGCCGCCAGCATACGATGCGCCGTGGCCGGACACGATCACTGATGGAATCGATTATACATTCTCATCGAGGGGCTGGATCACATCAGACACATATGCCGTCGTCAAATTTGACGGGACGGACGGCTTCACTCATACCGCATAACAAGGACAAATACTATGGCAGATTTAAGCGTAACAGCGGCAAGCGTGGTGGGCGTGTCAGCCACTGCACCAGGCACGGGCGCCGAACATGGTGGGACGTACTCGACGGCCTCGAAAAAGTAACCTAACAAAACAAAACAAAACGGAGACAAAGCAATGGCAGATTTAAGCGTGACAGCAGCGAATGTGGTTGGCGTATCAGACATCCACACAGAGAAAGTGACAGCAGGTGCGACGATCACGGCGGGTTGTCCTGTCTACAAGGACACCAGCGACAGCAACAAAGCGAAGCTGACGGATTGCGATGCCAGTGACGCGGCGAGTGTCTGCAATGGCATCGCCACACACGCAGCACTCGACGAGCAGCCGCTGGTGATCCAGACGCAGGGCGTCATCAATGTCGGCGCCACGCTGACAGTCGGCGAAGTGTACATGGCAAGCGGCACAGCCGGCAAGATTGCACCGCATGGCGACTTCACGACGGGCGACCGGGCAACGATAATCGGCATCGCGGAAACGGCTGCGAACCTGCGGCTGCATATTCGATCGAGCCAAACGACGAGGGCATAAACAATGGCAGACATATTTTGGGAGGGCGGCGCCGATCCTGTCGCCCAGGTCAGCACAGGCACGGTCGCAAGCATCGATGGCACCGATAATGTGTTTGCCGTGACGATCGGAGGCGTGGCGGTATCAGTCACCAGTGTTACGGATGTGGCGACTACTGCCACCAATCTGCGAACGGCACTGAATGCTTCGACGCATCCATATTTCGCTGCGATCACATGGTCAGGCTCTGACGGCTCGATCATCGGGACTGCCGACACTGCTGGCGTACCATTTACAGCAGTGATGTCAGAAACGGGCAGCGGTTCCGGCGGCGTCGGTGCTTTCTCTACTGGGACAGACAGCGCCGGCCCGAACGATTGGAGCAGCGCCGCGAACTGGAGCGGGAAAGCTGTACCAGGTGGCAGCGATAACGTGTACATAACGGGCGGGCCGTCGATCTGCTGGGGATTGGCGACCAGCGGGGCGAAAGCCAGCACGACAATCGGCCAAACATACACCGGCAAAATCGGGCTTGACACGCGCAACTTCGCAACCAATGCCGATGCGTCGTCAGTCGATACGGCAGCACCGGAATATCGCCAGGCTTATTTGCAGCCAGTGACCACGCTGCTCTCGATCGGCGAACACGTCGGGCCAGGCAAGGCCACCGGCTCGACCCGGCTGATGATAGACACCAGTTCGACCAGCACAACCACGACGATCTATAACACGGCAAAGACAGCCAGCGAAACCACGATGGCACCGCTGCGGATGATCGCAGCCAGTTCAGTGAGTGACACCGAGGTGCGCGGCGGCATCGTCGGCATCGGTATCGATCAGTGGACTGAGGCGCCGCAGATCGACAACCTGCTGGTCAGCGGCGGGCAGGTATACGCCAGGTGCCGAATCGACGAGGCGAAGGTATCGGGCGGCACCGTGGTGCTTCACCAACTCACCGGCGCACTGGCTACGCTCGAGGTTAGCGATGGCACCGTGACGACCGAAGGCACGCAGGCGGTCACGACGCTGCGCGTGGAAGGTGGCACCGTGTTCGGCAATTCGAGCGGCACAATCGGCACGGCGAATATGCAGGGCGGCACGCTCGACATGAGCCAGGCGAAAGTGGCACGGACGATCACGGCGCTCAATCTGCTGGAGGCTTGTTCAGTCGTGGCCGACGACGACGTGGTGACGATCTCGACGCTATCGGCTAATCTCGACCGGCCCTATACTATAGCGGTGACTTGATGGCGATCACGAACGACAACCTGTACTGCTACCGGGCAACCGTGCATCGCGTGGTGGATGGCGACACGATCGACGTGGTGCTTGACCTGGGCTTCAGCGTTTCGCTGAAGGAGCGAGTCCGATTGTACGGGATCGATGCCTACGAATCGAGGACTCGGGATGCAGCCGAGAAGGTGCGAGGACTCGCAGCAAAGGACTTCGTGATACAATGGGCTGACGACCACGCCGGCCAGATCACCATACGCACCAGGATAGACAAGCGCGGAAAGTACGGTCGGATACTTGGCGAGATTATCAATGCAGCCGGCGAATGTCTCAATGACCTAATGATCGAACAGGGTCATGCAGTCGCATACTTCGGCGGCAAGCGGTAGGGCTGAAAAATGAAAAGATTGAAGGCTATTCTCCGATGTATATATCATGCTTTCCTGCCACCGTTCGTTGAGCGATGGAAGAGAGGCACAGTGCATTACCAGCAGTACGACGATGGGAGCCAGAAGGAATCCGAATATCGGTTGAGTTACGTTGGACATATGCGTTTGAACCTGACAGACGCATACGATCTGCTAATCCGACCCTCACAATTATCCGATAAAGACAAGGATTTTCATAAAATTAACACTATGGATTGATTCTAATGACACATAAAAAACGCAAAAAGAACTTTCAGCCAAAGAAAACAAGAACACGCTCACAAGGGAACTCACAAAAAAGACGAGCACGTTTACGACGACAAAAGAAAATAAACGAAAACGAGGTGAAGCATGAATAGGACACGGGCAATTATCCTGGTGGCGGCGTGCATGATCGGCGGCGGATGTGCATCAGTCGAGATGCCGGTTGCTGACGGCCAGGTGATGAAGTTCCGAGGATTCGCCAGCGATATGTCGATCACGGTGCCGTCGAGTGATCCGGCAAAGCCGGCGAAGGTTATCAATATCAGCGCCCACGCCACCGAAGGCCCGCTGATCGAAGGCGCGAAATCAATCGCACCATTCGCAGCATTGATGCTGCAGTAGCCAGGAGCGCGAAATGAAGTACAATCCTACATGGAGCTTTGTAACATACTGGACGCTGCTCGGCAAGGGCGACATCGATATGCCTGACGGGTTCCCGCCATTCGACAATACAGTCGATTGGTGCGGCCCGGAAGATGATGCGGCTTTCTCGGCGATGGTGCCTGACTTTATCCTCGAGGCATACGTCGGCCACGCCGGCTATCGTCACGATCACGGATACGCCACGCCGGCAGCATTGCGCCCGGCCTGGTGCCGGCGGCAGTACCTGTGGCGCCTGCTGTGCGACTATCGATTCCGTGCCGATCTCAAGCACATAGTCAAGCGCGATATCAAGAGCGCCGCACGCCGCAAGCAGGCCAAGATATGGGTGCGCCTGTACTACTGGTCGGTGCGATGTGGCGGGTGGAGGCACTGTGCAAGGTGATGCGCCAAACGGTGACAAGCTGCGCCGGGAGATGGCCGAGTTGAAGACGGCTCTGGCAGTCGCCGAGACAGTGCTTGACCAGGTCAAGGATCATCTCGCCACAGAGCACGAATATCGAATCAAGGTATCGATGCAACTCGCCACGATCACCGAGCGCCTGGCAACGCAGCAGCGGATCATCTGGGCGCTGATGGCGATACTACTGACCGAGGGTGCCGGGATGGCGATGTATGTTCTGCGGACGCTGCTCGCCGGCGCGACGTAATGGAAGTCGATGCAGCGCACATCGAAGGAATAGTCGAGGCGGTGGCAGGGTATGTCGCCGGCTTGTTCGTTCTGGGCTGCTTGATCCTGCTCTTTCGCCAGGCGATTGAGAATGTGGTAGCCGGCTTCATCTTCAAGCAAGGCGCAGAGCTGAAGCATGACCAGCCTATTCTGATCAGTGGGCGCCCGGCCCGCCTCGTCCGCGTGGGCATCCTCAAGACTACCTTCTATATGGAGGTAGACAAGCAGACCAAGCTCGTGGTGCCGAACGTCCAGCTTAATCAGCTTTGCCTCGAAGTGAAATTGGCGAAACACATCAACGGCATCCCGCACGACGACGACGACGACGACTGATACTCCCGCTGCCGGTATCCGCTACCGGCAACCCCCGCCCGACTGCAGCAGCCCCCTTGCTGTAGTCGGGTTTTTTTTTGCGCGGGAAAAGCGGCGGCAATCGCACCAGGCGCGGCGGCAATCCGGCGGCGTTTTTTGTTTTTGCGCGGTTATTTTTAGATTATATAAAAAGATTTTTACTTTCTTTCACCTGCCGAGAATGGCTACACCATGCGGGTTTGCGGCGTTTCCTTGTTTTTTTTTGTTTTTTTCTATACGCCTTTATATAAACACACTTGCAACCAAGTACATACAGCCTATATTGATAGTATGATAAAGAACGAAACAACGCAAACCACCAACACCGAGGGCAGCACGATGAACACAATCAACTGGACAACGGCGGCAGGGGCGGCGATCACAATGACGTTATCCACAGAGTACGACCTTGACAGTCAAGGCAGGCGGAAATCTCGCGGATACAAGACGGTTGAGATTAAGGCGACCGTCAACGGAGAGGCGCACAAAGGATACAGAGTCAGGACGGTCAAGCACAATCAATATGTCGCAGCATTTGGCACGATAGGCATGGACGAGATTCAGTACGCCAAATTCTGCGACATCGAAGCACGGTTGACCGATAGCATCAAGGAGCATAACCAAGCGATCGACGATCACGCTTGCGCAATGGACGAAGTGTCGGCCCGGACACGGCAGATCGAAGTCGATATGGCGTGCGGCGAAGAAGCATAACCGAGGGCAGCAATGACAACCACAACAACAACCGAGGACAGCACGATGACGACGACGAAAGCAACCGACGAACTACTGACCAAGATCGCAGCATATCACTGGGACGGCCTCGAAACGCTCGAACGGCGCGGCGGTGACAGCCTCGACTTCCATGAGACTGCTGTATGGTCGATCAAGGAAGCACTGCAGCAGGCGTTCGAGCTTGGCCGGCAGACGGCTGACGAATCCGCCAAGTAAACCACAACAACAACCGAGGGCAGCACGATGACGACGACGACCACAACCGAGGGCAAGACGAGAACCCGTCGAATGAAGACCTACTACATCTGGTTCGATGCTTTTTTTCGTATCAATGGTGTGCCATTCCCGCAAGCGAGGGCAGTAGCCAAATGGCAAACCATGTACAATCAGAGTCGTATCGTAGGCGAATTTGAAACGGTTAGAGCCAGTTCAATCGATGAGGCACGGAGCCTTGCGAAAAAGTACTATCAGTCCACCACAACGGCAGCAGACGCCGCCGCGATTCTCGGAGAAAGGATATGACGAAGGAACCGAAGAACCAATCACTGACGATCTACGCCTCGACGGTATTCCGCCGCCTGGTGCGCAAGCTGCCGGGCGAGTCGGACAGCGCGAGAGTGCAGGGGGCCGTGGCGCGTGACCAGCGCGTGCGCGAGCTGCTTGCAGACGAAGACAACGTGGCGATCCTTATCGCCAAGCTGACCGAGGTCTACCGATAAGATACTGACACCACGACGTGATGTCAGCAAATTGACAAAGGGCCGTTTTTTCCACACCTTCGGGTTTCTGCCCGATATCCGCTTGTATCTGTTTTTTTGCGCGGTAATTTGGCAGGCAATGCGGCGAACAACGTAACAAGAGAGGCAATATGAAAGACGAAAGAAACACGCAATGGGGAACGGCAGCAGACGCCGCCGCGATTCTCGACGTGTCTATCGGCACTGTTGACCGATGGATGCGCGAGGGCCGGGTGACGTTCCGCAAGCTGGGGCAGCGGCTGAGTCTTGAGGACGTGCGGCGCCTGGCGGAAGTCGGCGAGGTGCAGTACATGGCCGAGCGCGAGGTGATGACATGACGGCGATCCCATCACCAGCACACCGCGCATATCGCAGGGCGTTGGCTGACGCCTGGGGCCGGTACATCGTCATTGGCGGTCTACTGCTGGCGCTCATGGCGCTGGCGACGACAGCCACGGCCACGCCATCGTATGGCGACCACGACGAGCAGTGGGACGAGGTGCTGCCGCAGCGCCCGCGCTACTGGTATATCCTGATCGCACCGGAGACACGCCCGCGCATTCACTGGCGGTGGGTATGAAGCTGATCAGCCTATTCGACGGGATCGGCGGGTGCGGCTGCGCGATTGACTGAACCTCGCTGCCGGGGCTGGCACCGTGGAGGACACGGGGCCGGTAGCTGTGGCTGGTGCGCCCGGCGGCGAGGTTCTTATATAGGGGGAGCAATGGAATTGAATCTGCACAGGGTGAGCGATTGCACGGTAAAGCGTGACTATCACGACGAGGGCGAGCCGGTCATGCCTGGCTTTCCACCGTCGCACGCATTCCATGTGACGCATCTGGCTATCGTAGACGATGCCGGCATCACGGCGACGATCAGACTATTCAGCCCGCAGCGGCTGGCAATCACAACCGAGGGGGGAGATGATGGCAGTACTACTTCGATGGAAGCGCAGGCCGTGGCGGAAGGTGAAACCCCACGCGGTACTTGAATCTTCAGCCGAGGGGCAACTTCCCCGCATGGCGGTCGTGGCAGGCTTTTCCCGCTACGCCGTCACCGAGGACGGCCAGGTAATCAACCGCAAGACAAAGCGCGTTCTTCGGCAGTATGTAACCAAAAGTGGCTATAGGCGAGTTGGCATCACAGATGATACTGGCAAGCAGCGATGGAAGCGCGTCCATCGGATCGTATTGGCAGCGTTCACTCCGAATCCCGAGGGCTATCCCGATAGTCATCATATCGACTCAGACAAAAGGAATAACCACCGCCTGAATCTGCAATGGGTGACACATAAACAGAACCAGTTGCATATGCGCGATTCCATTTCGACCAAACCCGATAGTCCCTACCGCCTAACTATGGCCGATGCCACCGTCATTCGGGAGCGGTCTGCCGAAGGCTGCACACAGGCAGAGTTGGCCGAGGAGTATGGCGTGCATAAAACAACGGTGACAAGTGTCGTGGGGAACAGAACCTGGCACGACCCGAACTACTCGCCAAGTCCCTACCGCCTAACTATGGCCGATGCCGCCGTCATTCGGGAGTGGTATGCCGAAGGCTGCACACAGGCAGAGTTGGCCGAGGAGTATGGCGTGAGTCAACCAACGGTGTCAAGTGTCGTGGGGAACAGAACCTGGCACGACCCGAACTACTCACCACCGATCGTCAAAGGTCGGCGGCGCCGCCAGGACAATCAGAATATTCAGCCAGCAACGGCTGAGACAACCGAGGGGGATGACGATGGCAGTACCGGCGATATTTGAACAGTTGGCCGAGCGCCTGCCGGATGGCGCATATAAGACAGTCAACGTGCGCGGCGGCTTCACCAGCATCGACGCCTATCATATCGTCGAGCGATTAACGGACACCTTCCAATCCATCTGCGGCCATCGCTGGGGCATCGAGGTCGAAACCTTCGAGCATCACGACAAGTGCGTGGCGGCGATCGGGCATCTGTGGTATCGACTGCCGGATGACGATACCGATGCGGTTTACAAGGTGCCGGCAGTCGGCGAAGGCCAGCAGCGCGGCGGCTCGGTAGCTGATGCGATGAAGATGGCGCAGACCAATATGATGTCGAAGGCCGCAAGCTATATCGGCATCGGCCTGTCGATCTACAAGGGGCAGCACATCGACGCGCCGATCCTATCCGCCGGCATCGAGGTGCAAGCGGTGCCGATCACGCCCGGCACGCTCAATGCCGTTATGGCAGCGAACCCGGCAGACATCGAGGCGGTGACCGCCGGCAAGAAGACGACGCCGGAGCAGTTGACCGAGGCCGAGGGCCGACACCTGCAAGCGGTGCTGGAGTTCGCCGACCTGATCGTGATGGCCGATGACGGCGCCGCACGCCGCGACAAGTGGCTGCAGGCGCATGACGTGGCGCACGCCGGCGAGGTCGATGTGTCGGCGATTAACCAGGTGATCCGGTCGATGCGCCAAGACTCGAAGAAATGACGAACCCGGTGACTATCATCTCGCTCACCGGCAATCCCGCCGCCGGCAAGACGACGCTGGTGCGCAGCATCCGTGATGCCGGGCATCCGCTTGGCTATTGGTGCGTCAAAGATCACTGGTACATCCCGCAGGGTATCGTGGTCGATGGCAAGATGTGCTGGCCGACGTTCCGCGAACGGATGCCGGCGATGCGTCGCAGCCTGGCCGATGCCATGATTGAGGCTGGTCTGCCGGTATTCGCGATCGAACACAGCGGGGCCGGGAAGTGGATCGGACGCATCATCCGCCGCCTCGAGCAGCGGCGCAAGGTCGTGCATATACATCTATTACCGCGCCTGGTCGGCACCGATGAGCCGAGTTTATTCTGGCGGACATCCAGCCGACGCCGGGACGGCCTGACCTATGAAGCAGCGCACGACGAGATTCTGGCGACAATCAACGCAACCAATAACTAAGGGGGAGAACGATGAAGACGCATTTCTCACAGAGTCAATTTAGGATGTTAAACGAATGCCCGGCGAAGTGGTGGGCATACGCGACTGAGCAGTGGACGCCGCCGCCGCCGACCGATGCAATGCTGCTGGGCTTGCTGATTGAGGGCGAGCTGGGCCTGGGCGACGGCATCCCCGAAGAGTTCGACGCCCGGCAATGGGACAGCCGTGCGAAAGAGCCGAAGCGGAAAAAGGACTATGCCGCGACGGCAGCAGTGGCCGAAAAGGTGCGGGCGCTCGATGTCATGCGCCTGCTTGAAGGTGACGCCCAGGTGGCACTCGATGGCGAGGTATCCGGCTTGCAATGGCGCGGTGTGCTGGATGTCGTGGCAGAAAATCATTTCGCAGACCTAAAGTATATCGGCCAGTTCGCTGAGTACTGGGCGCCGCATCACCGGCGGCGCGTGCCGTTCTATGCCGCGTATGAGCTGCAGCTTGCGATCTACCGTGAACTGCTGCTGCAGGATCTCGACCGCGCCGGCAGTGCAGGCGAGGCGTACATCGTCGCGGTCGGCAGCAGGAAGCCGCACGCAGTCGTCCCGGTACGCTTCAGCGATCTGCCGGCTGCTGCCGATCTGCTTGCTGCGGTATGGGCAGGCGCACACGCACCCGATGCGCCGCCGTGGGCGCAGGTGGCCGAGGAGCTGCCGGAGTGGCGCGAGGACGATACGCCGCCGCCGCTGCCGGCTTGTGGCGTTTGCGCCTGGTGCGCCGAGCAGGAACCGACGATCATCGAGGCCGCGATATGATCGCCATTCCCGACCTGCTCGCCATCGATCCCGGCCCGGTGAAGTCGGGCTATGTGTTCTTCGTCGATGGCAGCATATACGAGACTGACACCGAAGCGAACAAGCACATCATCGCCGCCGCCGCTTGTCCCGCCACGATCGTTATCGAATGGCCGAATCTGATGGGGATGCCTGCCGGCCAGGACATCTTCCACACTTGCCGCCAAGTCGGCAGGATGCAGCAGGCGTTCATAGATCACCGCGACCGGCACTACCAGGACGAAGGGCCAGCCGAGGTGCATCTGATCCAGCGGAACCAGGTCAAGCTGGCGCTGACCGGGCGCACAGTCGGCGTTACCGATGCAGTACTTCGGCAGCGGCTGATCGACTTGTTCCCAGCGACAGGCGGCGGGCGCGTGCCACAGATCGGCACGAAGGCCGAGCCTGGGCCATTGTACAAAGTCAAGGGCCATGCCTGGCAGGCACTCGCTGCCGGCGTGGCTTGGGTGATGAACCAACGGCAGATTGCCAAAAAACAAATAACAGGAGAAGAATCACAATGAGTCTCGATCTCGACATCACCGGAGTCGTCCACAAGGTCGGCGAGGTCAAACAGATCACCGACACGTTCCAAAAGCGGGACGCGATCATTCAGATCGACGAAATAGGCAATAACGGCCAGACCTATACGCAGCACATCAGCCTCGAAATCAAGCAGAAGGCGTGCGAGTACTGGGACGGCATCAGCAAGGGCGACACGGTGAGCTGCAAGTGCAGACTGCGCGGGCGGCTGTATACCAGGCGCGACACCGGCGAGGAGGCGTCGTTTACGTCGGTCGATGCCTGGCGCGTCGATGTCGATGCCGCAGCGCCCGGCCCGATGCCGGAGCCGCCAGCGCAACCAGTGCCGCCGGGCGAGCGGGCGCCGAGTTTGCTGCCGTCAGAGGATGACGACAAAACAAAAGAGTCTATACCATTCTAAAGGGGGTGAATGATGGGGGATTACGCGGAGTTCTTAAAGGGGAAAGCGACATCGGATGAGGCAACAGGACTATCCGATATACCCGAACTGAATCCAATGCTATATGACTTCCAGCGCGACATTGTGCGGTGGGCATTGCGACGGGGCCGGGCAGCTATCTTTGCAGATTGCGGATTAGGCAAGACGCCGATGCAATTAGAATGGGCGCAGCACTTGCCCGGTGATGTATTGATCGTTGCGCCATTGGCAGTATCAAAACAGACAATCCGAGAGGGTGACAAGTTCGGCGTTGATGTGGAGCATTCACAGGATGGGAATAGGTCTGGCAGGATAACTATTACCAACTATGAACGGTTGCATCATTTCAATCCAGATGACTTTGTCGGTATAGTGCTGGATGAAAGTAGTATATTAAAAAGCTATACTGGCAAATATCGAACTGAACTGATCGAGCGGTGGGGCAGTCGTCCCTTCAAATTAGCGTGTACAGCCACGCCGGCGCCTAATGACTACATGGAGCTTGGCAACCACTCTGAGTTTATAGGGGCTATGCGTGGTTCCGAGATGTTGTCATCATTCTTTATTAATGACGCGGCGAATGTTGGCCGGTACAGGGTTAAGGGTCACGCAGAGGGGCCGTTCTGGGAGTGGATGGCATCATGGGCAGTTATGATGCGAAACCCGTCGGACTTGGGATATAATCACGAAGAATTTACTTTACCGCCGCTTACGGTTCACGACGTAATTGTTGACGCGAACCAGGCACCGGAGGGGATGCTTTTCTCGTTCGACGCGCATACCATGAGCGAGAGAAGGGCAGCGCGAAAAGCAAGCATTAAAGACCGGGTATTAATAGTTGCGGATATGGTTAATAGTTCAACAGATTCCTGGCTTGTATGGTGCGACCTGAATGCGGAAAGCGATATGCTCAAGCGGTCGATACCGGACGCGATCGAGGTGCGCGGATCAGATAGCGAAGAGCATAAAGATCGTGCGCTATTAGGTTTTGCAGACAATGACTTCCGCGTACTTGTAAGCAAGCCAAGCATTGCAGGGTGGGGCATGAATTATCAGCACTGCCATAAGGTTGCGTTCACGGGGCTATCAGATTCATACGAGTCGTTTTATCAAGCCGTGCGCAGGGCATGGCGTTTTGGTCAGACGAATCCCGTTGACTGCTATGTTATTACAGACAGGACAGAGGGCGCAGTCGTGGCGAACATACGAAAGAAGAAGCATCACGCAGATAGAATGGCGACGAATATGGCGGCACGAATGAGTCACATATCAAAGGGCATCGTAAGGGGCGATAAACCCTTTGCGCGGGCGTATCAAACAAAGCACCAGATGGAGGTTCCGGCATGGCTAAGTGCATAGAGCAGGCGACGGGGAAGAGGTGGGTTATGTTCGGCGGAGATTGCGTGGAGGTGCTCAAGGGCTTGCCCGATGACTCGGTCGGCGCCTCGATCTATTCGCCGCCATTTGCCGGTCTGTACATTTACAGCGACAGCGAGCGCGACATGGGAAACTGTAAGTCTAACGCTGAGTTTTTTAATCATTACAAGTTCGCCGTCGAGGAGATATACCGCGCTACAGTACCGGGCAGGCTCACGATAGTTCATTGCAAAGACTTGCCGGCGTACTTTCACAGGGACGGGTATGCAGGACTTCAAGACTTCCCAGGCGAAGTCATCCGTGCGCATGAAGATTGCGGATGGAGATACCACTCTCGCGTGACAATATGGAAATGTCCCGTAATCGAGCGCGAGAGAACGAATAATAACGGACTTCTACATAAAACAGTAATGCGTGATCGGTCGCAACTGCGGCAGGGCATGGCCGATTACTTGATTGTCATGCGGAAGGTGTCAAGCGGCACTCTTGAGAGCGAAGTTCCAGTTGGCCCTGGCGTAGGGCTTGAATCATATATTGGCCTTGACGACTGCGATCCACGAACGGCGGATTCAAAACATCCATCTAACTTTTCCCGCAAGACTATAGCGACGAATGATAGCATAAACATCTGGAGGCGATACGCCGAGCCTGTATGGTGGGATATCAATCAGACAAATGTATTGAACTCTAAGATGGCCCGCATCAGCGAAGATGAAAAACACATCTGCCCGCTACAACTCGATGTGATACGCCGGGCCGTGGACTTATGGACGCAGCCGGGCGATGCCGTACTCTCTCCGTTCGCGGGCATAGGTAGCGAGGGCTATTGCGCTGTGAAAGCTGGCCGCCGCTTCATAGGCATCGAACTAAAGCAATCATACTTCAAATATGCCTGCGACAACCTCGCTGAAGCAGAGCTGGAATCGACCCAGGATGATCTATTCGCAGTATGAATACTAAGCACCGGCCTCGCCCAGGGACTGCCGCACTTCTGCGGTATTGTGGCGGCGCTACATGAGCGGGTTGTAATGCTGGGCGAGTCTATCGCCTGGGGCCGGTGCTTTTTTTGATACAACATAGGGACACAAGCTCAGTGTACCTATATACTTTACGGATCATCGGGCGGCGGTTGCAATGCCGATCTGCCGGGCTAATTTTACGCAGCGGGGGTGCAGGGGATGCCATGGATAAAGATGCGGACGGATCTGATCGGTGATCCGCGAGTGATACAGCTAAGTAGTCAACTGCGACTCGACGAAGTGACAGTGATCGGGCATCTGTACGCCTTCTGGTCGTGGGCCGATAGTCACATCGTCGCTGACGGCTCGAGCGATGGTCACGCTATCGGCGTGACACCCGAATGGATCGACGCGCATCTGCGCTGCCCTGGATTCAGCCAGGCGATGCTCGACGTAGAGTGGGTGACGTTCAAATCCGGCGGCGGCATCACTATACCCGACTTCGACGTTCATATGTCCGAATCAGCAAAGACGCGGGGTCTGGCCGCAGAACGCAAGCGCCGGCAGCGTGCAGGTGTCACGCAAATGTCACACAAAAGCTGTGACAAATCCGTGACCAGAGGAGATAAGATAAGAGAAGATAATACTAATCCCCCCTCTATCCCCCCGCAATCGGGGGGAGTGAACGTGCCGGCGGCGTTCGCTGAATGGTGGGCCGCGTACCCGAAGAAGGTCGGCAAGCAGGCGGCAATTCGCACTTGGCGCCGGATCAAAGGCAAGCCAGCGATCAAGGCGATGCTCGAGAAGCTGGCCGAGCAGATCGAGTCGGAGCAATGGACGCAGGACGCCGGGCGATACATTCCGAACCCGGCGACTTATCTTAACCAAGGCCGGTGGGATGACGAAGTGATGCCGGCAGACAACGAACCATACACACCGGAGTACGCGAAGCAATGAAGGACAAGACGAAGCACCTTGTATCATCGAATGCGCTGCGATCCATGATCCAGGCCGAGTTCGGCCCGCGACGATTCAGCGACGAGGAATGGTGGCACATAGATCGAAAGCTGCCGCCATATTGCAAGGCCGACAGCGTGCCGTGGTCAGAGCGTGAGCCGGTATTCCAGAAGATCGTCGAGCGCCTGCTGTTCACGCATGAGGCGACGACGACGCTGCCCGCCGCCCGAGTGATTGTCGCCGCTGCGAAGCATACGCTGCGCCCGAAGCTGCGAACGTCGGCAGCAGTAGCACAGGCGCCAGCCGGCAGGCCGGCCACGGCGCAAGAGGTATCGCTGATCATGCGCGGCTGGAAGGCGCACGGCGTCGAGTACGCCGGCGAGCTGGGGCAGTGGATGGAGTCAGGGCCGCACGACTATGCCGACCTCGAGGCGTCACTACCGCACCAGGCACCAGGTGAGGGTGACGACGTATCGAGCGCGATCACTTCGATGCGGTGGGCGGGATGATAGGCTATAAATTTGAAAAAGGCAGGGGGGGGCTATATTACGGCATGATGGATGCGCCCACATCGTCGATAGCTCGGTATCAGTCACCACGTCGCAAAGCGCCGAAGGTGAGCAATCATGTCATGTGCCATATCAGATTCTCGAGCGAGATGGAGATCGAGGGAGGCCCGCCGGTCGTTGCCCGGTGCGAGGCGCTCGAGTACGACACCGACAATCTCGATGGCCGCGAGCTGCCGAGGGCAGGCAGGGTGCTGGCTCAATGGCACCAGGGATGCGGCAGGACATATCAGCAGTGGGTCAGGGCCGTCGTCGATGCGCAGCGGGAGCGACTGCTGATCGAAGGCACGATCACCGAAACCTACAAGGAACGATACAGGAGGCTGGCGCGTGCAGAAGATCGATAAGGTGGTGGGGGTATGCCCGTCGGCGAAATTTGAAAGAGGGGGGGGGTATGCCGCGCTTGACCTGGAAAGGTAGCCTCGAGGTGTGCAAGCAGCACTGGAGCGAGCCAGTAATATATGTCGATGGCATATGCGTCGAGACTGAATTCAGTGAAGCACTGCGATCGGCACCGCATCTTATGGGCGCCGGCCAGCCGATTCAAGCCGAAGTCTTAATCAAGTGGAAGTGGCCCGCCCGTGCAAAAGAGAACGGCGATGCCCAGTAAGCCGCCGACATATTCACCCGCCCGCCAAGCACCCGCCCGCCGAGCGCGAACAATCAAGCGCAAGGTGAAGCGAGCGGCAGCTATACGCCGAGGCCGACGGTGGACGAGATTCTCGGTCAGGCTGCGGCGTGATCATCCGCTTTGTCAATCGCCTGCGCATGATGGGCCGCTGGCTGGGGTGGCGTCAGTGCATCACTTTGAGCCGCTGGCAGACCGGCCAGACCTGGCATTCGACGAATCGAACTGCTGGTGCCTTTGCGCCGCGTGCCATAGGCAAATAACCGATATAGAGCGCACACAGGGCATAGAGGTTGCGCAGGCTGTATTGATGCCTTGACCGGGTAGCCGGTCGGAATATCCACAGGGTGAGCATCTGGAGACGCCCGCATCACGCGCGCATTTTGCGCTAATATTTGAAGACTTTTGAAATCAGACCAGCCGAGACGAGTACGACGAGCGAGGACGAACATGACGAGCGAGCTACGGGCGAAGATCGAATCGGTCTGCCAGCGCCACAGGCACGATCCTGAGTGGCCCTGGAGCAATAGCAGGATCGGCAAGTACATCAAATACAAGGGCGCCCACGTCCGGGCTGCGGAAGTTGCCGAGGTGACAAGCGGCATGGACTTCACGACGGTCGAGCATGGCCCGGCGGCGAAAAAGGCCAGCAAGCCAGGCATGACGAAGCGCGAGTTCCTCGAGGAGTTCGATCCGTATACGCGCACGCGGCGCGACATCAATCGCGGCCTGACGAAGCACCTGGAAAGCGACCGCTATATCAAGGATGCGGAGTTCAGAAAGTTGTGCGGCGTCAGCGACCATCGAATGTGGCGTGATGTCGTCGTCGATCCTGCCGAGGGATTCACCGGCTACCAGTTTATCTACGGCGAGCAGCGATGGTGGACTACCGAGAAATCCGCCGCCGAGATGATCGCCGCGACGATGAAAGCCAAGGTCGTCGAATGAGCAAGCCAGGGATGAGCCGCGACGAGATGCAGGAGCTGGTCGATCCGTCACCGACGACCGTATCACTGCAGCAGCAGCTTCGTGACGCATTGACCGATGTCAAGAAGCTGAAGGCGCAGGTCGGCAGCGACCTGGCGTTGTTCGATCACATCCAGGGATCAATCGAACCACTCAAGACGTACCCGCGAGTTCCGATCAGTAAGCCGAAGCTGACGAAGAAGATGATGCGCCCGTCGCTGATCATCACCGACGCGCACTGCGAAGAGGTCGTGGACGCCGAGCAGATGGAGGGGATGGCGGCATACGATTGGGCGATATTCCAGCACCGGATCGCCACGACATTCGAGAAGGCCGTCGAGCTGACCGAGTTGATGCGCCAGACCGCGCACATCGAGGAGATCGATGTCTGGCTGCTGGGCGATTGGTTCATGGGCGCGATCCATCCCGACGACTGCGGCTGGGGCAGTTCGATGCCGTTGCCTTGCGCCCTGCCAGGTGCGGCCCTGGCGCTCGGCGATCAGCTTATGCGGCTGGCTGCGCACTTCAAAAAAGTGAAAGTGATCGGCGTCGTCGGCAACCACGGGCGCACCACGCGCAAGCCGACGCAGAAGATGACCGCCGATCGGAACTGGGATTTCAGCGTCTACCTTATCGCCCAGGCGTATACGCAGCGGGCGACGAATGTCGAATGGGTCATACCGCGCAGCCGCGTCCATGTGATCGATATGCTCGGCTCAAAGGTCGCGCTCACTCACGGCGACATATCGCGCAGCACTGGCACGGTTCCCTATTTCGGCATCATCAATTCAATGCGCAAACAGCACCAATCGCGCCGGCGCACCGGCAAGGACTTTGATTACGCATTTATGGGCCATTGGCACCACGAAGCTCTGCTGGATGGCGAGATATTCATCTGCCCGGCATTGATCGGCCCGTCGCAGTATTCACAGTACGAGATGCACAGCCGCTCACTCGCCCAGCAGATGATCATATTCTGGAGCGAAAAGCACGGGCCGACTAATCGCTGGCCGATAAACCTATGAAGGAGATCGATCCGAACCTATTCGGCGCCCGCGTCACCGTGATATGGCAGGACACGCAGGCGCACATCAATGAAGACCTGGCCGATGTCACGCTGGCCGAATGCCGGAGCGAGGGTATACTGATGAGCGCCGACGACCAGAAGCTGATCCTGCGATCTGCTCACTATCCAGGCACGCCCACAGGCGACTATACAGCGATTCCCCGAGGTTGTATCGATGCGATCGAATCACAGGAGGCGCTCGATGTCGAAGCTACCGACTGATCCGCCGGCCTGGTGCTGTGGTCGCAGCGCCGAGATATACGGCGAGATCCTGGCCGACCTGACTGACGCCGGCATCGTACCAGCGGATATCCGTGCCGTCGCGGTGCTGGCCGATATGCAGGCACGGTTCGAGCGGTGCGCGGCACTGGTGAGCGATCCCGACCGTGACGAGTACTTTGTCAACCGGCACGGCGAGGAGTGCGAGGCGCCGCACGTCCGACGACTCAGCGCCCTGGCCCGCGAGATGCTGCCGTATTTCCGACAGCTCGGCATGACGCCTGCGGCCCGGCAGACAATGGGCATCGCGGCGAAGGCCGATAAGCCAGCAGCACCGGCAAGCATCAAGAAGTTCAACTTGAAGAAGGTCGGATGACCGACGCCCGCCGCCTGTCGCTGCAGCTTCCCGGCTATGATCCGTGTCGTGATGCCGAGGACGGCAGCGGGTACTACTTCGACGAGCCATCGGCGCAGCTTGCCATCGACTTCGTCGAGTCGCAGTTGACATTCACCAAGGGCGAATGGGAAGGCGACCAGTTCCTGCTGGCGCCCTGGCAGAAGTGGCCGATCATCGGCAACCTCTTCGGGTGGAAGCGCGAAGGCGGCAAGCGGCGCTACCGGCAGACACTCATCTACCTGCCGCGCAAGAACGGCAAGAGCGAGCTGTGCGCAGCCATCGGTCACGTCATGCTATTCCTCGGCAACATCAACGACGGCGGCAAGAATAAGCCGGAAGGTGCGCCCGAGATTCACTGCGTGGCGACCGAGAAGAAGCAAGCCGGCCTGGTACATGAAGCTGCCCGGCGCATGATCCGAGCGAACCCGTCGCTGGCCGAGATGTGCCGGGTGACCGACTTCTATATGTATATTCGGCTTCACACCGGCGGCATCTGGGAAGTACTGAGCGGCGAGAAGGGCGGCGGCGGGCGCGGCCAGGGCAAGCACGGAACCTCGCCTTATTGCGTGATCGTCGATGAGCTGCACGAAATGATGCGGCCCGATCTGCTCGAGGCCGAGGAATCCGGCATGGGCGGGCGGCAGCAGCCGCTGATCCTGCTGGCGACTACGGCGGATGTCGTGCGCCCGTCGTTGTGCAATGTGCGAGTTGACTATGCCCGCCAGGTACGGGACGGGTCATTGCGAGACGGTACGTTCCTGCCGGTGATGTACGAGACTGCCGACCGCGACTGCGATTGGTCTGATCCGGCTATATGGGCTGCAGCCAATCCGATGTATCCGGTGACGCCGAATCACGAATTCATGGTAGCCGAATGCAACAAGGCCAAAGGGCTGCCGAGCTACGAGAACACATTCCGCCGGCTGTACTTGAACCAGCAGACCGAGCAGGCATCGCGCTGGTTGCCGATGTCCGATTGGCAGGAGTGCAGCGAACCGTTCGACCAGGCCGATCTCGAGGGCCAGACCTGCTATGCCGGCCTTGACCTGGCGAGTACCAATGACTTGAACGCCCTGGCGCTGTGGTTCCCAGATCCGCAGGTGCTGCTGCTGCGGTATTGGCTGCCGGAGGCGGCGATCGATGACGCCGACCCGAAGCGCGACGGATCGCTGGTGCGGCAATATCGCGAGTGGCGCCGCGACGGATATCTGCTCACCACGCCCGGCGACTATGTCGACCACGATGAAATCACAAGCGCCATATTTGACATGGCCGAACTATATAATATGATAGACCTACGGTATGACGACCGTTATGCTTCGCAAATGGCAACGCACCTGCGCGAAGGCAGGCATCCAGATGGCCGGGACGTGAACCCGGTCGAGGCGATGAAGTTCAATCAATCGGCCACAGCCTACAATGAGCCGTCGCTGGAGTTCGAGCGCATGGTACGATCGCACGCTTTCAATCACCTGGACAATCCCGTACTGACCTGGAACGCCGCCAACGTGGCGATCAAGCAGCACGGTGATCTAATCATGCCGGCCCGCCCGGAAGCAACCAGCACCTTGAAGATCGACGGCATCCCGGCAGCAATCATGGCGATCGCCGGCGATATGTTCAACATCGAAGACGGAGGAGACTTTGAAATCTTTGGCTTTTAAGGCAGTTCTCGGCGTGGCACCGATCGCAATGATAGCAGGCGGCACCTACATGACGCACGGCACCGGCACGGCGCTGATCGTCGCCGGCGCTGCCATCTGGGCCAGTTACCTCATCGGCCTGCGCACCAGGCGCAGCAGCGAGGCGGCAGTATGATATTCGAGATGTTCGCAGCGACGAGCACGCAGGTATCCACGACCAGCACAGCAGGCTGGACATCGACAACCGGCCAGCCACTATCGGACACGGCGCCGATCAATCCCGGCACCGCCTTCGGCCTATCGGCCTTTTTCGCCTGCATCCAGGCTATCAGTCAGGACTTCGCCAAGCTGCCGATCAAGGTCATCCAGACTCGACCGGACGGCAGCAAGGATACGCTGCGGGATCATCCGATTGCAGCGCTTGTCGGTGATTCCCCGAACGGCGAAATGTCGCCGAACACCTGGAAGATGGTGACGCAGTCGCAGGTTCTCGGCTGGGGCAATGGCTTCGCCGAGATCACCCGCGACCTGGCTGGCAGACCGCAGCGCCTCGATATCATCCATCCCGACCGCGTGACTGCAGCGCGTGAAGGGGGCGAACTGCTCTACACCATCCAGGGCGGCAGCGATGCCGTCGTCAAGCATAGCTCGGACATCATCCATATTCGCGGCATGGGCGGCGAGCTTATGGGCTGGAGTATCGTGCAGCTCGGCGCAAACTCGCTGGCCTCGGCAATCAGTAAGCAGGACTATACCCGCAGCTATTTCTCGAACCATACGCAGACCGGCCTGGTGGCGCATACCGATCAGCGACTGAACGACACCGCGAAGGAGCGACTGGTCGAGCAGATGGAGAAGCGCCTGCGCGGCCCTGAGAAGTCGTTCCGGTTCCTGGTCATGGACGCCGGCTTGAAGCTGACACCGACGATGATCAGCGCCGACGACGCGCAACTGCTCGAGTCAATGATCTACTCGGTGCAGGATGTCGCCCGCTGGTTCCGCATCCCGCTGCACAAGATCGGCGAACTGACGCACGCCACATTCAGCAATATCGAACACCAGGCGCTCGAGTATGTCAGCGACACGCTGATGCCCTGGTGCGTGGCCTGGGAAGAGGAACTGGGCCGCAAGCTGCTGACACCCGCAGAGCGTGCCACCGGCATCGAAGTGAAGTGCAACCTGGACGCACTACTGCGGGCCGACAGCAAGAGCCGGGCAGAGTTTCATCGGGTGCTGTTTAATATCGGCGCCCGCACGCCTAACGAGATCCGGCGGTTCGAGGGGCAGAACCCGAACCCGGATGAAGCATCGGACAAGTACTACATCGGCGCCAATATGCTGCCGCTCGACGTGGTATCCGAGAGCGGCAATATGTCCGAGGCATCGCAGGCGGCACCGATCACCGAGGCCAGCCGGCAGGCGCGGGCAGACGATCTATGGGTCGTGATTATCGAGGCGTGCGACCGCGTGACGCGGAAGCAGATGAAAGCCGAGGAGGCCGCGCAGAAGAAGCCGCAGTACTATTCCTGGTCGGATCATTTCTATGGCGAGACATTCCCCGTATTCATGCGGCAGAATCTAAGCAGCATCGCCATCGCCATCGATCCGGTCGCCGGCGAGCGCCGGGCGCAGGAATACATCGGGCAATATTGCGAATACCGAACCACGCTGACGCCGAAGGGCATGGCAGATCAACTGATAGGGAGACTAACACAATGATACCACACACACCCGAATGTTTGAACAACCATCTCGGCACCTGGGCAATCGAGCCGGCCTGGTTCCGTGGCTCGATGTCCTGGTTGCGCACGACCGGCTTCGCCGCCGCGATCGTCCATCCTCGGGCCGATGGTGCGCAGGCCGCTGCCGCTGGCGAGCGCCGATTCGCCGCTTCCGGTGGTATCGCGATGATTCCGATCTACGGCAGCATGATGAAGGGTCAGAGCAAGTTCGGCGGAACCTCGACGCAGGACACCCGCCGCGCCATCACCGCCGCCACCAGTGACAACTCGATCGACGGCATCATGCTGCACATCGACAGCCCAGGCGGTCACGTCGCCGGGACGCAGGAGCTGGCCGACGACATCGCCGCTGCCGACAAGATCAAGCCGGTACACGCGCACATCGATGATCTGGGCGCATCTGCCGCGTACTGGGCTGGATCACAGGCCCGCAACCTGACGATCAACGAGGCCGGCAGCGCCGGCAGTATCGGCGTGTTCGCGGTGCTGTATGATACCAGCGGCGCCGCCGAGGCCGAGGGCGTCAAGGTTCACGTCGTCAGCACCGGCGAGCATAAGGGTGCCGGCATCGACGGTGCGCCGATCACCGATGATCAGTTGTCCGAGTTTCAGTCGCAGGTCGATGGCATCAACGAACTATTCCTGGCAGCGGTCAAGCGTGGCCGCAAGCTGCCAGCCAACCAGGTGCGCGACCTGGCCGATGGCCGGGTGCTGATGAGTCGGCAGGCGAAAGCTGCCGGCCTGGTCGATGGCGTGATGCCGTTCGAGGCATCGGTGCGCAAGCTGCAGGCAGTGGTGCGCAGCGAGAAGCGCAGCAATACTGCAGCGGCGAAGATCGCCCTGGCGAAAATCACAAGGGCATAGTTTGCAATCGTTTTTTTGATAACGTAGTTTTGAGACAATGCGGGCAGGTGTGCAAAGTATACGCCGCCGCATCCAATAAAAGACAACCCGGCTCAAAGTAAGCCAGCACGATACACACGGTGTGTCGTTCGCTGGCTTTTTTTGTGCCTAAACCACGAACGGAGAAAATACAATGCTTTCGGAACTGCGACAGCAGATGACGGCTGCACTGGATGCCGCGCAAGCGATTCAGACGACAGCCGAAACGGACGACCGCGATATATCAGCGGATGAGCTTGGCACGATCCAGGGTCATCTCGATCGCGTCGAGACAATCAAGGCACAGGTATCGACCATCGAGCGGCTGGACGACGCAGCGGCATCGGTGACCGCACCGCGCACGCCGGCAACGGTACAGGATACAGTCACCGCCGCAGGTGACGCCGCCCAGGAGATGAGCGGAAACATCCAGACGCACGACTGCCGGGCCGACAATCCGACGCACGAATTCAATCACATGGGCGACTTCGCCTCTGCGGTTGCTGGTGCAGCGCAACCTGGCACGATGGCCGACGAGCGCCTGTCGTTCTTCGCCGCTGCCGGCGATGCCAGCGGGCTGAATCAGACGGTCGGTGCAGACGGTGGCTTCGGCGTCCCGCCGAGCTTCGCGAATGCGATCTGGGACGGGCTGAACTCACTTAATGACAACCTGCTGGCCCGCACGGATCAGCTCACAGTCACCGGCGAGTCGATCTCGATCCCGGCCAACGCGGAAACATCCCGCGCTGCTGGTAGTCGTTACGGCGGCGTCCGTGGCTACTGGATCAGCGAGGCCGAGGCGATCACAGCATCGACGCCGAAGCTGCGCATGGTCAAGGTCGAGCCGCAGCAGTTGGCTGTGCTGGTCTACGCGACGAACAAGTTGCTCTCCAATAACACGGTGGCGCTCGATCAGTACATCACCCGCGCCGCAGTCGAAGAGATCAACTTCATGTCCGGCGATGCGATCGTCAACGGTTCCGGTGCAGGACAGCCGCTTGGCATCCTCAATTCCGGCAGCCTGGTGACGGTGGCGAAGGAATCGGGGCAGGCGGCTGACACGCTGCTCGCGGCGAACATCGACAAGATGTGGGCGCGGTTGCATCCGAACAGCCGGGCGAATGCGGTCTGGCTGGTGAATGTTGACTGCGAGCCGCAGTTGCAGGCGCTGGTGCAGGACACGAACGGTGGCGTACCGCTGTTCCGTCCAGCTAACGGCCTCATCGGCCAGCAGCTCGACACGCTGAAGAACCGCCCGCTGATCCCGGTCGAGTATTGCCCGACCATCGGCGATGCCGGCGACATCATCCTGGCCGACCTTTCTGCATACGTCAGTGGCGTGCGCGGCGGGATCGAGCAGGCTATGTCGGTGCATCTCAAGTTCGACAGTGCGCAGAGCGCGTTCCGCTTCATCTTCGAGGTGGACGGTCAGCCGTACTTGAACTCGGCGCTGACGCCGTTCAAGGGCAGCAACACGCTGTCCACGCACATCAACCTCGCCGTCAGAGCGTAACCACAACCACAGGAGAAATTGATAATGAGCGCACGTTTCAGCGAAACAGTTCATGTCGTGAACGGCCTGTCGCCAGTGGCTGACGCCCTGGCCGGCACGGTCAATTCCGACATCGTGAACATGGAAGGCTACGGCAAATGTACTTTCCTCGTTCACGCCGGCGTCGGCACCACAGGCACATCCACCTTCACGGTGGAAGCCAGCGACGACACCAGCGCCTCGAACACAACCGCGATCAAGTTCGCGTATCGTCAGATCACCACCGGAGATACACACGGTGCCTTGACGAATGCGGCAGCAGCCGGCTATACGAACACAGCCGGCAGCGATGACATCGAGATCATCGAAGTCAGCGCGGAAGACCTGAGCAGCACTGGCTACAGCTATGTCAGGTTGCACGCAGTCGAGTCTGCGAACGATCCGGTTCTGGCAGGGATATTGATTGTCCTGTCTGATCCCCGGTTCCCGCAGTCTGTGACTGATACTGCAATAACCTAAAAGCAGCAGATCGCCGGAGTACCCTGTGAAGCGGCCTCGCCTCAGTAGCAGGACTCCGGCATCTATTGCCCTGGAGGGCGGAATCATGGCAGCGAGTGTCTACACGTTTACCAAGCGGTACACGCCGCCGGTCGGCGGGCGCGAGTTCGAGGCTGGCGACAAGATCCCGGTCAAGGATATCACGGCGGAGCTTGCGAAGGTACTGATCGATGGCGGCTACTGCACGGCGCCGAAAAAGCGGACGGCAGCGAAGAAGACAGCAGCGAAAAGCAAATGAACCTGCACCAATCGCAGCTCGCAACCTGGTTGCCGGTCACGCTGGCCGATGCCAAGCAGCACAGCCGTATCGACATCGATGACGACGATGCGCTGATCACGGCGCAACTGGCGGCAGCGGTAGTGCGTGGCGAGCAGGTGAGCAATCGGCAATTCGCGCCGGCCACCTGGGTCTTGAAGCTGGACGCCTTCACTGGCACCGACACGATCGAACTACCGAAGCCGCCGCTGCTATCGGTATCCTCGATCCAGTACGTCGATACCGATGGCGCGACGCAGACATTCAGCAGTAGCGATTACAGCGCCGACCGGACGAGCGAGCCGGGCCGCGTGGTGCTGGGCTTCGGCAATTCCTGGCCTTCGGCTCGAGCGCAGCCCGATGCGATCACGATCACCTATGTCGCCGGGTACGGTTCGGTCGTGACGGCAGTCAATGCCACGAACGTATTCACGATCGCCAGCGGCGGCAGGACGTATGCCGACAATATGCAGGTGCGTCTATTCTCGGTCGGCGGCGATGTCCCGACCGGCCTGACTGCCGACACTGCGTACTTCATCCGCGACGTGAGCGGCTCGACGTTCAAGCTGGCGCTGACCGCCGGCGGCACTGCGATCAGCATCAGCAGCGACGGCACCGGCACGATCTACATCGACGAGGTGCCGGAGATCATCAAGGCCGCAATCAAGCTGGATGCCGCGCAGTTGTACGAACACCGAGAAAGCACGCACGACGGCTGGGTGATGGACAATCCGACATCGGACAACATCTACCGGCAGCAGCACGTCCACACGACCGAGTGGGGTTACTGATGGGACAGGTTCAATACAGCGCGGCCCGCCGGCTCGACCGGATACTCGACAGCCAGGGTGACGGCACCGGGACGATCAGCCAGGTAATCGCAGCGACCTCGATCAGCGGTGCGACCAATGCCACGCCGATTGTCGTGACAGCAAATAGTCACGGATACAGCGATGGCGACTTTGTTCACATCACCGGCGTCGCCGGCAATACGGCGTGCAATGATTTGCACATCATCCAAAACAAAACGACAAACACCTTTGAACTGACTACGCCAGCCGGTGTGGATGTGGCTGGCAACGGGTCATACTCAAGCGGCGGCGCCGCGCACCTATGCTTCGCTTGTAAGCCGGCAGCAGGTGTGACGCATTGCCTGCACGGGATGTCCGGGTACGGCATGGATTCATCTGTCGATCCGAAGAAATACTTCGGCATCACAGCCTTAACGAACGGCATCAAAGTGCAAGTGCGCCAGGACACGACCGTGCTGCATACATTAACACCGACTCCGATCAAAGTATTCCCACACTGGCAGCTCGGCGGAGTGCGGACGGCATTCATGGAAAGCGGCACATATGGTTGCCAGACATGGACGCATGACTATAGCGGCTGTGCAATCAATCTGGACGGTGACGCGAACGAATTCTATGTGGTGCTGCATTCCGATGCGATCACGATTGATATGCACGAAGTCAGCGTCAAGGGCGAGATACTGTGAACACGAACCAGGGCAGACAATGGGACTGATTCAATATAGCGCGGCCCGCCGGCTTGACCGGATAATGGACAGCCAGGGCGACGGCAGCGGCACTGTGACCCAAGTCGTGACAGCGAAGACCGTGAGCGGTGCAACCAATGCCACGCCGATCGTCGTGACGGCAACGAGTCACGGATACAGCGATGGGGATTTCGTACACATCACCGGCGTGGTCGGCAATACGGCGTGCAATGATCTGCACGTCGTGGCAAACAAGACCTCGAATACCTTTGAGCTGACGACGCCGGCAGGCGCGGACGTGGCTGGCAACGGGTCATACTCAAGCGGCGGCGCTGCGCATATTTGTTTTGTGTGCAAGCCGGCCAGCGGTGTGACGCATTGCATTCATCAGTTGTCGGGCGTTGCAGTCGATTCGGCCTGGACGGATGAGAAATATATGAACGAGACAGCCCTATCGAACGGTATCAAGCTGCAGGTGCGACAGAACACGACCGTCATCAATACATTGACAGCGGCCCCGGTAAAGATCTTTATCGATTGGTCACTCGGTGCCGAGCCGCAGATTCTCGGTGAGGCACAAAGCAACGGAGCCGGATCATTCACTTGGCGATTCGATAGTTGTTTCGTGAATCTGGACGGTGACGCGAATGAGTTTTTAGTCGTGCTGCACAGCGATGGCCTCGCAATTGATGACCAGTGGTTCAGCGTGCATGGCGAGGTATTATGATCGCTTACAGTCCATCGCGAATACTGAACAAATTGGTTGACAGCCAGGGCGACGGCACCGGCACGACGCAACAGTTGCCGGCAGCGAAGACAGTGAGCGGCGCGACCAACGCCACGCCTATCGTCGTGACGGCAACCTCGCACGGATACAGCGATGGGGATTTCGTACACATCACCGGCGTGGTCGGCAATACGGCGTGCAATGATTTGCACGTCGTGGCAAACAAGACCTCGAACACCTTCGAGTTGACGACGCCGGCAGGCGCGGACGTGGCTGGCAACGGGTCATACTCCAGTGATGGCAAGGCGCATCTATGCTTCACCTGCAAGCCGGCAGCAGGTGAGCGATATTGCGTGCATCACTTCACCGGGTATTGCCTGGGCGGCACGATCAATCCCGAAGAATATCTGCGCGGTGCAGCCCTGACCAATGGGATAGAGGTACAGGTGCGACAGAATACGACGGTCGTGCATACACTGTCACCGGCACCGATCAAGACTGCACCGCTTGGCTGGTCATTGGGCAGCCGGCAACTTCCGCCCGCAGAGAAAGTCGGCGGCGGTGCTGTGAACTTCCGCTGGGATTTCGCGAACTGCGCAGTCAATCTCGACGGCGATGCCGACGAGTTTTTTGTCGTGCTGCATTCCGACGACATGACGACCACAGATGTCGAACAGCAGCTAATGAGCGTCCACGGTGAGTCGATATGATTAGCTACTCGTCAGCACGGATACTCAATCGCATACTTGATAGCCAGGGTGACGGCACCGGCACGACGGCCCAGGTATACGGTGCGAAGTCAGTTGGCGGCGCAACGAATGCCACGCCGATCGTGATCACGTCAACCTCGCACGGGTACAGCGATGGCGACTTTGTTCACATTACAGGAGTCGTCGGGAACACTGCCGCGAATGACCTGCACGTCGTGGCGAACAAGACTGCGAATACTTTTGAATTGAACACACCAGCCGGCACGGACGTGGCCGGCAATGGGTCATATGACAGCGCCGGGGCGTGTCATCTGTGCTTCGCCTGCAAGCCAGCCAGCGGCGAGCAGTATTGCCTGCACCGCTTCCAGGGATATGTACTCGGCGGCAGTGTCGCGAACGGTACACTGTACCACGACCAGACAGCCCTGACGAACGGCATCAAGGTACAGGTGCGCCAGGATACGACCGTGCTGCATACACTGTCGGTGCTGCCGATCACCCGTGGGCCGCTGTGGCAACTCGGCAATGAGCCGGTCGCTGCATCAGTGGAACAAGTCAGCGGCGCCGTGCAGGGGTGGTCGTGGAATTTCTCAGCCTGCAACGTCAATCTCGACGGCGATGCTGACGAGTTCTTCGTGATCCTCAATTCCGATGCGATGACGGTCGAGCAGCAGTTAATGAGCGTCCACGGGGTGACGATCTAATGGCATCCGCAGGTCAAATGCGAAACCGGGTTGAGGTTCAGCAGGCCCAGGAAAGCGCCGACGCGCACGGGCAGACCTCCCGTGCCTGGACAACGATCGCAACACGCTGGGCATCGATCTCATCCGATGCCGGCGATGAAGTTCTCGAGGGCGGGCAGCAGGAAGTTCGCAATACGCACAGCATCCGTATGCGCAGCTTCCCGGTGCTGCAGGCAGACACGCACCGGCTGATCGTGCGCGGCATCGTCTACGACATCAACGGCGCCACGCACGACCAGGCCGGCAAGCAGCGCACGACTTCAATCGCAGCGACGGACACGGGTGTGACGGCATGACGTTGAAGGACGAAATCACGCGATACCTAAAGGGCAACGCCGGCATCGCCGCTGCCGTGGCTGGGCGCATCTTTCCCGGCCTGGCGCCGCAGTCAGCCTCGCGGCCCTATCTGCTTTGGTCACGCATAGCGGATGCGCCAGGGCATCATCTCGCCGCATCGTCAGATATGTCGTCGGCACTGATCCAGGTGGACGTGATGGCCGACAGCAGCATCGAAGCCGAGACAGCAGCAGAGGCGGTGCGCGAGGCGGTGGACGGTTACCGCGGCACGCTGAATGACGAGTTCCACATCGACTCGATGTGGCTCGATGCCGAGGCCGACTTTGTCGAGTCGAAGGGTGACGGCAGCGACGACAGCACCTATCAGATTTCTCTATCAATCACGGTCAATTACCGGCGCACGGTGCCGGTATTCAATTAAAAACAAACAAGGAGAAGAACAATGCCTGGATCAGCATCTCGATCAATCGTAGGAGCGACAGTCGTTTTTGGAACGACATCCTACTCGCAGCAAATCACCAGTGTCGGCATCAGTGGTGCCGGGCGCACGGCGATCCCAACCTCGCACCTCGGCACGACGCTGGCGACCTCGGGGAAATTCGGTAGTATGACATTCAGAGCGAGCGACCTGGTGAATCCCGGCACTGTCGATCTGGGCATCCATTACGATCCCGACGACGTGCCGATCATCGACACCGCCGCCGAGACTTGCACGATCACATGGGCGACCGTGACAGGCGATTCCAGTGGCTCGATACTCGCGGCTTCGTATATCGGTACTGACTTCTCGTTCAGCGGCAGCGTTGACAGCGAGCTGTGTGAAGGATCGATGACGGGCCAGCTCAGTGGCAATGTCACACGGACGGCAGCAACCTAATCACAGGAGGCCAGGCGATGGCGATCTTGAACGTAGCAGGCATCACCTGCGAGGGCGTCATTCGCCCGGCAACGAAAGCCGAATGCGGCATCACCGGCGACTGCTTTGCGGTCGAACTGGTGAATGCCGCCGGCGAGCATATCACAGTAATGTGTGATAGCGCACAGGCATCGGCGAACCTGCTGGCGGCTGTGCGCAATCACGGCCACAAGTTAGTGGCGATTCGGGCAGCGACAAAGGCAGAGCGCGGCCCAGAAGAACCGACGAAACAAACAAACACAAACACAGTCAAAGGGGTGAAGGGATGAGCGAGCTACGGGGGAGATTAACCAGCGGGAAGTGGTTACCGAGCGTGAAGGTCGAAGCCGACGAAATCGAGGACGGGCTGCTGATTCCCGTCAAGTCGATGTCGGCAAAGCTGCGGGCCGAGTGTATCGCATTTAACGACGACGGCAAAGAAAAGAGCGGCGCCGATAACCTGGAGTTTCAGCGCCGGATTATCGTGCAGACTGCCTGCGAGAATGATGGCACGCCCATCTTCAAGATCGACGACACTCTGGAAGGGGTGCCGGTCGTGACGCAGCAGAACCTATTCGACGCAGCGTTGAAGGCTTCGGGGATGGGGAGCGATGACGACTCAAAAAACTAAGCACCGCCGAGGAAATGTGGCACGACCTTGCCATTGCTCTCGGCGGTCGGACGGTAGACGAATGGCAGCAAGCCATGTCTGCTGTGGAGTTCGAGAGCTGGATGCGGTACTGCGCGAAGAAACCACTGCCGGCGCAACGGGCAGACCTACGCACAGCACGGCAGACAACCGAGATCGCCGGCATGATGGGCGCGAAGAACGTCAAGCTGACCGACTTCATGTTCGACTTCGACGGCGGCGCCGAGGATGGCAGCACCGGCACGGGCCGGGCGATGTCGCCAGAGCAGGTATCGCATCTATTGGACACCGCCGTCGGAAAGCATATACAAGATGGCTATGGAGAGCTGGTTGATGGCGATAGTTCTGATCCGTGATCTGAATGACTTCGGCGAACACAAGGCCGACTGCGGCGGCAAGCTGGTGCAGATCTGGTATGTCGATCCGCCGCTGATCCGCAGCAAGTCGGGACGGTGCAAGGAGTGCAACGAGATCATCAAGCTGCCACCTGGTCTATGGCGTGACAAGCCGATAATGATCCAGGGCAGGCCGTTCAATATGATCCGCAAAGCACTGGCCCGGCGTGGCCGGTGGCAGGAGATATAACGCATGGCGAAGATAGCAGACATCTCGACGAAGTTGTCGCTGAATAACCGGGACTTCAAGAAAGGTTTACAGTCAACCAGCAAAAGCCTCGGCAAGTTCCACGCCGCATTCAAGCGTGCTGCCGGCAGAATCGCGAAGGCCGGCGTGGTGGCCTTGGCTGCCGTAGGCGTTGCGATGGTAGCGATCGTCAAGAAGACAGCCAGCAAGATCGACGAGCTATCGAAGGAAGCCCGCAAGCTGGACATCACCACGGAGATGCTCGCCGGCCTCGGTCATGCTGCAAAGTTGTCCGGGCTGGATCAAGAGAAACTCGGCAAGTCGCTTATAAAAATGACGAAGGCAGTGAGTGAAGCGAACGAGGGATTGTCCACGCAGGTGCGAGCGTTCGACGATCTCGGGCTGGAGGTCGGCGATCTGATGAAGATGGACGCCGGCCAGCAGTTTCTAACGATTGCCGATGCGTTCGGGAACATCGAGAACCACAGCACGAAGGTGCGTGTGGCGATGGACATCTTCGGGCGTACTGGTGGCGACCTGCTGGTGACGATGGAACAGGGCGCCGAGGGCATCCGGCGTGCCATCGAAGAAGCGAAGCGCCTGGGGATAACATTCTCGGAAGAGCAAGGAGCAATGGTCGAGGAGGCGAACGACTCGATGACGAAGCTGGCATCAATCGGAGAGGGTGCGTTCAACCAGTTGACGATCGGCGTTGCACCATTCATTTCGCTATGGTCAGATGCAATGACCGAGGCGGCACTGGAAGGCGAAAGCATGACCGACCGAGTGTCTGCCGGGATCGAGAAGATCGTGAAGGTGATCGGCGTACTCGGCAATGCTATGAATCTGGTTAAAGGCACGATTCAGTTCGCCTTCGGCGGTATTCAGTTAGTCATTTTCGGGACGCTGAAAGGCATCAATGAATCGCTTATCTGGACGTTCGGACAGATCGATAAAGCGTTACGAGCCGCTGCGAAGTTACCTTTCGCTGAGAAGCTCGGAATCCCAGCAGGGCTGAATCCAGACCTTACGCATGAGCAGGTGATGGATCGGATGCGCACTGCCGGTAATGCAGAATTTGTCGCGCAAGGTATGCACGATGCCAGGGCGAATATCGCAGCCGGCAAGAAGAGTCTTTCAGCCGCGATTGACCTGGACTTTAGCAAAGGTCTACTCGCCGATTACCACGAAACATTGCGGAAGGCAGCAGTACGTGCCGGAGAAATAAAGAAGGAGCATGAAGCCAAGAAGGCGCTACGAGATGCCACCGCAGCGGCAGAAAAAGCTATAGCGGAGGCGACCGCCAAAGCCGCCAAGGCCGCCGCCGAAGATGCCGCCGCTGCCGCAGAGGTAGCGAAAGCCGCCAAAGCGAAAGCTGCCGGCGCTGGACTTCAACTCGTTGACGAAGTCGCCCCGGCTAAGAAAATTGTGAAAGAGGTCGTGAAGGTTGTCGAGGATATCATCGACGTAGTGCAGCCGCTCGCCAGGAAAGGGAGGTTTATGCAATTCGAAGCACAGGCCGGCCCTAATCTACTCGGCAGGAAAGCGAGGGCTGGCGGTTTTGAGGTCATGTTCCCGCCCTGGTTTGACGAGTCTGTGATCGCAGATAAAGAATTGATAAAAGCAGCAGCGAAAGCGGATATACAACTCTTGGAAGAACAGCTCGCAGAAGACCGAAACAAAGGGATGAAGG
>Ga0310342_100000154_pt1 | contig 34508 bp, 34 predicted proteins | sample S15DNA20500_MG_FD_206155 | JGI IMG/M metagenome (GOLD analysis project Ga0310342, IMG submission 206155) | Marine microbial communities from station ALOHA, North Pacific Subtropical Gyre - S1503-DNA-20-500_MG | ecosystem: Environmental > Aquatic > Marine > Oceanic | place: Pacific Ocean: North... | reverse complement strand
CTCAAGAGCGCGGGAGCCAAGAAGATCCAGGTCATCAAGGAGGTCCGCGCGATCACCAGCCTGGGGCTCAAAGAGGCGAAGGCTCTTGTGGAAGACGCGCCCCAGTCTGTGAAGGAAGGCGTGGCGAAGGACGAAGCTGAGCAGTTGAAAGAAAAGCTCGAAGCCGCTGGCGCGGAGGTCGAGTTACAGTAAGATAATTGAGCGAGGGTACGGCGTTAAAGGTTCCGTTTTCCTCGCATCCTTCCCGGTCGGGAGCTAGAAGCGGCAAGTCGTAGGTTCCCGGGGACGTTTACGCTCTACGTCTCCGAGACGATTCTGCGCGCGATGTGCTCTCCGACTGATATCGGTGGAGAGAGCGGATTATTCAAACAGTTGGCGTGAAAGTTGCCTTCAGGGCGACTTCCGGCCGCGATGGACTCCGGTGAATTGCCGGGTGGCGGTTCGGTCTTTCATACCGATGTGATTCAGACCTCTTCCTTGGAGTTTAATTGGGATGACCGTATTACCTGAAAAGGTCTTCGGCAGGACCGGAGATGCTATTCCAGTTCCCGACCTCATGGAGCTGCAAGTCAAGGCTTACCACGATTTCCTCCAGGCCGGAAAGCACTACTCAGACCGTGTCCTCTTCGGGCTCGAAGCGATCCTGCGGGAGATCTTTCCTATCCCGAGCTACGACGGGAGCATGGAGCTGGATTATGTCGGGTACGAGCTCGGCAGCCCCCGCTACGAGGAATCGGAGTGCCGTGATCTCCGCCTGACGTACGGACTTCCATTCAAGATTCGGCTTCGCCTCGAGAAGGAAGAACCCATCGAGGAGGAGGTCTACCTCGGTGAGATCCCCAAGATGATCGGTGGGGGAGAGTTTATCATCAATGGCGCTGAGCGCGTTATAGTCAGCCAACTGCATCGCTCTCCCGGCGTCGATTTCTCCGAAGAAATTCATGCCGGTGAAAAAAGGCTTCACTCCTGCCGTATCATTCCCGAGCGCGGCAGCTGGATAGAGCTGAATGTCAGCAAGAAAGATGCGCTGACCGTCAGGATTGACCAGAGTGGGAAGTTCTCCTCTACCTGCCTGCTTCGCGCCATGGCTGAAGAGTACTCGACTGACCGCCAGATTCTCGAGTTGTTCTACAAGGTCAAGAATATCAAGCTCGTCGGTGAGAAATGGGTGGAGAAGATCATCGGAACGGTTTGCGCCGAGGATATCGTCGAGGAATCCACCGGTACGGTAGTTGTCAACGCCTGCGAGGAGATCACCGAGACGATCGCCGAGTCGCTTCGCGAGTCGCTTCATGATGACAAGGAGAAGAAGGAGAAGAAGGGGAAGAAGGGGAAGAAGGGGAAGAAGAAGGAGAAGCCGGAGGCTGGCAGCAAGCCCCGCACCATCAGCATCATCGCCGATGTGCCTGACTCCCTGATTCTCAACAGTCTTCGCGACGATCTCGCCAAGAATCATGAGGACGCTCTTATCAGGATCTACCAGCGGCTGCGGCCGGGAAATCCTGCCCAGCTGACCAAGGCGAAGGAGCTCTTCCACGACAAGTTCTTCAATTCCCAGAAGTATCGCCTCGGGCGTGTCGGAAGATTCCGGATCAACAGGAAGTTCGGCCAGAAGATCCCCGAGACGGAGATGACCCTCAAGCAGGAAGATCTCATCAATTCGATCCAGTACATCCTGAGCCTCCGCGCCGGGGACGGTCTTATCGATGATATCGACCACCTTGGCAACCGCCGCGTGCGGACCATCGGGGAGCTCGCCGGAGAAGAGTTTCGCAAGGGCTTTCTCAAGCTCAAGCGTACCGTCCAGGAGCGCATGAGCCTCATGGAGAAGGACGCCTTGACGCCTCGGAGTCTGATCAATTCCAAGACGATCTCCAGTGCCATCGACTTCTTCTTCGGCCGTGGTGAGCTTTCACAGGTCGTCGATCAGACCAATCCCCTCTCCCAGCTCACCCACGAGAGACGCCTCAGCGCCCTGGGGCCTGGCGGCCTCAACCGTAAGCGCGCCGGCTTCGAGGTGCGGGACGTTCATATATCCCACTACGGAAGAATCTGTCCGATCGAGACGCCTGAGGGTACGAATATCGGGTTGATCTCCTCGCTGAGCGTTTACTCCAAGATGGATGAGTACGGTTTTCTGACCACGCCCTACCTGAAGGTCAGCAAGGGGAAGGTGGAGGGTGCGAAGAGTATCGTCTATCTCCGTGCGGACCAGGAGGAAGATCGCTGGCTGGCCCCCGCCGATGCCAAGGTTGACAAGAACGGCAAGCTGGTGGGGGACATGGTGCTCGCCCGCCGCAACGGCGAGTTCAAGCTCATCAAGGTCAACGACGTCGAGTTCATCGATGTATCTCCCCGCCAGATGGTGGGGGTCTCCGCGTCGCTGATTCCCTTTCTTGAGAATGACGACGCCAACCGTGCGCTCATGGGATCGAACATGATGCGCCAGGCCGTTCCTCTCCTGAAGGTCCAGGCCCCCCTGGTGGGCACCGGTATGGAGAGCGAGGTGGCCAGGTTCTCGGGGATGGTCGTACGGGCGCCGGAGACCGGAACAGTCAAGCAGGTCGACGCCAAGCAGATCACCATCGGCAACTCCGATCCACTCCAGCTCAGGAAGTTCCAGGGACTCAATGAGAGAACCTGCCTGAACCAGCGGCCCATCGTCAATGTGGGTGACAAGGTCAAGGCCGGCGATGTAATCGCCGACGGCGCGGCGACCATGGAGGGCGAGCTCGCTCTTGGAGCGAACATACTGGTCGCCTTCATGACCTGGGATGGCTACAACTTCGAGGACGCCGTCCTCATCAGCGAGAAGCTGGTCAAGGATGACGTTTACACATCCATCCATCTCGATACGATGGAGATCGAAATTCGCGAGACCAAGCTCGGACGCGAGGAATTTACCCGCGAGATCCCCAACGTATCGGAGCGGGCCCTCAGGAATCTCGACGAGAACGGTATCGTGCGGATTGGAACGCATGTCAAGCAGGGAGACATCCTGGTCGGCAAGGTCGTTCCCAAATCCAAGAGCGAGCTGTCTCCCGAGGAGAAGCTTCTTCACGCTATCTTCGGCCGCGCCGGAGAGGACGTGAAAAACGACTCGCTCGAGGTCTCCTCCGGCGTGGAGGGTGTTGTCATCGGTGCCAAGCGTTTCCAGCGCAAGTCTCTTACCAGCGATGAGAATCGTAAGCAGGACCGCGAGAACGCCAAGGCTGCCGAAGAAGAGGCGAGGGAGCTTCTTACCGAGGAGGTGTCGAGTTGCCTCAATGCGCTGAAAGAGATTATCGGGAAGAGGCCGGTAGGTGAAGACAGGAAGGTGCTGACCACCGAGGGCCTGGTGGATCTCGACAGCGTCGCCTCCATTAAGATGCTCCTGCGGCTCGAGAACTTCATCAAGGGGCGCTCTCCCGCGAAGGTAGAGGTCCTCAAGGAGTGTCTCCGGGAGCACTTCTCCCGCATGGAGGTGATCGAGGACCGCAAGAGCCGCCTGGTGAACAAGTTCACCCGCGGAGATGAGCTCTCGCCCGGGGTCCTGGAGATGGTCAAGGTCTTTGTGGCGACGAAGCGAAATATGTCCGTCGGCGACAAGGTCGCGGGAAGGCATGGGAATAAGGGCGTCATCGCCAAGATCCTCCCCGAGGAGGATATGCCCTATCTCGCGGATGGAACCACTGTCAGTATGCTGCTGAATCCGCTGGGAGTGCCCTCGCGTATGAACCTGGGGCAGATCCTCGAGACCCACCTCGGCCTCGCGGCCAATAAGCTGGGCTTCAGGGCGAAGACCCCGGTCTTTGATGGCTGTACGGAGGAGCAGATCAAGGAGAACCTCGCCGAGGCGGGCTATCCCGAAACGGGCAAACTCACGCTCTACGATGGCCGCACCGGTGAGCCCCTCGAGCAGCAGGTGACCGTGGGCTATCTCTATATGCTGAAGCTGCATCACCTCGTGGACGATAAGATCCACGCTCGGGCCACCGGTCCCTACTCGCTTATCACCCAGCAGCCGCTGGGCGGAAAGGCGAGGTTCGGTGGGCAGCGTTTCGGGGAGATGGAGGTCTGGGCGCTCGAGGCGTATGGAGCGGCTAATATTCTCCAGGAACTCCTGACGGTGAAATCAGATGATGTGGATGGCAGGGCGAAGATCTACGAGTCCATGGTCAAGGGTGAGAACACCCTCGAGCCGGGAACGCCCGTATCGTTCAACGTATTGACCCATGAGATCAAGGGACTCGGCCTCTGCCTGGAGCTGCATAAGAATCGGGATGGAGCGCCATCGCCCGCGGCTATTCCGAACGATAATTGAGGCAGGTGTCAGCCGTGGCGTGTCTTGTCTGTTGAGAACAGAAAACCTTTAACGAACTAAAACAGGAGATCTTCGAAAGTGGATTCTATCTACGAGAAGGTTAATGACTACGGCTCGGTATCCATCCGGCTCGCCTCTCCCAATGACATCCTGTCATGGTCTTACGGGGAGGTGAAGAAGCCCGAGACGATCAACTACCGGACCTATCGTCCCGAGAAGGATGGTCTGTTCTGTGAACGGATTTTCGGCCCGGAGCGCGATTGGGAGTGCTTCTGCGGGAAGTACAAGGGGATCAAGCACAGGGGTATCATTTGTGACCGCTGCGGTATCAAGATCACCCATTCGCGGGTGCGCCGTGAGAGGATGGGACATATCCATCTCGCCGCTCCGTGCGTGCACATCTGGTTCTTCAAGGCCACTCCTTCGCGCCTGGGGAATCTCCTGGCGATGAAGACGGCGTCCCTTGAGAGGATCATCTACTACCAGGATTACGTGGTCATCGATCCCGGCGACGCGCAGCTCAAGAAGAACCAGCTCCTCACCGAAGAGGAATACAAGTATTGCCGGGAGAAGTACGGGGACTCCTTCGAGGCCGATACCGGCTCGGAAGCCATGCGCAAGCTCATCCTCGGCATCGACCTGGAGAAGCTCACAGAGGAACTCAAGGCTGAGCTGAGAACCACCAAGAGTAAGCAGAAGACCAAGGATCTCATCAAGCGGCTCACGATCGTCAAGTCCATCCTGGATTCCGGCAATAAGCCGGAGTGGATGGTGATGGACGTGGTGCCGGTCATCCCGCCTGATCTGCGCCCCCTGGTGCTGCTGGAGAGCGGGAACTTCGCCACCAGCGATCTGAACGATCTCTACAGGCGTCTCATCAATCGCAACAACAGGCTCAAGAAGCTGCTCGATCTGAACGCCCCCGATGTGATTATTCGCAACGAGAAGCGGATGTTGCAGCATTCAGTCGACGCCCTCTTCGACAACAACCGTTGCCGACGACCGGTGCTGGGATCGAACAACAGGCCCTTGAAGTCGCTCACCGACATGATCAAGGGTAAGCAGGGGCGCTTCCGCGAGAACCTGCTTGGCAAGCGGGTCGATTATTCGGCGCGCTCCGTCATCGCCGTCGGCCCCGAGCTCAAGCTTCACCAATGCGGGTTGCCCAAGAAGATCGCCCTGGAGCTCTTCCAGCCGTTCATCATTCGGCGCCTGAAGGAGCTGGGCTTTGCCGATACGATCAAGAGCGCCAAGAAGATGCTCGAGCGCAAGGAAGAGGAGGTATGGGATATCCTCGAGGAGGTCATCGATGAGCACCCCGTTCTGCTGAACCGGGCGCCTACCCTGCATCGCATGGGTATCCAGGCTTTCGAGCCAGTCCTGATCGAGGGCAATGCCATCCTGATTCACCCGCTGGTCTGCGAGGGCTTCAACGCCGATTTCGACGGTGACCAGATGGCCGTGCACCTGCCTCTCTCACTCGAGTCCCAAGTGGAAGCATCGAGCCTGATGCTGGCGACGAACAACGTGTTCTCGCCCGCCAGTGGCAGGCCGATTATCGCGCCGTCGCAGGATATCGTGCTGGGCTGCCATTACCTCACCGCCAGTGTGCGTGGCAAGACCGAAGACCCGATGACGTTCTCCGCGGCCATGGAGGTCTTCCGTGCCCACCAGCTCGGCAAGGTGATGTTCCATACTGCTATCAAGGTCCGGCTGGGAGATGACGTGGTCTTCAGGACCAGCCAGGGAGTGGAGAACCAGGAGAGCGGTCTCTACGAGACCACTGTCGGGCGAATCTACTTCAACGATGTTCTGCCCGAGGGCATGGATTTCTACGACCAGGACATGAACAAGGGCAACCTGAACCAGGTTATCCACGATTGCTACCAGTTGCTCGGCCGCAAGTTGACCCTGACCCTGCTCGACGATCTCAAGGAGCTGGGTTTCAAGACCGCTACCGTCGCCGGCCTCTCCTTCTCCAGGGATGATCTGCGCGAGCCCGATACCAAGCAGAAGACCCTGGCCGCTACGCAGAAACTGGTTGTGGACGTGGAGAATAAATACCAGGCGGGTGTGATCACCGAGGGCGAACGCTACAACCAGATTATTGACCTCTGGACCGCCGCGACCGAGCAGATCGGTGAGGATCTGATCCAGGCCCTGAAATACGATGAGCGCAAAGATCCTGAGACCGGCGAAAACAAGCCGTACCTGAACCCCATCTACGTCATGGTGGATTCGGGCGCGCGCGGAAGCGTTACCCAGATTCGTCAGCTGGCCGGGATGCGGGGACTCATGGCGAAGCCCTCTGGCGAGATCATCGAGACCCCGATCAAGTCGAGCTTCCTCAACGGGCTTTCGGTCCTCGAATATTTCTCCTCGACGCACGGCGCCCGCAAGGGCCTGGCTGACACGGCGCTCAAGACCGCGGACTCCGGCTACCTCACCAGGAAGCTGGCGGATGTCGCGCAGAACGTCGTGATTACCGAGGAGGATTGCGGCACCCTGGAGGGGATCACCAAGGCGGTGCTCTACAAGGGGGACAAGGTTGACATTCCCCTGTCGAAAACGATCACGGGCCGCGTCTCCCGAAAGAGTATTGTCGATGTGATCACGGACGAGGTGATTGTCGCGGAGAACCAGCTCATCACCGAGGACATCGCCGGGCGTATCGAGGCCGTTGGCTACGAAAAGCTGCTGGTCCGCTCTCCCCTGACCTGCGAAACGGCTCTCGGGGTCTGCGCCAAGTGCTATGGCATGGACCGCTCGACCGGGCGCGAAGTGGAGCGGGGAATGGCGGTCGGTATTATCGCCGCCCAGTCCATTGGTGAGCCGGGTACGCAGCTCACCATGCGTACGTTCCATATCGGCGGTGTCGCCTCCAAGGCTGTCGAGCAGTCGTCCTTCGTTGCCCGCCAGGATGGAGAGATCCATTACAAGAACATCAAGTTCGTCACCAACGAGGAAAAACAGGATGTCGTTCTGAACCGCAATGGTGAGGTGATCATTCGGGATGATAAGGGCCGTGATCTCGAAACGGCATCTGTTCCCGCGGGCGCTATCCTTCACGTTGCCGAAGGGGGTAAGGTCAAGTCCGACCAAGAGGTCCTGACCTGGGAGCCCCATATGATCCCCATCCTGGCTGAGATGGATGGAGTGGTCGAGTACGATGACATCATCGAAGGCGTCACGATGCAGAAGGAGGTTGACTCGGTCACCAATAAGACCCGCTACCTGATCATCGAGCACAAGGGTGAATGTCACCCGCAGATCATCATCAAGGACAAGGCTGGTGATTCACTGGCTGTTTATCCTATTCCCGAGAAGGCCTATATCGAGGTCGAGAAGAACCAGAAGATTACCCCGGGTACCCTCCTGGCAAGGAGCCCGAGGGCGATGGACAAGGTCCAGGACATCACCGGAGGCCTGCCCCGCGTGACGGAAATCTTCGAGGTTCGAAAACCGAAGAACCCCTCGGTCATCAGCGAGATCGATGGCGTCGTCAAGCTCGAGGAAGAGAAGAAGCGCGGCAAGTTCGTCATCAGCGTGACCAACGAGGAGTCAGGGCGCGAGCCTGAGATGCACGTCATTCCTCACGGAAAGCATTTCCGGGTGCATACCGGAGATGTCGTCCTGGCTGGAGACCCTCTGGTGGACGGACCGGTGTTTCCGAAGGACATTCTCCGTATCAAGGGTGAAGAATCCGTGCAGCAGTATCTCCTGAGGGAGGTCCAGACAGTTTACCGGTCCCAGAACGTGACCATAGACGACAAGCACATCGAGATCATCGTTTCACAGATGCTTCGCTGTGTAGAGATCGGAGATCCCGGTGATACGGATCTTCTTCCTGGGACCATCATCGACAAATTCCGCTTCAGAAAGGTGAATAACGCCACCTTGAAGGAGGGCAGGAAACCCGCCACGGCCGAACCTCTGCTGCTGGGTATCACCAAGGCATCCCTGCATTCCGATAGTTTTATTTCCGCCGCGAGCTTCCAGGAGACCACGAAAGTATTGACTGAGGCCGCTCTCAGCGGTAAAACCGACAACCTTGTCGGCCTCAAGGAGAACGTTATTCTTGGGCATCTCGTGCCGGCCGGTACCGGATTCAAGGAGTACCTTGAGTTGGGTATCAAGAAGCTTGGCGAGCCCGTTGCCCGCCCGGCGGCGCCGGAGACGCAGGAAAGCATCGACAGCCTGATGGCCGGAATCGTCGGCGGGTCTGTAGAGGCGGATACTCCTGAGGTTCTTGATAAGTAGTTTTTGACGGCAGAAAAAATCCCACAAGGAAATCTGAATGCCTACCATCAATCAGCTTGTTCGCAAGGGCCGCAAGAAGGCCAAGCGCAAGAGTAAGTCGCGGGTGCTCGATAACTGCCCCCAGAAGAGGGGTGTGTGCCTGCAGGTCAAGACCATGACTCCCAAGAAGCCGAATTCAGCTCTTCGCAAGGTGGCGCGAGTTCGTCTGACCAACGGCAAGGAGATCACGGCTTACATACCCGGTGTCGGGCACAATCTCCAGGAGCACAATATAGTTCTTGTCCGCGGCGGAAGAGTCAGGGATCTTCCGGGTGTCCGCTACCACGTCATTCGTGGGACGCTTGATACCCTTGGTGTTGATGGCCGCCAGCAGTCCCGCTCCAAGTACGGTCGAAAACGCGGTTGATATAGAGAAACCTGAAGCATGCCCAGACCAAGACGATCCAAGAAAAAGCCAGAAAAGAAGACCAAGTTCAAGTTCAAGTCGACTGAACGGTATCTCAAGGGAGATCCCGTCTACGACAACCTGGTCGTCTCCAAGTTCATCAACCAGATCATGCTAGACGGGAAGAAGACGGTCGCCCAGAAGATCGTCTATTCCGCCATTGAGATGATCGGCAAGCGGATCGAGGGGCATGAACCGCTCGATATTTTTCTCACGGCGATCGACAACGTGAAGCCGAATCTTGAGGTTCGGTCGAAGCGTGTTGGCGGAGCGACCTACCAGGTGCCGATGGAGATCACCCGCAAGCGCATGCAGGCCCTGGCGGTACGCGTCATCGTCGGCAACGTGCGCGGACGCAAGGGGAAGCCAGTGGCCGTGAGCCTCGCAGATGAACTCTTCGATGCTTTCCAGAAGCAGGGAGCCTCGATCCAATGGCGGGAAAATACTCACAAGATGGCGGAGGCCAATAAGCTTTTCGCCCACTTCGCCTGGTAATCGATAATAGAATTCTGAAGGGCTGAGAGCGGGCCTTGCTCTCAGCCTTTTTTTTATGGGCTTTTACTGGCTCGGAGCTCCGCATGGCAAAGCGCTCTACCCGAAATATTGGAGTCATCGCCCATATCGATGCGGGCAAGACGACCGTTTCGGAACGGATGCTCTACTACTCCCACAAAGAGCATCGTATTGGAGAGGTAGATTCGGGTACGGCGACCATGGACTGGATGCCTGAGGAGCAGCGCCGGGGCATCACGATTACCGCCGCGGCGACAACCATCGACTGGAATGATTACCGGATCAACATCATCGATACCCCGGGGCACGTGGATTTCACCTCCGAGGTCGAGCGTTCGCTTCGTGTCCTGGATGGGGCGGTTGGCGTCTTCTGTGGCACAGGTGGCGTCCAAGCCCAGTCTGAGACCGTCTGGAGGCAGGCGGACACCTACGATGTGCCGCGGCTCGTTTTCGTCAACAAGCTGGACCGGATCGGATCCGACTTTTTCCGTGTAGTCGAATCCATTCGTTCAAAGCTGGGAGCCAATGCGGTTCCCGCCCAGGTGCCTATCGGCAGCGAGAAGGAATTCGATGGCGTGGTGGATCTTATCGAGCGCCGCGCTCTTCGTTTTGATCCTCAATCCCTGGGCGAGAAGGTCTTCGATGAGGAGATTCCCGGGGACCTTGAAGATACGGTAGCCGAGTACAGGGAGAAATTGATCGAGGCCGCTGCGGAATTTGACGATGAGCTGATGGAGGCCTATCTCGAGGGGCGAGACATCGAGGGGGACAGGGTGCGCGCGGCGATCAGGGTGGGGACGCTCGCCGGGAAGCTGGTGCCCGTCTTTGCCGGGGCGGCGCTTCGCAACCAGGGTGTGCAGCCCCTGATGGATGCGGTCTGTCATTATCTGCCGGCCCCGGGAGATCTCGAAACGGTCCGGGGAACAAATCCCCATACGGGAAAAGAGGTCATCCGGAAGCTCATCGTGGAGGAACCTGTCTGCGCCCTTGCCTTCAAGACGGTGGCCGACTCGCATGGTGATCTGGTCTATATTCGTATCTACAGCGGCAGGCTGAAGTCGGGGACCCAGGTCCTCAACTCGCGCACGGGCAAGAAGGATAGGGCCCAGAAGCTTTATCTCATGCACGCGAACCACCGGGAACAAATCGACGAGGCCGTGGCCGGCAGCATATTGGCCGTCGTCGGCTTTCGCCATACCTCCACCGGCGACACCGTCTCCGACCCATCCAGTGGTATCGCCCTGGAGCCTCCTGTTTTTCCCGAGCGGGTCATCACCATGGCCATCGAGCCTGTTTCGATAGCCGACAGGGAGAAGCTCCTGGAATGTCTCGAGAAAATGGCGCGAGAGGATCCGACCTTCGGCTGGCGAACTGATCCGGATACGGGGCAGCTGGTCATCTCCGGCATGGGCGAGCTTCACCTCGAGATCATCAAGGAGCGACTCGAGCGGGAATTCAAGGTGGGGGCGACGGTAGGCAAGCCCAGGGTGTCTTATCGCCAGACGATCATGGACACCTGTGAGGGAGTAGGGATCTTCGACCACAAGATCGGAGAGCGTAGCCAGTACGCCAAGATCTCCATCTCAGCCGGACCGGGCAATGAGGATGGCAGCTGTGAGATCGTCAATCTGCTTTCGAAGGAAGATGTGCCGCTGGAATTTCATCCCGCGGTGATAGAGTCGCTGGAGGCCGCGGTCGAATCGGGGGGAACACTTGGTTTGCCGTTGATGAAGATTCGTGTCAGTGTCACCGGCGGATCCACCCGCCAGGGTGAGGCTTCGGCGGTAGCGTTCGCGACCGCCGCCAATGCCGCTTTTGACAATGCCCTCAGCTCAGCGCAGAGTTTTGTTCTGGAGCCGATGATGCGCTTTGAGATCCAGGTGCCCGAAGAATATTACGGAGCGGTTTCAACCGATTTGAACCAGCGGCGAACAGTCATCAGGGAAGTGGACCTCGAGGGCGGCACCCGTATCCTCCGGGGGATTGTCCCACTGGCTGAAACTTTCGGATATACGGGAGTTTTGCGCTCTCTGACCCAGGGGAGGGGAACGATCAGCATAGAGCCGGAGTCTTATTCATCGGTCCCCCACGAAGTTGCGGCACGGTTCCAGATCTGATCCCATGCGAAGTTCCTCTTGGAATCTGTAAAGTAATTGAAATTAAGGATTTACAGACTTCCTTCTGAACGATCACCAGGAGATTCCAGGGCCTGTAATGGTGGTCTTCTTTTCCATGGATTGTCTGTTGACAGTGATGAAGCGGTCGCTATAATCGGCGGTTTCGCCCTTTGTCTGGGGCTAACCTTAGTTATTGCACTGTCAAGGTTTATGCGTTCCCAGGCTGAGGGGATATAGGTGGCTTGAGGAGATGCTATAGGAGCATTTTTTCGGCCGATGGAACGTGTGCGCTCCCAGTGGTGCGAGTCATCAGACCGCAGGCCGGGCGGTGAGAACCGTGCGGCCGGGTTGCGGCTGATGTGGGATCGCAGGCTCGGCGCCGTAGAAGAAAAGTCAGTATCCAGATTGTGAGACAGCTGTGAAGATCCGTATTCGAATGGAAGCCTATGATCACGAGGTCCTTGATGGGGCCGCGGTTGCGATCGTGGAGACGGCGAAGCGAACTGGCGCGAAGGTGTCCGGTCCGGTTCCGTTGCCGACCCGGATCGAGAAGTACACCGTGAACCGGTCTCCATTCGTGAATAAGAAATCACGCGAACAGTTTGAGATCAGGACCCACAAGCGGCTGATCGAGATCCTGGATCCCAGCGCCAGGACGATGGAAGATCTTCGTAAGATCACCATGCCCGCTGGTGTGAACCTGAAGATGAAAGCTTGAGCCCAGTTCGCCTGCGCCGCTCAGCGAGAGGCGCGGGCAGCGGGATTACCTGGAAGAACAGAACGAATGACCTCCCTCAGCAGACAGGCAAGAAAAGCGCTCCTTGGTAAGAAGGTGGGGATGACCCAGATCTTCTCCGAGGATGGCAAATGGGTACCGGTGACGGTTCTCCAGGCCGGCCCTTGCGCCGTTCTCCAGATTAAGACGGATGGCCAGGATGGATACAGCTCCTTCCAGATTGGTTTTGACGATCGTCGCAAGGATGCGAAGCGTCCCCAGCAGGTTTGTTTCGACAAGCTCGGGGTGAACACCAAGAGGTTTGTTCGCGAGATTCCGTTCATCGACCCTGCCGATATCCTCACCGGCGTTCCCGTCGTCGAAGAGGCTTCGGAGGAGCCGGAGGAGGCTGAGGAAGCCGCGGAGACAGACGAGACGGCCGTGGCTGATGAGAGTGATGGGGCTGTCGAAGAAGCTTCCGAAGAGGGCGAAGACGTTGCCGAAGAGTCCGGAGAACCCGAAGCTGAAGATGAAGCCGAGGAGGAGACAGTAGAAGAAGCGGCTGACGAGCCTGAGTCCGCTACGGAAGTGAAGCCTGGGGATATCATTGGCGTCAGGGTGTTTGAGGGCGTGTCCAAGGTAGACGTAAGAGGGGTCAGCAAGGGCCGCGGCTTTGCAGGCAACGTCAAGCGTCACGGCCACAGTACGGGTGACAAATCCCACGGTGGTAAGAGTGTTCGCCTGGTAGGAAGTACTGGAATGCACACTGATCCCGGCCGGGTACCCAAGGGCAAGAAGGGGCCGGGTCATTACGGTAACGCCAACCGCAAGATCATGAATCTCGAGGTGGTAGAGCTCGACGAGGTGAAAAACCTTCTCCTGGTCAAGGGAGCGGTCCCGGGTCCTCGAGGGGGCTATCTCTATATTGAAGAGAGCCTGTCGTCATGAGTGCCAAGGCAGCCGAAACAAAAGCTCAAACGTTCAAGGTCGCCAGCAGGGGACCGGGAGGCGAGGACAAGGGAGAACTCTCCATTTCCTCCGATCGCCTTGATGACAGGGTGCGGTACCGCCTTCTGAAGCAGGCTGTCGTTATGTACCAGGCCAACAAGAGGGTCGGTACCCATGAGACCAAGACCAGGTCACAGGTGGCGGGCTCCGGCAAGAAGCCCTGGAGGCAGAAGGGAACCGGACACGCTCGTTCGGGAACGCGGAAGTCGCCGCTGTGGAGAGGTGGAGGGGCTATCTTCGGGCCTCACCCCAGGGATTATTCGTTCTCGATCAACAAGAAACAGAGACGCCTCGCCTTGCGTTCGGCGCTCTTTTCCAAATTCAACTCAGGGGAAGTCCAGGTGATCGAGGGGCTGGAATTCGAGAAGCCCGCGACCGGGAAATTGGCCGAGGTTCTTGCATCCTGTGGGCTCGAAGACCAGAGAGTTCTCATCGGTACGGCCTCCGACGATCGCGACATCGTTCTTTCGGCTCGCAATCTGAAGAAGGTCAAGGTCAGCGCGGTCAGCGATTTTAACACCCTTGATGTGCTGCAGGCTGATTGCATTCTCCTGGTAAGAGACGCCTTCGACCTCCTCGAGAGCGGTGATCTACAGGTGGCCTCCGAGGAACCCGCCGCCGAGGCTGAGGCCGCTGAACCGGAAGTTTCCGAGGCTGAGGCTGCTGAACCCGAGGCCGCCGAGTCGGAAGATCTCGAAGCGACGGAAGAAGCCGCGAGCGAGGATTCCGAGTCCGAAGGCGATGATCCCGAGGCGACTGAAGAGGCTGCAGAGACTGAAGCTGGGGACTCCGATGCCGAGGCTGGCGACGATGATGCGGCAGCTGCTGAAGACGAGGAGGCGGAATGAACCTCTCAGATCATGGCGTGTTGCTGCGTCCCATACTTACAGAGAAGACTACTTTCGGGATCGAGGCGCTCAATGCCTATGTCTTCGAGGTCCATCCCAGTGCCAACAAGATTCAGATTCGCAAGGCGGTTGAAAACCTCTTTGACGTGAAGGTTCGGAAGGTGAATGTCAGAAACCGCAAAGGTAAGCGCAAGAGAGTCGGCCGCACCGTTGGCTATGGAAAAAACACCAAGCACGCGGTGATCACTCTCGCTGCCGGAGAAACGCTGGATATCTATTGAACGTGGAGCGGGCCTCCTGATCCCAGGAGCGCCTCGAATTGAGAAGATACAATGGGAATCAGACTATATAAGCCAACCAGTCCTGGACGCAGATTCGGAAGCGTATCGGATTTCTCCGAGATAACGCGGACGACTCCTGAGAAGTCCCTGGTCGTAAAGATCAAGAAGACCGGAGGGCGCAACAACCAGGGTCGGATCACCTGCCGCCATCGGGGTGGGGGACACAAGCCGAAGTACCGGCTTATCGATTTCCGGCGGGAGAAGCTCGGTGTGCCGGCCAGGGTCGCCACCATCGAGTATGATCCGAATCGGACCTGTCGAATCGCCCTGCTCCATTACAAAGATGGTGAGAAGCGTTATATCCTCGCTCCGAAGGGTATCTCGGTGGGGCAGGAGGTTGTATCGGGTGATATGGCGGAGCCCCTGGTGGGAAATAGCATGACCCTCGCGAAGATTCCCCCCGGACTTCCGATTCACAATGTCGAGCTTCGCCCAGGGCAGGGTGGGAAGCTGGTGCGTTCCGCGGGAGTCCAGGCCACCATCCAGGCCAAGGAAGGGAGCTACGCCAACGTGCTTCTTCCCTCCGGTGAGGTTCGTCGCATCCACATACAGTGCAAAGCGACGATTGGCCAGGTAGGAAACCTCGATCATCAGAATATCAAGATCGGTAAGGCTGGAAGGAATCGCTGGCGCGGTATTCGCCCGACGGTTCGCGGTTCGGCCATGAACCCCGTTGCCCACCCGATGGGTGGAGGCGAAGGGCGCAGAGCTGGCGGACGCCACCCCTGTTCGCCCACGGGTGTCCTCTCAAAGGGCGGCAAGACCCGCTCTCCGAGGAAAGAGTCCAATAAGAACATCGTCAGGAAACGTAAGAAGAAATAACCGGCAGAAAGCCAGCTTGGCGGAAGCCAGAAGGTAGACGAATCGAATTATGGGTAGATCGCTGAAGAAGGGTCCTTATGTGGACCCCAAGCTGTACAAGAAAGTGATGGCGGGAGAGGGCGAAGCATCTCCTATCAAGACCTGGGCTCGCGCCTGCACGATCATTCCGGAATTCGTCTCCAAGACATTTCTCGTCCACAACGGGCGGGATTTCAGAAGCGTTTACATCACGGAAAATATGGTAGGGCACAAGCTCGGCGAGTTCGCGCCGACCAGGATTTTCCGTAGTCACAGCGGCAGGAATGCGACCTAAGGAATCATGGCTGTAAAGGCAGAGACTGAAATCCTATTCAAAGCAAGCCATCGCTACGCGAGGATCTCCGCGCGCAAGGCTCGTCTCGTCATGGACCTGATCCGTGGCCAGAACGCTGAAAAAGCCCTGGTGAGGCTGGAGTACTGCGAGCGCAGAGCATCTCCGATGATTCGCAAGGTTCTGGAGTCAGCGATTGCCAACGCCGCGCAGATGAGTGGGGTCGAGTCCGAGAACCTCGTTGTCAACGATGCCTATGCAGATGAAGGCCCGACGATGAAACGCTGGCGCCCGCGGTCGATGGGTCGAGCATATCCCCGCCTCAAGCGATCCTGCCATCTCAGCGTCGCGCTCGTTGCCGTCGAAGGCGATGCTGGCGCCGCGAAGATCGGGACAGAAGAGACAATAACCGAGGAAGCCGTAACCGAAGAAGTCGTTGCCGAGGAAGCTGCAGTCGATGAGGTGGCGGCTGATGAGGATGGCGCCGAAGAGAACAGTGCTGATGAGGCTGGCGAAGATGATGCCGTGGTCGAAGATTCGGCCGCCGCTGAGGAGGAAGCCGGCGAAGAAGCGGATGGCGGAGATGCTGATGCCTCCGCGGAGGAAGAGCCGGCTGAAGAGGATGCTGAGGCCGGTGCGGATGAGGAATCGAACGGAGTTGAAGGCGATTCCGAAGAAGACGCCGCTGCCGAGAAAGACAACGGCGAAAGCTGATGGAAAGGTTGTAGGACATGGGCCAGAAAGTACACCCAATTGGATTCAGGATCGGCATCACCGAGGGATGGCGTTCGCGGTGGTTCGCCGATAAGCAGAAATTCGGAGATCTCCTCGTCCAGGATTTCAGGATCCGCCAGTTCATCAAGAGAGACTACGAGGCCGCGGGGATCCCGAAGATAGAGATCGAACGCGATGCCGAGCAGGTACACGTGATCCTGCATAGCGCCCGTCCCGGCCTCATCATCGGCAAGAAGGGCGCCAAGGTCGATCAGCTCAAGGAAGATCTCCAGAGTGTCTGTGACAAGGGAGTCGAGGTGAAGCTGGAGATTCGTGAGGTCGTTAACCCCGAGTTGAGCGCGCAACTGACCGCGGAGAACATCGGTCGGCAGATCATGATGCGCTCAGCTTTCCGCCGTGCCATTAAGATGTCCGCCCGCAGCGCTATGGAGAAGGGCGCCCTGGGAGTCAAGATCATGCTCTCGGGACGGCTCGGCGGTTCTGATATGGCGCGCCGGGAGACTCACCACGAGGGTTCGATTCCTCTGCAGACCCTGCAGGCCAATGTGGACTACGGGTTTCACGAAGCGATCACGACCTATGGTTCCATCGGCGTGAAGTGCTGGATTTACTTGGGCCCCTATAAACAGGAGAGTACGAGCAATGGCTCTGATGCCAAAGAGGGTTAAGCACCGCAAGCAGCAGCGGGGGCGGGCCAAGGGACATGCGACTCGTGGCAACTATGTTGTTCACGGAGATTACGGTCTCCAGAGCCTGGATCTCGGCTGGATCAGTGGCCGGCAGATCGAGGCAGGTCGTGTCGCGGCGACGCACTTTCTGCATGGCGAGGGAAGGGTGTTCATCCGGATTTTCCCCGACAAGCCTGTCAGTTCACGGCCGGCCGAGACCCGGATGGGAAAAGGGAAGGGCGAACCTGATTATTATGCCGCGGTAGTCCGTCCCGGAACGATTCTATTCGAAATTGGCGGAGTCCCCGAAGATTTCGCGAAGCAGGCTCTGAACAGGATTGCCCACAAGCTGCCTGTCGGTGTTCGTATGGTCCAGAGAAGGCAAAAGGTATAGGCCGGCTGGTACAAGAAGAGACAGGATTCAACGGAAATGGATATCAAGGAAATGCGTGAACTACCCCTGGCTCAGCTGCGCTCTGAAGCGCAGAAGCTCGAGGCCAAGATCTGGACCATGCGGTTCCAGGCCAAGGGTGAGCCACTGGAGAATTCAGGCAGTTTCAGAGAAATGAAAAAAGAGCGCGCACGTCTGCTGACGCTCCTTCGCGAGAAGGAACTGGGTGGAGACGACACCTCTGCCGAGCCGGTTCAAGCAGGGCCGGCCGAAGATGGTGAGGCTCCCGCGGCGGCGGAAGAGACGGAAGACGCCGTGGCTGATGAGGCCGAAGAGGCGGGTTCCGAGGGTTCGGCTGAAGAGCCGGGAGAATCATAATGGCGGAAACAGAATCGACGACCGAAACCGCTGACGGTAACGCAGGCGCATCGAAGAAGCGCAAGAGCGTTGTTGGCGAGGTAACCAGCGACAAGATGGACAAGACGATTTCTGTTCGCGTGATGCGGATCGAGAAGCACCGTACCTATCACAAATACATACAGCGCAAGACGATATACAAGGCTCACGATGAGAAGGGGGAGGCCGGCGTCGGCGACAAGGTTCGAATCGAAGAGACTCGCCCCCTGTCGAAAACAAAACGCTGGCGGCTGGTCGAGATAGTGAAAAAGTCGATAGAGGCGGTGTGACCCGCAATTCGAAGGACGAAGTGGCAAGATGATTCAAATGCAGACAAAACTGGATGTGGCGGACAATACCGGTGCCAAGACGGTCCAGTGTATTCACGTTCTGGGCGGTACCGGGAGGCGTTTTGCCCATCTCGGCGATATCATCGTCTGCTCGGTGAAGAAGGCTCTGCCTTCCAGTGATATCAAGTCAGGGACGGTGGTTCGGGCCGTGATTGTCAGGACCAGGAAGATGTTCCGACGGGATGATGGAACCTATGTCCGATTTGACAAGAACGCGGTCGTTCTTCTCGATGATGATGGCAATCCCCGTGGAACGAGAATATTTGGTGCCGTGGCTCGTGAGCTCAGGGCGACGTATATGAGAATTATCTCCCTGGCGCCGGAGGTCGTCTGAATATGTATTTGAAGCGTAACGATCTGGTAGCGGTTATTTCAGGCAGGCATCGGGGTGACCAGGGGCGAGTGATCCGTATTGATTCAGAGACGGGCCAGGTCTGGGTGCAGGGGCTGAATTTACGTTATAAGCATATTCGTCGCAGCCAGCAGAATCCCAAGGGGGGACGTGTACAGAAAGAGTGCCCCTTGCATGTTTCAAATGTCCAGTTGGTCGGTAAAAACAACCAGCCGGCGGGAAGAGTCGGTTTCAGGATCGAGGATGGCCGTAAGGTCCGTTATTCAAAGAAAACCAATGAGGTTCTGCCCTGAGCGGTCGCTCAGGTGAAGGCTCTCAAATGAAAAGCCGGATACAAGAAAAATATAACAGCGAGTTCGTTCCCAAGCTCATGGAGCAGTTCTCCTATAAGAACGTCAATGAGGTCCCCAGGCTGGACAAGATAACTCTCAGCATGGGGATTGGACAGGCGATCGAGAACAACAAGCGGATTGAGGCCGCGACCAAGGATCTCGGGACGATTTCCGGCCAGAAGGCCGTGGTGACCAATGCGAAAAAGTCGGTCGCTGGTTTCAAACTTCGCGAGGGAGTGCCGATCGGCGCCAAGGTGACGCTGCGCGGGACGAGGATGTACGAGTTCCTTGACCGCCTGATCAATCTTGCCATTCCTCGTATTCGCGATTTCCGGGGCTTTCCCACTCGTTCCTTCGATGGCTCGGGGAATTACTCCCTTGGCCTTGCGGAGCAGATGGTCTTTCCGGAAGTCAATATTGACGAGGTCGAGTTCGTCCAGGGACTGAACATCACCATCACGGTCGATCGTTCAACTGATGAAGAATCCCAGGTCCTTCTCGGGCTCTTTGGTTTTCCCTTCAGGAAGTAATTCTATGGCAAAAACATCCTGGCGCGTAAAGCAGCGTAGAACCCCCAAGTATTCCACCCGGCAGTACAATCGCTGTCAGCTGTGTGGAAGAAGAAGAGGGTATTATCGCAAATTCAAGATATGCCGGATTTGTTTCAGGACACTGGCCAATAAGGGTGAGATCCCCGGCGTACGTAAGTCCAGCTGGTAAGCGCTGGGAATACAGGTTCCTCCAATTTCAGGAATTCAGGTTTTAAAAAGGTAATCAACACGATGAGTATGACTGACCCAATTGCGGATCTCCTGACTCGTATTCGCAATGCGAATTCGATCGGCTCCCGCAAGGTCAAGGCCCCCTATTCAGCGCTCAAGAAGAGCATCCTGAAGATTCTGAAGGAGCAGGGCTACATCGTGGACTACGACCCCCAGATGGATGGAAGTCGGGGGATTTTGAATATCCAGCTGAAGTTCGGGCCGGATGGCGAAAAGGTGATCCAGCATATTCAGCGGGTTTCCAGTCCCGGCCGCCGTGTCTTCATGTCTTCAAAGGATATTCCTGATGTACTCAATGGGCTCGGTATCGCCGTGGTATCCACCTCCAGGGGGGTCATGTCAGGACAGGAAGCCAAGAAGCTCGGTATCGGCGGAGAGGTATTGTGTGAGGTGTGGTGATTCGGGGGAACCCGCTTCGCTGCTGTTTTAACGGTATAAGGTAAGATCGGACAGAATGGCCCCGCGGGGGGCAGTCCGGAAGATGTGAGTTAAAGGATTCAGGAACGTGTCCAGGATCGGAAAAAAACCCATAGCGATCGTCTCAGGAGTCAAGGTGAACTCCAGCAGCATCGATGGCGGCACGCGTGTCGCCATCGAGGGTCCCAAGGGTAAGCTCGATTTCGACTTCCGGGAGGAAGTCTCGATCGCTGTTGAAGACGACCAGGTGGTCGTGACTCGCTCAGACGATGAAGCCTTCTCCCGCTCCTATCATGGAACGGTAAGGTCTCTCCTTGCGAACATGGTCCAGGGAGTTACCGAGGGTTTCACACGGCGCCTCGAGATTGTAGGTGTCGGTTACAACGCGCAGGTGGAGGGCAAGAAGCTTGTCCTGCAGATCGGCTTTTGTCATCCCGTGGAGATGGCGGTTCCCCAGGGACTCGATGTGGAGGCGCCCTCCCCGACGAATATCACGATCAGTGGGATCGACAAGCAGCTAGTGGGTGAGTTTGCCGCGGTGGTACGGAGGATTCGGCCTCCGGAACCCTATAAGGGCAAGGGCATCCGGTATGAAAATGAGCATATTATTCGCAAGGCGGGTAAGGCGTTCACCTCTGGTGAGTAGGCCTGATTTTGAAGCATGAACTCTACAAAAGATTATAAATTGAAACTGGTGCGGCGCCTTCGGCGGCGACGGTCTATCCGCAGGAATATCTACGGTACGTCCCAGAAACCGCGGTTGACGGTATGCCGTAGCCACAAGAATATATATTGCCAGTTGATCGATGACAGCCTGGGTAAGACCCTCGCGTCCTCCTCTACGTGCGGCAAGGCTCTCGGGGGAAAGGTTGATGGCTCCAGTGGTAATTGTTTGGCGGCCACCCTCGTAGGGACGGATATCGCCGAGAAGGCGCAACAGCTGGGAGTTGCCGAAGTTCAGTTTGATCGCAACGGATACAAATTTCATGGCCGGGTCAAGGCACTGGCGGAAGCCGCCAGGGAAGCCGGCCTGAAGTTCTGAAGGAGTTTATCTTGGCTGAGGAAAACAAATCACCCGCTGAAGAACCTGTTGAGCCTGAAGGCGCCGGTTCCGAGGAAACAGCACCAGCTCCGCAGGAGGAAGCTAAGGCTGCCGAAGCGCCCGCTCCGCAGGAAGAAGCTAAGGCTGCCGAAGCGCCCGCTCCGCAGGAAGAAGCTAAGGCTGCCGAAGCGCCCGCTCCGCAGGAGGAAGCCAAGGCTGCCGAAGCGCCCGCGAAGAGTGGCGATGCCGCCAAAAAAGCTTCAACTCCACCTGCTCGTGAGAGCAGGGGCAGGCCAGGTGGTCGTTTCGGAGGAGGCCCCGGCGGTCGCGGTGGGCGGCGTGGTGGTCGCGGTAATGAGGAAGATAGTCGCTACGCAGAGGTCGTCGTGAAGATCAACCGCTGCTCAAAGGTGATCAAGGGTGGCCGCCGCTTCAGCTTCAGTGCCCTCGTTGTCCTCGGGGACAAGGAAGGAAACGTAGGCATCGGTTTCGGCAAGGCGAACGAGGTTCCCCTCTCCGTTGAAAAAGCCATGAAGATTGCCCGCAATGCCTTCACCAAGGTCTCCATCCATGGCAATACTATTCCCCACAAGATCGTCGGGAGCTATCGTTCATCCCGGGTCGTAATGATTCCGGCCACGGAAGGTACGGGCATTATCGCCGGAGCTCCCGTCAGGGCGGTGGTGGAGTGCGCCGGGGTCAAGGACCTGCTTACCAAGGTGCATGGCAGCACAAATCCCCTCAACGTCGTCAAGGCGACCCTGAATGGATTGAAGCAGCTTCGTACGCGTGAAGAGGTCAGCATGCTCAGAGGAGTGGAGATACCGGAATGAAACTGACTGAGATCCTGACCAAGGCAGGTAAAAAAACCGCACGGAAACGCGTCGGGCGTGGCCCGGGAAGCGGAAAGGGCAAGACCAGCGGGCGTGGTCATAAGGGCGCCGGGCAGCGTTCGGGTTTCAAGAAGAACCGCCCAGCCTTCGAGGGAGGTCAGATGCCCCTGGTTCGAAGGATGCCCAAACGGGGGTTCACGAACGCTCCGTTCCGCAAGCGTTTTGACGTTGTGAATGTGAAGCTGCTCGAGAAATGGTTCGAGGCGGGCGATTCGGTCACTCTCGATGTTCTGAAATCCAGGGGGCTGATAAAGCCCCGTCACGGTCGGCTGAAGATTCTCGGGGCGGGGGAATTGAGCAAGAGCCTGGCAGTTGTTGCCGATGCCATCAGTGATACCGCGAGGCGGAAAATTGAAGAGGCCGGCGGCAGCGTTGAAAGTACAGGCGCCACGGACAAAAAATGAGCCTTAAAAGGATCCTGCTATCCCTGGTATTGGGCGCCATCGCAGCCCTCATCGTCGGGCTTAACTCCCTCGATGTGGAGGGAACGATCTCAGTCCTCTCGGTCAATATCCCGGCGACAGTCGTCTACCCCCTTCTTGGCTTCATTGCCACCGCGGTGGTCAGCTTGTTCGCCATGGCCACGATTGGCGCTGTGCTGGTGGACATCTACAAGATCCCGGAGCTCAGAAAACGCATACTCTGGACTCTTGGCCTGCTGGCCATTTTTCGTTTCGGCTTCTGGGTCTATTTGCCCGGTATCGATATCCCGGGCTATAAGGAGATGGTCAACACGGGGAAGGGGCCGCTTGACTGGCTGACGATGACCAGTCGCCTGACGGGGGGGTCCTTCACGCCGGTGCTGTTTTCACTGGGGATCATGCCCTACATCTCGGCGTCGATTATTTTCTCCCTGCTGGTGAAGGTCTTTCCCGCGCTCGAAGCCCTCTCCAAGGAAGGAGAGGCCGGCCGCAGGCAGATCAGCCGCTACACGCGCTATGCGACCGTCGTCTTGTGCCTGGTCCAGGCTCTGTTCCTGGTATGGAATTGGAGGAGCCCGACTTCCTCCGGGGCGACGATCACCTTGAACCCCGGGTTCTGGATTTGCGCGCTCCAGCTCATTTGTCTCACCGCCGGCAGCCTCTTTGTCATGTGGCTTGGTGAAAAGATCACGGAGTACGGCATCGGCAACGGCACCTCTCTGCTGATCATGGCCGGAATTATCTCCGATGTGCCCCAGGCTGTCGGCTTCATGATCGGGAAGGTATTGGGCGCCACACCGGATGAACGTCCCTTCGAGGTGACCTATTGCCTGCTGATCCTGGGGCTGTTCATAGCCATCGTGGCCGCCGTTGTCTTTATCACCAAGGGGCAGAGGCGGATTCCGATCCAGCAGCAGCGGGCGGTAAAGGGTCGCCGGGTCTATGGCGGACAGCGCCAGTATATGCCGGTGAAGGTCAATGCGGCCGGCGTCCTGCCGGTTATCTTCGCGTCGTCCCTGCTGATGATTCCCACTCTCTTCCTCCAGTCGATAGCTTACGCCGGAAACAACTGGTTCTACGGTCTGCTGCAGATCCTCGACAGCGCGTTTTCAAGCAATGGTTTCCTGTATATCTTCTGTTTCATCGGCATGATCGTTTTCTTCACCTACTTCTGGACCAGCCTCTACTACAACCCTGTTGAGATCGCCGGGAATATGAAAGAGTACGGGAGTTTCATACCCGGCATCAGGCCCGGCAGGCGTACAGCCGAATATCTCGAGAAGATCTTCAAGAGACTCACGCTTGCAGGAGCGGTGTTCCTGTGCCTCATAGCGCTGGTTCCCCAGGTGATTATGGGTAATGTCCCGGGTATGACCTTCATCGTCACCCAATTCCTCGGTGGAACGAGTATCCTGATCGTTGTCGGGGTCAGTCTCGATTTCGTTGAGAAGATCGAGTCGCAGTTGCTTGTCAGGCAGTACGAGGGCTTCATGCGGGGTGGGGGCGACATACATCGCGGAGGTGGTACGGAGAAAAAGACGGTCCCAGCGGAGTGAGGGGTTTGTGGCACCCTGTTTTCCCCCCCGGTTAAGGAATGATCTCTTATAAGAGCCCCCTGGAGATCGAGAAGATGCAGGCCGCAGGAGAACTGGTGGCCCGGGCTCATCGTATGGTGCGGGATTCCATCAGGCCCGGTCTGTCGACCTACGCTCTCGATGTCCTGATCCGTGATTACGTACTGGAGGCTGACGGACAGCTGCTTTTTTTCCGGTACAGGGGTTTTCCGGCCAACTCCTGCATTTCCATCAATGAGGAGGTGGTCCACGGTATCCCCCGTAAGCGTCGAACAATGGAGCCGGGAGATATCGTCAGCGTGGATATAGGGGTCAAGCTCAAGGGCTATTGCGGCGATTCCGCCTGGACCTACAGGGTGGGTGAGGTGAGCGAGGAGGCTGATTCTCTGTTGAACGTGGGAGAGGAGTCCCTTTCGAGGGGAATCTCGGCAATTCGCCAGGGCGGCAAGATCTCGGATATCGGCCGGGCCATTCAGACCTACGTGGAAGGCGAAGGGTACCATGTGGTGAAGAAGTACGTAGGACATGGGGTTGGCTCCGAGCTGCATGAGGACCCCCAGGTTCCGAACTATGTGGACAGAAGTGTTCTCCGGCATGATCCCGATTTACGGGAAGGACTGGTCCTGGCAATAGAGCCCATGGTGAACATCGGAACAGAAGATACCGAGGTGCTCGATGACGGCTGGACTGTGGTTACAAGAGACAGGAGCTTGTCAGTTCATTTTGAACATACGGTCGCGGTAACCGCCGAAGGTCCGAAAATACTCACTTGTTGCTGAAACTGTGGAAAAATGGCTAATCTTCAAAAGAATCCAAATTTTTTCTTTGTAAATTTCGGGGTGGGTAACCTATACTCATCGGCTTGAAATTTTTCTTAAAATTGATCTAAGTACTTGCTGTTTAAAGGTTTGTTGTTTGAGCAAATGACAGCGGGGGAGAACGACAGGCATGAAGGTCAAGGTCTCTGTAAAAAGACTGTGTGAGAACTGCAAGATCATCCGCCGAAAGGGAGTGGTTCGGGTGATTTGTACGAATCCCAGACATAAACAGCGCCAGCTTTAAGCTTTATTCGCCGGGCAACGGCGGTTTTTTTCTCCATGGAGTGGGTTCGTCAAGGTCGGACTCACGAGTCGTAGTGCGGCGGTTAACTGGTTCAATTACAAGAGGATAAGAGAGCCCTATGCCTCGGATAGCCGGAGTCGATATTCCCGCTGATAAGCACATCAGTATTTCGTTGACCTATATAAAGGGCATTGGTCGGACCCTGGCGGTTGAACTGCTCAACAAGATCGGGATTGGCCATTCGGTGAAGGCGAGGGACCTTACTGAGGAGGAACTCAGTAGAATAGCCTCCACTCTCGAGGATGAATACGTTATTGAGGGCCGGCTACGCCGTGAGGTTCAGCAGAACATCACGCGTTTGAAAGAGATCAACAGCTACCGTGGAATGCGTCACAAGAGGGGCCTTCCGGTTCGTGGCCAGAGAACAAAGACGAATTCCCGGACCAGGAAGGGGCCGCGAAAAGTCGTAGCGACCAAGAAGAGCGTCAAGCAGATGTAATTCTGCCGGGTATTTTCCCGCTGCCGCTTAGGTGGCGGATTCTGATGAGTAATGGTGAGAAATGGCAAAGAAGAAAGTCAGGAAGAACGTCGTTAAAGGGATCGTCCATATCAAGGCGACCTTTAATAACACGTTCGTGACGATTACCGACAAGAACGGGCAGACTCTGGCCTGGCAGACAGGCGGCTCCATGGGCTACAAAGGTAGCCGCAAGAGTACGCCTTTTGCGGCTCAGCGGGCTGCTGAGCAATGTGCTGTCGCGGTCAAGAAGATGGGTATGAAAGAGGTCGACCTTCGTGTTCGGGGGCCGGGGTCGGGGCGAGAATCCGCGATTCGGGCTATCCAGGCGGCGGGTCTTGATATCAAGATGATCCAAGATGTCACCCCTCTTCCGCATAACGGTTGTCGTCCGAAAAAGCGGCGGCGTGTCTGACGGGCTTTTGATTTACTCTGTGAAGCGCGGGGCGCGGCAGGGAGAACTTTTTCTTCGGAATTAAAAGACCGGGCGCTTGCTCGGAGAGCTTGATAAGCGGCTTTCCATGTTGAAGATCCCGGGAGGAGTTTAGATGCGTATACGGTGGCGAGACTTCGAGATCCCGAATTCAGTTGTTTGCGAAGAGGAATCTCGGGAATCCACTTACGGCAGGTTTTTCGTAGAGCCGTTTGAACGTGGGTTCGGTATTACTGTGGGCAACAGCCTGAGAAGAATACTCCTTTCCTCTCTCGAGGGAGCGGCGCTTGTCTACGCCAAGATAGAAGGAGTTCAGCATGAATTCACCAGCATGACTGGTGTTTACGAGGATGTTCCTGTTGTAGTGCTGAATCTCAAAGATGTGGATATGCAGATCGAGGGCGCTGTTGACGAGGTAGATCTCAAGATCCGTGTCGACAAGGCGGGTGACGTTACCGCGGGGGATATTGAGCATGGCCCCGAGGTCACCATCATCAACCCTGAGCTCCATCTCGCGAAGCTCACCCAGGATATTCCCTTCAACGTCGATCTGAAGGCGCGCAAGGGGCGCGGTTACAATACCGCTCCGGAGAACCGTGATGGGGACAATGAGATAGGGGTCATCTGGATGGATTCCTCTTTCTCTCCTGTCAGCCGGGTTCGGTATAAAACCGAGAATACCCGGGTCGGACAGCTGACCAACTATGATCGCCTGGTCCTGGAGATCTGGACCAATGGTGCTCTGAAGCCGGAGATGGCCCTTGTTGAGGCATCGAAGATTCTCCGCAAGCATCTCAACCCCTTTGTCCAGTACTCCGAGATCGGGGTTGCCGTTCAGCCTGAAGAGCAGGTAGTGGTGGAGGAGACTGTCGAGTCGCCGGATTTTGATGAGCTTCGCAAGAAGCTCGAGATGCCCATCAGCGCCCTGAGCCTCGGGGTGAGGGCGTACAATTGTCTCGATGGAGAATCGATCCGTACGGTCGGTCAATTGGTGGCCTGGAAAGAGTCGGATCTCCTCAAGGTCAGGAACTTCGGCCAGACGACCCTCGATGAGATCAAGGCGAAGCTGATTGAGATCGGGATGGATCTCGGGATGGATGTTCCCGCGGGCTCCGTTCCCCAGGAACCAGCCGGCCTGCACATCTCGGCAGCTATACCGCAGGACGCCGGAGTTGACATACCGCAGGACGCCGGAGTTGACATACCGCCGGACGCCGGAGTTGACATACCGCAGGATGCCGAAGTTGACATACCGCAGGATGCCGAAGTTGACATACCGCAGGATGCCGAAGTTGAGTCCGAGGATGCCGAAGCGAGTATCGATACCAGCGCAGGGACGCTCCAATGAGGCATCGCAAGAGCAATAAGAGACTCGGACGGAGCACTGCCCATCGATTGGCTCTGAGGCGCAATCTGGTCCGCAGTCTTTTTCTCTCCTACAATGAGAACAAGTACATCCTGACCACGGTTGAGAAGGCCAAGTTCGTGAAGCCGTTCGCCGAGAAGCTGATCACCCTCGCCAAGAACAATACGCTTCACAATTATCGCCGGGGATTGAAGCTCCTCGGTGATGAAGATGCGGTCAAGACCCTCTTCGATGACATCGGTCCGGCCTACAGAGAGCGTCCCGGGGGTTATACCAGGATCGTACGCACAGCCAAAAAGCGCCTGGGTGACAAAGCCACCATTGCCCTGTTCGGATTCGTCCTCGACAGGCCGGCTGAGGCGGTAGCTGTCGCTGATGCGTCCGCGGAAGAATCCTCCGAGTAGGCCTTCCCTGCCGAAAGACCTGCTTCCCCTTGAGGGCGGGCTCCGCTCCGCCCTGGCATCCCCTCGGTGAGTATGGACACAGGAGGCCTGGGACCCGAGAATAAGGTCAAGAGTTCTCCCCGGTGCTCCACCTGTGGAAAAAGGAGCGAAGGTCCGGGACTGCAGAAAGAGAGGAGACCTACTTGAACCGTCGCTATGCCCTGGTCGCATTCCTGGCTGTTTTTTCAGGCTGCCGACACATCCCCGGCGGTCATCGGGTGGAGCCCGGGCTGGTTCGTCCGGCTGCGCCGACGCAGGAACAGGTGAGGGTGCTTCGGCCGATTTCCCCGTCCGGCCCGCTGGCGCTGAAGGCGTTGGACAGCGCTTCCTCCTGGGAAAGAAACCGGTTCAACTTCCAGGTCTATTGTGACCTCGACGGTGACTACAGGGTCGTTCGGGGGGAGTACTACAGGACCCTGCGGGGCGAGGGGGAGGTCGGCTTTCCCCTGATCTCCATCGCGCCAATCCTTGGGGGAGAGGGAGAAGGCTACCTGGCCTCCCGTTTTGTTGCCAGGGAGTGTTGCAGATCGGGATTCTCAGCGTTCTTCCTCTACCAGGAGCGAACTATACTTTCCGGCCAAAGGGACGCTCTCGGGCTCGAGAGCCGGATGCGGCGTGAGGTGAGGGACAACATCAGCGCCCTCGCCGCGTTTTCCGCTCTTGATGAGGTTGATGCAGGTCGCCTGGGCTCTTTCGGGGTCAGTCTCGGGGCGATCAGGAATGTCGTTCTCATCGCGGCTGAACCCCGTCTGAAGGCGAACGTGCTCTGCCTTGGTGGGCTGGACCTGGCCACGATCCTGCGGACCTCTCGGGAGACAATGGTCTTGAGGTATCTTTCGAGTCGAATGGAACGGGAGGGCTTGTCCAGCCGAGAGGTTGAGCTGGAGTTCAGGAGGTATTTCGCTTCGAACCCGGCGAATCTTGCTGGCGGTATCTCGCCTGGGGAAGTTTTGATGTTCCTTTCAGTCTACGATGAGGTGGTTCCCTACAACGAGGGACTCGCTCTTCGCCAGATGTTAGGTGCTCCGGAAGCCTATCTCATGCCCCTGGGGCATTACACTGCCCTTCTTGGGGCACCCTGGATCACTTACAAGGCACTTGGGTGGGTTTCTGGCCGTTTTGCGGGCAAGCAGCTGTCCGAGCCCAGGTAGGTTCCTCTAAGCCGGCTTAAAAAAACAAGATATGACATTTCCAGCGAATTGGTTTAGGTCTTCTTTTGCTGGGCGGTAGAATTGATTCTTCGGTTTCGAAATGGTCTTAATCGAATGAAATCGGTGCCTGGGCGTTCGGCATTGTCGGGGGCCTGATGGCTCCATGGAGAGTCGACCCGACCAGGGTGCATCTCTTCCGCAAGCTCGATAATTTTGTCCGGCCTGCTCCGGCTCGATCTGATTCGGTGTATAGGTTCGGGTAATGATTTCTTTATTAAACCGAGATTGACTACCCCCCAGTGTGGAAGTATCATCGGTCCCATTAGTTTGGGAAATAGGATCTGAACGCTTTTTCCGAGCAATCTACGTAAAGAGGATACACGCCGGAAAAGCTCGTGCTGGTCTTGCCAGAGTGAAGATCGGTTGCTGCCTTAGGCTTGCATGAATTTGAAAGCCTATTGTTGAGTTGCCTGGAAATGAACCGGGTCTTGACAACAATCCAAACCAGCAACTTGAATCGGTTTCACATTGGCACTCACTCAGCGCGGAGTCTGAAATCACTCACCTAATTCAAACCGCCTTTGTTACTCCCGAAAGGGAGGTGTCTTTTAGTTGTCTTAGAACTCCATTTTTGTCGTGTCCTGATTGTTTTCCCGGCTCATGACAATGTGGAGATTTACGGGTTAATTAGTAGGTAATGATCTGAAATGCCTCGAGGAGGAAAAATGAAACGTAAGTTATTGGGTTTCTTGCCAGTGCTTTGCGTTCTGGCCTGCGCGAGTGGGGCGCACGGTCAGTCGTTGTCACTCGGCGATGCGACCGGTGAGTTTGGAACTGTAGTTGACGTGTCTCTGAGCCTCGGCTCTGACAGTGATGTCCAGGGACTTGTCTCCGCTTTTGATTGGGATGATGCCAACGGATCAGGTGTGGACCTGGTACCTTCAGCCGCCCTGGCTGATGCGGACGTCGTCCAGACTCGAATCGAGTCCGGCTATGGTGTGATTGGTGTCGTCGTTGATACCGATGGCGCCGGTCCCGTCGCGATTCCCGCTGGTGATACTGTCGTCGCCACCCTGAAGATACAGTGCGGCGATGGTCCGGATGCTTCGACCACGGCCGTCAATTTCCAGGATGGCTCCTATGCCACCGTCGATGGTGGCCCGGCCCTGGACAACATTATCGTTGTCGATGGCCAGTCCGTGGGAGCTGACGATGGTCTCGGCCTCAACTCCGGTTCGTTCAGCTGTACCCCTCCCCCCCAGAGAATGAGTATTCAGAATGGCGGGAATGTGGGAGACAGCGTTGAAGGTTCAGCTCGCGTTCTTCTCAGCGCGCATAGCGCGGTTGAAGGTTTTGTCACTGCCGTATGTCACGGCGCTGGTATCACCCTCGACTCGATCTCGGTTGGCGCTGACGCCGCCGCCGCTGATTTCTCGACTGAAGAGATCAGCGAGGCCGGTGGCGCCCTGGGCGTGGTTATGGATCTCGAGGATCCCGTCGCCAATCCACCCGTGATTGGGCCTGGAGATGGTTTGCACATCGCCTCTTACAACTACACCTGTGACAATAGCGACGACACCGTCGTTGTTCCGCTGACTCTTTGTGACGGTGTTCTTGGCGATCCCGCAAAGGACAACCTGATTGTGCAGGGTGGTCTCTCCATCGGCGCCGCTGATGGTCTCATCCTCGAGGATGGCACCTTCACCTGCAGTCCTGTCGTTATCGTCATTCCGCCGGAGAACTGTAACAACGGTATTGACGACGACGAGGATGGTCTTGTGGATGCCGATGATCCCAATTGCGCGACCACCTTCCTCTGCCAGGCGCGTGGCGGCGGCGAGATCGTTGGCGGCTATGGCGCCTCGATCGAGATCTGCTTCGCCATCTTCAACCCTGAGGACAATGCCGTCGGTCATGGTCAGCCTGACCACCTTCAAGGTTTCTCGATGGCGGTCACCTTCGATTCGGTTCTGACCGCCCAGGAGAACCTCGATACCAGCGGTACGATCCTCGAGGCTCTTGGCGCTGAGTTCGTCAATATGCAGGTCGACAATGACGACGACGACGGTGACGGCCGCGAGCTGATCATCGGTGTTCTGATCGACGCCCTGCCTCCCTTTGACGGGAACGCGATTCCACCCCTGTCGACTCCGCAGGCCATGGGCTATGTCACCTTCGACATCGTGGATGACTCGGCCCTCTGTGGAACCACCGTCGATATCAACTTTACCGATGGTATCAATGGTGTCGGCCGAGTGCCGATCAAGAACCTTGTCTCGGCAGAGAACCAGTCGCGCAGTCCCTCGTTACGGTCCTGCAGCATCAGTATCTTTGGAGACGAGTTCTTCTTCCGCGGCGACTGCAACTTCTCCCTCATGGGGACGATGGCCGTCGATATCGCGGATGCCGCCTCTGTGATTGCTTATCTCTTCCTGCCCGGTGCCTGGCAGTTCCAGCCCGGCTGTCTCGACGCCTGTGATGCGAACGATGACGGTCGTGTGGACCTGGCCGACTCGGTCACTATCCTGCAGTATCTCTTCCAGGATGGCATGCAGCCGCCTGCCCCTGGTCCCGGCTGGGATAAGGATACGCAGACTGGCACGCCTGCCGGTAGAGATCCGACCGACGACCAGCTCGACTGCGTCCTCGGCGCGAGCTGTGACCTCGTCGACTGGCAGTAATCTGAGTTCGGGAAGGCTTCACCCGCCGGCTGATACGCCGGCGGGTAAAGCCGGCTCCCGGCTTTCTTCACGGAGAGGAGCGGCTGTCAGAATCCTGGAAGAACGATTCTTGAATTGTGGGGACTGAGCTGGTTTTTCCCTGGATGGGAAAGGGTTAGCGGGAAAAGAAGAAACGAAGAATACAAAACACAGACTTCCCCGGACCGAATAAACGAGTTTCCGCTCGAGACTGAGGGCCCGGAATACGGCCAATGCGGAAACCGAACTTTTGTATCAACACTCAATCGCCGGGCCCGTTTGGCTCGAGTACAACTGAAAGTGAATAGGAGAACATGATGGGTAGGATCTCAACCACCCTTGTTGCTGGCTTCCTCTGTCTCTGCCTGACAGCGACGCTCGAGGCCCAGGGAGAATTCAGCTACGGGTTTGAGGATGTTCCTGAGAACATTCAGGCGGAGACGGGAACGACCGTACCTTTCCAGGTGAAGTTGGTTCTCGGTTCCAGCGGACTTGATGGCGCCACCGGTCCCCAGGGCTGGTCTCTTGGCGTAGCCAATAACGGTGTCAATATTACCGCGCTGACCACGGCCGGAAGCGCCGCCGCGGACGCCGCCGATGGCGGCCTTCGCAATACGGGTTTTGAGGTCTTTGAGATTGTCGATCCTGGCCGCAATGATGGTCAACAGGGTCTCGTCCAGGCCCTGGTGCTCTCCTTCGTCATGCCGATCACCCTGCCTCCGAATACCGACCAGATTGTCGGTTTCGTCGATTACGAGGCGACGGTAGGCGCGGAGGCTTCCTCGGCCACGATCCAGTATCAGAATGGCCTGGTAGGCTCCGGGCAGCCGGTGAACAACGATGTTACCTTCGAAGGTCAGACCGCGACGCCGACCCTGGCCTCGGCCAACATCAACATCGAGCCGCCTCCGCCGCCGGAGACCGCCTGCGATGATGGTGAGGACAACGATGGAGATGGGGCCGCCGATTGTGAAGATTCCGATTGCGCCGATGCGGCCAACTGCGCCGGTGGCATCGATCTCAAGATAGGCACTCCGGATGATCCTGACGCCTCCCAGATCGTGCTCTGCAGCTCAGATGGCGGTGGGGAAGCGCTGGTGACCGCCTATGTCGGGCCCAATGATCCCGCCGATCCCCCGGCGAACGGCGCCCAGGGCTGGTCCCTCGGTATCGAGCACAATCCGGCCGAGTTGACGATCACCAACGATACCTATCCGACGACCTCGGGAACGGTTGCCGGCGATGTCAACGATGGTGGGATCCGTAACACCGGTTTTGAAAAAACCGAGATCATCGATCCCGGCAGGAATGATGGCCGCGCGGGTCTCGTCTCGGCCGTGGTGCTTTCTTTCACCATGCCGATCACTCTCGATCCCGCCATGGACCAGTCGATCCTGAGGGCGCGCTACGTCGTTGCCGATGGAGCCGGAGGGGAAGGTTTCTCGTCCGAGATCAACTTCTCCAATGGACTGATTGGCGCCGGCCAGCCGGTCGATACTGTCCTGACGGTCCAGGGGCAGACCCTGATGCCTCGCGAGATAAGCGGTATCACGGTCGTGCACTCTGAAGACGCCTGCGCGCCGCCCAGCGCGGTGTTCCTGCGCGCCGATGCGAACAATGACACCAAGGTCGACATTGCCGATCCAATCTTCACGATCAACTGGTTGATTCGCAATGGACCGGCTCCGGCATGTGTCGCCTCCGCCGATTCCAACGACGACGGCAAAACCGACATATCGGATCCCCTGTATACAATAGCCTACCGTTTCATGGCCGGCCCCGTGCCCGCGGCTCCTTTCCCCTCCTGTGGGGAGGATTCTACGCCGGACGGTTTGGCTTGCGATAACTCCTCCTGTCCATAAAATCGGGTTAAGTTAGGGTTGCTTGGGCGGCATCTTCCGGATGCCGCCCATTTTTTTTCCCCCTGGGGCGGGGATTTGGAAGAGTTTGCAGGATCATAATATTATTACTTCCATCGGGTCATGTGAGGGGTACACTCGATGACTCAGGTTTTGAAGGGATGGGCCGGTTTGCCCATGGTGTTTCTTCTGATCTGAGCCTTTTGGTTTCGGGAGTGTTTGGACCTCGAGGCCGAAGGGTCGCGTTCGGTTCGTTCAGTCGCGTTGCGGAGCTGTTTGGAGTTCCGTGGCCTGAAGAGTGGGCCGGTCTGTTTCATAGATCCTCTACTCGCAAGGGTAGGGTGATGGTCTCCGCGTGCAGGCGGAGGTTCTCAAGATGGCTTTAGTCCCCGGGAAGTCCTGGTGTCCTATTGCCAAGATATGACTGTTATACAAGAGTTGCCTGTCGAGGGCCTGCATGGGCCTAGCCAGGTGGTTATATACCAATAACGAAAGGCCCTTGCGGCTCTGGGAAGGGGGGGGGATCCAGCCGTTTTGAGCGGAGATCTGCAGCTGCCGCAAAGGATTTTGATTACTGACAACATGGAGGAGAATGATATGAAATATCTTCTCGGAATCTGTCTCGGTTTTTTGACGGCATTCTGCTTGGCAGGTGTGGTCAATGCCGGGGATTGTGCGGATGCTTCGCTGAGCATCGCGATTGTCGATGAGGCTATTGTCGAGTCCGCTGATCTCAGCGCGCTCGATGGCATCGATGCCCCCAGGGCAACGACGGTCTATGTCGCTGAAGGCGACACAGGCGAAGCCACCGTTCACGCGGCGATTGTCTCCAACGGTATCGTCGGCGGTGTCCAGGGTTGGTCCCTGTCCGCTTTAGTCACCGGTGGAGCCATCACCGGGGCGAATCTGGATGGTACGTCTGGCGCTGACGTCAGCGCGGGT
>Ga0310342_100000153_pt1 | contig 34563 bp, 28 predicted proteins | sample S15DNA20500_MG_FD_206155 | JGI IMG/M metagenome (GOLD analysis project Ga0310342, IMG submission 206155) | Marine microbial communities from station ALOHA, North Pacific Subtropical Gyre - S1503-DNA-20-500_MG | ecosystem: Environmental > Aquatic > Marine > Oceanic | place: Pacific Ocean: North... | reverse complement strand
ACTGCCATCTCAAGGACTGGCATCCGAGGGGGGACGGCTGGGTCGCCTGCGCCATCGGGGACGACGATCTCGATTACGGTCCCGTCTTCGAGCGGATGAAGTTCGATGGAGTCTGCCTGATCGAGTACGAGCCCCTCGATGACCCCGAGGATGGGATCCAGAGGAGCCTGGATTATCTCGCCAGGGTCGCGCCGGGCTTTACCCTCGGCTGAGAAGCCGCTCGGGTGCCGCTCTACTCGTCGCTTGCCGCGACGGGCTCGCCGTCTTCGTCCGGCGGCTCTGACCCGGCGCGGGCGGCTTCCTTCTCTTCTTTTTTTTCTTCCAGGACGCGCTTGATCTCCGTGCGGTAGCGCCGGGTCTTGTAGATGGCGTAAGAAATTACTAGGGCGGCCAGGACGGCGATCACCAGCAGCACGATGGGCTTGTATTCTTCAAAGAGACCTATGGCTTTTTCAAGGGCATCCTTTGGAGTCTCACCGGGAGCCAGCTTCCGGGCAAACCACATGCCGACGTAGATCGAGATCGGGCCGGAGATGAGGGCTCCGAGGAGGTCGAGAAAAATGAACTTCACCCAGCGCATCCCGTGCTGGCCGGCGTAGCCGTAGACTCCGATTCGCACCCCGGCAAGGAAGCGGGCGAAGAAGACGGCCTTGTTTCCGTGCTTGGCGAAGTGCCGGTGGACCTTCTTATTGTTGATCGCCCGGATAAACCAGCTGTCGGGAAAGCTCTGCCCCAGCTTTCTCCCTGTGAAAAAGATGATTGAATCGCCGATGAGGATGGCTGCTACGCAGACCGCAGAGGCGATCCAGAAATTGGCGGAGCCGAAGCCTACCACCACCCCGCTGCTGATCAGGGTCACCTCCTCGGGTATCGGGAGGCCGATTCCGCAGAGAAAGAGTATGCCGAACATGGCCAGGTACTGGTATTGCTCGAGCCAGGCGAGGATCTCCGTCGGTTCCAGTAAGGCAAACATACTTCTTCTCTTCCACCATGCTTTTTCGTGTGGATGGGCAAGATAACCCAGGCCCGGGAAAAAACCAACCCCGGGCGGGAATCCGGCTCGAGGCCGGTTCGCGCGGGCCCTTCAGAACAGGGTTCCCACCGCGGGGCTCAGGTCGAGATCCGCCGGCACGCCCGGGAAGTGGTCGCGGATGAAATCGCCCTGGACATCGCGGGTCTTCCGGGAGAGCTGCCCCTGCAGGTCTTCACTGCATTTTTCGCACATGATGATCATGGGCAGCAGGAGGGACAGCTCCCGGCAGGCGCCTATGATCGTGAAATTCTCGAAGAGGGCCCTGGGGAAACCGCAGAAGTGACAGTGGTCGGGCTCCTCGGTGGGCTTGAAGTTGCAGAGCATGAAACCCTTCATGGCCTCGAGCGATTCCCGGGACATCTCCTTGGAGAGATCTTCGCCGCAGGCCTGGCAGATGGCCGTTTCGAAGATCACCTCCTTGTCCCGGTAGACCTTCTGGACCTCGTAGAGTCCCAGGTGTTCGAGATCCTTTTCGCAGATGGTGCAGTTTTTGAACGGGCCTTCCTCGGAGAACGAGTGCAGCTCTTCAGGCACCTCCGCGGCGCAGTCTTCGTTTGATGGATCGGGTAACACGGGTACTCCACGGAGCGCAATTGCGCCGGGAGCCGTTCGCACTTCGCCAAGGGGCTGAAGAAGGCGGTTCATCGACGAATTTTGCCCCGCAGTAATCTGCGGATAGTAGAATGCAAGCCGTTTAATTCAGGCCCGGACGGAGAAATACCGTACTTTACCAGGCTCTCGGGAATTGTAGAATCAAGCTCCAACGTCGGCAAAGTCTTTCTCAGCGGTAAAGAAAATTGAGCACTCCCCATCGTCTGTATGAAGAGTCTACGTTCCCGGTGTTCGCGCCCGGTCGACGCGGGAGGCCCGGGGGGATGGCCGGAGCGCTGGTCCTGCTCCTCGTCGTCGCCGTCGGGTGGGGCTGCAATCCCGGCTCCCGGATCGATCCGGCTGAGGGCCTTCGCAGGATGGGCCGGGGGATCGGCCTGCTGGAACAATATGATTATTCAGGCGCCTATAAGATCTTTTCCGGGCTCTGCGAGAGCTTTCCCGCCTGGGAGGCGGCCTGGGCCAACCGCGGCATAGCCGGTCTCAATCTCCAGGATGAGAGCAAGTGCGTACCCAATATGAAGAAGGTGCTGGAGCTGAATCCCCGCAACTCGCATGCGCTGCTGGTCCTCGGCATCCAGTACGAGCACCTGCAGAGGACCGACGAGGCGCTCGAGCTCTTCAGGAAGGTGGTGGAGATCGATCCTGACGACCCGCACGGGCACTACTATGTCGGCACCATCCTCGCCGACCGCGACGACAAGGAAGGGGCGGTGCGCCATCTCCGCCGTGCGCTCCAGCTGCAGCCCTCCTTCGCCTCGGCCTGGTACCGCATGGCAAACCTCCATCGCAGGGAAGAGAAAGACCTGCGGATCGGCATGCTCAACGAGTTCAAGCGTCTCAAGAAGGCCGGTGCCGGAATCCTGGTGGGACATAAGTACGGCGAGGGGGGAAGGTACAGCCTCGCGATCAGGGACTCCCTGCCCCCGGGCTACACCGCCTCGTCCCCGGCGCAGGCCCCGGCGGCGTCCATCGGCGCCGGGCGCGAGATCAGCGGCGTTCCGCGGACCGTGCCGGCCCCGTCCGGAAGCCGGGCGGCGGGAATGGCTGTTGGTGATCTCGATGGAGATGGATCGCTCGAGCTGATCCTCTGCGGCAGCGCGGCCGCCGATGGCGCCCAGGGGGCTCTCTCAATCTTCAACTACTCGGCGGCGGGAGATTACAGCCTCGGCCGCAGGTTGGCCTTCGACGCGAATCTCTGCTGCCTCGCCGACCTCGATGGAGACACCGATCTCGACCTGGTCGCCGCCGCTCCCGGCTCTCTCAGGTTCCTGCTCAACGATGGCAAGGGCGGCCTCGAGGAGGCCAGCGTCAAGGTGAAGTCCGGGCGCGACGGGGGCTTCCCCCTGCGCCTCTACGCCCTCGATGTCGACAGCGATTGGGATCTCGACATTATCTGTCTGCGCCAGTGGAAGGGCGCCGATGGCAAGGTCACCTCCCGGGTACAGGTGCTCAACAACGATCGCGATGATCCCGCCGGCCTTGGCGGCTTCAGCGACATCAGCTCCGACTGCGGGCTGGAAGAATTCGATTTCGCCGCGGTAGAGCTCGCCGTGGTGGATCTCGATGGCGATGTCGACCTCGACCTCGCCGTTTTCGACGAAAGCGGCGGCGCCAGGTTTTTCACGAACCATCGCGCCTGGAAGTTCTCGGAGGTCAAGCAGGCCGCGGGACTCTTCGCCGCGGGAATCGTGAGCGTCACCTCGGGGGATCTCGACGGAGACGGCGATGAGGACCTCGTCGCCTTCTGCGGCGACAACCTCCGTCTCCTGCGCAACGATGGCCGGTTGCGTTTTACCCCGGACAGGGATTTCGCCAGCCGCTACGGAGCGCTTGGCGGGACCGGCGGGACGCTCTTTGATTTTGACGGAGACCTGGCTCTCGAGCTCCTGGTCATCGACGCGAAGTCCGCCGGCGATGCGAAGGGGGCCGCCCTGGTCTCTCCCGGTGAAGCGGTTCAGCGATTTGAGCTCGGACGCGAGACCCGGGGGGGCGCGGTGAGCGTCCTGGCCGGCTGCATGGGAATCGACGGGGGAGTCGAGCTGGTCGTGGCGGACACGGCCGGGGCGGCTACCGCCCATGCTCTCGAAGTTCCCGGTACGTGGCTTGGCCTCGAGCTCACCGGCCCTCTTCGCGAGGAGGTGAAGCCCGATGCCGAGCGGTCCAATCCGGCAGCCCTGGGGGCGAGCGTCGAGGTGCGCTCCGGAACCCGGGTGGCGAGGCGGCAGCTCAACGGCTCTACCGGCGGCGCGGCGCGCTCGGCGGCGCGTTTTTTCTGCGGGCTCGGCGGAGCTCCGGCCGCTGACACGGTTCGTATCCTCTGGCCCGATGGCATTCTCCAGAGCGAGCTCGGGCTGGTGTCCGGAAGGATTCACGAGATCAAGGAGAAGGAGCGCAAGCCGACCTCCTGCCCGGTGCTCTTCAGCTGGAATGGAGACTCTTTCGAGTTCGTCGCTGATTTCCTCGGGGTGGGGGGGCTCGGGTATTTCGAGGCTCCCGGGCGCTACAGCGCCCCGGATCCGACCGAGCTGCTCTGGATCCCGAGACTCGAGGCGCGCGAGAACGCGGAGGAGGGAGCCTCCTACGAGCTGCGGGTGCTCGAGCCCCTCGAGGAGTGCACCTACCTCGACAGCGCCGCGCTCGTGGCCGTCGATCATCCCGGGGGTACGACGGTTCTGCCCAACGAGATGTTCGCCATTCTCGGCCCGGCTCCGGGCTACGGGCTCCTTTCCTTCGAGGAGAAGCTCCACCCGCTGAAGGCCATTGACCAGGATGGAGCGGATATGACCTCGCGGGTACAGAAGCTCGACGCGGTCTACGCTCCCGAGCTCAAGCCCGACCGGAGGTTCATGGGAGTACTCGAGAAGCCGCAGGCCGTCGAGCTCGATTTTCCCGCCTCGCTCGATGAGCTCATTCGCTCCGATGCTCCCGGCCGGCCGGTTCTTTTTCTCTACGGCTATATCGAGTACGGCTATTCGACGACGAACTTCTCCGCCTCGCAGGCGGGTTTCGTTCCCATGGTCCCGAGCTTCCGCGTCGAGCGCGATGGGAAATGGGAAACCCTTCGCGAGGAGTGGGGATTCCCGGCGGGCTACCCGCGCTGGATGAGCGTCGATCTCGGCGGCCTTCTGCGCCCGGGAGACCGCCGGCTGAAGATCGACACCAACCTTGAGATCGCCTGGGACGAGGTTTTTATCGCCAGGGCCCGGGACGTCGACCTCAGGGGGGGCGGGGATGAGAAGGTCACGGTGCGCCAGCTGAAGGCCGACCGGGCCTGGCTGCACTACCGCGGCTTCCCGATCGATCCCGCTCCCGGGGAGGAGGTCGAGGGCTTTCTCTACAAGGAGTTCGCCGAGTGGACTCATTACAAGGTCATGCCGGGCAGCTATACCCGCTTCGGCGATGTCCGCCCCCTGCTCGAAGAGGATGACGGGCGGTTCGTGATCTTCGGGCCCGGTGATGAGATTGAATTCTCCTTCAGGGCCGATCGCCTGGGCGAGCTGGCCCCCGGTGGACGCCGGACCTTCTTCTGGAAGAGTGGCGGCTATTGCAAGGACATGGACTTCTATACCGGGCATGGTGACGGTGTGGCGCCGCTTCCCTTCGCCGGCATGAAGTCCTATCCCTACGCCGAGGGCGAGAGCTACCCGGCTGATCCGGCCCTCAAGCGCTACGCCAGCGAGTGGAACACCCGGAAGATCGAGGGTGACCTGCGAACCCCGATCTCATCGGTCCTCGGAGATTGACCCCGTGCGCTCATTACCGCTCCTGCCGCTGCTCTGCCTGCTCTGTTCCTGCGGCGCGGAGTCGACCGGGGTGTCGTACACATCGGTAAGCGGGATCTTCGAAAACAATTGCGTCTCCTGTCACGGGGCGAAGGAGCCGGAGTCGGAGCTTCGACTCGACAGTCTCGGGGGAATTCTCACCGGCGGCAAGAGCGGGCCGGCCGTCATCCCGGGAGATGTCGACTCGAGCATCCTCATCAGCGCGGTGGAAGACAGCGGTCTGGTCACGAGGATGCCGCCCGAAGACGATGCCCCGGCTCTCGATTCCGCCTCGATCGGTCTCCTGCGCCGTTGGGTTCAGGATGGCGCGAGGCCTTAGGGCCGGGGATGACGGGTGGGCATTTTGTCCCGTTGCTCCCAAGCCTGTGCTGGTAAGCTTTACGCCATGAAGAACCAGGCCAGCCTGGAAATAGAGGTAGAGAAGACGGCCGAGGGCCGGCGGGCTCTCATCAGGTTTCGCCCGGACCTGAAGCAGCATGGCGGCCAGGGGGCCGACGTAAAGCTGGTTCTCTTCTGCAAGGTCGACCATTCGAACCCCATCAATAAAAAGGTCGAGCTGCTGAGCGAGAGCTTCAAGGTCAGCAAGCCGCTGCACACCCTACGCTACAAATGCCCCCGGCGGCTCTTCACCTACGAGGGGAACTGGATCCGGCTTTACGCGCGAGTCTCGATCATCATCGGAGATGACCATCTGGCGAAGAAGTTCGAGGCGCCCCTGGAGCTCGGTAACATCCACCTGAGCGAAGACATTGACGAGACGATCAATCCGCCCGACGAGCTGTCGCACGGGTTGCATTCTTTGATGCTTCCGGCCGGGAGCAAGCCCGAGCTCCTGGCGCTCTGGGGGGGGGGGCTGGTTTTTCTTTTCCTGGCGGAACATTTTCTCAGGAACTATATGTTCACTATGAGCAGCGAAGCGGTCACGTTCGGGCTCCTCGTCCTGCTTGGTCCCGCGTGCGGCCTCTTGTACCTGGCCTGGAAAAAAACCAGGGCTTACTGGAAAGCGCCGGATCTCGGACTACATTTCAATATTCCGGAGGGACTGTCGAGACGCTCCCGCAGCAAGGCGAAGATCAATCGCCAGTCGCGCTTCCTGGTTTCCGACTGGATATCGGGCCTGGCGACGATGGATCTAGATGGCGTGAGGCTGAGGGTGGTGGCGGGGAACATCGAGAGGGGCCCGTGCCATGAGCTCGAAGCCAGCATGACTTCAGAGACCCCCAAGCTGGTGAAAAAGGACATTTCCGTCGTTACCCGGGCGATGGTTCTCTACGACAAGACGATCGAGCACCTTCCTGCCGGCACGGAGTTCGCGGAGTATTTCCGGGACCCGTTGGATTTCGAGCCGGTTTTTACGGATCTCTACCCACCCGACCTGGTGGCCACCAGGGGGTTCGGGGGCCGCCTCACCCTGAGCTCGACGCACGGCCTGGGGTATTACCTCGAGTTCCAGCTGCTACACCCCGACCTGGCGGACCTCAAGTACGAGGTGGAGTCACGCTATTTCGATCCGAACGCTTTTTTCAGCGAACCAGTTCCTGCCCCTCCCGCCGCGCCTCAGCAGGAGAGAGGGAGCTCTGGGCAGAAGAAAACCGGGGCGGATTCGCCTCCTCCGCTTCCTCCAGGCGGTTAGGAAACCATCGCGGCGGGGAGTACTTTGCGGCGGGCTCCCCTCGTGCGAAAATAAGTTCCCATTCGAATCCTGATTCGCTCAACCGAAATATGAAACCACCAGGCCGGTACTATCGATGCGCGTTTGCTGCTTGCGGTCTCCTGCTGGCCTGCCTGCCTGCCGCGGCCGATGAATGGACGCGCTTTCGCGGCCCCAACGGTTCCGGTGTGAGCGATGCGAAGACCGTTCCGGCGCAGTGGAAGGAGAGCGACTTCAACTGGAAGATCGACCTGCCCGGCAAGGGAAATTCCTCCCCGGTCGTCTGGGACGAGCTGGTCTTCGTGACGGCGGCAGACAATGACGCCGGAACGAGGACCCTCCTGGCGATCAACACCGCGGACGGCAAGACGCGGTGGAAGAAGAATTTTTCCTACGCGACCTACCGCAAGCATCGGAACAACTCCTACGCATCCAATACCCCGGCGACAGACGGGGAGCGGGTCTACGTCCTCTGGCAGTCGAAGAAGGAATCCCGGCTGGTAGCGATTGATCACGAGGGCAGGGAGAGCTGGCGCTACGAGCTCGGCCCCTACCTTCACGGCCAGGGCGGCGGTACCTCGCCGATCGTATTCGAGGACCTGGTGGTCATCTCCAACGATCACAAGAAGGGCAGCTTCCTGCTGGCGGTCGACCGTGCCACGGGCAAGGAGCGCTGGAAGCTTCCGCGCGCGGGTAAGCGGGCCTGCTATTCGACCCCCTGTGTCTTCAGCGCGCCGGGCCGTCCGACGGAGATTGTCTTCGTGCACTGCTTCGAGGGAATCGTCGGGGTTGATCCGAAGCTCGGCAGGCAGAACTGGATGATCGATGTCTTCGGCACCTTCCCCCAGAGAGCCGTGGGTTCGCCCGTGGTCTGGAAGGACCTGGTGGTCGCCAACTCCGGGGCTCTCAATGGCGGCAAGAACGCTGTCGTGGTCCGTCCCTCGACCAGCGGAAAAAAGCACGGCGTGAAGGAGGTCTACAGGATCTCGCGTTCGGCGCCGCACGTTCCAAGTCCGCTGGTCTTCGACGGCAGGCTCTTCCTGTGGAGCGACCTGGGGGTCGTCACCTGCGCCAGGGTGGAGACAGGGGAGGTCATCTGGCAGAAGAGGGCCGCCGGCGGCGGTAATTTTCACGGCTCGCCGGTCTGTGTCGATGGGCGCCTCTTCTGCGCCGACGACAAGGGTACCGTTGTCGTCCTGTCGGCCTCTGAGAAGTTCGAGGTGCTGGGGAAAAACGAGCTTGCCGACACCTGCCGTTCGACCCCCGCGGTAAGCGCCGGACGAATGTACGTGCGCACCGAGAGCCGGCTGTTCTCGGTGGGAGGGAAGAAAGAGTAGTCCCCTCAGCTGGCGAGCACCCGGGCGAGCTCCAGCAGGTGCGCGGGCAGCTCCCGGGTCTCCTTCCAGGCCAGCTCCAGGTCCACCAGCGTCGTCTCGCCGTTTCGCTTCGCCACCAGCTTCGATGTCTCGCCCGCCACGAGCGCGTCCACCGCCGCCTTACCGAAGAGACCTCCCTGCACCCTGTCGAGGGCGCTCGGGGTTCCGCCGCGCTGGATATAGCCGAGCACCGCGACACGCAACTCGTAGTTCGATTGGGCGGTGATCTTATCCGCGATCTCATAGGCGTTGCCCGCGTCGTCACCTTCTGCGACGACGACGATGCTGGAGACCTTGCCGGCCTCACGGCCGCGCTCGAGCCCGGCGCAGAGGGCGGCGATGTCGGTCGGCATCTCAGGCACCAGGACCCCCTCGGCTCCGCAGGCCAGCGCGACCTCCAGGGCCAGGAAGCCGCGATCGCGGCCCATGACCTCGACCAGGAAGAGGCGCTCGTGGGAGGTCGCCGTATCGCGAATCTTGTCGATCGCCTCGACCGCGGTATTGACCGCCGTGTCAAATCCGAGGGCGTAGTCGGTCCCCCCTACGTCATTGTCGATCGTTTTCGGTATGCCGATGAGCGGCAGGCTGGCCTGCTTCGAAAGCTCACAGGCTCCCCGGAGCGAGCCGTTGCCTCCTATCACGACCAGGCCATCGATCCCGCGTTTCGCGAGGTTGGCGACGGCCTGCTCACGGGCAGCCGTCTCCCTGAATTCCGGGCAGCGGCTCGAGCGTAGAACGGTACCTCCGAGATTGACGATCCCGGCCACGCTGCGCGCATCCATTGGCTCCATGTCGTTATCGATGAGGCCGCGCCAGCCCCTGTGGACTCCGATGGCCTCGATCCCTCCGGAGAGGGCTGTTCGCACGACGGAGCGAATGCAGGGATTCAGCCCCGGGCAGTCTCCTCCGCTGGTAAGCAATGCGAGTCGTTTCAAGTCTACAGGCGCTCAGCAGCCGAGGTTGTCTTCGGTCAGATCCCTTCCGGCCCTGGGGAATGGCGCTCGGGGCCTGTTCCCGCCGGAAAACAGGAAGCGCAGGATCAGTATTCCATCGGAGATGTCGATACTGCCATCATCGTTGGCATCCGCTGCATCTTCACAGGAAGGTACCCTGCCGCCTCGAAAGAGATAATCCAGCAGGAAGACCGCGTCTGTCAACTGGATGGTTCCACTTTGATCGGTATCGCCTCGCAGGAACAGCGGCGCGGGACGGGCGATGACGGTCCCGCCGAGGGCCAGGGGCTCGACCACGCGGCCGTCGCCGATCGTGGTGAATTCCAGGTTGACCGGGGGAGAGCCGATGCCTCCGGCGAGGTTCAGCTCGACGCGATCGCCGTCATCGAGCGACTGTGAGAGAGACACCAGGAGTCTCGCTATGACAGTCTCTTCTCCGGCCGGAATGCTGGGAGAGGCGTCGGTGAAGGACATCACGATTCCGTAGGTGGCGATGCCCGAGTCGTTGTCGATATTGGCGGCGGCGAAGCTCGCCTCGCTCGTGAGGAGCTCCTCGTTGCTGATGCCGTCGACGGTGAGTTCGCTGTTGTCGTAGGAGAGGGCGAAGGACACTCCCGAGAGCGCTGAATCCGAGGTGCAGAGAACGTCGACGGGGATGCGGGAGCCTCCGGCGGGTCCCTCGCTCTCGGCGATGCGCAGGATCTTCGAGTGGTAGGTGAAGGCGTCCTGGAGGCGGGCTTCCGCCCCGTCCTGGGTCACGGTTACGTCAAACGTTCCGCCGCCGCGGCGGCGCGGGAGGGTGCCCCGGATCATCCCGGAGTCGATCCGCGCGGCATCCTCCACGCGGACACCGCCGATTCGCAGCTCGGCGCCGGAGGTGAAATTCTCGCCGATGACGGTCACCTGGATTCCGCCGGTGACCGGGCCCTCGCCGGGTTCGATGGACGCGAGCCGCGGAGCCGGGGACAGGTAGCGATAGCCGTCCTCCAGTACGTCCTCTCCGAGCTCTCCGGTGATGCGGATGTCCACGGGCCCCGCGCTGCCGGAGATCATGCGGTGCACCCGGATCAGGCAGCAGTCTTCGATGGTCCAGGCGGAGGCGGACAGCCGTCGGCCGCCGATATAGAGGGTCGAGTCCTGGTCCCAGGTGAAGTTCCTGCCCCGGATGAGAACCTCGTTTCTTCCGGCGGAAGGTCCGGAGTCCGGCTCCACCTCGATAATCCGGGTGGCGGGATTGGCACCGCCGCGGGTCTCGTAGAGGAACTCGGCGCCGGCGATGTCGTCCGCGTGCAGGGTCCTCAGGTGCTGGCCACGGTTCAGGGCGGCGGCGTACATGGTGGCGGTGCGGACATCCGAGTGGTCGAGACCGAGCGCATGCCCGAATTCATGGGTGGCGATCCCCCTGAGGTCCATGGTGCCGCTGGGCGGGTCCTGGGGGCCGTTCCAATTATTGGCGGTGCCGAGGCTCCTGGCGAAGAGGACCATGTCAAAGCTCTCGATCCGAGAGCCGATGCCGCTGACGAGCGTAATGGCGAGGGCGTCTCCACCATCCTGGTTGGCCCAGGAGACGGCGTTGATGTTGTCATCCTCATCGAGCCCGCCGGCGGTGGTCGTTCCAAGGTAGACGAAACGCAGGTCCGCCGCCGATTGCTCGCGCCAGCAGTCGGCGGAACAGGTGAGCAGCTCGAGCTGTTGTGCGCGGGTGCCGGTGCGGCTCTCATCCGGGAAGTTCGGATTGATCCTGTAGTTGATCCGGCCGGTGCGCCAGCTCATGCCCAGGGTGTCAAAGCCCTGTGCCTGCGGCGTAGAGAGCACTCCCGCCAGGAACAGGACGAGAAGCGCCAGGCAGGGGGCTGTTCGCCAGCGACCGGTCATTTCCCGCTCCTGTCTTCGCCGCCGGGGTTTCTTTTTCCCTGGAGGATTTCCCTCACCTTGCGCCGAAGCGCTTGAAGCTCCATGGTTTTTCGAACGGGCAGGTGTCTGGCACCCATGACGAGAACCTTCCCGGTATTGCCGGTGGCCGGCGGACTCGATTCCAACCGGTATTTTCCCTGGAACCAGCCCGTGCTCCAGAGCGCTCCGTTGAACTCCCTGGCGAAGACCAGCACCTTCTCTCCCCGCAGGAAGTGCGGTGAGTCGGCGCATTTCTGCCAACGCTCGCCGATCCGGCCGCCGAGGTATTGGATGGTGATCTCGGTGATGCCGCCCGGGGTCTTCGCTCCGGTCCGGCTTCCGCGGATGAGCCCCGGACGTTTTCCCGGCGAGTCTCGCCAGGTCTCCGAGACCTTGATGCGAACATCGGTTATCATCGCCCTGCCGAGCCCGAGAAAGTCACCCCAGCGGCTCTGTATCGCGACCACCTCACCACAGAAGATGTGGCTCGAGCGAAGGGTCAGCTTCTCGAGGTCGAGTTCGACCACGGCCGCCCGCCCCTCAGGGCAGGCTGTCACGCAGAGTACCGGCAGAAAGAGAAGGAGGTATTGTTTCATGACTTCACAGGCGGCCTCGAGGGTCTGCCGGGGCAACGTCCGGTTTGGTTTCAACTCGCCGGAACCCGAAGATGCTTTTGCCGTGATCCTATGATACTTTGCGCGGTCCCCGACGGCAGCAAAAACCGGTGGGGGGCCCCGTTGGAAGCGTGAACTCTCCCTGGAGTTTCCATGAGAGAAATGACCGACAATAGCCGCCTCGCCGAGGTTGAGAGCCTCATCGAAAAGTATCCCGATGTGCCGCCTGAGGCCATCTTCAAGGAAGATCTGCTCAGGCTGGGGGTCAGCTTTTCCGAGGATGCCCTCAGGGTCTGTGGCGGATTCAAGCCCAAGTCTTATTTCATCTTCAGCTTCGACCTGCGGCCCATCAACGAGCTCGAGCAGGGGGAAAACCTGAGGGTCCCGGAGGAGCTCTCTCTCGTGGGCGGTCCCCGGAATTTCAGGCGCACGATCGTGAGTGTCCGAATTTATCCCGACTCACCCTACCGCGTCGATATCGTCGAGGGGAAGCTGGCGCTGCTGGTGGGGGGGGAGCTGGTCTGTGATATCGATCTGCAGGAGACCCCGGAGTATTACCGACGCGATCTGCGAAGCGGCAGGACCATCACCGAGATTGCCCCGACCATCGAGTGGGGCTACCTCGTCTACCTGACGGTCTACCGTAAATGCCAGTATTTCGGCTTCAAGGAGGAGTGCCAGTTCTGCGACATCAACGAGAATGTTCGCCAGCAGAAGGAGGCCGGCCGGCCCTACGATACGGTGAAGGCGGTCGAGGAGGTGGTGGAGGCCCTCGAGATCATCGATGAGACGGATGTCGAGAAACGAACCCGGGCCTACACCATCACGGGGGGAAGCATCACCCGCCATCTGAGGGGGCAGGACGAGGCCACCTTCTACGAGGCCTATGCTCGGGCGATCAATTCCCGTTTTCCGGGACGCTGGATTTCCAAGATGGTGGTCCAGGCGCTCCCGCTCGATGATGTCCGGCGGTTTCGGGATGCGGGAGTCCAGATCTACCATCCAAACTACGAGGTCTGGGATCGGCGCCTCTTTTCGATCATCTGTCCGGGCAAGGAAGACTACGTGGGCCGCGACGAATGGATGAAGCGCATCGTGGATGCGGCGGAGGTCTTCGGCCCAGCCCAGGTCATTCCGAATTTCGTCGCCGGAGTCGAGATGGCGGCTCCCCACGGTTTTTCGAGGATCGAGGACGCGCTCGCCTCCACCGGCGAGGGACTCGACTACTTCATGTCGCGGGGAATCACCCCTCGCTTCACGGTCTGGTGCCCCGAGCCCCTGAGCGTCCTCGGCAGGGACCAGGGGGCGGCCCCGCTGGAATACCACGTCGGCCTGCTGCGGCTCTGGAGAGAGACCCTGCTGCGCTACAACCTCCCGGCGCCGCCGGGTTACGGGCTGCCGGGCGCCGGCAACGCGGTCTTCTCGGTAAGCTCCTTCATGGATGCCCTGCCGGGCGATCTCGAGGTCGCCCGGCTTCCCGGCGAGTCCGAGGTCGCGGCGAACAGCTGAGGGCCCCCCGCGGCCGGCTATTTCTCCGAGTCGATTCCGAACTCGCCCTTGCGCGCTCTCAGGGCGCTGTGGATGTGCGCGGCATTGTTCTGGAAATTGGCATAGCTGATGATGAAGTCCGGGCCGTGAACGATGAAGGAATGGCCCTCGCCGGCTCCGAGCTTCCCCCTCCAGGCCAGCTGGATATCGGCCACATTCTTGGTGAGCGAGATCTCCATCTCCTTGCGCAGGTCTTTTTCCAGGTTTCCCGTGTGTTCGAGTACCAGCTGGGTGAGCGCCTTTACCTGGACCTCGTTCATGCTGCTGCCTGGAAGTCCCAGGGGCAGGCGGGCATTGTAGGTTGCCGCCTGGGTGGCTTTGACCTCCTCGGGTTTGCCTTTTCCAAGGGCGGTCTTGAGCTGGGATTCGTCGAGGCTCCGCATCAGCTGCTGGGCGAGGTCCTCTACCTTGCCCAGAACTCTGAGTCCTTTCCTGGAGCCGTTTTCGACCATGGCGGGATTGGCTCCGTAGAACAGGGGGGTCGCTGAGAGGACGGACTTCCCCTGGAGGGTGAAGTTGAGGCAGAGGTGGTGGCCTTCAAAGCGCCAGCCCCATTTTTCTTTTGAGCCCGGGGTGCCGAAGATGCTCAGGTAGTAGTGCTCCGGGTCACGGCTGAATCTTCTATTGGGACCCTCGATGGATCTCAGGATTCCCTCGAGGGAACGGACCTCTTCGACGGTCCTGGCCCCTTTTTCTCCCAGGGAAACGAGGAGGAGGTCCTGGACGAGCTTCTTCTGCGCGTCGTTCATCTCGCTGAGGGCAAGTCCCTTTCGCGGTCTGGGGATGAAATGCCAGTTGAGGCGTTCCTCGTCCTTGAAGTCGAAGAGGGCCTTCTCGCGCTGGCGTACGGAGAGCTTGGATGCCACTTTTTTTACGGCAGCGGTGATGGCATCCGCCGTCCTGGCGCTCGCGGCGGCTGCGTCGACGGAGCTCGTTCCATAGTCGAGGGCGGGGTTTAACAGCCAGGCTGCCAGGAGGAGACTGGCGCTGGAGAAAAAGAAGATCCTGTTCATCTCGATGACCCTTCGTGTTCCGGTTTGTTCGTTCAGAGGCGAAGTGAGGGGAACAGTATACAGCCTGGGAAACCTTTGAGCCAGCAACTGAGGTGTCTCAGCCGATCCCGTGGCGCTCCAGGATTTCCTCGAGTCTCGCCGCGTTTGAGCTGGCGGTAACGGATCCCGTCTGCTGAACGCAGAGGGTCCCCAGCTCACAGCCGAGCTTCGCACACTCGAGAGGATCCAGTCCGTTCATCCTGCCGGCGAGGAAGGCCCCGACAAAGTTGTCCCCGGCTCCGCAGGTATCGACCGCCCTTACCTGCGCGGCTGGAATATCTTCAACCCGGCCGTCCCAGGACACGGCCGCGCCGCGGTCTCCCCTCTTGATCACCGCGATCTCGACGCCCATGTCGCGCAGGCAGGAAAGCATATCGCTGATATTGTCGCGGCCGGTGACGGCCGCCGCCTCGTGCTCGTTCGGAAAGACCATATCGGCAAGTCCCAGGAGGGGGGCGTGGGCCTCGGCGGGATCTTCCAGGCGTCCCGGGGCGTCCTGCGGGACGAAGACATCAAGGCTGAGCTCAGCGCCGGTTTTCTTGAGCGCTGCGGCCGCCTCCAGGCAGGGGCCGGGCCAGAAAACTCCGAGCAGTTCCGGCGCCGCCATGTGAAAAACCTTCCAGGAGGTCTCCAGGGCGGCCGCCGGCATTTCCCAGGCGTCATTGCTGCCGCCGTAGTGGACGAAGCTGCGCTCCCCGTCCTGGTCGTTGAGCACCAGGGTTACCGGGGCTCCGCAATCCTCCCTGAGAGCGAGCAGGGAGAGGTCGATGCCGTCGGCCTCGAGAGATTGCCGCAGGTGACGGCCGAAGATATCATCTCCAAGCACGCCGACGAGCGCGGTGGAGACGCCGAGCCGGGCCGCGGTGACAGCCGTATTGGCTCCATTTCCTCCGAGCTCGACCCTGGGCCGGGGAATCCTCTCGATTCCCCCCGCCGGGGGCGGCTCGTGCGGCGGGATGTAGAGATCCGCGCAGCAGTTTCCAATGATGGCCAGCCCTGGCATCAGCGAACCTTCTTTTCACTCTTCTTGACGGCGGTGATCACGGCATCCGCGAAGGCCCTGCGAACCTCGGAGATCTTCCTGTTCTTGCGGGAAGGATGCACTCTATTGCTCAGGAGAATCATATAGAGATCCAACTCAGGGTCGATCCAGATCGATGTTCCCGTGAAGCCCGTATGGCCGAAGGATTTTTTCCCGGCGAGGTCTCCCGCCGAGCTCTTCTCGGAGGGGGTATCCCAGCCGAGCGCCCTGCTGGAGCCCTTGGGAGAGTCCTTGCGGCCTGTGAAATTCCGGATGATCCCGTTGTTGAGTTTCTTGCTTTTTCCCTTGAGGGCGAGGAGCAACTCACGGCAGAGCAGCGCCAGATCCGCGGTGGTTGAGAAGAGCCCCGCGTGGCCGGTGATCCCGCCTCCCGCCCGCGCGTTTTCGTCGTGGACCTTCCCGTGAACGTATTTTTTCGTTTCCTCATCGAGCTCCGTGGGGGCGATCTTCTTTTTCAGCGCGGCCGCTGGGTTCCGCAGGGTCTCTCTCATGCCCAGCGGCTCGAAGACCAGTTTTTTCTCGAGTGTTGCGAGGGGCTTTCCGCCGGCCTTCGCGGCGATCTCTCCAAGCAGGATGAAGCCGAGGTCGCTGTAGCGGTAGCTGGTGCCGGGCGCGGTCTCGAGCGGAGTCGCCAGGATGATCTTCAGCAGCGCCTTGTAGCTCGAGCAGCTCTCAAAGAGGGGCCTCCAGCTCGGCAGACCCGAGGTGTGAAGGAGGAGTTGCTCAACGGTCACCTTCTCCTTCAGGGCCCGCTCCTTCTTCTTCAGCGAGGCGGGGGCGAAGCCGGGGAGGTATTTCGAGACCTTGTCTCTGAGCGACAGCTTTCTTCTCTGGATGAGCGCGGCGACCACGGAGGTCGTTCCGACGACCTTGGTCAGGGATGCGAGATCGTAGAGAGTCCCGGGTCCGGGGTTCGCCGCGGCCGGAAGGGACAGCTTTCCGGCGGTCTTGCCGTCGAGGGCGAGGGTTCCGAAACCGCCGGTCCAATAGCTCCCCGAGCTGGAGCCGATCGCGGCCGCGCAGCCCGGGAATGCTCCGCTCCTGACAGCGCCGGCAAGGAGCTTGTCCACCCCGGAGAAGTCCGGATCCCGTCCCGGGCTCATCGAGCACGCCAGGATTGCCGGCAGCATCGTCCATACCGGGATGTGACGGTGAGAGAGTTTCATGGAAGACATGATAGCTTGCGGGCCCCCGGGCGAACAGGGGCAGGGGGGCTGGCGGGTTTCCTCCCGGGCGGCTCTCAGAGGCCGAGGAATTCTCTGAGGTTGGCCTCGTAGATCTCGTTTGCCTCGGGGGTGGCCATGTTCAGGCGAAATTCATTGATGACCTTGATCGACATGGCGATCCACTCTTTCCAGCAATCCACGCAGATGTCCTTCTGGACGGCGGCGCCGAGCTCTCCGGAAAAAGGAGGTTCATCGAGCCCCGGCCGCGCCTTCCTGCAGCGCTTGCAGACAAACGCGCCGGCCTCTATGGCGTCGGTATCTTCGGTGGAGGTGAGGACTGGCGGCTCGATTCCGTATTCCTTGAGCAGGCCGCACATGGCATCCCGCGGCATGAACTCACCGCGCTCGTGGGCCAGGAGGATCGATGCCTCGAGCAGCTCGATGGCTTCGGTCTTTTTTCCCAGCGCCAGCAGGGATTCGCCGAGGAACTGCCGCGCGACACTGTGGTCGTGGTTGAGCTCGAGGCAGCGCTTCAGTGAGGCCTCGGCTTCCTCGAGTCGGCCGGCCTCCTTGTAGAGCTTTCCCAGGCTGAAGTGGGCCAGCTCGTTTTCAGGGTCCGATTCAGCCATATTCCTGAAGAGCTCGATTCTGTCTTCGTTTTCCATTTCACTCTCGTTTGCTGGCAGCTTGAATCCGTGGCGATATTGTTTCAGCCGGGAATGCGCGGTGCAAGGATTGAGGACGGCGGAGGCTCGGGAGGAAGCGCCACAGACGCTCTTCGCATCCGATAAAATGAGCCCCGGTCTCCGCTGGGAAGCGCCACGATGACGCTCAAACCCCGGCAGGAGGCGCCCAGCGGTATTTTACGCGCCAGGCGGTCTCGGCGGCGCTCTCCAGAGGCGATGGTAGAGTGTAGATGGATAGATTCTGAGGCACTATTCTCTATCTCCTTTCAAAATGGTCGGCGCACCACTGATCACAGGCGGAAATCCAGGAAGATGTTGAACAAGAAAGTAGTTCTTATCGGTGGCGGCAATATGGGCCATGCCCTTCTGCGAGGCATCCTGAAGGCCGGCCTGACTCCGCCCGAGAACTTTACGGTGGTCGATATTCACGAGGGCAAGCTCGCCTCCCTGAAGGAGGAATTCGGAGTGAATACCGCGACCGATGCCGCCGGGGTTCTCGCCGGCGCCGAGGTGGTGATTCTCGCGGTCAAGCCCTATACCCTCAACGATGTCCTTGATGGGCTCAGCGACTCGGTGGAATCGGGCCAGCTGTTCATCTCCATCGTGGCCGGTGTGAAGGGGGGATATATCTGTGACCGTCTTGGAAAGGACAACCCGGTGGTGCGCTGCATGCCCAATATCGCCGCTACCGTGGATGCCGCCGCCAGCGCGATCTGTGCCTGCGGCTCGGCGACCTCCGAGCACCTCGAGGTTTCCGAGACGATACTTGGAGCGGTTGGAGAGGTGGTTCGAGTGGAAGAGCAGCATATGGACGCGGTGACAGGCCTCAGCGGCAGCGGCCCGGCCTACATCTACATGGTCATCGAGGCGCTCTGTGATGGCGGAGTGAAGATGGGCCTGCCCAGGGATGTGGCCATGAAGCTCGCTACCCAGACGGTGGTAGGGGCCGCCCAGCTCGTTAAGGAGAGTGGCGAACATCCGGCGAGCCTCAGGGACCAGGTGACCACCCCGGGCGGCACGACAATCGCCGCTGTGCATGAGCTCGAGGAGAGGGGATTGAGGGCGATGCTGATCAGCGCGGTGGCTACGGCCACGGAACAGTCCAGGGCCCTGAACAAGGAAACCACGGGCGAAGAGCCCTCCGGCGATTGAGCCGGTCGCCTTCTCAGGCCTCGAGAGTGAGCGCCCTGGCGGGATTGCCGCAGACGGCCATATCCACCTCGATGCCCACCACCAGGGCCAGGAAGGGAAGCTCCGGAAGACCCTCGGGGAGGGCGACCCGGTAGCTGCCATCGGTTTTGAACCCGTCGCCGGGTTCTTCGTCCTGGAAAATGGCCGCGGCGAGTTTCTCCCGCACTCGGATCTCGTACTCGCGTGAGGCGATGTCCCCCTCGATCCGAATGCTGCCGGCATCCGGGATCTCCTCGGACATTCTCGTTCCCGCTCCCACCAGCCTGGGGATTCCTTTCTTGCGGCCGGGACGGATCTGCACCCAGGGATTTCCCAGGAGGCTTATCCTGATGCTGGATTTCAGAGAGCGCCTCGGTTTTTCAATGACCATCAGGAGCCCGCGTCGGTGGTGTCCGATCTTGATGGGAAAGGAGTGTATGTTTCCCGAGAGGATCTCGAGCTCACCGCTCCCATTCTCCAGGCCGCTCACCAGGGCGCGTTGGTCTCCTCCACCGTTCAGGACGCCGGGCCGTACCGTGAATTTTTTCCAGCCTGCCGAGGTGTGTTTGTCGTCGGTGGAATTGCCCGTGGTGCTGACGCAAATGGAGATCAGCAACGCTATGCCGGTTACCGCGAGGGATAGAAGAAGAAAGTCGTTTGAATCCATTTGGAATATCCAATGATCGGGGTCTGCTTTTTTATCGGCATCGTGAGGGAACAACTTGAAGCCCCATTTCGGCTTCGGAGCTTTTCGATCCGGAATTCAGACCGGTATCATGATCGGTTACACTTGCGGCAGTGGCACGTGGGGGCGCGGCTTTCCCCCGGGCTCCCGGTTTTCAAATGTTCTGGCTGAGGTTCAAGGATGAACTGGTATACGGTGAGAGGAGTTGGGAGAGGTCGCGGCGGCTGCCGGACCGTTGGCGCCATCTGTCTCTTTGCGCTCTTCCTCCCGGGCGTCGGCGGCTTCGCTCTCGAAGAAAAGGAGGTCGTTGAACCGGGGAAGGCTACCTTCCATGAGCATATCGTGCCCATCCTCAAGCGCAGCTGCCTGGGCTGTCATGGCGGTCGCAAGCCCAAGGGAAAATACAGCATGGAGAGCCTAGAGCAACTGCTCGCCGGCTCAGAGCGCGGCAGGACCATAGTGCCCGGCAAGCCCGGAAAGAGTCTCCTGTTCAGAATGATCAGCGGCAAAGAGAAGCTCCTGATGCCGCCGCGGAAGGCTGAGCCCCTGAGCGAAGGCGACATTCTCACCATCGGCGCCTGGATCAGAGGTGGTGCGAAGGCGGGTAAACCGCCGGCCGCCCCGCGACCCTACTCGCTTCCTCCCGCTGTCCAGGTGTATTCGCGTCCGCCGGTCATTACCTCTGTGCTCTTCGACAGGGCCGGGGAGAATCTCTTCATCAGCGGCTACAGGGAGGTCCTTGTCCATGGTGTCGAAGCTCTTCTGGCCGCCGGGAAGGAGAAGAAGAAACCCCCGGTGGTTCAGCCTGTCCGCCGTTTCACGGGGGAGGCGGAGAGGATCCAGGCGATGGCCCTCTCCGGCGATGGCAGGCTGCTCGCCGTCGCCGCCGGCTCCCCGGCGCGATTTGGCGAGGTCCAGCTGTGGGATACCCGGGAGGCCAGGATGACAGGGTTTCGGAGGATGGGCAGAGATGTCCTCTACAGCGTTGATTTTTCTCCTGATGGCGCCCGGCTGGTTGTAGGCGGAACGGACCGTTCCCTGCATGTGCTGGGTACCGATGGGCTCGAGCTTCAGTATTCAGCCGAGGTGCATTCCGACTGGGTTCTCGGCGTCACCTTCTGCGGCGGCGGAAAGAAGCTCCTTTCCTGCGGCCGGGACAGGACCATCCGGGCGCTCGCGGCGGGGGATGGGAAGCTTCTCAAGACCCTGGCGACCTTCGATGGGGCTGTCACCAGGGTGGTTGAGAGACCCGGTTTCGCCCAGGTGCTCGCCGCCGGCGAGAAGATGGAGCCGAGGATCTACGATGTCGAAGGGTTGAGGGAAATCAGGAAAATCGAAATGCAGCCTGGCCCTGTTTTCGCCGCCGCCTTCAGTGCCGATGGCAAGAGACTGGCGTTGGCGGGTTCGGCGGGAGAGCTGCGTACCTATGAGGCGGACACGGGCAAGCGGCTCTCCAGCCTGTCCTCGGGGCCGGGCTGGATCTACTCGCTGGCATTCGATGCCTCCGGGAAACGGCTGGCGGCGGGCGGCTACGAGGGAACGGTATGTATGTGGGACATCGAGAGCGGCAGGAAGATCGCCGAGATCATTCCCGTGCCCCTGGAGGGCGAGGAGAACTAGGCGGCAGTCTTCTTGTCGCAAATGAGTCATCGACCGGTTAGAATGCCGCTTCGGCATTCTAAGAGGAGAAGAAGATGAAGAGAACCCGGAGACCGTGGACTCTGTCTATCCGCGCGGTGGTGACTGGGTGGCTGTTGTGCCTCCCGGTTCTGTTCTGCCTGCAGGGTTGTCAGAGTCCCGGTGTCGATCTCGAGGACAGGAAGGGGAGACAGTGGGTCTGGCCGTATTTTTCATACCGGCAGCCAACGGTGCTGGCGTTCTGGAATTGCGCCAACATCGAATCGATCGAGGCGATCCCGGCGCTCACCACGCTCTCCAAACGTGACAGTGATATCCAGCTGGTGACTGTCTGTACCGAGAGCAACAGGGCGCGGATGGATTCCTGGCTGTCGAAGCAGCAGGGAGAATTCGTCATCCTGCTCGATCCCCAGGCCAGGCTGGCCCGGCAACTGGATGTTCGTACCTATCCGACCTACATCTATTTCGACATCAACGGCAAGGAGGTGCAGCGCTACCTCGACATCCAAAGTGTCTGGAAGTTCTTCGATATCGAGAGATTCCAGGAGCTTGGGCGCCCTCAGCCGGCCTCGGCCTCCGGGGAGTAGGAGCCGCCGGCCTCGGCGGAAGGCTCGCGCGGTTTTCCCAGGCAGCCGATGAGGAAGCTCGTCAGCGTGCCGAGGATGATCCACCACGGCCAGGCTATGTCCGGCACCCAGAGGAGGGTTGCGTGGGTTCCAGGGCCAAGGTCTTCCAGCCAGCCCCGGAGCAGGCCGGGAGCCGTCTTGGGATGGTCGGTGAACTGGCGCAGCTGGAGCAGCAGGACGATCGGTACGCTGGCGAGCATTCCCGCCATCACGCTGGGCCCGCTGCCCCGGTTGGTCAATATGGCCACCAGGAAGGCGCCGAGCAGCCCGCCGTAGAAATAGGTGAGTACCTTGAGGGCCAGGCTGACGATGTTGTCCTGGCTGCCGACGAAGGCGATCGCGAGTCCGATGAGGAGAACGGTCCAGAGCAGGGTTGCCGCGCGCGAGATCTTCATATAGTGGGCGTCGCTGTGATCGCCTCTTCGCTCGGCGAAGGGCCTGTAGATGTCGGCGACTGTTGTCGCGCTGAGGGCGTTGAGGACCGAGGTGAAGCTCGAGAGAGCCGCGGCCAGCAGCCCCGCCATGACCAGCCCGGCGAGGCCCGGGGGAAGGTCCGTGACGATGAATAGAGGGAAGATCTCGTTGTTGTCTACGGGGGCCATGTAGCCGGCGGCTCCCGTCTCGTGCCACGCCCACAGCAGGGTTCCCAGCGCCAGGAAGAGGGCGATCAGCGGAACGATGAGGACAGCGCTCCCGAGTACCGAGAGCTGCCCGCCGCGCGCGTCGCGGCAGGTGAGCATGCGTTGGGCGATGTCCTGGTCCGTCCCATGGGTGGCGAGCGTCAGCACCATGCCGCCGAGAAGTCCGGCGATGAGACCGCCTGCATCGGAGAGCGAGGTGTCCAGGTGTATCAGCGACAGCTTTTCGGGGAGGCCCTCGAGGGCGGCGATCGCGGCGGCATCGGTCGGGAGGGAGGCGAGGATCCAGGCGCAGGAGACCAGGCACCCCGCCAGCAGGGTGATACCGAGGATCACATCCGTCCACACGACCGCCTTGATTCCTCCCTTCAGGGTGAAGGCCGCGCCGAAGAGCCCCAGGGCGATGATCACTGTCTCGATCGAATCCGTCCCGAGGGCGATCCTGACGGCGAGGCAGCCGGCGTAGAGTCGCACGGCGCTTCCCACCACCCTGCCGGCGAGAAAGAGCAGCGCCGACAGCAGGCGGGTCTTCTCACCGAAGCGCTCGGCCAGCAATCCGTAGACGGTGATGTATTCGCGTTTGTAGAAGGCCTTGACGAAAACGAGCGCCAGGAATACCCGGCCGATGGCGAATCCGGTGAAAAGCTGCAGCAGGGTCCAATCGCCCGCGAAGGCGGCGGCCGGTATCCCGATGAAGGTTACGGCGCTGGTCTCGGTGGCGATGATCGACAAGCTCGCCGCCCACCAGGGGATCGAGCGGCCACCGAGAAAATAATCCCGGGTTGTCGATTGGTTGCCGGAGGCGTGGAAGCCCACGGCGCCTACTCCCAGCAGGAAGAGCACGACGAGCGACCAGTCAATAACGGAGAGGCCCGCTTGCATGGTCGGGAAGTATAGCAGATCACGCCCGGCTTCGGGATGGGGAGCGGACAGGGGATTTGTTGCAGGCGCTCACGGTTCTAACCGGGAGCCGCTGCTGCTATAATCCACGCGTCAGCTACAAGGTAAGGAGAGCCGGTGATGAAGATAAGCATCGAATACTGCGTGCAGTGAAACTACAAGCCCCGCGCCGTCAGTCTGGCGGCCGCAGTAGAAAAATCTTTCGAGGCAGTCCCGACCCTCATCGAGGGCAGGGGAGGAGTTTTCGAGATCAGGCTCGATGATGAGCTGGTGTTCAGCAAGAAGGCCCTGGGGCGTTTCCCCGACAGCGAGGAAGAGGTCATCGATGCTCTTCGCGCGGCCGCCGGCTGATTGATGGCACCTTTTGAACACGCCATCGAGATTCTCGAGTACGGGCGGATGCGGGAGATCCTTGCGGCCTACGCCGAATCGGTTCTCGGGCGCGGGCTAGCCGCGGAGCTCGTGCCCTGTCCTGACGCGGAGGAGCTGCGCCGGCTGCACGCGGAGACCCGGGAGCTCAGTGAGCTTCTCGAGTCAACGAGGCTGCCCCTGGCCGGACTCTCCGACGTCTGCTCGGGCATCGAGGATGACGACTCGGGCGGAAAACCGCTGGAGCCTGAGCATCTCTACAGGGTGGTGGATCTCTTGCGCTCAGGGCTTGGTGTACGTGAGGCCTTCACTGGCGACAAGGACAGGTTCCCGGCGCTCTCGGCCCTCGGCGCGGGGATCGAGGATCTGCCGGAGCTGAGAGAGGAGATCCCGAAGCTCATAGATCTTCATGAGGGGGTGCGCAGCGAGGCTTCGGAGAAGCTCGCCGGGCTGCGGCGGGACATCTCCGCCCTCCAGGAGAAGCTTCGCCTCGGGGCCACCGCGATGCTCAAGCGTCCCGACCTGAGGAAGTGTTTCCAGAGCGAAGGGGTCACGCTGAAAAACGACCGCTACCTGTTGCCGGTGAAGGTGGAGTACCGGTCCTGGATGAAGGGGCCGGTGAGGGACAGGTCGCAGAGCGGCTCGACCCTCTACATCGAGCCCGAGGAGATCGTCCAGGATGGGGACAGCCTTCTCGGCCTGCTCGACAGGGAGAGGGACGAGGTGCTGAGGATTCTCTGGGACCTGACCCGGAAGGTGCGTGATGAGAGGGTGGCGCTGCGAAGGCTGCAGGGAGCACTTGCGAAGGTTGACTTTACCGTCGCCAAGGCGACCTACGGGACCTCCTTCCGATTGATCTCGCCTGAGATCGGTGACGATGAGATTCTCGACCTGACGGATGCGAGACACCCCTACCTGATGTGGCTCTCGCGCGATACCGGCCGTGATTTCCGGGAGATCGAGCTCGGTTCGATCCTCGGCAAGGTTGTGCCCCTGGATATTCGTCTCGGGGATCCCGCCGGGATCCTGGTCGTGACCGGCCCGAATACCGGTGGAAAGACAGTCGCCCTCAAGACCGTCGGGCTCAACGTTCTCCTGGCGCTCAGCGGGGTTCCCATCTCCGCCTCGAAGGCCAGGATCCCGGTCTACAATGACCTGTTTGTCGATATCGGCGATGAGCAGAGCCTCGAGCAGAACCTCAGCACGTTTTCAGGCCATCTGAAGCAGCTCGTCGAGATTCTCAGGGGCGCCACCGGCAGATCCCTGATCCTGCTCGACGAGTTGGGCTCCGGCACCGATCCCCTCGAAGGGGCGGCGCTCGGGACGGCGATCCTGGATTATTTTCGCGCCAATGGCTGGAAGGCCATCATCACGACGCACCTGGGCTCGATGAAGAAATACGGGTTCCTGCACGACGATGTCGAGAACGCGGCGATGGAATTCGACACCAGGAGCCTCAAGCCGACCTACCGCCTCCTGATGGGAATTCCGGGTAATTCCAACGCCCTGGCGATCGCCCGGCGACTGGGCGTGAGCGAGGAGGTGATCGCGGCGGCAGAAGAGGAGATTGCCCGCGTCGAGGAGCCGACCAGGGAGATCATCTCGCGCATGGAAAAATCCCGCAGGAAGGTCGAAAAGGAGCGCCGCAGGGCCAAGCGGGTGCGAGAGGAGGTCCAGGTGGACAAGGCTGAATACGCCGGGAAGCTCGAGGAGATCTCCATCCGCAGGGAGGCTCTCGAGAGGGAAGCGGATCTCGAGATCGACCGCGTGATGCGCCGCGCCAGGAAGGTCCTCAAGCCTATTGTTGACAAGTTGAAGAACGTACCGCAGACTCACAAGCCGATGGTGGATGAGCTTGCCACCGAGGTGGATTTGCTTCTCATCGGTACGCCGCTGGGCAGGAAACGTGAAGAGTTCGCCCGCTCGCTGCGGAAAGATGACGAGGTTTGCGTTCCTAAGCTTCGCGGCAGGGGCAAGGTCAGGAAGATCAACAAGTCTGAGCGCGTACTCACCGTGGTGCTCGATGGAATCCCGACGCAGGTCGGCTTTGACGACGTCTCCTGGATTGAAGACAGCGAATATTGAGGAACCCACTCATGCAAGAGATGGATAAAACCGGATATGGCCGCGGTCGTTTTTCGAGATCGATGATGGTGATCTTGCTCTCGGGTATCGTGCTGCCGCTGGGGGTGATGCCCTCCCTGGCGGTCGCGCAGGAGTTCGGTTCCACCAGTAAGGTCGAATCGGTCACCCAGACCTGGGAGGAGATTGGAGAGGGCTGGGTAGAGTTCGGGAACCTTCCCTACATTGCCCATGTCACCCTGATCCTGCTGATCTCCATCATTCTGGCGGCGGCCATCGCCTACCATCCATCCACCCGCCGCAAGGCCTCGAATATCACCGAGTTCGAGCAGCCCAAGACCTTCCTGATGTACGCCATGGTCGGCGCTCTCATCGCCCAGCTGGTCCAGACCAACTCCTCCATGGCCCTCGTGATCTTCGGGATCGGCGGCCTGCTGCGTTTTCGCACCGTGGTGGGGGAGGCGAAGGATACCGGCCGGGTCATCCTGGTGACGGTCGTCGGACTCTGCTGCGGTCTGAAGATATTCGTGGCCGCGGTCCTCGCCACGCTGATCGGCTGGGTCCTTATCTGGTATCTCGAATCGCAGAACGCCGGGCGGATCGTGGTCAAGGGGCTCAAGGATTCCGATATCCTCGCGGCGGCGGAAACCTACCGCGGGATTCTCGGGGAGGCCGGCTGCGCGGTCATCCGCGAACGCAAGAACCTGACCAAGGGCCGGGTCACCTTCATCGTCAAGACTCCGCCGGAGCTTGACGCCGAGGCGCTCGAGGAGGCCTTTGCGAACGTTCCGGAAGAGCAGCGCGGGGTGGTCGACTGGGAGATCAGCTGAGGGCGCCCCCATCTACTTATACGAACACACGATCCGGCCCAACCAGTTCAATTATAAACTCAATGTGATCATGATCTGTTTGTTCGCCGCGGCGGGGATCGTGTTGGAGTTGTTGAACTTGTTGAGCCTGCTGGGCGACGACCCGGAACCCGGAACGTTTCTGCCCTGGCTCCTCTTTGTCTCTGCGCTTTATGCATGTTGGCTTCCTGTCCATGGCCTGACCGTGCGGGTGTCGGCCGACGAGGTCGTTGAATCGTATGTCATGGGGATCAAGGCAAGAAGATTCCCTGTCGCCGATATCCTGGAGCCTGCCATTGTGAGGACCACGGATGACTTCGACCTGGTCCAGTTCAAGATCGGTGATGGCTACATGGGGCAGCTCAGGACCGATGAGCCGGAGGAGTTGCTCGCGGCCATCGAGTCGGTGATTTCACCCGGCGACTGATAAGCCCGTCCCAGCGCCCGCCTTCACTCTGTGTACATCCGGATGACCCGCTCGAGTCCCCGCGAGCACACCCGGCAGAACCTCTTCGGGTTGCGGGTGAACATGATGCAGTCGGTCTCCGGGCGGTAGATCCCCTTGGCCCGGTACCCGCCCCCCTCGAAGGCGCCCACCTTGCCGGCGTACTTTTCCGAGCCGAGCATGGGCGAGGTCTTCTTCTTGACCTTCGAGAAGAGCTTCTCCATCTCCTCGGTGGAGGCCTTAGAGTCGATGAGCTGCTTGCGTTTTTTCTGGTAGGCGTAGGAGGCCTTGTCGTAACCCTCCTGCCCCCAGGGCGTCGGCAGGGGGGTCCCCGCCTCCACGAGGTCCTTCCACTTGAGATTTTTCGGATCCAGGAGTGCCGTGATGTTCGGCTCCCAGGGCTCGACGCCTGGCGGGTTGAAGTCTTCGTAGGAGACCGAGGAGGTGTAGTACTCGTCGGCGAGCCCGGCGAAGGAGTGTCCGAGCTCGTGGACGAAGACGTAGGCGGCCTGGGATGAATCGGCGGTACAGGTCGACCAGAGATTGAAGATCCCGCCGCCGCCGTATTTTGCGGTATTGCCCAGTAAGAGCAGCATGTCATAGGGCGCCAGCGCGGCCGATTCCCTGATGGCGTGGTTCTTGTAGGAGAGCACGTAGCGATCGGAGTCGAAGGCGTTGAAGCTCAGTCCCAGCGGGGTGTCGTTCCACTTGCCGCCGCGGGGATTGGTGATCCCCTCCCGCGCCGAGTTGATGTGAAGCGCCCTCACGTTGAAGTTTCCGCGGTTGGAGGCGAAGGGCTCCACCTTGAACATGGCCTCGACCAGGCGCCGGGCATCAGCCTCGAATTTTTTCCTGTCCTCGGCGGTATAGCCGTCGGCGAGGATGAGAAAGTCGACCTTGTTCTTCGCAGGCCCGTTCTCAAAAATTTTGATGACCTCGCCCGGAGCGTTGAGGGGCGAGCGGTTGACGAACCGGCTCGATGGATCCACCACACCGGAGTAGATCTCCTTGAAGGCCCCATCGTTTGAGCGCCTGGTGAGCTCGAGCTGGACCTTCTTGCGGGGCTCGGGGAAGCGCTGTGATTCGTGGAAGGTTCGCCAGATGCCCTTCTTCGCCTCGCCGATGGTCTCCCATTCACCGTAGATGCTGCAGAAACCTCGTGAATAGATGACCCTCTTCGTCTCGAGATCTCTGACCGCGAAGATGTACTTACCAAGCCCGGTGTCATCCACGAGCGCCGTCCTGCTGCCGGGCCAGTCGCCCTCCAACCGGATCTCATCGAGGCTGACGTGTTCCTCTGTGGCTATGCCCGTGTGGTTGTAGTCAAAGCGCAGGGTCTTGCCGGTAAAGAGCGTATCGAAATCGGCAAGGGGCGGCGGCTCGCCGGCGGTACGCTCTGCGACGGTGCAGGAGACGGAGACCAGGGCCAGGAGGGGGAGCAGCTTGATCATCTTTTCTCTCGAGGGACGGGTTGGATGGAATAAGGATCCGGAAAAACGAAACCGTAGGATACACGCTGCGGGTGGCTCCGTCATGACCGCAGCCCGGCAATAACGGGCCTTCAGTCGGTCATCTCGAGGAAGATTTCCTCGAGATCGGAACCGTTGTCGGAGCGCAACTCCTCGAGGGTTCCATCGTAGAGTAGTTTGCCCTGGTGCAGGATTCCCAGGCGCTCGGCGATGTTTTCGGCGATATCGAGGGAGTGGGTCGACATGAAGATCGTGACGCCTGCCTCACATCGCTTTCTCAGGAACTCTATCGCGCTTCGAATATTGCGAGGGTCAAGGCCGACCCAGGGTTCGTCGATGATCGCCACCCCGGGATCGTGAAGGAAGCAGGAGCAGAAGGCGAGCCGTTGCCGCATGCCGTGGGAGTAGGTGTCGATGAGCTGGTGAGCTTCTCCTGCGAGGGAGAAAAAATCGAGCAACTCCTCGGCGCGCGAGGTGAGCTTGCCGGGTTCCATGTCGTGGAGACCGCCGGTAAATCTCAGGAATTCCCAACCGGTGATTCTCTCGTAGAGGTAGGGGTGGTCGGGGATGTAGCCAATTATTTTTTTCGCCTCCGTCGGGTTCTCAGTGATCTCGATACCATCGATGAACACCTCGCCCTCGTTGGGCTTCAGGAGCCCGGCCATGATTTTCATGGTGGTGGTTTTTCCTGCGCCGTTGGGCCCGAGGAAGGTGTAGAAGACGCCGGCGGGAATTTTCAGGTTGAGCTTATCGACCGCTGTCTTGTCTCCGTATCGTCGCACCAGGTTTCGTATTTCAATCATCGGGTGTTTCCAGTGTTTTCCGGGTGGTTCCAGTCGCCGGTGCGGTTTTCTCCAATTCTGCCACGGCGCGTTTTCTGTTGACCGTTTTTACCAGCACGAGGTCAAGGGGAGGGCCGAGCTCCTGTCGTACAACCTCGCCGCCGGAGGTAACCCAGGAGGTGGAGGTCCTCGATCCGTACAGGGTCTCTACCACCGAGGTGTCGACGAAGACGCCGTCGATCTTTCGCGGTTCTTTGCGCAGGACCCGGACGGTCGCGGATTCGGAGCCGAAGCCCAGGGATGAGAGCGGATCGAAGACCGGTACTCGGTAGGATTTTCCCGGCTCCATGTCGGCGATGGGGATGGTTGGAGCCAGCCCGTTGGAGAGGGTGAGCTTGTCACCTGGCAGCTTGACGGCCAGCAGTGGAGGCTCGTATTCCTCGTGGTAGAGCTCGACCACGAAATGGTTCCCGTCCGCGCGCCCGACGAGAAGGAAGCTCGCCCTGGCCGCTTCTGCTCCGGCCCGTAAGGTGACCAGCGAGAGGTCCATCCTCAGGCTGAGCGGCTTCATGCTCTCAGCCAGGACGAGACGCCCGGTGATTTCGAATTGCCGGTTGTCAGGCAGGAACCTTGCCAGGAGGCTGGGGACGGGCACTCGTCCCCTGTAGACCGTCTCGATGCCGATGTGATATTCGTTGCCTCCATCGATGTAGAGCTTCTCGACGGTATAGCCGGTGTAGCCGATACGCTTGCCCTTGTGGCGGATGGACATCCAGCTCTCCCGCCAGCTCCCGCTTGCGAGGTAGCCCTCGATGCCGTTCTTGAATTGCCCGAGCTTGTCGAGCTCCGCCTCGCGCGAGACCAGCAGGGCGTTCATGAGGATCCAGAAGGAGATGATCAGTATTGAGAGAAAGATCTCGAGGTATTTCAAAACTCACAGCGCTCCAGGTTGCGTTCTCCCATCCTCAGAACGCTGCGGGAGAGGGCGAGGGTAAAGCCGGCGGCGAGGAGGCAACTGGCCAGCCTGATCGAAAACGAGTGGAGCTCGAGGGCTGGAGCGGCAGCCAGGATCAACTCCGGCAGTGACTGGATGCCCACTAGCAGGGCTATTGTGAGGGCGCTGGCGAAGAAGTTGAGAGTTCCCCCCAGGCCGACAGCGATCCGGGCCGGATTGCTCTCCTGGAAGCTAGGGTAGGCAGCCCCGAGCCCTACCGCCAGAGAGGTCAGGCAGAAGGTGGCGAGGACCATCGTGTAAATGGCCGAGAGGAAAAATACCGGGGGACTCCGCAGGGCTATATTGGACACCGTTATGGTCAGGAGCCCCAGCGGCAGGATGATCGCCATGGAGAAGGTTCCCTTCTGGGTCATCAGGCGTCGGCGGGGAATGGGCGCCAGCCCGATAACCCAGAAGGCGCGGCCCTCAAGACTGAAGAGAGGGTAGATGAAGCGGGAGGTGAAGGAGGAGATGATCATGCAGACTGCGACCTGGTTGGCGAAGTAGATGAAGCGATAGAGGCGGATGTTGTTGACGCTGTCCTTGAAGAACTCCGGTACCTGCAGGAGGCTGAGCGAGTAGATCGCCATCAGCAGCAGGAAGAGCAGGGCCTGGGCCAGTTGGGAGGGATTACGGATGAAGAGCAGGAGGTCTTTGTGCAGCAGGGCTCTGAGGGGACCATTGCCGGGGAACCCGCCCGAGCCCGGTCTGCTGTAGGTCGACCGCGTGCCGGAGCCGGAGCCCTGGTGGGCGGTCCATTCCCTATTGTAGAACCTATTGCCGTAGAGCGACAGCAGCGGCAGAAAGATGAGGGTATTGGCCAGCAGTGTGAGCGTGTTGCGGAAGACCTCGGGATGGGCTCCGTGAACCGCTGAGCTGATCGCTGTGCTAGCCCAGCGGCTCGGTGACCAGGGTGAGCGGAAGGCTTCGAAGCCCGAGGCGAAGCGGTCGAGTACCAGGAGACTCTTGCGGCCTCCTTCGATGGTGCCGAATTCGAAGGAGCGCAGGAACAGCCAGGTCAGCAGCGCAAAGACGGCCAGCGCCCCCAGGATCAACGTTCGCGCGGAGAGCCTCCTGAAGAGGGGGGCGAGGGATACGGTGAGCGTCGCCCCCAGGAGTCCGGCGAAGAGAACGAAGCTGAGCATCACCAGCGCCATCTCCGCGTAGTAAAGCGAAGGGGCGCCCTCATGTACTCCGTAGGCCACCATCACGGGCAGGCAGAGGAAGAGGGTCGCCCAGGAGCTGATGGCGATGGATTCCGCCAGCTTCAGCAGGAGTATGGAGCGAGGGCGTGACGGGGTCTGGAAGAGAAAGGTTGTCTCCTTGCCGTGGAAAAGGGCTGCGTAGGAGATGATCACAGTCGAGATGATTACCAGGACGAGCAGCGCCATCAGCAGCAAGGAGACCATCTTGGCGTTGAGATCGCCGAACACCTTGAAGTCGGAGATGAACCGGAAGCTGTTGAGGCTCATCCAGTAGCCGAGGCCAATCACGTTGCCCAGTCCGAAGAAGATGACCAGGCTCTTAGCTATCGAGTCTTTCTTGAGGTTGAGGATGGAGTTGCGCACGCTCGAGATGCGCAGTCGCAGGACGGATGTGACGGCGCTCATATCGAACCCGCTTCAAGAAGCTTCTCCAGTTCCCCATGTCCCCGGTCCCTGGCCTCCCGCAGCGCCTCGAGGAGCTTCCTGGGATGACCCCCCATTTTTTTCTGCAGCCGGGCGAGCTGGACGAGCTGCGCCTTGTAGGTCTCGCTGGCGACGACCCTGGCGTTTGAGGACAGGGTGATGGTGTCGACCGAGAAGAGCTCCCTGGCGGCGCTGGTGGCGGTGGAGAAGAGCTCCTTCTTACGGGCCAGCTTGCGCTCGCGTGGAGCCGGCCTCCTGTAGAGAGAGTCGAGGTCATTCTTCAGCCTCGAGATGAGCTCGCTGTACTGGCTGTCACGCTCGATCGCCCGGTGGTATTCATCCAGTTCATCCCGGCTGGCCGCTTCCGGGTAACGCTGGAAGAACAGGCGGGCGCCCTCGCGTCCCATGTGGGTGGCGAAGCCCTCGTTGAGCTGGCTTTGCGAGGGGATATAGAGAGTTCGGTGGGTGAGCTCGTGCAGGAGCAATTCAACCAGCTCCGGCATGGAGAGGGAGAGCATCCCCGACAGCAGCGGATCGCTGAACCAGCCCAGGGTACTGTAGGCCTCGACGGGGAAGACCTCGGCGTCCCAGCCCGCCTTCCTGAGGGCGAGGGCCTCCGCTCGCGCATCTTCAGGATCGAAGTAGCCCTTGTAGGGAACGCAGCCGATGAGCGGGAAGCACCATTGGTAGGGGATCAGGGCGAGTGGATGGCTGGCGACGACTGTGTAGCTCACGGGGCCGCCCCCCGTATCGAAATAGGAGGTATAGGAATCGCCCGGCTCAAGCCCCAGCTCGTCCCTGGCGAACTCGATGACCCGGGGTATCCAGCTCATCCGGCCGCGCTGGGCTTCATCGAGAGACGCCTGCAGGGACTCATCGTCCAGCGGCACCCGGTTTACCGAGATATCGAGCTGTCCGAGTCCCTGCTGGAAAACATAGGGGCCTCCGCAGCCGCTCTGCAGGAGGGCGATGAGCAGCGCTGCCGGCAGGAGAACCTTCCCCAGCCCCGGCTGCTTAGGTACGCGGCGCGTTTCTTCCTCAGTCGAGGTCACGCGCCAGTAGATCTTCTTGGGTTTCACGTCGCACCACCTCGCGAGCCTTTCCCTGCTTCGCGAAGACGACAGCAGGCCTGTAGAAAAAGTTGTAGTTGCTCGCCATGGTGTGATTGTAAGCTCCCGTGCATTGAACGGCCAGCAGGTCACCGGATTTTGGCTCCGGAAGAAAGGCCGCCGGAATCAGCGTGTCGGTCTCGCAGTGCCGACCGGCTATCCGGACCTCCATGGAGGCATCCTCTCCAGCCCGGTTGGCGAGCAGGACGGGATAGGGCGCGTCGTACATGACGGGTCTCGGATTGTCCGAGAGTCCGCCATCGACGGAGACGTAGGTGCGGGTGCCGCCGTCGGCCGAGGGCACGGTCTTGATGGGACCGATCTCATAGAGGGTCAACCCCAGCTCACCGACGATGGATCTCCCCGGCTCGATCCCGATACGGGGGGTCTCGAGGCCTCGCTCATCGGCCTCCCGGGTGATTCCATCGATGATCGCCCCGGCGAGCGATTGCAGCGCGGGCGGGTCGTCGGTCTCCTCGTATTGAATCCCCAGGCCTCCGCCGAGCACCACCAGCTCCGCGCTCCAGCCGGTTTTTTCCCTGGCGCTGAGCAGGAAGTCCATCAATCGGGCCGCCAGCAGCTGGAAGGGTTCGAGCTCGAGGATCTGGCTGCCGATGTGCGAATGGATTCCGACGAGTTCGATGCCCGGCAGGGAGAGACATTCTTCGAGTGCCTCGAGCGCCGCCCCGGTCTCTATCGTGATTCCGAACTTGGTGTCGTTGCGGCCGGTCGAGATCGCGTCGAGGGTGTGGGCGTCGATTCCCGGGGATACCCTGAGAATCGATCGTTGGCGTACGCCCCGCGTTACAGCCAGCTCCGAGAGCCTCCTGTATTCATCGATCGAGTCGATTGCGACCATCCCGATCCCGAGCTCGAGAGCGGCTTCGAGATCTTCGTCTTTCTTGAAATTTCCGTGCAGGGTCACCTTGTCGAGGGGAACGCCGGCCTCGGCAACGAGGCGAAGCTCCCCAAGAGATGCCACGTCGAGATGGAGGCCGGCTTCGCTCGCGAGCCGGGCCATGGCCTTGCAGAGAAACGCCTTGGAAGCGAAGGCGACGATCGGTTTGTCAGCCTGTGCCTCGAAAGCTTCCCTGTACTCGATGCAGCGTTGACGAAGAGCCTCCTCGTCCATCACATAGAGGGGTGTTCCGTGGGCCCTCGCCAGCTCGACAGTGTCGCAGCCGCCGACCTCCAGATGTCCCTGCTCGTTGATAGTCTGTGTTCCAAATAGCATCTTTGTATTCAATCGCCTCTTGTGCGCTCGGCGCAATGAAAAGCGGACCGCCTATTAAAATGAAGGGACGGGTGCTAATGCAAAGGCAAATCGGCCCGGCTCCGGGTTCATTCAGAGGGCCGGGTCATGGATTCGGGGTCGAGGGCCTTGTCGAGGTCCTCTTTGGATACCAAGCCTTTTTCCTCGAGGAGCGCGCGGACGGTCTTGCCGGTCTCGAAGGCCTCCTTGGCCACCCTGGCGGCCTCGTCGTAGCCGATGAGCGGGTTTAGTGAGGTCACCATGGACAGGCTCTCCTCGATCAGGGATCGACAGCGTTCCGCATCGGCCTCGAGGCCGTCGATGCACTTCTCGGTGAAGACCCCGGCGACGTTGGCCAGGAGACGCATCGATTCGAGGAGGTTGCGCGCCATGAGGGGAAGCATGGTGTTGAGTTCGAGCTGTCCCCACTGGCCACCAAGCTGTACCGCGAGATCATTCGCCTGCACCTGCGCGCCGACCTGGATGACGGACTCGCACATGACGGGATTGACCTTCCCGG
>Ga0310342_100000151_pt1 | contig 34688 bp, 33 predicted proteins | sample S15DNA20500_MG_FD_206155 | JGI IMG/M metagenome (GOLD analysis project Ga0310342, IMG submission 206155) | Marine microbial communities from station ALOHA, North Pacific Subtropical Gyre - S1503-DNA-20-500_MG | ecosystem: Environmental > Aquatic > Marine > Oceanic | place: Pacific Ocean: North... | reverse complement strand
GTAGATAATACCTCTTATTCAAGTCCAACAAATCTTTATGTAAGCACAAAGGGTGATGACTTGATGACCAGTGTTCCTAGCGGAAAAGAAGGAACATCTTTAACATATGCATATAGAACAATTGGAGGAGCAACTAAACGAGCTACAGAATTAGTTCGAGCTTCAGCAATAGCAGACTCTTCATCCTCACCTTATAATCAAACAATAACAAAAAATGGAGGAGATGATTTTGCAGAAGTAACAACTGCTGAAGTAGATGCTCCGACATTTGCACAAACAAGACTTTTAATAGACAACAACAGAGATTATATTGTTGCAGAAGTAACAGGCTACTTAACATTTAACTTTTCAAATCATTCATATGATAGCAATGCATGTGAACTAGACACTGGGTTAATTTTAGATTCAGTTGCATTAGATATTAACAGAGGCCTTAACTCAAACTCTTTAACAAGATCTGCTGCTGAAAGATATTATAGTAATGCTAGTTCTCGAAAAGCAATTACAACTCAATTAACAGAAACACTCGCAGCTATTAATTTTACAAAGAACCTAGCTGATTCGTTAATGCAAAATAATTTGTATAACGAAAAAACAGTTAATACTATTACTAAAGCAACAACTGGTGTTGTAACTACTAATGGGTTTCATGGCTTTGCTTCTAAAAATATAGTAATTTTTAAAATTAGTAGCGGAATGACAGAACTTAATGAAAAAACTGCTTATATTAAAAAATTATCTGATACAGAATTTGAATTATTTACAGACAAGGATTTAGCAATTCCTTATGATACTACTGCTTTTACTACGTTTACTTCGGGTACAACAGGAATAGCACATCAAACAGAAGTAAGTCGTTATACAGATGCTACTGATGCTGATGTATCAGCAAGATTAGCTGTCGGAGCAAAATTCGATCTTATTACTAATATTATGCAAAATGGTATAACAGCTGGTAGTGATACTGTTTTTGGCAGCTCTTATAAAGTAGTACTAAACAATGGTGGATTAAATTTTGTTGATCAAGCCGATCCTGCTAATGTAGATATACTTCCTGGGAAAATTATAAGCGGGTCTCGTTCAGAAGCTTTGGGACAAATTATAAGTTTAACATCAAATGATGCTACTGAATCTAATAACGATTCAATACAAGTACAATTACTTTCTCCTAAAGAATTTGAAGTGGGCGAAAGTATTTTATTTGGTAATCGTACAAAAACTAAAAATATAACTATTGTAGTAGAATCAGGTACATATGAAGAAGATTATCCTATTAAGCTACCCGAAAATACATCATTAGAAGGTGATAATTTCCGTCGCGTTATTGTCCAGCCAAAAGATCGAGTTTCACAATCTACATGGGCTGATACATACTTTTATAGAGATAAAGAATTTGATGGATTATCACTAACAAACACAGGGATTCCATTTTTAAATCAGAGCGGTGAAGAACAAGGATTTTTTGGATTTCATTATCTAGTTGATGCAGATAAACCATTAAACATAGGGCCTGCTATTACTAATGCAGGAAATTATAATACTGCCGCAGAAATTTTAAAACTTAATAAGAAATTTATACAAAATGAAGTTGTAGAACGTATAGAAGATATTAAACCTAATATTACATTTAATGAAGCAAAGTGCCGTAGGGATACTGAAATAATTTTAAAGTATGCTGCGATGGACATGGCTTTAGATACTAATTATAATAGCGTAACAGCAGGAATAGCATACCAACGTTCAAATGCAGACGTTTCTCAAACTTCACAAAAAGATGCAACCATTAGTGGTATAAGATATGCACATCATTTAGTAAATGCTTTAACAGAAGTTAAAGCAACTCATATTGGCACTGCAAAACTAAAAGATGGTTTTGATGAAATTGTTGAAATTTTAGACTCGTGGGATGGTAGTACAGCAGAAACTGATACAGCCGATACTCTTGTTTTTAATTATCCTACTACTTCTGCAGGTACTGATGCAAATGTTAATAAAACAAATGCTAGAAAACAACTTCAAGCTAACAGAGCTTTCTTAACAGCAGAAGTAATAGCATATATTACAGCTAACTATCCCTCATTAGTATACGATAGTGTTAAATGTTCTAGAGACGTACGATATATAATTGATGCTTTATCTTATGACGTACAATACGGAGGCAATAGTGCATCTAGACAAGCAGCAGACAGTTACTACGTTGACGGATCATCACAATTAGCAGCAGGACAAGCAACTGCTGTTACAGCAGCATATAACTTCTTAGCAACTATAGCTGCTCAAGTAGTTGTCGAAACAGATGTAGCCGAGCTGCAAGTTGCAGAAACACAAGATATAACAGGTACTCCTGCTACAGCAACAGAAGCAACAGAAGTAGAAGGATTACTACAAATAATTGAAGATGTTATTACAGCTGGAAACGTATCAGGTCTTCCTGCAGAAACACTACCTAGTGTTACTTGGTCTGCAACTGAATATCAAACAGCAAGAACTTCTATACTTTCAAATACATTAGCTATTCAAAATAGTGTAATTACTTTCATAAATGATAATTTTGTTAATCCTACATACGATCATATTGCATGTAAACGTGATGTAGGTCTAATTGTAGATGCAGTCAAAAAAGATTTACAAAAAGGTGGAAGTGAATATGTTACAGAAATACAAGGAGAATATTACTACAATTATATTGCTAAATGGGGAGCTGGAGGATTTTTAGGACACGAAGCAATTACACGAGATGCTACAAATTTTATTTCTACAATTGCTGATAGACTTTTTACAGGAACATATGCCTCTAATCTAATTTTACAAAATCAAGCAGCAGCAGATTATATTGCTCCTATCCTTAATTTTACAGGAGAGACTGGCACCGATACTGTTGTTTCTGATCTAACAGGACGAATTGCATTTGCATTTAATATTGCATTTAATCCTCCTAAAAGAAATGATGAACTGGACATCTTCTTAATGAATGATGCTACAGTTATATCTAATATTACAGGACAGGGGCATGGAGGATTTATGTGTGTTCTTGATCCAGCAGGACAAATTCTTACAAAGTCACCTTACGTATTCTCTTCTTCCAGTTTTTCTAAGAGCGAAAATGTAAAAACATTTGCAGGTGGTATGTATCTTGATGCTTACACAGGAAATAGTCCTATGTATGTTCCTCAAACAATTGATCCTGGAGTAGCACTAGGAGGTTCACAAAACGGAAAAATAAACAACTTTACTCTTTGGGTAAGAAGTTTGCCAGGGCAAGGTTTGTTTATTCGACCTCCATTATTACCTTGTCCGTTTTATGTAGAAGGAAGACGGTATCAAGTTAATGCTATTTCAGATTACGATAGTGGTAATGGTTGGTGTAAAATTTACTTAGATGCTGACTCAAATGATACAACTGGTTATGATGAAACTGAATTTGCAGATAGTTTATACTATAGAGATATTTTCTTACAGACAGCTGGTAATAGATCTACACTTGCACAAGCATTTACCCAAATTAATGATTTGGGCTATGGTGTAATTGCTACTAATGGGGCATTTAGTGAACAAGTATCTGTCTTTACATACTATAATAATGTTGCATTTTATGCATATAGAGGATCAGAAATTAGATCATTAAACTGTTCTAACGGTTATGGTAACTTTGGATTAGTTGCAGAAGAAGCTGATCCTAACGAAATTCCAGATCAAGTTACATTAAAAGACGTCATGAATCAACCTGCAAAGGTTGTTACTACTGCTACAACACCTAATGCTTCAGGTGATGCAAGCATCTATGTTACAGATTTAAAATACGTTCCTTTAACTAATAGTCAAATTACTATAGCTCATGGAGGAGGAACTGGTACTTTAAATTATAATATTAAATTAATAACTGCTATGTCAGATTTAGCAGGTGATGGTAACTTTGGTGCTGCAGGTGATACTATGGTTACAGGAGCAGCGTCGGTTACTATTACAAGTGGTGCATCTGATGCTGCAAGAACAGCTGGAACCTATCTTGTTCAAGCAACAGGTGGTGCATCTAAAACAATAACTGAAACTACACGAAACAATCCTGTTGTTGTAACAACTAGTGCTGATCATCGTTTACATGACGGATCATTAATCACTATTTCAGGTGTTGTTGGTATGACCGAATTAAATGGTAATACTTATTATACAAAAATAGTAGACGATTCTTCAGTTGATGGAGCTACAAATATTGCACTTTATTCAGATGAATCTTTAACAACTACAGTAGATGGTAATGGTTTTACTGACTATGTATCGGGTGGAACTATAACAGGTGGTGGAGCGGTATTTAGTGTTGTGATAGCACCAAGCACAGGTACAGCAACAATTACAGTAAATCGCGCAGGGGAAGGTTATGCCACAAGTGAATCACTTACTCTTGCTGGTGCAGATGTAGGAGGTGGTGGACCTACTAATATTGTAATGGACGTTACTGCTTTTGCTAGTGCCTCGGGTCAAGGTGTACATAACAATAATCTTTGGAAACTTGACTTAGATGAAGACACAGTCTTTGGTTTAGATTTTTATGGAACATTACAAGACACTGTAACTAACGATACAATTATAGACTTTAGAAATTCTTCAACTCATATTTTAGATCTTGTTCGGGAACCTACTGCACTTAACATTCGACCCAATACTGCTATTAACTTTGATGAAAGTGATCTAGTAACATACCGTAGTGTTGACTTCCAGGTAACTAATCCTTATGGAACTCCTCTAGCTAATGATGAAATTGCTACCACATTTGAAACAGGGTTTGACTTCTTAGAACTTGAAACTTCTGTAGGAGACATGGATGGTGGATTTGGTAGTGCTCAAGGCGATACCAAAATTGCACTTGTAACATTAGGTGCTGCTGATACGACTAGAATTACAAGAGACTTAGCAGGTAAACAGCCAGGGGATGCTGGGTATGCAGGTGGAATGTTATTTACTTGGGATGGTAAAACACATCAAGTAATTAATATTGAAACTGACTCTACTGTACAATATGTAACAATCCAAGATATAGCAGATACAAATATTAATTCAGGTTATAGCGGAACAGGCTTAAACTCAGCGTTACCAATAACTTCAACTACTATAAGATTAGGTTTGGCTGCAAATGCAACAGCTGAAATGACTGTTGGAATATCTCTTATAAGAGCTACAGGCCACGACTTCCAACAAATTGGAACAGGATCATTTAACGATTCTAACTTTCCAAAAATTCTATTAGGAGAACCAGAAAACGCACTTGCTACTTCTTATACTGATGCTTCAACTGCTACTTCTTCACAAGTTTGGGAAAGAAGAAAGGGTAGAGTATTTTATGTAAGTACTGATCAATTTGGATTCTTCCGTGTAGGGAAATACTTTAGTGTTGATCAAGCAACTGGATTAATTACATTTGCAGGTGACATAGGAATTTCTAGTGCAGATTCTTTAGGATTTAAACGTGGTGTTGTTATTGACGAATTTTCATCAGACGATTCTATGTCAGACGAATCAGGAAGTGCAGTTCCTACAGAAAGAGCTATTACAGGTTATATTAATAGACGGCTAGGATTTACTACATCTGCACAGGTATTACCTTCACCCTCTGGTAATAGAATAGGTCCAGGTTTCCTACCATTAAGTGGCGTGTCAGAAATGGAGGGGGCGTTACAATTAGGTAATAATCAAATTATTAATGTTGCTTTACCAGGAACAGATGGAACAGCAGCAACAAATAAAAATTATGTAGATGCTCGAATTCAAGAATACGACGAATTAAATGAAGTACGTGACATTGAACTTAATAGTGTTGCTGCTGATGATCTACTTGTTGCAACAGGTAAAAAACGTATTGTGGTAACTCCTCCAACAGGTGCTGGTTTTGCAGTAGCACAAACAATTGAAAAAGTAGGAGTTCCTGGAACTTCAGGTACAATTGTAGATTTAGAAGTTACAACAGACCAAATTTTAGGTTCTATTGGTAATTCCTATGCTGTTACTATTATTACATATACTGTAACAGGTAATCCTTTTGTTTTAACAGATTCAATAACAAACTCAACAGATACAGCTACAATTTTATTTGCTCCTATTGATGAATTTGCTAATGCTTCAGAATTAGGAACAAGTGATATTAATATTACCGCAGCTAGAGCTGCTGGTAGTACTACAATTGATTTACAAATTGCGCCAGGCGCTATTGTAAATGCAGATGTTGATTCTAGTGCAGGAATATCACAAAGTAAATTAACTTTAAATGCTGCAAGTACACGAGCTAATGCTAGTGGAATTACACAAGCAGATTTAGGTGTTGCTAGCTTTGCCTCTACAAACTTTGATACTACAAATGGTTGGGTTGAACTTAAATCAGGCGGAATTACTATAGGAAATCTTCCACTTATTGATCAAAATAAAGTATTAGGTAGAACAAGTGCAGGAAATGGTAATGTTGAAGAAGTATCAATGTCCGATGTAGTAACACTTGGTGGCGGAATAGTAGATGGAGACTTTTCTAATACTATAATTAGTACTGATACAGGATTTCCTGGAGCAACATTAATTAAATTGGCAACTGGTGATTATGGTGTTGCGACAGTTTCAACTGATTCTACTGGCGACACTATGGTGCGTAGAAAAACAACAGGTGCTATCCAAGCAAACAGTTATATCATTGGTGGTACAGATACTTTTGAAATATTATCAGAAGCTTCAGGAATACTTTCACTAAAAACACCAGGACAGGGAACGATATTAACAGCAAGTGGAGCAACCCCAGTTGTTAAAATTCCTCAAATTTTAGATGTAGGTGGAACAAATATTGCTGCTGAAGGAAACTTTCAAGCTGCATCTAGTTATACTGGTGAAAAGTTTGTTGCTACAGATTGGGTATACACTAACTTTATTGAAGCACAAACAGAAAGAGATGCAACCAGTACAGGAATTGGACTTGGAGCAGGAACAGGATTTACTGGAGCAGGAGCAGATGTTGTTCAAGTAATTACTGGAGGTACAGTACGTTTATCTGTAGTAGATGCTACTACTACAGTAGCAAATGATCTTCAAGTAGACGGCAATACTACGTTAGGTGATGCTACAACTGATACATTAACTGTAACTGCTAGATTAAATGCAGATATGCTACCCAATGCGGATAATACAATTAATTTAGGTCAAGGTGGAGGAACTCCGTTACGATTTAATACAATTCATTCTGTAATTTTTAGTGGTACTGCTACTACTGCAAGATATGCTGACTTAGCAGAAAAATATGTAGCAGATGCAGCATATGAATCAGGCACTGTACTAGTACTAGGAGGAGAAGCAGAAGTAACAACTACTTCTACTAAAGGCGATCATAGGGTAGCAGGTGTTGTTTCAACAAATCCTGCTTACTTAATGAATTCAGATTTAGAAGCAGAATTTCCAACAGACGTTGCTATTGCAGGACGAGTTCCTTGTAAAGTATTAGGAAAAGTTTCTAAAGGAGACATGTTAGTTGCAAGCGCAATTCCTGGTTATGCTATAGTAGATAACAATCCTAGACTGGGATCTGTTATAGGTAAATCTGTTGTAGATAAAACAGATGACGGCAAAAGTACTATAGAAATTATTGTAGGGAAAGTATAATGGCAATAGAAACAATTAATATTGGAACATCACAAAATAAAGGCGACGGTGATCCTCTAAGAACTGCCTTTCAAAAAGTAAATGCTAACTTTGTAGAACTTGCAGCGGGTGTGAGTGGAGTAACAGATATTCAAGGTAGTGTGTTTGCAGATAACAGTACATTACTTGTAGATGCTGTTAACGCAACAATTCCAGGATATATTAGCATAGATAGTTTAAAAACAATAGTTGCTGCAAGTACAGATTTTGCTGACTTCCAGTTAAGGATAGCAGCACTATAAATATGATAGAGGATATAAAAGATGGCAAATAGATTTCCACTAATAATAGATACAACAGATAATAAAATTAAAGAACTGCCTAGTGGTGATAGCTTAGACATCGAAAATGGTGGTATAAGAAATGCTTCTTTTATTGAAGCAAACCAATTAATTTTAAACGGTGTAATAACCACTCCATTTAATGGTGACTATAACGATTTAACAAATAAACCTACAATTCCAGTTGATGCATCAGAACTAACTGATGCAACTAATGTACATTTTAGCGGAGATTATAACGATTTAACAAACAAACCTGCACTTCCTGGTACAGTAGACTTTGGAGATATTTTAAATAAACCTACTACATTATCAGGTTATGGAATTACTGATTCTTTTGATGGAGCATATGGTTCGCTAACAGGAGTTCCTACATTTGCTGACGTAGCTTCTACAGGTGCATATAATGATCTATCAGGAAAACCTGTATTAGCAACAGTTGCTACTTCAGGTAACTATAACGATTTAATAGGCGCACCTACAGTTCCGTCTACATTATTAAATTTAGGAATAACAGATGGTCTTGCAGGACAAGTATTAACTACAGACGGAGCAGCTGGATTTACTTTTACAGGAGTAAGTACTACGTTAGGTGGACTTACTGATGTTACTTTTACTTCGCCTGGACCGTTAGCAGGACAAGTTTTAGCATTTAATGGATCTGTTTGGGAACCAGCAGCAGGTGGGGGTTCTGCAATCGGCTTAACAGATTTAAGTGTTACACAAGATCCACCTAGTGGAACAGGAACGTTAACATATAATAACACAACTGGAGTATTTACATATACACCACCCAATTTGAGTGTTTTATCTGGAGGTGCTTTAAATGCTGTAGGTAATCTAATATACCTTACAGGTTCAGTTTATGCTGATAACAGTACGTTACTAGTTGACGGACAAGCTGGAAATATACCCTGGACGGTATTAGACGGCACTCCTACTACAGTTGCTGGTTATGGAATTACAGATTCTATCGGAACAGGTAACTTTACATTTGCAACCAGTGTAATGGATACAGACGACAGTTCTGCTATAACAATAACACCGTCTGTTGTGATGAGTAGCGACTTAACTGTACAAAATGATCTTACAGTAAGTAATAAAGTTACAGCTACAGAATTTGTTAGTGACGCTACAGGCACACCTGAAATTATAGCAGCTACTAATCTAAATCTTACAGCAGGAAATGCAGTTGTACTTACATCTAGTCCCTTAAGACTAGCAAGTTTTACATCTCCTGAACGAGACGCATTAGCAAGCCAAAATGGAGATTTAATTTATAATACTACCGTTAATAAATTTCAAGGCTATCAAAATGGTTCATGGAGTGATTTAATTTAAGGTAGAGCATGGCTGAAAAAGAATATATTGTAAGTCTTAACCGAGACGTTAATCATGAAGAATTTGGTACAGAAATGGTATCATCTTCTGGCACAGGAAACATTCCTAATAGAACTGTTGACGTAAAAGATCCTAGACCAGGTTCTAAACGTAACACACATTATATGTTAGAAGATTCCGAAGCTGAAACTTTACGAAATGACAACAGGGTTTACGGAGTAGAAATTCCGCCGGATCAACGGGACGATATTGACATAATAACTACCGCAACACAAACTGGGGATTGGCGGAAAGATACATCAGCGGGTTCTTCAACAGATCTTAATTGGGGTATGATTAGAGGAACAATAAGAGAAGATGCATGGGGCGAAGGTGCTAGTAATATTACTAACCCTTATAATTACACATTGACAGGAAAAGGAGTTGATGTTGTAATTCAAGATACTGGAATAGATGTAGACCATATAGAATTTACTGATTCAAATGGAAACAGTCGGGTAAAACAAATCGATTGGTTTACTGAAAGTGGATTAGCAGGAAGCCAAAATGTAAACCATTATAGAGATTACGATGGTCACGGTAGTCATGTTGCTGGAACTGTTGCAGGACGCCTAATGGGATGGGCAAAAGATGCTAACATTTATAGTGTCAAGGTTAATGGCTTAGAAGGTAGTGGTGACTCGGGTACAGGAATAGCAATTTCTAACTGTTTTGATGTTATTAAACTATGGCATCGTAATAAACCTATAGATCCTGATACCGGATATAAACGTCCTACAATTGTAAATATGAGTTGGGGCTACGGCGGTACTAGAAGCGGAACTACTGTTAGTAGTGGTGTCTATAGAGCCAGTTCGTGGACCTTTGGAGATGCTGGTTATAATAGCGAAACAGAATTATATGCAAATGCAGGTATTATTTTTCCTTATTATTTTGGAGTGCGAAGAATTAATGTTCGCGTAAATAGCGTTGATACAGATCTACAAGAATTAATTGATGAAGGTGTACATGTATGTATTGCAGCAGGAAATAGTTATGCTTATATAGCTGCTGATAGTGATGCAGACTGGAGCAATAGTGCAGATTTTAATACAGGATTCCAAGAATTTTATCATAGAGGAAGTAGTCCTTACGATACAGAAGCACATATGGTAGGAAATATGGATATCACTTACAAAAATGGAATAGAACATAAAGCACAATCTAGTTGTACAGGACCTGGAGTAGATATTAATGCACCAGGTACAGAAATTATAAGTGCTAGTTCAAATGATAATCCTTCTGGTACTAATGATATTGCTGCAAGTGTAGGTAGAGTAGCTCATCCTTTAAATGGTAGTCAGTATTTAATGAAAATATCAGGTACTAGCATGGCATCACCCAATGTATGTGGATTACTTGCTACAATATTAGAAGCTAATTCAGGAATGACTCCTGCAGAATTAAAAACATGGTCTCATAACAATGCAACTCAAGATACACTATATGACGGTGCAACAGATGCTTGGGACGATGATGAAAGTATACAAGGAGGACCTAATAGAATTTTTTATACACCTTTTGTATCAGGTCAATCTTATAAAACAAATAACGTTAATTTAAAAGGCGGATCGGGATTTAAACTAAAAAACAAATAAATAGTTTATATAGGAGATAAAAGTGGCTGCAAACGGAATATCAACACTAGCAAACAAAAAACTTAGGCAAATTGCTAAACTAGACCTAGCTCAAATACGTCGGCGAGCAGGTGGGGATACAGCTAAACCGTATTATAGAGCTAGAAATACATATAATATTGGTCAATTACCTGCAATATATCAAGCAGATAACTCTGTAGATGATAATCCTAATTCTGGAGGCCTTATAGTAGGTAGACCTTGGACATAAAATAATGACGATACAAACAATTAATATAGGACAAATAGCAAACGACGGTACAGGTGATGATCTTAGAGCAGCATTTGACAAAGTCAATGATAATTTTGTAGATTTAAACACACGTTTTCCCAACGCTGCAACTGGAGAAAATTTAGGACCTACTGGTGGCGGAATTTTTGAAAGTGCTACTAATTCAAAATTAAGTTTTAAGAAAATCATAGGTGGAGATAATATAACTCTAGTAGAATCTTTAACAGGAATTACACTCAGTACCCCTTCTAGCTTAAATCAATTAATAATAGTTAGTGATACAGGGTCTGTAACTGTACAAAGTGGACAAACCATGTCTATTACAGGAGGTACAGGCATTGCTACTACTGTCACAGGACAAAATTTAACAGTAGCAGCAACAACTGGTGTACTAGGAGCAGATAGTAATCCTCAATTAAATGCAACACTTAATGCAAATAATCAAAATGTTATAAATGGTGGTAGTATTACAGCTTCAGCATTTTATGGTCCACTAGAAGGTCTGGTTTACGGAGTTGATGTTAGATCTTTATTTGGATCTACACAAGAATTTGATTTTGGTTCAATTAGAGAAACATATGAGAACATTATGGATTGGTTGGTAGGGCATTCGGATGTAGATTTTGGAAAATTTATAAATCCAGGTGTTGTGTCTGATATTGTTGATTTAGGACCGATTGCCGTTGCTTAAAATTTTCCGATAAATACTTAAAATTAGGAAAACACAATGGTAAATTTCTGGACGAAGTTCTCCGGTACAAAAATAGCAACATTACAAGAAGGCGTTACTACTTCTATTGAATTGCCATTAGCATCAACAGAAGACAATAGTAGTCCTGATTCTTCGTTTAATGTAGAAGATATTGCAGTTAGTGATACTACAGGATCTTATCCTAGTACAACAGAAATATCATTAATTGGTGCTGCAATTACAGTAACAAGTGACGGCGACCCTTATCCTGCTCTAGCAGGCGATCCGTTAACTAATACTGATGCTAGACTGTTCCCCAGTAATCCTAATGATATAACAGATCAAACACACCAATTTACATTTAATTATAGAGCAGGAACAAATTCTAATAATCCTCAACTAACATCACTTGGAGCACAGGGTATTGCTACAAATGGAGTAGTATTTTTTAGTCCAAGTGCAGGAGCTGGACCTTTACCAGGAAGCACTGTTGATCCTTTACCAGGATTTAACTGGAATGCTGTTTTGTATAAAATAGCATACGGAGTTGACACAGCTGGAGGACATGCTGAAGATAATGGTGAATATCATTATCATTCTGGAAGTTTTTTAATTTATGGTTGGAAGACTGAAAAATTTATTAGCTCAAATGCATATTATAATAGTTCACAATATGTAGCAAGCGATTCTTCAATAGATAATTTTAGACACGCCGACGGACATAGTAAAGTTTTAGGTTTTTGTTTTGATGGTTATCCTATATATGGTCCTTATGGTTATAGCACTCCGGGAAACAATACTAGTGGTATTAGACAACAAATGAGTTCATATAAAACTAAAGTTACTGAAGCTATTGGACGTGGATTTAGTTATTCAGAATATCCTGCAGGTTCTTTTTTACAAGATTACGAATTTGTAGAAGACTTGGGTACACTAGATAAACATAATGGACGATTTTGCGTTACACCAGATTATCCTGCTGGTACATATGCATATTTTCTAACATTTGAAGATAATAATTTCACATCTCCTACATATCCTTATATTATTGGACCTACTACAAAAGAACAACGAACTTTGGGAGTATCTCAAAGTTTAGCTAAGACTGAAATTATTAGTGGTAACTTACCTTTAGGATTAAATTTAAAAGAAAATATTATAAAAGGTACACCGTTTGAAGTACCTCGTGATACAGAATATAAATTTGTTGTACGTGCTACTCACAATAATCAAATCAATGATCGAACTTTTACTATTGAAGTACAAGGTCCGGATGAACCTCAATGGATAACCGAAACAGGAATATTACCTGTAGGTAATAATAACACTTATTTTATATTAGATAATAGTCCTATTGATTTTCAATTAGTAGTTAAAGACAGCGATACAGCAGCAGGGCAAGTATTAGAATACTTCCTTGGATCGGGCGATGGAGAATTGCCTCCTGGTATAACATTAACTGAAGATGGCAGATTGGTAGGGATAGTAGATCCAATTCTTGCAATAGAAAAAAGAATAGATATCGGAAACTACGATATGTCTATATATGATAATCCTGCGTATGATTTTGGTGTACGAAGCTCAAATGGATTTGATAGTTTTTTCTATGATACTACTATTTACGATTTAAGTATTCCTACAAGATCTCCTAGAAAACTTAATAGATTTTACGAATTTATAATTTCAGTAAATGATGGTGATACTATTGCTAAACGAAAATTTCTAATATATGTTGTAGGAGACGATTTTGTACGTGTAGACAATACTATAATGGAAGTAAGCACAGGAGTATTTACTGCTGATAATACTCATATTAGAGTGCCCATATGGTTAACACCTCGAGACTTTGGATATCGCAGAGCAAATAACTATGTAACATTGTTTCTAGATGTTTTAGATACTAATGAACTTATCGGAGTAGTAACTTACACATTACAAACAGTAAACGACGATGGTTCTTTAAGTACATTGCCCCCAGGAATGATTTTAGACTCAACTACAGGCGAAGTTGCAGGGCGTGTACCTTATCAACCTAGCATAACAAAAGAATATAAATTTACAGTTAAGGCTGCTAGATTTGGACCTACTTCTACAAAACAATTTGTTACATTAAGCATCTTTGAAGATATTCCTAGTGGTCAAAGTACTATTAAAACAGTTAAAAATTTCGATGCTTATTTACTTGTAAATAGAAGTTTTCAAATAGATGAACAATCATTTACAATAACAAAAGTAGATACTACTAACGAAGATTATGATTTAATTTCTTTAGGAAAAAATATAACTGTAACAGTATTTGAAAATGCACTTCCTAGTCAAAAATTAATAAAAATTAATAAAATTGGGCCACCTTTCTTAAATGATTTAATTGGACAAAATTTAATTTTTGGAGAACATACTTACCAAATATCTTCAGTTGATGACAACACTAAAATTTACAGATGTAAAACATCACATACTTCAGATACGTTTGCATTAGATTTACAAAATTCTCGTTGGGAAGAAGTTACAGGAGCGGATCTTGCAGCAATTGATGAATCAACAGTATTATTATGGAATACTGAAAACGCATATAGTAAAGACGATTTCGCTAAATTTAACATAGATTTATTTGAAACAGTAACCGTTAACATAAATTTACTTCAAACTGTATATGCTGGATCAAATACAACACTTGAACTAGTTCCTTTATACACAAGAGAAATAGTTAAAAAAGGAGAAACTTTTGAATTTAATTTATATACTGATAATGCTAACGAAGTAGCAGAAAGTAATAAAACATTTGTTGTTAAAACTTTAGGTGAAGTCGATTCTGTTATTAAATGGATTAGTGAAGAAAATCTAGCATCAATTAGTGCAAATTATATATCTAATCTACAACTAACAGCAACTAGTACAGTACCTAATGCAAATTTAATTTATGCTTTAACAAAAGGTAGATTACCTTCAGGACTAACTTTATTATTTGATGGTTCTATTTCTGGAAAAATTAAAGTTTTTGCAGATACAAATAATATAGGATTAACAATTACAGATACCGGAACATTTACATTAGATAACAACATAACAACTATTGATCGAAAATTTATCTTTACTGTAAGAGTTCAAGATCAATTTGGTTACAGTGCTGTCGAAAAAGAATTTTTTATAACTGTAGGGGATCCTGATAATAAAACGTATAGTAATTTATATGCACGACCTTTTCTTAAAACAAATCAAAAAACATTATTTAAAACATTTATCAGTAATCCTGAAGTATTTGAACCTTCTTATATATACCGTCCAAATGATCCTTTGTTTGGAATACAAAGAGAAATTAAAATGCTTGTTTATTCTGGTATAGAAACTAAAAAAATAAATTATTATGTAGGAGCAATGGCTAAAAATCATAAAAGAAAAAAATTCAAACTAGGCGATATAAAAACAGCCGTAGCAAAACTGCCAGGAACTAATGATGTTGTCTACGAAATTGTATACGTAGAAGTGCTAGACCCGTATATGCCTACAAAAGGAAAAACTAAAAAAGACATTACTATTAGAAACTCAGAAAATGTATTAGTAAGTGAATCACAATTTGGAGATACACCTATAGAATATATTTCTTATAATATACAATTACGTAATGGCGAGCCTGCAAGAGTAACCCCATTTGGTGGCATAACTTCTATGATACTTAGAGATGGAACAATTATTGAGTTAGGAATTAATAACGAAGTAGAAATTATTTTTAGAGATTTAAATACAATCACACTTTTAGCTGCAATTTCTTCAGAATTTCCTACATTTACTAGTCCTTGGTATTTAAGGTCAGAATATGATAATGTTATTAAAGTTGATGGTGACGCTATCGACGTTAGTGATAGTAAGGATCAAAAAAGATATATATCAAACATAGCAAATATGCGAGATAATTTAGCTGAAGTTGGAACTACAGAACTAAATTTCTTACCTTTATGGATGCGAACTGCACAAGAAGGTAGTCTTCAAGAATTAGGATTTACTCCTGCTATTCCGCTATGTTATACCAAACCAGGAACAAGTAAAAAAATAGCAACTACTGTAAAACTTCAAAATTTTGATTTTACACAAATAGATTTTGATATAGATAGATATATTATTGATAATACAACAGGAAATAGTAACGAGCAATATCTATTGTTTGCAAACTATCAATTTAATATCTAAAACCTATAAATACTAATAAATAATGATAGGAGACTTTTAAATGGCCAGTGACATACTTACAGCTGATATTAATGAACTTTATCCTGTAGCCGGAAAAGATAATGACAGTCAGGGATTTAGAGATAATTTCAAACTAATTAAAACTGGTTTGACAACTGCTGCTTCTGAAATAACTACTTTACAAACTAATACTGCAAAATTAGATGCTACAAATGACTTTAATGGTAATAACATCTCTGAAGCAAATTTTATTGCAAATTCAGAAGAAGTATTTGTTACAGATGAAATTTCTTTTTCACAAAATATTAGATTTATAAATGGTCATTATCAAATTATAACTGTAGGAGAGAATACTCCAATAACTTTAACACTAACAGATTGGCCAGCAACTGGAAAATTAGGAAAAATGCGTTTAGCTGTTAAAGGCGATGGTAGTACTCCTATACTAATTGAATGGTCTACTGGTGCTTCTGGTGTACTAAAAACTGACACAGCTTGGCCTGAAAACTTTATTGCTGACAGTGCATCTGACCCTATTATTATTGACTTTTGGTCAGCTGATGCAGGACTTACAGTATATGGTCAATATCACGGACAATTTACTTAATGTTTAACCCGTTTATAGATTCATTATCAGAATTATCTACAAACGAACTGAACCAAAAAATTCAAGAAATTAGTAAAAAACATTTTCTTGCACAACGCAGTACTAGTAATCCAGAAGTACAGCTTCAACTTTTAACTATTCTTAATATGTATAAAGAAGAAGTATTTACACGTCGAGAGAAAGAATTATTAAACCAGAACGAAATTGGTAAAGATGATCTTGACAAATTGATTAATATCAGTTAAAATACTTATATGCTTATGAAAACAGATGATCTAGGAGTACCACGATTTTCTAATCATGATCTTATCGATATGATTTATAGCGGTCATATCGATAAATGTCATATAGTTCTGTGTGACCCCAGTGACGATATCGACCAATTTAATAAAGTTGCTGAAGAACATGGTATATCCCCTCTAACAAAATACATTCCACTTGACGTTGATCGAACAGAATTTGATAATGCTCTACAAAATGAATGGTTCATGCCAGAAAAATATAAAAAACTTAATATACATAATTATGTCTTAACTAAAGCTAAAGAGGGTGAAGAAGTAGAACGTGCTGCACTTGAATTAGCAGAATTTGAACATCGTGGAATGCTAGATATATTACGTTATATGGTATATCTAGTAGATTTTATGAGGGAAAATAAAATTATTTGGGGAGTAGGCCGTGGTAGCTCAGTAGCTAGTTTTGTATTATATTTAATAGGAGTTCATAAGATAAATCCAATTCAATATGAGCTCGACTGGCAGGAGTTCCTGAGATAAGTAAGTACAATAGGAGAAATTAATTATGCCAATGAAACAAACAGGACGTAAGGTCTATAAAACAATGCAGGGAAAAACTGTTGATATGGATTTATTGCGCCAACGTAACGAACTTACTCAAGCAGTAGGAAATGCACAAGTAAATGCACGGGGCGACGAATTAGGCCCTGGCGGAAAAATTATACGTAAAAAAGAAGAAGTTCTTAGAGACTATTATCATAATTCTTCTACAATGGCTGACGAAGTTGCCATTAAACGCACCGCAGTTAAAGAAGATGTACAAGAAGAACTTGCACCAACTGTTCAACCTAAGGTTGCTCAACCTGAAGTAAAAAAAGATGAAGATTGGGTTGAGGATACTGAAGGCAATTTCGTAAGAAACGAAAAAAAATCTAAAACAAGAAAGAGTTCATAATGTCAGTTATAGAAGAAGGTACTCGAACGAATCAACATCGTTTTTCTAGACATAAAGGTACTGCTCTTCGACCAGTAAATGATCGTGTTCTTGTAAGTGATATGTATTTTGGAGAAAAGAAAACTTCTGGCGGTATTATTCTTACAGACGACGATGGAGAAGAACGCGGAGTTTATCCTCGTTGGGGCAAAGTTTATGCTAAGGGGAAAAGTAATAAAGACGAATATCAAGTAGGTGACTGGATTTTGATAGCACACGGACGCTGGACTAGAGGAATTTGCTTAGAAACAGAAAATGAAGATATTATTTTACGTATGGTCGAAACAGAAAGTATACTTGCATATTCAAACGATCCTCCACACGAAGCACAAGTAATCGGAGATGGTCCTAGGGCAGTTTGGGAATATGATCCACGACAAGGCAGTGAAGAAGCTCGATTAGTAAAAAACTATGATGGAAGATCTCCAGATCTAATGTCTGGTGCAGCAATGCTACCGAAAGAGTAGTCTATTGGAAAACATTAATTTAAAATCTTACGAAGAATTTGTTAAACAGGTTACTTCAACAGAAAGCAACGAAGTAACTGCTCTTGAACGCCGACTTTATGATTTAGAAAAAGAAAGTGGTGTAAATATAGCATTATTATTAACCGGAGCAATTGGATTATCTAGTGAAGGAGGAGAATTCAATGAAATTGTTAAAAAATGTTTGTTCCAAGGCAAACAGCTTAACGATGAAACTTTATTTCATCTCAAACGAGAATTGGGCGATATTATTTGGTATTGGATTAATGCTTGTCGTAGTCTTAATATTTCTCCCGATGACGTAATCTTAGAAAATATTAAAAAACTTGAATCACGATATCCTGGCAACGCATTTGATGTTTTTTATTCTGAAAATCGTCAAAAAGACGACCTTTAAAATTAAAATACTTGACTTTTTAATCTTTATACGCTATACTATGTGTAAAGTATAGAGGAAGATTCTAATGGCATTACACGGCATGATAGATTTGGAAACGTTAGGGACCAAACCTAATACTGCAATATTAACTATTGGGGCAATTAAATTTGATCCATTTACTAATGATGAACCACATACTCCATTATATCTTCATGTTGATGTGGATGAACAAACAGAAACTTTAAAACGATCTGTTGATCAAAATACATTAGATTGGTGGCAACAACAAAAAGAAAGTGTTAGGGAAGAAGCATTCCGACAAGACAATAGAATTAATTTAGATAGCTTAACTAAAAATCTTAATAAATGGTGTGTTGGATTAGAATATCTATGGGCTCATGGTCCGTTATTTGATTATTGTATATTAGAAAATTTATATACGCAACTAGGAAAACCCATACCATGGAATTTTTGGCAAATTCGTGATAGTCGAACATTATTTGGAATGATGACTAAAGATCCTCGCAAAGAAATACAAGAAGAACTTCATAATGCACTAGCAGATTCTTATTATCAGGCCAAATGCGTACAAACAGCTTATCAACAGTTTAAGGTGAAAAAACGATGAATACAATAATAATGATAACAGTAGTAGCAGGAAATATTATCGGTTCTGCTACATTTGATACAATAGAACAATGTAACGAAGCTAGAAATAAAGTAATTCAACAAGAAGGATCTAAAGTATATTGTACCTATCAAGAAAAAACTCCTGACCATAGCAAAGAATTTTTTCAAATCTTTGGTAAAATGTTACAAGAAATGGGAAAAGTAAAATAAAATGAAAGAACTATGGGTTGAAAAGTGGCGACCTAAAACTGTTGATAGTTATGTATTTCGTGACATAGCACAAAAAAAACAAATCCAGCAATGGATTGCAGATAACACTATTCCACATTTGCTATTTTCAGGAAATGCAGGTATAGGTAAAACTACTCTTGCTAAATTACTATTCAATGAATTAGACTTGAATGATTTAGACATCCTTGAAATTAATGCAAGTCGAACTAATTCTGTAGATGACATACGCGACAAAATTATAAATTTTATCCAAATGATTCCATTTGGAGATTTTAAAGTTGTATTATTAGATGAAGCAGATTATCTATCACCTAATGCACAGGCAGCACTACGAGGTGTAATGGAGGAATATCATAGTACGTCTAGATTTATATTAACTTGTAATTATCCTAATAGAATTATTCCAGCCATTCATAGTCGATGTCAAGGTTTTCATATTGCTAAATTAGACAAAACAGAATTTACAACTAGAGTAGCAGAAATCCTTATTGCAGAAGATATTACACCAGATTTAGACATATTAGATACCTATATAAAAGCAACTTATCCTGATTTACGTAAATGTATCAATATGGTACAAATGAATAGTCAGGATGGTATTCTTCTTACTCCCAATGAAGGTGATAAAGGTGAGCAAGACTGGAAATTAGACATGGTAGAATTATTTAAAGCAGGGAAGATTTCTAAAGCAAGAAAATTACTTTGTGGTCAAGTACGTTCTGAAGAAATGGAGGAAATATATCGCTGGATGTATGATAATATTGAACTATTTGGTAATGAAGAACTACAAGATCAAGCAGTATTAATTATTAAACAAGGACTAGTTGACCATACACTTGTTGTTGATCCTGAAATTAACTTAGCAGCAACATTAATTAGGTTAGCAAGATTAACCAATGGGGAAATTTAAAGACTTTCCTGGTGATTTTATCACTATACGAGTTCTTGAAAAAGAAATAGAACTTTATAAGACAAGATTACGAGAACACGATACAGGTCACATAAACACAACAATTTCTTACTTAAAACATAGAATAGATGAACTTAAAGGAGTAAAAGAATGGAAGTTCGACTAGTAAGCTATTCAGTAGCTGACAAAAAATTTATTGAACAATACTGTGACGAAGCAGGACTCCGTCCAAGAAGTGGTCCTAATAAACATAAAGACGTTCCAAAATTTGATTCTATTCTAGAACTTATTGCATTCTGCGCACGGGTTTCTAATCCCTCTAATCAAGCAAACGAACAAACAAGTGCTAAACTTATTAAGTACTTAATTAAGCATCAACACTGGTCTCCTTTAGAAATGGTTAATGCTTGCTTAGAAATTAATACTACCCGCGATATTGCACATCAAATTGTGCGGCATCGAAGTTTTGCATTTCAAGAATTTAGTCAACGCTATGCAAAACCTGAAGATATGGGAGATGCATTTATATTATGTGAAGCAAGATTTCAAGATGAAAAAAATAGACAAAATTCTATTGAAATTGATTCAGACAATGTTGAACATCTTGGTATTATAAATCGCTGGGAAGAAATCCAACAAGATGTCATTTATACTACTAAGCGGGCCTATGATTGGGCTATTTCTGTAGGAATTGCTAAAGAACAAGCCCGAAAAGTTTTACCAGAAGGCTTAACTAAAACTCGCTTATATATGAACGGATCACTTCGTTCGTGGGTTCATTATATTGACTTACGTGGAGGACACGGCACACAAAAAGAGCATATGGAAATAGCTCATGCTTGTGCAAAAGTTATTGCCGAAATATTTCCTATAATAAACGAATTAGAATGAAAGAAAGATGTGAAGAAAAAATTTATACAAGCATATATGGATGTTGCAGAAAGATTTTCTCAACTATCAACTGCAAAAAGATTACAGGTTGGAGCAATTGTAGTCAAAAATGATAGAATAATTTCTATTGGATTCAATGGCATGCCTAGCGGATGGACTAATGATTGTGAGGAATCGGTATTATGGAAAGATGGACAACAATTTATAGAACCGGTATTAGTATCTAAACCCGAAGTCCTCCATGCAGAAACAAATGCTATTGCAAAATTAGCCAAAAGTAGTGAAAGTGGAGAAAATGCTTCTATATTTGTTACACATCAACCATGTTTAGAGTGTTCCAAATTAATCTATCAGAGTGGTATCTCTGCTGTTTATTACGCAGAATCTTATAGACTAGTTAACGGTATAGATTTTCTTAAAAAATCTAAAATAGCTGTAACAAAAGTAGAACGAACTTAATCGTCTCCATATACTCGGAGAACTTCCTTTACTGCTTCATGTCTTTCTATATCTGTATGATTAAAATATACTATATCTAACCTAGAAGTATTTCTTGATTTTAATAAATTAACAAAATTTATTAAACCATTATCCTTAATCTTATCTGATTGATTAAGATCTCCTGTTACTGCCATTTGACTTCCGTCACCGAGTCTAGTTAATAACATCTTCATTTGATTAGAAGTAGCATTTTGCATTTCATCTGCAAGGATAAAACTTTGTTTAAAAGTACGTCCTCTCATGAAGGCTAATGGTGCAATTTCTACTATGCCTTCATCTATCATACCTTCTATTTGTTTAACATTAAAATATTCACGTAACACATCAAAAATAGGTCTTGTCCAGGGAGCCATTTTTTGTTCTAATGTTCCTGGTAAAAACCCAAGATCTTCGTCTACGCTTACTGCTGGTCTTGTAATGATTATTCTATCTATTGCTCCTTCTTTAAATAACTTGACAGCCACTTGTACTGCTAATAAAGTTTTTCCCGTGCCTGCTGGACCTATACCAAAAACTATGTCTTTTCTACTATCTAATAACTTAGATGCATAATTTTTTTGATTTAGGTTTCGGGGATGAATTGTGACTTGATTGTATTGCTTGGAAAAATTAAAGTTAACAACGTTATTGTTGTTATTTTGCTGCCGACGAGCAGCTCGTTTTTTTGCACCCATTTAATCCTCCTAATGGTATATGGAGTAGGGGTGTGCCCGTGGTCGGGCAATTGCCCTACAAAAGTATTTACCAGCTGGAATTATTTTAAAAAATACAAAGTTATCCTTTTGATACGATAAATAACTATACGAACAATAGGTAGAACTTTCTTATGCACGATATTTACGATGTAATTAAAAATATAAGTAACATTTACGATAGCAATACTGCTTTTGAAGTCTTAAAAGATTTTGAAAGAGTTCTAGATCAGCTAGATTTGTACGTTTATGCTAATTGGAAAGAAGGCGAAATAGTTTCTGGTCCTAAAATTACTAGACACTGGATAACCTGTTCGTTTATGTGGCCTATTACTAAAATGCCGGATCCTATGGGTGGAAAACGCTTACTTGATTATGACTGTAAAGTAAAATTTGGTAAAGATTATATTATTAAACCTAGAAAGATACGTGATCCTGCCGATATTAGACCTGGTTCTAAAAAAGGAAAACTAGATCGGCATCCTATATGGTTAGTAGTTATTAAAATGCCTAAAAAATTAGTAGCAGATGTTTATAGTGGTTACGAAGACTTAGTAAATTATATGCAAGATCCTGCAACTGACGTACCGGGTCAAGAATTGCAACCAGATGCTGCACAAGAAGAAATGGCAGCACCAGTTCCTGGAATGCCACCTGAAGCACCACTAGCTCCAGAAGGTGGCGCAGCACCAGCAATAGTACCACCTGAAGGCGGAGCAGTATAATGGGATTAAGACAACACGATTTAGAAGATATGATTGATAATATTTTTGAAATAGACTCTTATAAAAGTAAAATGGGAGATGATCAAAACATAGTTACATTAAGTTTTAGTGGAAAAACTAACGAAAGTGCTAAAGATCTTGTAAACTTTTTAGAAAAAGGTTATAGTTTTATTCTTGATGCAGATGCTACATCAGGCGAACAACCTGATGGTACTTATAAAGTTTTTGTAGAAATGGAAAGAAGCAAAAAAGTTCCAGAACAAATTATGGAAATTATGGATGGACTTGGCAAACTTTCTAACATAGACAATTTTAAGTTTCGTTATTACAAAAACTTTAGATCTGTTCCTATAAGCATAGATTCATTAACAGAAAACATTCCTACAACTCCAGATGATTACGGATTAAAAACAAGTCAAACAACTATGGAAAATTATAAAAACTTCTTTAATAGAAGTTATGTCGAAAATATAGAAATGATGGATGATATTGTTGCTATAGAAAAAGCATATGCAGACCCTTTATATTTCCGTTTTATTGACATTGGAGACAAAGAAGAAATTCTTAATAATATAGAAGAAAGTTTTAATGCAAATGATTTTGCAGAAATTATTTATCTAAGTAAGTATATTGGGGACTACAATATTACAAAATATGGTGACAAACTAACTTTTGAAAATAACAATAAAGTCCTTGTAATGAAACGTATTTTAACTTAATTTGATTAGAAGTTGTAATCAGTGGACAAAAAATTATTACGCAAACAACTAGAAGAAGATGAAGGAATACGCTATTCCATTTATTTAGATCATCTTGACTATCCTACTTTTGGCATAGGACATTTAATTACAAAAATTGATCCAGAATATGGCTTAGAAATAGGAACAGAAATTAACGAAGATAGAGTTGCTGAAGCATTTGAACAAGATATCAAAATAGTTTTATCTGATTGTGAACGTTTATACCCTTTTACATTTGAAAATTTACCAGAAGAAGTCCAACTAATTGTTGCAAATATGATGTTTAATCTTGGCTATCCTAGACTTAGCAAATTTAAAGGTATGCGATCAGGTGTTGATGAAAAAAATTGGGATAAAGCAGCAGACGAAATGGTTGATAGTCGATGGTATCGGCAAGTACCTAATCGAGCAAACAGATTAGTAGAAAGAATGAGAGCAGTATCTTAATATACTCTTATAACAACATTTTAAGATAAATATAGTATGGGACTTAAACTTGCAGGAATAATGCTTATTCTAATGATGGCTATGGGCGGACTAGGTTATTGGTATTATAATGATACCCAAGAAAAAATGTCAATTCTTCACAAAAATAATGCAAAATTAGAAACGGCAGCAGCATTAAATGAAGAAACTATTTCAACATTACAAATTAATTATGAAAAAGCAAATAAAGAACTAAATCGACTTAATCAAGAATTTGCTAATATTAGAGCACAAAATCAAATACTTGCAGATAAATTAGAAAAGCACGATCTAGGAGTTTTAGGTTCTAAAAAACCAACACTAGTAGAAAGAGTAATCAATAAAGCAACTGTAAAAGCTGGAAGATGCTTTGAACTACTTGCTGGAGCACCATTAACGGAGGATGAAAAAAATGCAAAAAATGGAAAATCGTTTAATAGCGAGTGTCCTTGGTTGTTTAATAATACTGCTCCTTAGTTCATGTGCATCCACTCCTCGTACAATAGAAATTTCTGCAAATCCTGTAGAAAAACCTCAACTTTCTTTACCTAGTGCAGATGTTTTACATCTGCGAGAAGTTAAATGGGTCATCGTAACTGAAGAAAATATCGAAGAAGTATTTGCAGAATTAGCAAGAACTGGCAGGCCTATTGTATTATTTGGTTTAACTGATAAAGGTTATTCAAATTTAGGCTTAAATTTCTCCGACATTCGTGCATACATCGAACAACAAAAAGCAATTATAGCAGCATATGAAGGCTACTATAAAAGTGCAGAAGAAGCACTAGAAAACGCTAATAGTCAAGCAGACTCTGTTAATAAAAAGGTTGATAAACACAATAAACAACCTAAAGAATCTTTTTTAGATAAATTAATTACTCCCTTTAAAAAATAAATAGTACTATGACTAAATGGATTCTAATCGGAGTCGGCGTTGTTATCTTCATAGCACTTGTCGTTATTGGAGTTGATGCTTTGAAATGTACTGCACCTTGTGTGTAGATGCCCGCTGCCGAATTAACACCAAGAGAAAAAAGTACTATGGCCTGGCGTTGGACTGCCTTGTCGATATACTTACTCATATGTTTCTACGATTTTATGTTCGTGCCTATATGGTATGGACTAAATCGTCCGGACATAAGCCAGTTTATGGATATTATTAATGCTACTAGCGAACCTATGGTGCAGATGGAACTAATGAAGAAACTCACAGGACAACATTCACCATTCACTTTAATGGGTGGAGGATTGTTTCATCTAGCCTTTGGTGCCATATTAACAGGCAGTGCATTTGGCTTAAACAAATAAATACACATGTGAGGTAAAACATGTGGCTATGGCTTATATCCAGCATTGCTGGTGGTATACTAGGTGGATCAACTAATAGTTGGTTTGCAAAAACAAAAGTTGGGATATGGTTTTATAAAACTATAGACAACATTTACACCTGGACTGCTAAAAAATTACATATTAAAATTATAGCTGAAGAAGAAAAATGGCGGAAAAAATATCCCAATATTGCAAAACAAATGGATAAATTAGAAAATCGACTTGAGAAGTTAGAAAAACTTCATCATGACGACGGAAAATAAAATGAGTGACGAAAAAGTAAAAGTAAAAGAAACTAGTAAAGAATACGAACTTTCTGTAGCCGATTTAGTACCTGCTAAGGGCGAAGACGAAGCTACTTGGTATAATAAAACAGCTGGAATAATGGACAAGTTTAGAATGGTTCCTAGACTTATTATGTTAGCTTATATTTGGGCATTTTATCAATCAGTAAATTGGTTTATGGGACTTACTGATCCTTCAAATGCACAAGCTATGTTTATATCAACTATTGTAGGTGCTGGTGCAGCGTTCTTTGGGTTATATGTAGGTAAACCAGGGGCTAGTATTCCACGACGAAAATAATCAACAATTTTAATTGCTTAAAACAACAAGATAAGTAGTAGTATGGATTACTATTCTACATTAGGTATTACAAAGGGTGCTTCATCTACTGATATAAAAAATGCATATAAAAAACTTGCAATGCAATTTCATCCTGATAGAGGGGGCGATGAAACTAAATTTAAAGAAATCAGTGAAGCATATGATACTTTAAAAGATCCTCAAAAACGTTCATTATACGATAGTCCTCCACAAAATAATTTTAATTTTCATCATCCCTTTAATGGCGGACAACACCCTTTTGAAGATATTTTTGGTCAAATGTTTGGTCAAGGAGGTAACCCCTTTAGTCAAAGAAGACAACCTCAAGTAAAAAATTCTGATATTCAACTTATTATTGATTTAGATTTAACAGAAATTTTTACTGGAAAAAAACTTCGTATCACATATAACTTATCAAGGGGTGGAGAACAAACACACGAAATAGATATTCCTATAGGAATTCAACATGGTCAAACTATTAAATATCATGGTTTGGGTGATGATGCAATCCATCATTTACCAAGGGGTGATTTATTTGCTAAAATTAGAGTGCATGATGGACCTAATTGGGTTCGACAAGGCTTAGATTTACATACAACTGTTACTATTGACATTTTTGACCTACTCCTCGGAACTGAAGTAAATATAACTACACCTGAAGGTAAAAATTTATCTGTAAAAGTACCTAAAGGTAGTCAACCTTCAGTTGTTTTTAGTATACATGGTTACGGTATACCTGATATAAAAAATGGCAGAAGGGGAATTGTATTTGTAAAATTAAATACTACAATTCCTAATATTACAGACGACACAGTAATAGGCAAATTACAACAAATAAAAGATAAGATAGACAATTGACATATAACGAATAATATAATATAATATAACATTAACATAAGGAATATACATGGTCGAACCAAATGAAGAATTACAATTAGTTTTTGACAAGGCAATAAAAGATGCCAAGGCACTAAACCATGAATATGTAACATTAGAACATCTTGTATTCTCTATGTTATGCTTAGAAAATTTTTATAACTTATTACAAGGTGCTGGTTGTGATACTGAAGAACTAAAACAAGATCTTGAAAATTATTTAAAAAATAATTTAGATGAAATAAAAATTGAAACTTCTCGATTTAAACCTAAAAAAACTCAAGCTGTTGAACGTGTTCTAAATCGTGCCTTTACACAAGTTTTGTTTGCTGGACGGTCTGAAATTACATTAAGTGATGTATTATTAAGTGCTTTAACAGAAAAAAAATCACATTCCTTCTTTTATTTAGAAAAAGCAGGTATAGATAAAGAAAAATTTGCTCAATATGTAAGTGCTGAACTAATCCAAGAATTTGAAGACGAAACTGCTGGAATGCCACAGCGAGCTCTTAATGCTTTTACTGTTAATTTAAACGAAGAAGTAAAAAAGAATAGAATTGATCCTGTTATTGGTAGACCAGAAGAATTAGAATCTATTGCACTTGCATTGGGTAGACGAAATAAGAACAATGTTTTATTAGTCGGTGACCCGGGTGTCGGCAAAACTGCTATTGCTGAAGGGTTATCATGGAATATTGTTAATGACCGTGTTCCAAAATTCCTTAAAGAATACAATGTATACATGCTAGACATTGGTTCAATGCTTGCTGGTTCAAAATATAGAGGAGATTTTGAAGAAAGATTTAAACTTGTAATTGCTGGCTTAAAAACTAAAGGCAAAACTATAATGTTTATAGACGAAGCCCATATGATGAGTGGTGCAGGAAACGGGGGAGGGCAAGGTTCTAATGATCTTGCAAATATGTTAAAACCTGTATTAAGTAAGGGAAATATTAAAGTCGTTGCAAGTACTACTTGGGAAGAATACCGTAAATATTTTGAAAGCGATCGTGCATTAATGCGCAGATTTCAACGTGTTACTGTAGATGAGCCTTCACCTGAAGTTACTAAAGATATTTTACAAGGAATTAAAAGCTATTACGAAGATTATCATAAAACAACTATTACATCAGAAGCAATAGACGAAGCAATAAAATTAAGTGTAAAATATCAACCTGATAAAAAACTTCCTGATAAAGCTATTGATTTAATAGATTTAGCATGTTCTAGATTTAATTTAAAAACTTTAGAAGAAAAAACTGTAGGAGAAACAGAAATACAATTTGAACTTTCAAAAGTAATTAAACTTCCTGCAGAGCAAATAGCAGAAAGAGAAACGCAAAACTTAGCAAACCTTGACAAAAATCTAAAATCTGAAATTTATGGACAAGATACTGCTATTGATGAAATAGTTGACAAAATTCTTATTGCACAGGCTGGATTAAAAGTAGAAGAAAAGCCCATTGGCTCTTTTGTATTCATGGGTCCAACTGGCACAGGTAAAACTGAAACTGCAAAACAACTAGCAAAATATCTCGGTGTTCAGCTTGTCCGATTTGATATGAGTGAATTTCAAGAAAAGCATTCTGTAGCTAAACTAATTGGATCTCCTCCAGGATATGTGGGATTTGAAGAAAATAACGGTCTTCTTATTACTAAACTACAAGAAAATCCTAATTGTGTTTTATTATTAGATGAAGTGGAAAAAGCCCATCCTGATGTAAATCAAATATTATTACAAGTAATGGATAACGGACGAGTTACAGGTAGCAACGGTAAAGAAGCAGATGCTAGAAATTGTGTCCTTATTCTTACAACTAACTTAGGTTCAGAAGAATCTGAAAAATATAATATAGGATTTACAACAGATTTAGAGAAAACTTATGAAGATTCTGAAATTAAAAAATATTTCCGACCTGAATTTCGCAATCGATTAGATGGTACTATTGTATTTTCTAAATTAACTAAAGAAATAATGATGAAAATTGTAGGGAAATTTCTTGTTGATCTTAAAAATATAGTTAAACATAAAAATATAAAAATTACTATTGCAGACGAAGCATTAGATTATCTAGTAAATAAAGGTTTTAACACAAAAATGGGTGCTAGACCTTTACAACGAGTTATTGATCAGAAAATTAAAAAACCACTTTCAAAAGAACTTCTGTTTGGTGAACTAATAAATGGAGGTGAAGTACATATTAATATGTCTGGTAAGAAACTCATACTAGAATGTACATCAGAAATTATTAATATACCAATTCCTTAGCATTTGATCCTCCCATAAACTCTATTAGGCTAAAAGCTAATATTGATAAATAATAGCATGCCCGCTAATAGTGAAACAATATTATCAAATCAAACACATCCTGGAGATAGTACATCTGTAACTACCACTGGAAATGCATTTAAAGGTGACGGTTTCTATGGACGAAGTGATGGTCTTCATACCATTCAATATAATTATACAGGATTTATAGGAGATTTAATAATTCAAGCCACATTAGCAATTGAACCGGTAGAAACAGATTGGATAGAAATTTATAAAGATACAATCGACAATGAAACAAAAAACGAAACTACTAATTTTATCGGAAATTATGTTTGGATACGAGCAATAATTAGTTATACAGATGGCACAATGGAGTCAGTTATATTAAATCATTAGGATATTAATTATGGATAATTTTGTAAGTGTAATATTTTCAACAAGAAAAGTAAAAAAATCAATATTAGATCATGTGGTTGCAGCAGTTGGAATTCCACTAAATGAAAAGAAAGTAAACTATGGAATTTTTGAAGGTGAAAATAAAAATTTAGTTTTAAAAATTGAAATACCTAGAGAACTTTCAGAAAGTGAATCAGATATATTTGCTGATACATTATCTACTAAACTACTTGATTTAGGATATAAAGATTTTGATATAGAAGTTAGTATTAATAATCCTGAAATAACAGAAGCTGCATATCCAATGCCTGGACTAGACGCAATTGTAGCCAAATATGCTAAACCTGGTATGACACTTGCTGATGTAGCATCAATGGAAAATGACGCAATTGCACATAAAATTCAAGATGCCCCTAAGGATAGTAACATCTTAGTAAAAGGTTTAACTCAATTAAATAAACTTTTTTCTTCGAAATCACATAGAGTATTATATACTCTAGCTAATGCTGCTGAAGTATTAAGATTGCCCGGACTGTATAACTCTAAAGGTTCTTTTGTATACATGAAAGAAGGATCAGATCATGGTGGTCGAGAAGGGAGCGAAGAAGGTGGTCCGAGTGCTGCAATGTCAGCAACCCTTGATAATATGTTAATACTAGCAAGAGTGGGTCTTGTACCTCCTGCAAAAATAGAAAAAGTACAAAAAAGCTGGGCTTATGCAATGGATCCTAATAAGAAACATAAATATCGACCAGAAATTGAAAAGAAAGTTAAAGCAATTGTAGCTGCTCAAGCAGCAAGTGGAACACCCGAAGATAAAGATCATCATCATACAGCCCCACATTCAGTTTCTACATGGGCTAATCCTGATGATAGAGTACCTTGGGTTAATCCTAATGACGAAGAAGGTGAAGAATATGTTCCGTCAGGTGGCGTAGACGCTGACGGTGAATTTCATTATGATGATCCAACTGCTGAAAAGCATTCTCAAGCTATGAAAAACAGTCCGTATCGCGATTTGCCAATGTCCGAAATTAGAGAATTGTTTGATAAAAAAATAAACCGACTTATAGAACTTCTTGACAAGCACCGTGACAAACCCAATACGAATAATTTCCGGCCAACAGTGGGACCGTCGAGCATGATGGCTTCTGTTGAAAAAGATTTATATAATTCTTTAATGTTATTTGAAGCTGCTCCTCACATAAACCAAGAAATTTATGAATTAGTAAAAGATCTTAAAAACTTACGTCCTTTCTTATCAGGTACTAATGTAGATGTTATTGATAGTAAAATAAAAGAAGCTCAACCATTTGTAGCTCAACATCAAGCTAGATTAGATCAACCAAAAGGCCCTTATGATGATTCTGCTACAGATGATGAAACTACGGGAGATGATACGCCAGAAAAAACAGATGGTGCCGAAGATTATGCAGAATTAGACACATTTGCCCAATCAGGAAAAGGTGGACTTGCAAATGATCCTAATGAAATTGGTGCGATCTTAGCATTACAAAAATGGCTAAAAGCAAATGGATTTGATCCAAACGAAAGACACCAAGGCCATTATGGTCCTGGTACACGAACTGCTGTTAGAAAATTTCAAAAATCTGCAGGTTTAACAATTGATGGAGATGCAGGTCCTAATACTATAGGAGCTATGTTACATGGCAATCCTACTCATTATGGACCAATAGGCGGAACAGCAGCTACTACACCACCAAAAGAACGACCAGTAAGAATGAGGGAAGTAAAAGAATATATAAAATTTAATTATTACGGAAAAACTTATTACGCTAAAACTCAAAAGAATAAAGATGATGAATTTGAAATTTATGCTAGCGAAAAAGGTGAAAAACTTTTAGATGTAGTTTCTAAAAGTCGAACACCCAATCTTTATAATATACTCGATACTGAAGCAAAAAGATACGAAGCACCTACTTTTCCTGATAGCGAAGAAGGTGGTTCTGATGTAGCTAATACGCCTTATTCCGGCGGCAGGACTGAAGCTGAAAAAGAGGCAGGCGCAGGAACTGGTGGTGATAACGTAAACGTAAGTGAACCACCAGTAGAAGTTATTGATCCACAAAAAGTTGCAGAAGCGAAGGCCAAAGCTATTAACGAAATTAAAGCTCTTCTTAAAGCTAAAGGTATTGAAGATTACGAAAATGATCCAGGCTACAAAAAATTTATGAAGGGACTTGCTAGTAAAAAAACTGTAAAAGAAGTAGAAGAATATCTAAATATTTTTAAAAATGCACCTGGAACAACTTCAATAGATGCAGGTGATCCGTCTGGTTGGCTCAATCAGACTCCCAGCGAAGCTGATTCAAAATTAGATGCCGAAATTGTAGAAAACCTAAAAGATGCTATAGACGTAATGTGGGTCACAGGTTGGGGGACAAAAGAAGAAGAAATATGGGCGGAATTGGACAAGATTAAAGATAAAGAACATTGGGAAAGAATTAAAACCCTTTATAAAAAAGAACACTTAGATGAAGACGAAGATTTAGTATCAGAATTAAGAGGTGAATTTGACTATGATGATGACAATGACGAGGTTGAGCCGGATGTAAAAAAATTAGAAGGTTATCTGAAAAAGTTTGGAGAGAAGCCAATGGGAGCTGCTGCAGGTGGTGAAGTAGCATCAGGTAGTGAAGTAGCATCAGGTACAGGTGCAGATGGTCCTCCAGGTACTACAGGACCAACGATTACTAGACCAGGTGGTGAAGATGCAGGTAGTATGGCGACTGCTGAACAAAGCAAATTTCTTATTGCGAAAGAACAAGTTAACGACCTTCTGATCGCCGCACTCAAACGAAACGGAAAAGAAAAGGATCGGATAAAGCAGAGGGAAGGTGTAACGATATTAGCACGAGTAAAGCGAAAACTGTCTAGAGCAAAAACTTTAGAAGACTTAGAAAAAATACTTGACGAATATAACGATGTATTGAGACCATCCGAAAGTACAGATGCAGATGAACCAATCGTAGGTGGTTTAGGAGTAGAAGGTGGTGATCCTTTTGATCAGTCTGACAATGAACCAGATACAAGTGCAGATGGTGGAGTAGCATCAGGTACAGGTGCAGATGGTCCTCCAGGTACAGGAACTGATACTACAGGAACTGATACTACAGGTGGTGAAGAAGAAGGTGGTGAAGAAGAAGGTGGTGAAGAAGAAGGTGGTGAAGAAGAAGGTGGTGAAGAAGAAGGTGGTGAAACTGGAATAAAAACTTCTGAAGTTGAAAAGATAGCTGACGGCTTCCAGAAAGCTACAGAGTGGAGTTGGAAGAACAAAGCCACAAATGAACAAGGGTTTGAAGACCTACTTAAAACGATAAAAACATCAGCTGACTATTATAAAATAGATAATGCACTTAAGAAACATCCAGATAATGATGACGGCTATTCTATAGAAGAATATGCAAAAGACGAAATGGGTTGGAAACATTTAGAAAAACATGTATTTCCAGAACTACGTAGATTAAATATTCCTCATTCACTCAAGGATAACGGAGACTATCTACGTCTACAAGCACTTTTAGGAAAAACTTACTGGTATAAACATATTGAACCCAACTATACAGCAGATGGTGAATTTCCTAAACCTAAAAAAGAAAGCGTAGAAGTTAAAGAAAATTCAAAAAAATCTTTTGGTAAAGATTACTGGAATAAACATATTAAACCTAACTATGTCAAAGAAGATAAACTTAAAGTACAATGGAGTAATTCAGTTACAGAAAGAGTTTTTGCCAAAGTTTCTTCTAAACAGAAATAAGGAAAGAATATGCATATAAAAGACTTTACAAAAAACCCTTTACATGGTAATGATAAAGGCTTACCATATGATGTAGTAGAAGATACTCTATGCTATATGCGTAATGATCCTATGTTTTATCGTAAGCATTATTATCCTGCTATAGCTAAACTAGCTGATCATCACCGGGCAGGGAAAAAATTCGATCCCGCATCCCTTCTTTCACCTATGATTGAAAAAGGATGTGATGCTTATTGCCGAAAATATAATATTGCACGTTCGCCTGAAGAAATTTTTAGTAATGACGATAGAAATAATATACTAGAAAAAATACAAACAGAAGAAACAGAGCAAATTAACAAAGGCGAATATAAGTGAAAATTTTTGAAGTAGCAGAAATTAAAAAAAAAGCAGCATTTGCCTTAGGAAGATTAAATCCTGCAACAATAGGTCACGAACTTTTAGTAGATGCTATTAAAATTATACCAGGTGATTCTTTTCTTTTTTTAACAGATCGTGCTCCAAAACTTCCAAATGACCCACTTACTCCAAAAGAAAAATTAGATTGGGCTCGAGTGAGCTTTAATGGCATAGCAATAGGTCTAGCTAAAACTGTATTAACTGCGGCTGATCGTTTATATAAAATGGGTTACACCGAAGTAACATTTTTAGAAGGCGAGCCAAAACTTCTTAAATTATTACAAGACTATAACGGCATAGAAAAACCTATGCACAATTATAATTTTGATAAAATTAATTATAAACAATTAACACGTGATCCCGAAGCGGCAGGTGCTACAGCTATGAGTGGTACTAAGTTACGTAGTTATGTAACTAATAATAATCTTAAAGGGTTTAAATCAGGAGTTACACAATTAGCACAACCACATGCTGA
>Ga0310342_100000150_pt1 | contig 34743 bp, 32 predicted proteins | sample S15DNA20500_MG_FD_206155 | JGI IMG/M metagenome (GOLD analysis project Ga0310342, IMG submission 206155) | Marine microbial communities from station ALOHA, North Pacific Subtropical Gyre - S1503-DNA-20-500_MG | ecosystem: Environmental > Aquatic > Marine > Oceanic | place: Pacific Ocean: North... | reverse complement strand
GATGGAGTTTGTCGAGCTCTACAATCGCTCCGGCTCGGATCAACGGCTCTATGATCCGGTCCTGGGCGCGGGCTGGAGATTCAACGGGCTGCGCGATCCGGCCGATGAAAACGATTTCAGCTTTCCGCCCGGCGCCTCGATCCCGGCGCGCGGTTTTCTTCTCGTGGTCAGCGGCGAGCCGGAGATCTTCAGGGCGCGACACGATGTGCCGGGCTCCGTCGTGGTGGTGGGGCCGTTCGGCGGAGGAATCGCCAACGATGGGGAGCGTCTCTCACTCTGGCGGCCGGGGCCGGTGGCTGAGTTCCGTGTAGATCACGTGCGTTATAACGATCGCTCTCCCTGGCCCGCAGAGGCGGATGGAGCAGGAGCTTCGCTCGAGCGCGTGTCCGCGGCCGCCTACGGCAACGAGGTTTCCAATTGGGATGCGGCCGGAGTTCTTGGGGGCACGCCCGGACTGGTGAACTCAGTCGCGCTCGAGGAGGAGCCGGGCGGCCGGCAGGTCCCCGGCGACATCAGCCAGGATGGAAGGCTGGATCTGACGGACGCTGTGGCCCTGCTGGGATTCCTCTTCCAGGGAACGCCCGCCGCGCTGCCCTGCGGCGACGGTACCGTCGCGGATCCGGCCAATCTGACCCTTCTCGATGACAATGCCGATGGAGGGGTCAATCTCTCCGACGCCGTCTACATCCTCGTCTATCTCTTCAGCGGTGGTCCGCCGCCGGCCCTGGGAGCGGAATGCGTGCAGGTGGCCGGCTGTGAGCAGGTCTGCGGGGAATGAAGGGGCCCTCGGAGATCGTCAGGGGAGCCTGGGGTTTCGGAGATGTCGCGTTTGAGAGAACGGAAAATTTCCGGGTTCCCGTCAGCCGGCTGTTCAGCTACGTGGCCGACCCGCGAAACCTGCCGTCCTGGAGAGAAGAGGTCAGGAAGGTCAGGCTTCCCTCCCGCGGGCGGAAGAAGCCGGGTCCGGGAGACCGGTTCGTTCTCGATGTTCTCCAGGGCGAGGAGCTGGCGGAGGTCCGGGTAGAGGTCATCGGTTTTGAGAAGGACCGCCTGCTGGAGCTGAAGATCGAATCAAAAGCCTATTGCGCGCTCGAGCGCTACAGGTTTGAAGAGGCGGGAGGAGGAACGGACCTCGAGTTTTCCTTCAAGGCTCTTGAACCCGGCTTCCTGGTTCGTACCCTGGCGCTCTTCATGGGCTCCGCCTTCCGGGAGGACCTCGACAGGAAGCTCGAGAGCCTCAAGGCCGCGGTCGCATCGAAGGGCAGAGGAAGAAAGACCGTCAAGAGCCGGCTTCGGGAGTACGCGGCCGCTGTTCATGAGCGTCTGCGGCCCGGCTTTGAGGGCGCGGGCGTGAGCTATCCTCCCGCCGCTATCCTCCTCCTCGGCCTGAAGCAGGAACGTGTGATCGAGGTCTATGCCCGTGATGAGAAGGGAGCTCTCGCCCTTGTCTGTCGTTATCCTGTGCTGGGGGCGAGCGGGTCGGCCGGTCCCAAGTTGGCGGAGGGGGATCAGCAGGTGCCGGAGGGAATCTATTCCATCGATGAGCTCAACCCCAACAGTCGCTACCATCTCTCTCTGCGGGTAGGCTATCCCAATGATTTTGACCGGGCGAAGGGGAGGGAGGAGGGCAGGAAAGATCTCGGTGGCGATATCATGATCCACGGGGGAGCTTCCTCGGTCGGTTGTCTCGCTGTCGGTGACGAGGCGGCCGAGGAGCTCTTTGTCCTGGCGGCGGATTGCGGTCTTGCCAATACCAGGCTGATTCTCAGCCCGGTCGATTTCAGAAAGAGGGAGCTGCCCCTGTCGTGCTGGAGCCTGCCCGGGTGGACCGAAGACCTCTACGCCGAACTCAGGAAGGAGCTGGTGGAGCTGCCGGCGGCGGGTGAATGAAGCTAAGGCCATGAAGCAAGCGAAGATACATTTCCTCGGAACCGGGGACGCCTGGCATACCGGGGGCAGGTTCCACCAGGCGCTTCTTCTGCGGCTCGATGCCGGGGTGGTGCTGGTGGACGCAGGCTCCACCGTATGCCTGGCTCTCGACCGCGATGGAATAGGCACGGCGGAGCTCGACAGGATCTTCATCACCCACCTGCACGGCGACCACATCGCTGGGTGGCCTTTCCTGCTCTTGAGAATGGTCTACCGGGATGGGCGCATTCGGCCACTGAAGATCTCGGGTCCGCCCGGTACCCGTGAGACCTTCGAGAGCCTCGCTCGGCTCTGCTACAGCGATTCATCCCTTTGGGAAAAGATCGCCTTCGAGATCATCTACGAGGAGCTTCCAGTCGAGGAACGTTCCGGTATCGATTGCGGCGGCCTCCTGGTCGACACCTTCCCCCTGGCTCATCATCCGACCTCGCTCGGCCTTGTTTTCGACTCCGGGGGAACGCGTATCGGAATCAGCGGTGATACGGGCTGGTGTCCGGCACTGGAGCGCCTGGTGGCGGCGAGCGATACGCTGATCATCGAGTGTACGACTGTCGAGAGGGCCGGGGCGAAGCACCTGTCGTTCGAGGAGCTCCGCTCCCATTCCGGTCTCTTCGAGGGCAGGAAAACTTTTCTCGTCCACCTTGGAGCCGGTGTGGCCGGGGCCCTCTCGGGCGAGCCCATCGAGGGGATGGAAGCCGCAGATGATGGCCAGGTGGTCGTTGCCTGAGCTTCCCGGGATGAATGCTCAGCGCAGGAAGTAGAGCCCCGCGTAGATCTTCGGATCGATGAGGCACCCACGCTTGGCGGCGGAGGCCAGCCAGGTGTCCAGCTCTTCAAGGGCGATGGCGTGTACCGTGATGTCTTCGGATTCGTCGCCGCCACCGGGCCCCGTCTTGCGCAGGCCGGTGGCTCTCAGGAGCGTCTGGATCTCGCTGGTGAGTCCCGCCGTTGGCGGGCCCTCGCAGAGAAATTTAATGTTTTCGGCTTCGTAGCCGGTTTCCTCCAGCAGCTCGCGCCGGGCGGCTTCTTTGAAATCTTCATCTTCCGCATCCGGAAGGTCGCCGGCCAGTCCGGCCGGCAGCTCGATGACCCTGGAGCCGACAGGGATCCGGTGCTGCTCCACGAGCACCAGCTCGTTCGCGTCAGTTACCGCGAGAATGACGACGACCCCCGAAGAGCCGATTCGGTCGACGTATTCCCATCCTTCGAGTTCGAACATCTCCAGGAAACGTCCCTGGTGAAGGCTCTTTTTCCGAGGTCTTTCTTCAGTCATGAATAGGGTTTCCTGCCTACAGGATGAACGAGTAGAGCTTTGCCGCCCTCAACTCGAATTTCAGCCGGACGGGGGCTCCCCTGAGCTTGACGAGCGCGAATTTCCCATTCCACCTGACCTCGACGTCGGTAACCGATTCGGTGATGGGGCCGCTGGCGGCAAGCGTGTTGTTGTCCTTGTCAAGAAGAGTGACCGTAAGCGATCCACCGCCTGGAATATCCGCCGACAGGCGGAGCGGGGCGCCCGAGCAGGCCAGTGTCGTCGTCGTAATGGACGCCGGCCTGTTCGCCTCGAGCTGTTCATAGCCGGCCCAGCCGTCCGGGCGCAAGGTTGCCAGTGCCAGGCAACCCTTACGCCAGTCAAAGAAATACCAGTCACTGGCGCCGTAGTAGATCCGGATCTCTTTATCCAGGACGACCGGGGCCGAGGGAAACATCGCTCCCCAGTCGCAGGGCATGGCCCCGTATTTTTTTTCTTTCGAAGGAGTATGTCCGACCAGGGGCGTTCCCTCACAGACGCGATGCCAGGTGTAGGAGTCGGGGCTCCAGGCGAGCTCGATATGCTGCCGGACACTCCGGCGCGATTTCATCGTTGGGTAGTGCATGATGCCCAGCAGGCCGAGGTAAATGCCGCCGGCGCGGAAGATAACCATATCGTGCGCCTGTTTCCGCGGGGTGCCCTCGATGGCCAGGGTCGACCGGGTCCATTTCACCGCGTCGGCGCTCTCGGTCCGGGCTATCTTTCGATTTCCCACGATCGGAACTTTGTCGTAGTGCCGGACGATGCCGATGTATTTCCGGAGCTGTGGTGACCAGATCATGTTGGCGTGGCAGTCGCTCTCGATGCCGATTTCCGGACAGTGAATTTCGGGTCCCCAGTGGAGGCCGTCGGGAGAAAACCGGACCAGCTGCAGGTAGCCGACCTGCGCCGCGTAGAACGCCTTGTAGCGCCGCGCCGGGTTCGACTCGCGCGTGTCCTTGAATACGCCCGCGCCGGAAGGCCCGCGCACGACGATGTTGTTCTTCCTGTTGCCGTCGAACTCGACGATGCCGAGCTCAGGCTTTCGCCAGTGGATGCCGTCTCTTGACGTGGCGTAGAGCAGAGCCTCATCCCGCCGATTCGGCCTGGCGTTCATGTAGTCTGTCGAGCCGGGATTGCGCTTTTCGATCGGCGTACGGGTGGTTCTCTCATCGATGATGAACGGGCAGTACCAGCACTTGTAGAGCTTGTCCTCCTCGTCGTAGATGACATTGGGATACATATTGTCAAAGCGTGGCTCCCATGGCTTGTCGGCGCCAAAGAGGGGATTGCTTGCGGACTTCAACACTGTGCCGAGCGCCAGGCGGGCGTTGTCGGTTTTCTCGACGACACGGGAGTCTAGCAGGTGGTAGCGGGCGCATTCAGCACCGGATTTTTTCTTTTCGACCCGGTCCTTGACCAGCGCCCCGTAGACGAGAGGTTTGATGGCCTGACCGAGCTGGCGCATCGGCAGCTGCTGGGTCAGGGTGATCACCACCAGCCCATCCCGTGGTGAGAGCCAGAACTCGGTGCCGGCTCCTCCAAGCCATTCGTACTCGCCGATGGAGGAGGGCTCTGAATCGATCTTCCGAATGCGGACGGCGAAGCCGAGCCCGAAGCCGCGTCCGCCCGGCCTGCGGCTTATTTCGCCGACACCCGAAGGCAGCTGGTTACGGGTCATCTCCTCGACAGTCTTCGCTTTCAGCAGCCGAACTCCCTCCAGCTCACCCCTTCCCGAGAGCATCAGGCAGAAGCGCATATAGTCGGTCGCCGTGGAGACCAGCCCGCCGCCGCCGGAGAGGAACTTCGGAGATTCCCTGAAGCTGAAGGGTCCCGAGGTGCCGGGTTGTGGAGCGCTGGTCACCCGCAGGCCGTTGCCGTAGATGACCGCGAACCGGTCCAGCTTTTCCTCCGGCACATGGAAGCCGGTGTCTCTCATGTCCAGGGGCTTGAAGATACGTTCAGAGAGAAAGCGGTCGAGCGGTTTCTCCGAGGCGACCTCGATAAGCCGGGCAAGCACCTCGGTGGCGAAGCTGTAGTGCCAGCCCTTGCCTGGAGCGTAGATCAACGGCACGGCGGCGAGCCGCGCCGTCATCTCCTCGAGGCTGGAATCGGCCAGGGCCGGCAGGCCCGCCCGGCGCAAGGTGCGATCGACGGTGACGTTGTTTGGCAGCCCGGAGGTATGCCGCAGCAGGTCGCGCACCGTCATCTCCGGTTTTGCCGCCGCCCCCCTGAATTTCATTCCCCTGGTCCCGGGCAGGTATTTCGAAACCGGCGCGCCGAGCTCGAGCTTTCCCTCCTCCTTGAGGATCATCGCCGCCACGCTGATGATGGCCTTGGTCATCGAGTAGATGCGGAAGATCGTGTCCTTGCGCATCGGCTTCTTCGCGGCGATATCCATCATGCCATGGGCCTTGAAGTGGGCTACCTTCCCATGGCGGGCGACGATCGTGATCGCGCCAGCCAGCTCTTTCCTGTCGAGGAACTTCCGCACTTCCGAATTGATCTTCTCGAGACCCGCGGCCGAAAGCCCCACCTGCTGTGGCTCGGTCATGGGCAGGTCCTGGCCGGCGGCGGTTGAGACGGAGAGGAACAGGGCTGCGATGGTGGTGATGACCGGCGGTTTCATTTGCCTTCAGCTTTCATGGGCCGCGGTTTTTCCAGGGAACGAACTAGAGCACCTTCTGTGGTCTGAGGCAATAGATGGACGGCAATGGGGAAACTCCGGCGGGGCCGGGATGGTTCGCACTTCTGCGTTGCGGTGGAAAACCTGTACGGTACGCTTGCGTTTCACAGGGGACCTTCTTTTGAGGAGAGGGCGTTTGAGCGAGCCCGAGATCGGGAAAGCAGAGCAGGGCGGAGAGAGACCGGATGATTCCGGTGAGCTTGAGCGCTCGATGGGGCCCTCCATGGCGGTATCCGTGGTCGTGGGTTGTGTTGTCGGAGTCGGGATCTTTTTTATTCCCGGCCGGATCGCGGCTAGCGGGGCGAGCTTTCCCCTGATCATCTCGACCTGGGTGGTGGTGGGGCTGGCCTGTTTTCTCGCGGCGCTCTGTTTTGCCGAGATGGCCCTGATGTACCCCCGCTCCGGTGGCCAGTACGTCTACCTTGGGGAGGCCTATGGGCGACCGGTCGCTTTTATGCTGGGCTGGGCTGCGGTTCTGATCATCGCTCCCTCCGCGGCGGCCTCTCTATCGGTCGCATTTGTCGAGACCTGCGCCGGTCTTTTCAAGGCAGATCTTTCCATCCCGGGTAAAACCGCCGCCGCCGCCGTGGTGCTGGCCGTCGTTGTCGGGATCAACCTGCGCGGAGCGCGGTGGGGCGGCGGCTTCCAGACGGCTACGACCCTGGTGAAGGTGGTCTCGCTCTGTTGCCTCGCGATCCTGCCGTTTTTGATGGGGCTTTTTTCAGGCGATGGAGTCGACAGAGCGAACTATTCTTCCGTGATTGACGCCGGGGACAAGAGCCCTTTCGCTCTCTTCGCCCTGGTGATGGTGTCGGTGATGTTCGCTTACGAGGGTTGGCAGAATATCACCACCGTGGCGGGGGAGATTCGCGAGCCGCAGCGAAATATTCCACGGGCTCTCTTCGCAGGACTCGCGCTTGTGACTCTTCTCTACGCGGCGACCAACCTCGCTTTTCACGGCGTATTAAGCATGGAGGAGGTCGCATCCAGCAAGGGCGGGGTAGCGCAGGACGTGACGACAAGGCTCCTTGGTCCGGCCGCGGGGGGCGTGATCGTCCTGGTCATTCTGTTCAGCACTATCGGCAGCCTGAATGGGGTGGTGTTGGCCAATCCGAGGGTGCTTTTCGCGATGGGAAAGGACTATCCGCTCATCGGCAGGATGGCCAGGATCCATCCGCGCTATGGGACGCCCTCCACGGCGCTCCTTACCCTCTTCGCGGTTTCGGTTATCTACCTTGTCGCGGCCGGGCTGTTTGTCGTGTTGAAGCCTGAAAAAGAGCTCTTCGGCATCCTCTCGAAGTACATGGTCTTCGCCACGAGCATTTTCTACTTCCTGAGTGTGCTGGCCTCGATCGTGCTGCGCTTTCGGCGTCCTGATGCGGAGCGCCCCTTTCGCATGCCTCTCTTTCCGCTGGCGCCGGTTCTCTTCCTGGCGCTCTACGGCTGGTTCCTTTCCCGCATCGGGTTTGAGCAGCCGGGAGAAGCCGGCATCGGCCTGCTGGTTCTTTTCGCCGGCCTGGCCGTTTATTTTCTCGTTTTCAGCCGGGGAGGGCGGGAGGGCCCGGACTGACCAGGTTCCGCTCATCTCTTGACACACCCGGAGATGTTTGCCAGATTAGCGCCTCGACCTGGAGAGGTGCCGGAGTGGCCGAACGGGCCGGTTTCGAAAACCGGTGAACCTGCAAGGGTTCCGGGGGTTCAAATCCCCCCCTCTCCGCCAGACTTGCGTTCAGAATTAAAAATCGGGAGAGGTGTCCGAGCGGCCGAAGGAGCATGCTTGGAAAGCATGTGCAGGGGCAACTCTGCCGGGGGTTCGAATCCCCCCCTCTCCGCCATTTTAACGAGGCAGGCATGAGCCGAGACAGGATCGAACGACGCAATTTTCTGAAATCGGCTTTGCTGGGCGGCACCGCCGTTCTCGTGTCCGGGCGCGCCTCCTGGGCCGCGGTAAAGGTCGTTGTGAACGACCGCCGGGTAATCTCGCAGAACCCCGGCCGCTACCACGGCTGGCCGACTCTCTCGGCACGCGTGAGCGGCCAGCTCCTGCTGGTATGCTCCGGCGGACGGGAGGGACACGTCTGCCCCTTCGGCCGGGTTGAGCTGATGCGATCGGATGACAGCGGCTCGAGCTGGAGCTTTCCCCGCGTGGTCATGGATGGAGGCATAGATGATCGTGACGCGGGGGTCCTGGAGACCTCCAGCGGCGCGATGTTGATCACGACCTTCACCTCCAATGCCTACGAGCCCATGTTCGAGAAGGCCGAGGCGAACCCGGGATCCTGGGATGCCAAGAGGCTCGAGAGGTGGCAGGCGGCTCATTACCGTCTCTCCCGTCCCGCCCGCAAGGCCAGCCTCGGGGTCTGGATGATTCGCTCTACCAATGGCGGCATCACCTGGTCCGGACGCTACAGGACAATCCTGAACAGTCCGCACGGTCCGATCGAGCTGTCCGATGGGCGATTGCTCTACCCCGGCAAGGAATTGTGGAGAAAGAAGGGCGCTCCGCGGGTGGGTTTTGCCCAATCGGTTAATGATGGCGAGGCCTGGGAGTACCTCACCGATCTGCCTGTGCGCGAGGGCGACAATAAGTCCGATTATCATGAGCTGAACGCCATCGAGTGCGCCAGTGGACGTATCGTCGTGCAGATCCGCAACCACAATAAGAAAAACAGTGGTGAGACCCTCCAGAGCCACTCAAGCGATGGCGGCAAGACCTGGTCGACGCCTCGCTCGATCGGGGTCTGGGGATTGCCATCGCATCTCATTCGCCTCGGTGATGGAAGGCTACTGATGACCTATGGCCACCGACGCAAGCCCCTGGGCAACCAGGCGCGGGTGAGCAATGACGAGGGGAAGACCTGGTCGGAGGCCATGGTGATCTCAGGTGACGGTCATTCCGGCGATCTCGGCTATCCCACCACGGTGGAATTCGCCGATGGTTCGCTGCTCTCGGTCTGGTACGAGCGGCTGGCGAGCTCCCCGAACGCTGTCCTCAGGCAGGCGGACTGGGAGATCAAATAGGCCGCAGCCGGATCACTCGTCCGGCCGCGCCCAGGGCGCGAAGGAATCACCTATGCCGCAGGCGAGGTAGCCGCCATCGACCACCAGGGTGTGTCCGTTGACGAAGGAGGCCGCCGGGCTGGAGAGAAAAACGGCGGCGCCGGCGATCTCATCGGCTGTACCGAAGCGCTCCATGGGGGTGTTCTCCAGGATCCGCCTCCCGCGCTCGGTTCCTTCGAGGAATTTTCGGTTCAGATCGGTAGGAATGAACCCCGGCGCGATGGCATTGGTGCGGATGCCGTACTTGGCCCATTCATTGGCGAGGCTGCGGGTGAGTCCCAGGATCGCGCTCTTGGCCGCGGCGTAGGCGGTAACCTCGACGAGATCGACGAAGGAGCTGATCGAGGCGATATTGATGATCGATCCCGAGCCCTGTTCCTTCATAGTCGCCGCGACAGCCTTACAGCAGCGCAGGGTTCCGGTTACGTGGGACTCGTGGACCGTGTTGAATTCATCGAGGGTCAGCTCCTGCGTCGGTTTCTTGATAATGATCCCCGCGGAGTTGACCAGGATGTCGACACGGCCGAAACTTTCAAGCGCCTTAGCCGTGGTCTCCTCGACACTCTGGTCATCTGTGACATCGAGGCTCTGGCCAAGGACGGCATCTCCTCCCGCTGATTTGCTCAGCTCCTCGACAGCTGTCTCGACCTTCTCGGCTGTGCGCGAACCGATCCAGACCTTGCCACCGGCCTCGAGGATTGCCTGGGCGATGGCCTTGCCGATTCCACTGGCTCCTCCCGTAATCAGTGCGGCCTGTCCTGTCAGATTGAAACGGTCAGTCATTTTTCCGGCTTTTCGGTTTAGAGGTCAGTTGGTAATGGAATCATCTTTCGCCTGCTGAAAATCAGGATCCTGCAGGCCACATGGCATCCTCGATCTTCTCGAGGCTGACGCCCAGCAGCTTGCTGCCCAGCTTTTCAAGCTCTTCCCGGGAACCCTGGAAGTGGTAGATCGCATGGCGATGACGGATGCTCTCACCCTTGCGCAGGGCCCTGACCGGTGAGGCGCTCTCTATCTCGTAGAAAGCATCCGAGGCCACCTCCCCAGGCTTCTCGTTGTCGCCGTTGTTGTAGCTCTGGAAGGCATCGCCGGAGTAGGGATCCTCCTGGTTTACATGCCAGGTGGAATTCCCGTAACGTTCCATGGTCTGCGGGACGCTGAAGCGGACCACGGTGAGCAGGTTCTTGCCGAAATCAAAGGAGCCGGCCAGGCCCGTGGTGCGCTCCTGGCTGATGCCGAATTTACCTACCTTCCGGGCATCTCCCCGGAAGATGACCGCCTGGTCTACGACCTTCAGGCGCTCCGGGGTGTCCTTGCTTACCTTGCCGAAGTACTCGTCATTGTAGGCTGGTTTGCTCTGGTCGCCGGCTGTCTTGAAGGGCGCGATCACCGCCGCCTGGTCTGAAGCGTTGAACATCGAGAGGATCCAGATGCCGATTAACCCCGCGGCCGGATCCCAGTCAGACTCTCCGGTGTTCTGAAGCTGGTTGTCCGAGTAGCAGCCGAGGTAGCTGATTTCCGACGGCAGCTCGATTCCCAGTTCCGTGTCGAGAGCGTCGGAAGGTATCAGGCCGATTTCCCTGGTGACCATCGTCTTGAAGGCGACCCCCCGGAGGTTGGTCACCTCCATCTCTTTCTGGAGCCGGATCCTGCCCGCGTTTTTTTCCGTGACAGTGAAGGCTCCCTTGTCGAAAGCCGCCGGTACCTGCCAGTTGTCGCGGGTGAGCTCTTTCGCTCCGGGAGGGAAATAGACGCCGTATTGCCCCGCCTCGGGACCGATCCAGAAACGGTCGATTCCTCCGAAGTTGTTGAAATGTTCATGGGTCTCGCCTTCTTCGATGGTCTCGAGCGGAACCAGCCCGGTGGATTCCACCTTTCCGACCCTGGCGGTTATGATTCGGCCCTGCAGGCGGGGACTGACAAGCAGCTTCGAGCCGTTTTCGCCTTCCAGTACGATTGAATCGGCGTTGCGATCGAGGAAGATACGGATTTCATCGAACCCCTTCGAGTTGGAGAGGCAGCCTCCGAGGGTGGAGATCGCGCCGCAGAAGACAAGCAGGCAACTGGTCTGGTACTTCATATCCCGGCTTCCGTTCAAAATGTGATGGGTTGATGCTGGCCCGGTTCAGGGCTGGATGCGGATGATGCTTGCGTAGCATATGCGCTGTCAACACGCTGTATCCATCTTCGTTGGGTTCTTGTGGTATTTTCTCTCTATCGATAGAATGTCTTTCCGGGTCGCCTCGTGGTCTCCCGGGTTTATGAGGGCAATAAGGTGCTCGGATAACGGGTCAGATCCTAACGGAAGCAGCCCACCTGGGATTTCCTTATGTGCCCTCACTTTTTTTCCCGGGGCGAGAGGGGGCGGGGCGCCCCGGTCGTCCGGCGGTTTTTCGTCTGCACGGGATTCTCTTGTCGGGTAGAATCCCGTTTTCGACCTGGGCATCAAAGCTGTCTCGTGGCGCTGTCGTTGTGCCTGAATTTTGAGGACGCGGATGAAATACGAAGTTATCGCTCGTCGGTACAGGCCGAGGAAATTCGAAGAGGTGGTCGGCCAGGAATCCATCGCCCAGACTCTCAGGGGCGGGATTGTCCAGGATCGGATGGCCCACGCCTATCTCTTCGCGGGCCCAAGGGGGGTCGGTAAGACCTCGATGGCGAGGATCTTCTCCAAGGCGATCAACTGCCTCAAGGCCATCGACCGCAGCCGGCCTGAGAAGGACTGGGCCAGGCCGTGCGACAAATGCGGCGTCTGCGCGGCGGTCCATACCGGTCAGGATATCGATGTCATCGAGCTCGATGGCGCCTCCCATCGTGGGATCGATGACATTCGTTCGATCATCGAGGGCGTCAACCGTCCCGCCTCCCGGGGCAATTACAAGGTCTACCTCATCGACGAGGTTCATATGCTGACCCGTGAAGCGTTCAACGCGCTTCTGAAGACCCTCGAGGAGCCCCCTGCCCACGTCAAGTTCATCTTCGCCACCACGGAGGCGCACAAGATTCCCGATACCGTATTGTCACGCTGCCAGCGCTTCGATTTCCAGCCGATCAGGGAGGAGGACACGGTCAAGCGTCTTGCCCAGATCTGCAAGGCCGAGAAGCGCAAGGCCCCCAAGGAGTTGCTCGGCAAGATCGCGCGCTATTCCCGGGGCGGGATGAGAGATTCCCAGACGCTCCTCGACCAGTTGATGACCTATTGTGAAGGAGATCTCACAGGGGAGGGACTCGACAGGCTCACCGGCCGCGTGTCGACCCCCGAGCTCGACGAGCTGCTTGCCGCCCTGGTGGGCAGGGACGCTTCCGCTGTGCTGGAGTCCGTGCGGGCCTGTTTACAGAGCGGGGCGGATCCTTCTGTGTTGGTGGAGCAGGTGCTGGAGCGCCTGCACGAGGAACTGGTTGGGGCTCTCAAGGGGCTGGATGAGAAAGACGATGGGGCCGACAACGATGTCGACAGGATGATCGGTTGCCTGCAGATTCTGCTGGGCACTGCAAGCCAGTTGAGGTCCTCGGCCTATCCCGCAATAGCGGTCGAGGTCGCCCTGGTAAAGCTCGCCCGCCTAGATGACCCGCGCGCTCTGGACAAGGCTCTTGATCAGTTGATGCAGATGGAGCAGAGGGTCGGTGAGCTGTCGCCTGCTTCGACGGCGCCCGCCGTTCGGGGCCGTCCAGGAGATTCTCCATCCCCGCGCGGGCAGTCCACCGGGCGCGTTTCGCCTCCGGGGGACAGGTCAACCGGTGGAGATCCGGAGCCGCAGGCCATGCAGGAGTCTGGAGCGGAGCCGGATGTCGCCGTTGCCGTGGCCGAGCCGCCGCGGGAGGCGGAGGTCCCCGCCGTTGCCGTCGAGGAACCGGATTTTCAGAAGCTCTCGGACCTCTGGAATGAGCTTCTGCAGGACATGGAAAAGAAGAGCCCGAGCGCCGCGACTTTTCTTTCCAAGGCTCGTCTTGAGCCGTCCGAGCAGCCTGGCGAAATAAGTATTTTTGTTTCCGATCCCCTCGGCTACAAGCAGTTGCTCAAGCAGCAGAAAAATATTCAGGAGCTCGCCGGGAATCTGACCGGAGCTTCCTGGGTTATCCGGTTCTTCCCGTCGGAAGAGGATGAGGATACGCGCGAGACGAAGGGAAGCGAAGAGGGGGATTCCGCTTCCCGGCAGGATCGTGAGGCGGACCCTTCGAAGAATCCCGAGATAGAAAAAACCATCCAGATATTCAATGGCCGTTTGATGTAGTTCGCAGGCTGGGCTTGTAACAGGAATTAAGCGATGAACCAGAAGGGTATGGGAGACCTGCTCAAGCAGGTCTCGAGAATGAAGAAGGATATGGAGCGGGTCAACGATGATCTGAGGAACCGCTACATAGAGGAACAGTCCGGGGGCGGTCTCGTCACCGTGACCGTAAATGGGCAGCAGGAGATAGTGAAAATCACCATCGATCCAGGCGTTCTCCAGAGCGGGGATGATGGACAGGTGGATATGGAAATGTTCGAGGACCTTCTGATCGCGGCAATCAACCAGGCCGTTGGAAAGTCCAAGGACATGATGAATGAAGAGATGGATAACGCAACGGGTGGCCTCTCAGGTGGGTTTCCCGGGCTTTTTTGAGCTGGATTACGAGGAGCGATGGACTTCAAGAGCCCCGCGCTGGACAGGCTGGTAGCCGAGCTGCAGAAGCTCCCGGGTATCGGCAGTAAAACGGCCGAGCGCCTGGCGCACCATATCGTGCGCTCACCCAGCGAGGATTCCCTGGGTATGGCGGACGCGATCCGGGACGTTAAGGAGACGGTTACCTATTGCAGGATTTGCTACAACTTCGCCGAGGGAGAGTTGTGCTCCATCTGCGCGGACCCGGCGAGGGACGGCAGCAAGATTTGCATCGTCGAGCAGGTCCGGGATCTCCACGCGATCGAGAAATCAGGCGCTCACAACGGCACCTATCATGTTCTCCTGGGGGCCTGGGCCCCCCTGGATGGCATCGAGCCTGAGAATCTGACCCTCGAGCCCTTGTTGGAGAGGGTACGTGCGGGAGAGATCTCCGAGGTCATCATCGCCACCGACACCCGGTACGAGGGAGAGGGCACCGCTCTCTATCTTCGTGAATCTTTTTCTGAATTCGAAGGACTGCGGGTGACCCGCATCGCTCGCGGTATGCCGAGTGGGAGCCAGTTTGAACATGTCGGGAAAAATGTCGTCTCGGATGCTTTCGAGGGACGGCGGGAGATGAGCTGAGCCGGTCTTGCTTGCCCTGGCCAATGCTTTTGTTCTCCTGAAGGAAGGATTAGATATGAAAAGAGCGTTTCCTGTTTTTGCCTTGCTGGCGTCCCTGGTTCTCGGCGGCTGCTCGAACTTCGATGCCGAGTGGGATAGAAGACTACACACGCCTCCACTTGATCTATTTGACGGTTGCTGGAAGGGGGAGTGGCGCAGCGCCGTGAACGGCCACAATGGAGACCTTCGGGCTATCGTCACCCTCACAGACGATTCGAATTACAGCATACGCTACCACGCGCTCTACGGTCCCAAGGCGCTGCCGATACCCTTTCAGTACACTCTTGATTCTGTCAAGGTGGGGCGGGAGGGAGAGGTCTTCAAGATCGAGGGAGCCATCGATATGGGCTTGTTTGGAAAATACAGCTACGATGGGCAATGCGTCGGCGATAGCTACAAGAGCACCTACATCTCAGAGTACGACCGCGGGGTTTTTGACCTGAAGCGGGCCGGGAAGTTGCTTCCTCCCGCCGGCGGCGGGAAGAAGTAGGTTCGGTTCGTCGCGGTCCGGGGAAAATTTCCGGCATCGCTCAGCAGTCCCAGGTGACCTCAGCGGCGACGATCTCGTGGGTCGCACCCTCTTCGTCTACTACCGTCAGTTCGCCGTGACCTCCAATCCCCGCGGCGGTTCCCCTGAGCACGGGCTTTCCAGGGCGCTCGACGAGGACCTTTCTCCCGGCGACCGAGAGGTCTCCCCCCAGGATGTCGCCCAGCTTCTCGCCTTGCTGGAATTGTCCGTAGAGGGGCTGGAGCTCCTCGATAATGGCCAGCGCGATCTTGCCAGGATCCGACTCCGCGGCAGGGATCATCTCCCGCAGGCAGATGATCCTGTCGCTGAGCCCATCCGGTGCCTTCTCTCGCAGTTTTTCGCTCTCGAGGTCGATATTGATTCCGATACCCAGGGAGATCCAGGCGCCGGCAGATTGGTCTTTGGACTCCGCGAGGATTCCTCCGAGCTTGCGGGACCTGGCATAGAGGTCATTGGGCCAGCGAAGCTCTATTTCATCGGCTCCCAATGCTGTCAGGGCCCTTCGCGTCGCGGCCCCGGCCACCAGCGCGATGCCTCCCCAGATGCTCCGGTCGCACTCTGGGCGCAGCAGGGTCGACATCCAGAGTCCGGCGCCCGAGGGACTCCACCAGGCCCGCGCCTGCTGTCCTCTGCCCCTGGTCTGCTCCAGGGCGATGTGGGTTGTCCACTCCGGCGCCCCGTCGCCGGCCGCCTGGTGGATGCTATCGAGGGTGGAGGCGAGAACCTCGAATATCTCGATCGGAGGAAAGGGCTTGTCGTCGTTCATCGATAATTTCCGTTCTGGGAAGGGAGCTCCTTCAGGGGGCACCTGCGCTGGTGACTTTTTCCTTATTCTTCCCCTGATTGTCAAGATCCGGCTCTCGTTCTATAATCGTCACCGGTATTCAGCGCAATGGAACGCTCCGAGTAATGAAACAAAGCGGCGAAGAAAACATTCGGGCGGGAGAAGTTCTCAAGCGGGCTGGCATCTCGCACCAGGTCCTCTACAGGTACGTCACCCAGGGATTGATCCAGGAGGCAGGACAGACCGAGGGAGGTCAACGCCTCTACCATCCCCGTGTCGTCTACCTGATAGAACGAATCCAGGGACTCAGCAACAGCGGCTATTCGCTGCGTGACATCAAGGATATCTTCTTCAAGGAGAAGAGGGTGAAACGCGCTTGTGGGAAAAAGCGTGGCAAGGGAGGGGAAAACCGGAGTTCTCGAGAACCTGGAGCTCACAAGAACTCGGGGCTCTGAAGAATCCGGCACGCCACCTGGGCGCCGATTTTTATTTTTCCCAGAGGGACTGGAAGGCGCTCTGCGCCTTGCTCACCTTTTCCTCTTTCTCTTTCCGTACCGAGTCCGTCATCTCGAAATCTTCACAGTAGTTCTGCATGTCACGGGAGCCTATCCATTGGGTGCCCTCGAGCGTGCATTCCCTGGAGATGTTATGGTCGAAATGGTGACAGTTTTTGCAGCAGTGAAGGGTCTTGCCGCACCCCTCGCAAACTTCCCTCAATCGTGGTTGAGCTCCATAACCCAGCCATGGAGTCCCACACCGATGGCACTTCTTCATTTTCTCTTCTTTTCTCCTGTAGTGGCTCGTGACCGCGAGGGGGCAGGACGGTCACATCTACTGATCCGCCACTCCTGCGGCGCATCAACGCAGCGTTTTTATATTTGCTGATGATCCAAGTCAAGGCTTTATCCATGCTTTGATGAAAGAGGGTCGCTATTTCGCGGAGTTTCAGCGCCAATTTTTTTCGCCGTCTGATGTTGCCTGAGCTTTTGCTACGGCTTTGGCTGCGGTAGAATGCGCTGCAGGTGAGGAGAAATCATGGCGAGGTTGATGATATTCGATGATCGTGTACGCGGGCTTGACCTGCCTGACCACGCCATCATCGTGGGGCGTTCCAAGCGGGTCGATGTTCCGATCAGCGACCGGATTCTGTCCCGGAAGCACTGCAGTATCATTCCGATGGAATCGGGCTGCAGCATCGTTGATCTCAAGAGCCAGAACGGGACGTTTGTCAACGGCAGCAGGATCGACAAGGCCGAGCTCGAGTACGATGACGTTATCGAGATAGGCGAGACGGTCATCGTGATTCTCGACACCGATTCTTGGGAGCGGGGCGAAGGTCTTACGCGTCTGCGCAATCCCGTAAAGGCCCAGGACCTCATCCAGAGAATCAACAGGAAGACCGTCCCTGTTTCGGATCTGGCCCCGGGAGCCGGTGTTGCGGCGGGGCGGAGTTCCCGGGATGAACTCATCGAGGAGCTTGTCATGAGGCGGCTGGCCGTCACCCTGGCTGAGGAGGATCCTCGGCTCGATGCGATTGCCGGGAAGGTCGTCGAGAAGATGCTCGAGGAGGGCTGGCCTGGAAAAGGCCTGGACTCGACCAGGGAGAGAGTGAGGGAGTTGCTGGTCGGCCTGGAGGGATTGGACGGTCAGGATTCCGATGATGACGGACCGGACGACAACGTATCAGCGGTTCGGGAGTGAGAGAAAAGTGAGTGAACGGGAGAAACCTGAAGAGACCCTGACCGAGGAAGAGCTGGAGATACTGGGTCAGGTTCTCGATAACCTCGTGGCGGGCGAGCTGGGCTCTGGCCCCGCCTCCGATCCAGAGGAAAAGGATTCCGTCGAGGAGGCCTCGGAGGAAGGGAAGATCCTCCTGGCTCTGAGCAGCGGTGACGACCGGAATCTCCTGGAGGAGATCTGCGGGGAATTCGAAAACGAGGTTCTGCACATTCGCAACCGCTATTGCGTTCTCGACGAGCTCAGGCGGCGGCCCATCAGGCTCGTGGTCACGGATCTCTGCCTCTGGGGTGATAGGGGGACGCTTCTGTTCGAGCGCATGGATGGGGGAGCCAGCCAGGTCCCCGTCATCTTTATCCGTGAGCAGGGTGAAGAGTTGAGTGACAAGGCGAGAGATGCGATCGCCTGTGGAATCCTGGAGCGACCTCTTCAACCCGATGATGTGAAGACCCTCGTACGCAGCGCCCTGGGGGGGCTCGTGGACGAGGGGCCCGTGGACGAGGGGCCCGTGGACGAGGGAGCAGGGGGCCGAGAAGAAGATGAACAGGAGTCGCCTGGTGGCTCGAGGCAGCACCTTCGCCATTGGCTGCCGTTCTTCTTTGATGCGCGCAAATCACTCAGGACCTCCGATTACAAGGGGCGTCGTTTTCGGCTTGTTCTCAGGCTTTTGAACGATCATCTCTCACCCGAGGCGGCTTTTCTGCTGGAGCGTGATTCCGAGGGGACCCGCCTGCAGGCCTTCACCGAGACCGATCGGGATGCGGTGGATACCGACCATCTCCTGGCCCGCATCCGAGAAACGCTTGAAAAGGATCAGCTGGTCGGCCATGGCGCCAACGGTGAGCTGGCCTTCAAGCTCCCGGCCAGGGGCGGCTGCAGGAGGCTGGTGTACATCGAATTCGGCTCTCAACTGCTGGAGTGGGAAACTGAATACCTCGATGAGCTTCTCCACCTGTTAGCCGAGGAGGTATAGCCCCTTGCGGGCTGTGCCAGGGATCCCTGCTGCCGGCACCGGGGATTTGACGAACCTGCGTCTTCTTTTTTCTTAAAGACTTCCTATGCCAGCTTATAATTAACTTCAGGTAAAAAGGTTCCTTTGAAAAGCTGGAGAGCCGGCGCTGAACGAGTTTTTTCAGATGGGGATCCCGTGGGGTGTTTACGGGGCAAACGGTGGTTTTCAATTATTTCGAGAAGAAAGAGCGAACATGGCCAGTGGTAAAGTAATCAGCTTGTTTTGTATGTATTCCGGCTTCCCGGATGCGAGGGCTTCCCGGAATTCTCAAAAGGGAAGTGGCAGGTCCATTTCCCGGGTTCTCCTGCTCCTGGTGCTCGGCTGCTCCTGCGGTCCGTTGGGCGCCCAGGTCATCAACGAGGTTATCGCCCAGAACAGCACCCAGGATCCGGCCGATGTCGCCTGCGGGCATCCAGATATGATCGAGCTCTACAACAATACCGAGGAGACCGTCGTGCTGGGCCGCGTATCTCTGGCCGACAGCTATTTTCTCTCTGATTGTCCCGCGGCCGCCGACCCGCAGTTTGATCCTGCCACAGCCTGGCCCTTTCCTCCCAACCGCTCGACTCTCGGAAGGGGAGCGCGGCTGGTGGTCTTCTGTGATGGCAATGCCACCCAGGGGACCTGCTCGCTGCACGCGGGCTTCAATATAGAGAGCAATGGAAGTGAATCAGTCGTTCTGTGGGGACCCCAGCAAGGAGATGGAACCCGCCAGGTGGTCGATCGGGTATTCCTGCCGCCCCTGGATGAGGATGTCTCCTACGGCCGGAGTCCGGATGGTTCAGGCGGAAACAACGTCAGCATCGAAGACAGTCCCGAGCATTTCACCTTCTTCCTGCCGGGCGAGACCACCTTCGGCTCCTGCATAGCGATCGCGGGTGTCTGCCTGGTCCCCGGTCAGAGTCGCCGCCATTGCAGCGGTGGGCGGAACGGGGGGGGTGACAACCTCGCTCCACGTGTGAACAGGGTCGACCAGTCCACCAACAGCCCCGCTGCCGGCGAAGAGGTGGAGATGACCGTACGTATTCGTGATGACAAGATTCCTTCCCCGGGAAATATTGCCAGCGTCGAGATAGTCTATCGCGTCACGTCCGCGGTCGGTGACTTCGCGGATGAGCAGATCGTGGCCATGGACTACGATTCCAGCTTCGGTGTCCGGGCTGATGTGACCACTCCGCTGGACCTCTTCAGCCTGTGGACGGGCAGGATCCCGGCGCAGGGGGCCGGCGCAAGGGTCGAGTTTTTTTTCCGTGTGGAAGACGCCGAGGGTCTCTCGGGTACGAGACCGCGTAATCTCTGCCACCTGATGGAGGGCTACGGCGAGGATATCGGACCCTGTGACCGCCAGTTTGGTCCGGAAGCGAACGGCTGTGTTCGCGATGCGGATGACGTGACCTGCCGGGGCGGAAGTGTCGATGATGGCGAGGATGATGATGGCTGCGGTGAGGAAGGCGGGGGCATTACCGGTGAGCGTTACATCGCCTGTAACCTTCGCAGCACCTACGCGGTCGGCTATACTCCGCGCGCCGGTGTCGATGCCATCCTGGTCAACGAGATCGTCGCTAGCCAGTCAGACCTGCTGACCGATCCCAGCGAGGCGCCCTGCCTGCCGAACGACCTCTGTCCCGTCGGCAATCCCGACTGCTGCCGCCGGGATGAGGACTTCGCGGAGATGATCAACACCTCGGCGCAGGAGGTTGACCTGAGTGGTTGCTATGTCTCAGACAGTTTCTTTGACCCGCGGCGCTGGAGGTTTCCTGCGGGATCCGTTATCCCGGCGGGTGCGAGGTTTATTGTCTGGCTCGACAATGATGGCTCTCGATGTCCTGACCCCGACCGCGTCGACAAGCCCTGCTTCTGGGAATGTCCGGATCCGAACCTTGCCTCCATGCTCCTGGACCCTCCGCAGTTTCACACCAGCTTCGGAATCGACGCTGATGGCGACCAGCTCTTCATCTATGATTCGGAGGAAAATAATTTCGGGCTGTTGCACGGTTTTGATTTTGGCCAGCCGGCGGACGTGTGCGGGTTTACCGATGACCTGCTCCTGAACCCGGGGCGCGACATCATGACCGACCAGTCGATCAGCCTGGTCCCCGATGCAAGCAGGAACGGGCAGTTTGTCGTGGTCGACAATCCGACTCCCGGGGGGCAAAACAGCGGTGAGGGCTGCGAACAGTCAGCAACCTTCCGGCGTGGAGATGCCACAGGAGATGGCGGAACGGACATCACAGATGGAGTCTTCGTATTGAACTATCTCTTCCTCGGGACCCGGGCTCCTGATTGTCTCGACGCAGCCGACGCCGATGACAACGGCAACGTGGATCTCTCTGATGCCATCCGGATACTCAACTTCCTCTTTCTCGGGGGACCTGAACCGCCGGCTCCCGGCCCCGCGGCTTGCGGACCGGATTCCGCCGATGACAACCTTGCCGATTGTGTCTACGAGGCTAATTGCGGCTGAGCGGCGGACCTGTCAGCTAAGCGGGCTCCTGGCGCTGAGGGCGGCTCCGGCGGCGCCGGCATAGGCTTCCAGGGCGGCGGGGAAGATCTCCGGACAGCCGGGCTCGAATCCGCGCAGGCGGCGCCTGAGCGCTCGCAGGGTGGTCGGCAGGAACGTGTCCGCCGCGCCCGCGATTCCGCCGCCGAGGACCACCCCGTCAGGCCTCAACATCGGAACCAGTATCGCCAGGAGCTCGGCGAGGAGCTCGCCGGTTTCTTTCCAGGCGGCCCTGGCGCCGACATCCCCTGAGCGCGCCAGCTCGTAGAGGGCCAGGGGGGTGGAGACGCGGCGATCTCCACCCGCCTCCCGGAAGCGGCGAAGGATTCCCCGCGCGCCGAGGAGCTTTTCAGCTTCCCGTTTTTTCGCGGGGCCGATGGGCAGGCCGGCGATGTGCCCGATGGTGTTGTTGCTGACGCGAACCGGGATCCCTTTTACGGTAAGGGCCGCGCCCAGACCGGTTCCCATGGTCAGGTACAGCAGGCGTCTGATGCCCCGGCCGGCGCCAAGGCGGGCTTCTCCAATCGCCCCGGCATTGGAATCGGCCTCGAGGATGATCTTCCACTTCAGCCTGCGCTCGAGCCGCGCGGCGAGATCGAGTCCGTCGAGCTTCGGGAGGTTGGAGAGGTGCAAGATCCGCCGGCGTTTCTCGTCGAGAAAACCCGGCAGCGCGATACCCGCTGCGCTGGCCGGGAAGGTTCGCAGCAGGGAGACGAGGCGGTCCGTGAATTCTTTCTTGCCATGGCCCGCGGGGCAGGGAACCGACCGCATTTGCGACGGCCGGCCCCCGCGCAGAAGGAGAAGCTTTACATCGCTTCCACCGATATCGCAGCCGACGGTGTCCACGGCTTCCGTGCGCGGCATGCCTCTAGGCAGTGATCCTTTCGATCAGGTCGCAGACCCTGTTCGAGTAGCCCCACTCATTGTCATACCAGGCAAGGACCTTGGCGGAACTGCCGCTGCCACCAAGGACCATCGTCGCCTTGGAATCGAAGATCGCCGAGTGCGGGTTCATGATGATGTCGCTGGAGACGATGGGATCCTCGGTATACTCGACGATTCCATTCATTGGTCCATCGGCGGCGACCTTGACCGCGGCGTTGATCTCCTCAACAGTGGTGTCCTTCTCCAGCTCGACGACCAGGTCGACGATCGAACCATTCACCACGGGTACGCGCAGGGAGAGACCATCGAGCTTTCCATCGAGCGCGGGAAGAACCTTGCCGACTGCCCTGGCGGCCCCGGTGGTCGTCGGGATGATGTTCTGGGCCGCGGCCCGTGCGCGGCGCGGATCGGAGTGGGGGAGGTCCGCCACATGCTGGTCGTTGGTATAGGCGTGGACCGTGGTCATGATCCCATGGTCGATACCGAAGGAGTCGTTGAGAATCTTGGCGATCGGCGCGAGGCAGTTGGTCGTGCAGGACGCGTTGGAGAGCATCTTCTGCTCAGGAGTGATCGTGTCGTCGTTCACGCCCAGGACCACCATATTGTCGAGCTCCGTTTTCGGAGGGACGGTGAGGATCACCTTCCCGGCGCCGGCCTGCAGGTGCCATTCCACCTGCTCACGGGAGCGGAAGATTCCCGTCGATTCGACTGTCACATCGATTCCGAGGTCTCCCCAGGGAAGGTTGGCGGGTTCGCGCTCGGAGAGCACCTGGATGGTCCGGTCTCCGACCTGGATAGCCTCGTCTGTCGCTTTGACTGTGGCATCGCCAAAGAACCTGTGTGTGACGGTGTCGTATTTCAGCAGGTGAGCGAGCATCTCATTGTCGGCAAGGTCGTTGATCGCGACCACATCGATACCATCCCGCTGTGAAAGCACCTTGAATACATTTCGGCCAATTCGTCCGAAACCGTTGATTGCGACACGGATCGCCATGATTTTCTACTACCTCTCGAATCGAATCGATTGCTTGCGGGAAAGAAAAACGAAGCGCGGATCTTAACAGGATAGATCGAGAAAGTCTCTAAAGACCCACCTCGCAATCGCTGTTAATTCCTCGGGTTCATGGGTGCTGGCGATGGCCGCCGGTAGGAAGCCTCCCTTGCGGGCGGCCTCGAGACCATGCAGAGAATCTTCGAAGACGATGGTCTTCGCGGGAGCGCGGCCGAGATCTTCAGCCGCCTTCAGGAAACAGTCCGGGGCGGGCTTGCCGGCCTTGAACCGGCTCCGGTGAACCAGGGATCTGAAGAGACCGGTCCAGCCGAATTCTTCGAGAAGAAAGCTGACGTTCTCCTCGGGTCCGGATGTGCCGATAGCGGCTGGAATGCTTTCATCTCTCAGCAGGCACAGGAAATCTTCGATGCCCGGCATCGGGCGGACCTTGTCCCTGGCGCAGTTCCTGTAGCACTCCTCTTTTTCGAGGCTGAGGCTTTCGAGGGCGGCGCCGGGGGATCGTCCGGCTTTTTCCCAGAGCAGGGGAATGATGGCGTCGTTAGCTTGTCCGAAGGTCTCGCGGATCAGCTTCAGCATCCCCTCTGAGACGTTCTTGTGAGTGTCGCCGGAGTCCGGGCTTTCCAGGGAGTGTGTTTCAACTAATTGGATCCATGCCTCGAGGTGGAATTCCTCGGTATCGGCGAGAACCCCGTCCATATCGAATATGACGGCCTCGCAGTCGGCTTCGCGCAGGAACTCGCGCGCCGTAAGTCCTGGATGATCAGCATTCATGTTTTCCTGGTTCCTAGGGGTGGTCCGGATTCCGACGGGATAGTCCATCTCGGGCCCCAGGTCAAGAGAGTGGGTCCTGCGGGAGCTTCAACTCAGCGCGCAAAATCACCAGCTAATCGGCTTGTGTTTTGTCCCGTCTGATACTTTAATCGGCCGTTTACTATTTCCCGCAGTGACCCGGGATAGCGCGATAGAACCCTGAGCGAAATATATGTCCGATATTGCCGCTGCCGAGAACGCCGATTCAAAATTGACTGGCCTCAGTGAGAGCCTGGGCGAAGGAGATTTTGACCGGTTCGAGAATCTCTGGATGGAGATCCTCGAGGATCCGGAGCAGCTCGCCTCCTCCATCGCTGCTCTCGTCGCGGTGGCGGGCGAAGGATTGCGCCAGGGGCAGGAGAAGATCAAGCCGCTGCTCGATCTGACCTGGGACGCGCTCGGCGATGAGGGGGAGAGCGCGGCTGAGGATTCACCCGCTTCGGGGAGCGGGCTTTCGGGGATTTCTCCCGGAGACAGGGCTGCTCTCGGGGAGGTCCTGGTCAGGGCCTTTCCCGGCAGGAAGGAATACCTGGCTTTTTTCCTCGATGCCTTTTTTGAAGGCAATAATCCTCTCTCGGTTGAGAGGGCGTTTTTCACCGTCTGCGACATCGAGGGCGCCTCTGATAAGAACGTAGCCCTCGATCGCTTCAGCGGGCTGCTGAGGTATAAGCCGGGCGCGATAGTCTACCATGAGTCGGGTTGGGGGATCGGGGAGGTGCTCGAGGTCGATGCCCTGCTCGGACAGGTAGAGGTCGACCTCGAAGAGAAGAAAGGCCATCGGATCAGTGTCGAGGCGGTAGACTCCATCCTGCAGGTGATACCGGATGAGAGCTTCCGCGGTCTTCTGTACCGTTCGTCGGATGAGCTCGAACGGCTAGTGGAAGAGGACCCGGTGGGGCTCGTTCAGAAGGTGCTGGATGATTTCGGCAGCCCCCTGGCCCAGAAAGACATCAAGGCCCACCTTACCGCTGGTGCCATCGACTCCGGTGACTGGACCCGCTGGTGGGGCAGGACAAAGAAAAAACTGAGGGACTCGGGCTTCTACAGGTTAGACGACTGTTCTCCCTACCATGTGGAAAAGCTCAAGGAAGCCGTCAGCTTCGAGGATGAATTGCTCGGTCGCTTCAAGCTGGGTGACTGGAAAGCCGCCAGGGGCGCCGCCAAGGAGGTGCTCAAGGGAGGAGAGAAGAAATATCCGAAGGCCTATCCGGAAATAGTCTCCGGGTTGACCGATCTGCTCGGGTCCAGCTCGGACCAGGCTGTCATCCTGGGGGCCAGTCTCTTTCTCTCAAAGCTGAAGACTCCGAATGATTCCTGGGTAGAGCCCTTCAAGGGACTCTCGCTGGATAGCCTGGGCGCCTCGCTGGAGGTTCTTCCCACGGGGCAGGATCCCCGGGAAGTTTTCAGGCTGCTCGGTGAGCACAGGCCTGATGACCAGCTTCCCGTAGCCGTGGCGGCCTTCAAGTGCAGGTCTGACAGTATCAGGAAGGTGGCCCACGAGGTTCTTGGCTCGATCGAACCCGGGGAATTGAAGCGGCTCTGCTCGCAGATCTACACTTCCCCACGGACCGCCCCGGAGGCCTGTCTCTGGCTTTTGAAAAGTCGATTAGCTGAGAAGGAGGGTATCGGACTCGAGCCCCTCTTTGAGCGGACAGCCAGGGGACTTCTTATCCTCATGGTCGATCTGCTCGAGCACCTGATTGACAAGGAGGTTCGACTGGGCCGCAGCGCGGTCAGGAATCTCATCAAGAAGATCGAGCCCCTGATGTTTCATTCTGAAGGAGTCTTCTTCAGAGAGGGGATCGAGCTCATGGAGTCATCCGAACGCGAGATGGTCTACAAGCGGGTCTTGAGACATCAGGAGTACCTTCCTAACAGCGCCCATAAACTGCTCGACATCATCAGCCAGGTGGAGCCGGACATCGCCCTGGAGGAAAAGGTGCCCGATTGGGAGAACCCGGAGATCATCTTCTCCACGGAGCGGGGGCAGGAGGTTCTCAAGGAAGAGCTTCGGGAGTTGAACGAAGTCAAGTTGCCTGAGATCGCCCAGGCGATCGGAGTCGCGGCGGATCTGGGAGACCTGAGCGAGAACGCGGAATTCACCTCGGCGCTCGAGGAGCAGAAAAACCTCACCATCAAGGCCGAGAAAATCCAGGAAGACCTCAAGAAGATCAAGCTCATCGACGCTTCCATGAATGAAGGGGGCCGGGTCGTATTGGGGTCGAGGGTCAGCGCGGAGAACCTCGATAGTGGTGAAAAGGTTCTCTACGAGGTGCTCGGCCCATGGGATGGTGGTCCCGAGGATGGCGTCCTGAACTATCGAAGTCCGCTGGGACAGTTCTTTCTCGGTAAGGAGATCGATGATGAGTTTGACGCCAAGCTCCCCGGCGGCACCATCCGCTACAAGATCCTGGAGATCGCCTCGACCTTCGACTGAGCGCGCCACCCTGTTTCCTCCCTCCGGCGCGGATTTCCGTATAAAAACCGGGATTGGATCTGCGGCAGGGCGATTCTGGCTCTAAGATAGATGTATTGGGCGTTGCCAGGCATGGGGCTGCCTGTTCGTCCCGGGACCGATCCTGGTCCCTGTCGATTGTATTTCCGTTGTCTCTTTACCGGTTTTCCGGGTGTCTCACCATGTCTTTATCGAGCTCGTCATTTAGAAAGTACTACAAGGATCCGCAGGTTCTCGTCGAGAGACTGCAGGAGATCATCGACAACCGCGACAGCTATTCCGGAACGGATCTCTTTCTGCAGATGTTCGAGAGGGTGTTCAGGCTCGTAGGAGATGAGACCTTCAGCGCGGATCTCAAGATGCTGAATCATGCCCTGCTCGAGCTGCGCTACGCCTTCAAGGTCTTCGCTCCCTACAGGTCGATTCGCAAGGTCTCTGTCTTTGGTTCGGCGCGGACCCCCGGCGATCTCCCCGAGTATGAAATAGCCGAGAAGTTCGCCAATCTGGTGACCCGCCTGGGCTATATGGTGATCACGGGCGCTGGGCCCGGGATCATGGAGGCTGCCCAGGGTGGTGCCGGAAGAGCCAGGAGCTTTGGCGTCAATATTCGGCTCCCCTTCGAGTCGAAGGCCAACGCGGTGATCGAAAACGATCCCAAGCTCATTCATTTCAAGTACTTCTTCACCCGTAAAGTCTGCTTTCTGAAAGAAACCGACGCCCTCGTAATTTTTCCGGGAGGTTTCGGGACCCATGACGAAGCTTTCGAGTCTCTGACCCTGGTCCAGACGGGGAAAAGTCATCTGGTACCGATCGTATTCGTCGATCGTCCCGGGGGCACCTATTGGAGCGACTGGCTTGATTACATCCGCAAGCACCTGCTCGAGCCCGGCTATATCGATAGCTTCGATGAGAGCCTCTTTCACGTCACCTACAGTGCCGAAGACGCGGTGGCTACAGTCGACAGGTTCTATCTCAATTATCACTCCTGTCGTTTCGTGAGGCCTCTACAGATCATCCGGCTGAATCATCCGGTAGGAGATGAGCTCCTCACGCGGCTCAACAGGGAGTTCAGGGACATCATCGTATCCGGGAACATCGAGCGGCTCTCAGCTCCGCTCGATGTGGAGAGTGATGAGCCCGAGGCCGCGCACCTCTACAGGATAGCCTTTCGCTTTGATCGTAAGAGCTATGGCCGGCTGCGTGAGCTGATTGACGTGCTGAACCTGGATGCGGCAGGGAGCCGCTGAGCTGCCGGCCACCGCGGCCCAGGCCCCTACGGCTCAGGCCGGGCCTGAATACTCGAACAGGTTTTTTTCCGTCTCGAGGATGCGCAGGAGTTGGAGGCTCGCCGGAGGGGGAATGCTGTCCGCTAGGCGGCTCCAGATGTCGGCGATGAGAACCTCGGTAGTCGGGGGAGGCGCGCTGCCGGACTCGAGGATCTCGTTGAGGTTTCGGTGGTCGATCGGTTCGATTACCTTGTCCCGCACAATCGAGTCGAGCAACTCCGGGGAGATGACCTGGCCGGTTACAGGATCCGGGTTTCCGCGGATGACGACCTCTAGATCGTAGTTGTGGCCGTGACCTCCTTCATAGCTGCATTTTCCGAAGACCTTGAGGTTCCACTCCGCATCCCTGTCGGGCCTGTAGAGTCGATGCCCTGCGTTGAAGCGGTAGAGACGGCCGATGTAGACTGTGTTCAATCTTCTTCTCCGCAATATTCCGCGTAGAGGAAGGCGTCCTCTCTCAGCCGTACCCGCGACAGCCGGACCGCTTCCCGGTTGAAGCCGGGCTCGATGAGCTTCCAGATGTGGATGGCCAGGTTCTCCGTCGTTGGAACGACGCTCTCGAAGCCTTCAACCTCCTTGTTGATGTTTCTGTGGTCGAAGCGGCTGACCACCTGCTCCTGCAGGATCTCATCGACGCGCCGGAGATTGATGACCATTCCAGTGATTGGATCGACAGGGCCGCGTAGGGTCACCTCGAGCTCGTAGTTGTGTCCGTGTCCGTGGGGATTATTGCAGGCGCCGAAGACCTCGCGGTTTTTTTCAGCCGTCCAGTCCTCCCTGTGGTAGCGGTGGGCGGCGCAGAACCGGACCTTCCTGGTGATTTCAACGGTTCCCGGGATGCTCATGCCAGCGATATGCCTCCATCTACGGTGATCACGGCGCCGGTGGTCCAGGAGGACTCGGCCGATGCCAGAAAGAGAACCAGGGAGGCTACCTCGTCCGTGGTGCCGACGCGCCCGAGGGGGTGCATCTCGCCGGCAGCCTTGAGGAAGGCATCGTCCTGATCATCCGGGTCGCCTCCGCGCCCCCGATGGATCGGAGTGTCGACGACACCCGGGCAGATAGCGAGCACTCGTACTCCATTGCCGGCCTCCTCCACCGCGCAGGCTTTCGAGAGCATCACCAGTCCCGCCTTGGCGACGCAATACGCTGCCGAGCCCGGTACGGGACGCAGCCCGAGGGTGGATGCATTGTTGACGATAACGCCGCCGCTGTTTTCGCGCAGGAGGGGGAGGGCGGCTCTCGTCATCATGAAGGGTCCCGTGAGGTTGGAGGCGAGGGCCTCGCTCCAGGCTTCATCCGGGGTGTCGGCGATCCTTGCGGGATGATAGGTGCCGGCGTTGTTGAAGAGCAGGTCCGCCCGCCCCCATCTTTTCCGGACAGCCTCCACCGCTCGCCGGGCATCGTCGGGGTCCTCGTGCCGACCCGGGATGACCAGGCTCTTGTCGTCGCCCAATTCGGTGGCGAGGGTTTCGAGCTTGGCTTCGGTGCGCCCGAATAAGGCGACCTTTCCACCCGCCTCACAGTAGCGCAGACTCACGGCTCTTCCGATGCCTGAGCCGGCACCCGTGATCAGCGCGACTTTATTGTCCATCGAATAGGGCATCCTGTTTCTTCCGGAGAGAAGTTCTCCTGTTGCTGAAGGGCAAACAGAAAACGATACGCCTCTCGGGGGGACATTTCAACTTGTTGAGCTCATTGTACCACTCGGCAGGGATCTGGTTTCGATGGCGAGTCTGTGTTAGTAAGTACCTCTCCGGTTCAGCAGGTAATCGAGTTTTCGTCCAAAAGTGGAAGGAACTGAATGAGCGACTACAGGAAGATGGTCCAGAAGGAGGCCCTGGAATTCATAGAAGGGTCCTGGGAAAATTACAAGACGGATACCGGAGAGTTCGGTGGAGCTTCGAGCTTACCCAACCTCGCCCAGTGGCTCGATGCCACCGGGACACTCTCTTCACGAATTGAAGACATTGCCGCGAAGTGGGGCCACCGGGACTATATCTGGGTTGAGTCCAATACGCGCAATCCATCCAAGGATGCGGGCGGTGACCGCGCCAGCAAGGCCTTCGTGAGCTTCCTGCAGGACGTCCGGCACGCGATCAAGAAGCTTGCCAAGAAGAAGCGCTGATAAGTTCAGGCCCCTTTTTCTTCTTCACGGCCGTCGATGGTCTTGGACTGATCCCGGGTGGGATAGAGAAGGCGCTCCATGCTCATGTGGCGGCAATCTCTCCTCCTGGCTCGCTTGATGAGCCTGGACGCGGCATTGTGCAGGTGTCTTGGGCGGGTGCTGCGCGCGAGGAACCGGTTGAAATAATTCTGTGAGTGCATCCAGTTCCCTTTTCGCCGGCAGAGCTCACCGACGAGATAGAGATAGACGGGGTTCTTTTCCTGGCGCAGTGATTTTCGCAGGTATACGATCGCCTGGCGAAGATACCGTTGCTCCAGGTTCTTCAATCCCGAGTCATCGAGATCGGGGGCGGGGTCGATCCGAAGGCTCCAATAGGCCCGGAGCATTCTCAGACCGGTTTCCCTTGCTGGATGACCAAGCAGCGGGGATAGCAGTCCGGACCAGAAGTACTGGAGATGTGTGGGCGGATCCGCAGATGGCCCCGCCAGCTCGCAATCATCCCCCAGCTTCTCGATATATTCCCTGAAATAGGTCTCGATGGTCAGCTCCGAGATGCGGCCTTCGAGGAAGTCGCTGCTGTAGCCGGAGAACCTGCAATCGGGACAGGAGTGGACCTCGATCCGGATAACGTGGGGAGCCCTGGTGCGGATCAAGAGGTCGGTGTCCTGGCCCAGGATATCGCAACCGCCGACTTCCCGTACGTATAGCTGGTAGCCGCACATGGGGCATACGGTCTCAATCGTCGACCAGCAAATCATGGCAGGACGATGCTCCGGGAAGGTTTGGTTGAGGTATTTCAGACACCGGTAAACCGGTTCAGCGGGGGTGGGTCGATTGCTTCGCGCTATTTGCAGGACCGACCTGCTGCAATTATATCACCTGTCTGCGGACGCGCTCCGAATGTGCGCCAGCGGTGGCTTACCGTTTGCGGACATACCGCTCACAGAAGGCTGACCTCGTGGGCTGAGGCTGCGAGGAGGCCGATGGGACATCCTGGAGGGGCTCCGGGAATCATTACTTCGAGGGGCAGGAGGCTCCCGGGGGAAAATATGTTACGAGCCTGGAGAGAGTTCTCAGCGGCTCTTCTTACTGCCTGGGAGGGCCCGTCCGATTCTCCGCCTCTTGTTGATCATCTTGCGACCGGCCTTGGTTTTCATACGGTAGCGAAAACCTCTGCGCTGGCGCTTCCTGGAGGTGGTGCGGATTCTGACTTTCATCGGTCGGCTCAGTCTCTTGATACGACTTTGAATTGAAGCCGCGGATTATATTCCCCCGGGGGGAACAATTCAAAGAACAATCTTACCGCGGCCGAGGATGTCGTGAAGGTGGATCAGGCCATCCGGTCTGCCCGCGGGGTTTATCACCACAAGTGAGGTAATACCGCGTACTTCCATTATCTGGAGGGCCTCTTTCGCTGAAGCTGATGAGCCGATCGTAAGGGGCTCGCGGGTCATCAGCTCCCGCACAGGGGTTTCGAGGTCCACCGATTGCGAGCTGTCGTGTTTCTGGGCGAGAATCCTGCGGAGATCTCCGTCTGAGAGAATCCCCGAGAGCTCTCCGCTGTCGCTGACGATCAGGGTGACTCCAAGGTTTCCTTTGCCGGTCATCTCGGCGATAGCCTCGGAGAGGCTACTCTCCTCTGTTACGACCGGCAGGTCTTTGCCTCCGCGTTGTATATCCTTCACCTGGTAGCGCAGACGCTGGCCGAGAGCTCCGCCGGGATGGAAATGGGCGTAGTTTTCCGCCGTGAAGTTCCTCTCCTCCAATAGCGCCATCGCGAGGGCATCTCCCAATGCGAGCGTGACCGTGGTGGAGGCCGTAGGCGCCAGCCCCAGCGGGCAAGCCTCCTTCTCGACTCCCGTATCGAGGCTCAGTGTCGCGAGCTTGCCCAGGGAAGATTCGCTGTTGCCGGTGAGGGCGATGATCTCGACGCCCAGCTGCCGGGCCGCATCGCAGACGGCGAGCACCTCGGCGGTCTCGCCGCTGTTGGAGACCGCCAGCAATATGTCGGAGGATGTCAGCATCCCCAGGTCGCCGTGAAGGGCATCGACGGTTCGCAGGTAGAAGGCAGGAGTGCCGGTCGAGGACAGGGTGGCGGCTATCTTTTCGCCGATCGTGCCGGATTTGCCGACCCCGGTCAGGGCGACACGGCCACTGGATGCGAGCAGCTTTTTGACCAGCTCGCTGAAGGTCTCGTCAAGCTGGGATGCCTTGCGGAGAATGGCATTGCCCTCCTCCTCGAGGATTCGTCGGCCCTTCTCGATAATGTCGTCAGATTTTGCACACATGGGAATGAGGGTTAACACCCCGGGGTGGTGGTGTAAAGCGATAATGCATTCGTGGTCATTTTCTCAGTAGTCCAATTGACCGGGTGTGCTATCGCCCGAGCAGGTTCCAAGGGCCGCATATTCTTTTTGCGCGGCAAGATGGCGGGTTGCGAACCGATTTGCAAGGTGCTGCCCAGGAGGGGGTGTTTTTGTCCTTCATTAAAACGGTTCATTATCTTCACGGTCCCGGGCCCGTATCAGTAGTTTTTTCACCTCGTCGAGGTTGCTGTCGTCGTAATGGGTCACATTAGGATGGGGAACATCTTTGTCGTCAGAGTCTCCCGGCATGAGGCCCAGGCCATGTTTTCTGTTTTCCAGCCAGCCTTTCATGAATGGCCAGTAATCATCCACTAATACCCGGCCATAGACCGTGCTCTTGTCCCTGGTAATCGTCACCTGGGTGTCTTTTCCAAGATGCTCCTGGCACCATTCAAGCTTTTCTGCCCATGCGTATGGAACGTCATTCGGTCCCTTGGTCAGGACCCTGATCTCGAACCCCAGCTCCCGCGCAATTTTGACTACCTCCATTCCTGTCTTCATGGGCTCGAGATCCCGCCACCAGCCGGGCTTCTTTTCAATGATATCCTTCCGTGCCTTGATATGGGGCTCAGGATCATTCCACAGCTCGTTTTCATCAGCTTCGGGTTCCCTGGGACCTCGCATGCTTTCCATGTCGCGTTTCATCGCACTGACGTAATCAGCGAGGGTTCCATCCATGTCAAATAGAGCGATCGGTATGATTTTCTTTTCCATGGTTTGATTTATATCCAGCTTCCAGATTCCTGTGCTGTGCCCGGGACCGTAGCGCTTCTCAACATTAAAAATGCAGATGGCAGCGGGCCTCTGTATTCGGTTATCTTGCGCCAATCATGGCTGGAATCAAATCCTCACCCGAAAAAGAAACCCTTCTGCTTCGCGGAGCCCGCGTACTCAGCGGTGGGAAGGATCTCGGCAGAGCGGGGGTGCTCATCAGCGGCGGCAGGATCGTCGCCGTCGGCGCCGAGGCCGTAAAGAAGGCGCGGGGAAGCGGGTGCGGGAGATTGGGCCTCGATGGGTTTACGCTCACGCCGGGCTTTGTCGACCTTCATACCCATGGGGCCGCCGGGGTCGATTTTGTCGAGGCTTCCGCCGGGGAATTCGAGCGTTCCATGGCTCATTATCTTTCCCATGGAGTCACCTCACTCCTCGTCAGCCTCTATCCGACGAGCTGGGCGAAGTCACTGAAGGTGCTTAAAAGGGTCAGCGGCTTCATCCGCCAGGGGCACGGACTCGGGGTCGCCTTCGGGATCCATCTCGAGGGGCCTTTTGTCTCTCCGGCGCGTCCCGGCGCTTTGCCGAGGAATCACTTTCGAAGTCCATCGCTCAAAGAGGCTCGCCAGCTGCTGGCCGCCGGAGATGGTCTGGTGCGCACGATGACCCTGGCGCCTGAGTTGAAGGGTGGGAAGGGGCTGATCCGATTCTGCAGAAAAAACGGGGTCGTGCCCGCTTTTGGGCACTCCAATGCCGATTACGAAGGAACCCGTGGAGCGATTTCCAGCGGTGTTCGTTACGCCACACATCTTTTCAACGCGATGAACGGGCTCCATCACCGTTCCCCGGGCGCGGTCACGGCCCTGCTTGAGGACCCGCGGGTCTCGGTGGAGGTGATCTCCGACGGTCATCATGTCCAGGCGCCGGCCCTGAAGCTCATCAACCGCCTGAAGAATGAAGACAGGGTGATCCTGGTCAGTGATTCCATCCAGGCCTGTGGTCTCGAGGATGGACGCTATCGTTTCGCGGGCGCCGGGGTGTTTCTGCGAGACGGAGTGGTTCGGCAGAAAAACGGCACCCTCGCCGGCAGCGCCCTGACGCTCGAGCGGGCTCTCGAGGTCCAGGTGAAAGAGGCGGGGGAGTCCCTGGAGAAGGCCGTTCGTTATTGCACGGAGAACCCGGCGCGCGCCGCCGGTGTTTCGCGCAGCCGGGGTTCCATCAGCCCCGGAAAGAGGGCCGATATGGTCCTGCTCGACTCCAAGTTCCGAGTAAAAGCGACCTGGCTCGGAGGCGCCCTGATGCACGTCAGAGGTCGTTTACCCTCATAGGCTTACGGGGGGTTGTCAACGGCGGCAGATTTTCCCGGGCGTGGTAAGATTAAAGGTACGCGCCCTGTGGGTGTGTCTGGAGGTCTCCCGAATGCGTAATCACCTGTGTCTGGTACTTTTCACCCTGGCATTCCTGTCAGGATGTGATCGTTCATCGACGACTCCGCCTCGTCTGCTGATCAACGAGGTGATGGCTCGAAATGAGTCGTTCACGGATTTCGAGATCAACGGCCTCCCCCTGGACTGGGTGGAAATCTACAACCCCAACGAGGAAGCTCTGCGCCTGGAGGGGTATACCCTCTCGGACAATATCGAGAGGCCCAGGAAATACCGGTTTCCCGCCAACCTGACCATCGAGCCAGGCGGATTTGTCCTGGTTACCCTGGTCGGAGGCAATGATCTCGCGGCCGCCCAGGCAGCCATCGGAGGCCAGGACAGTTTCTACGTGTTCCTCACTCCGCTGCATGCAGATTTTGGTCTCAATGCCGCGGGTGATTCTATCTTTCTTTTCGCCAATGGCCGCCAGCTTGATCGTATTGGGATCCGTAACCTTGCGGCCGATTCCAGTGTGGCACGTTTTCCCGATGGGGCCGATTCGATAGCCACGTCTTTCGCTCCGACCCCCGGCCTGGCCAACAATCCCCACGGCGCCCTCCAACCGCGTTTCGTGGCCGGCGGCCAGCCCCAGCCGAGCTTGTGCACTCCATCCGATGAGCAGGTTCGTGTGAGATTTACCATCCTTACGGATCCTGATATTCCGTTGCCGGATATATCGATGGAATTTATCGAGAGGCCCGGCTGTGATGTGGCCGACCAGGATCCCGATACCTGCCGTGCTCTTTTCGGGGAGCCGGAGGCGGTCGTGGGCACGGCCGCTGTCAGCCTGGTGGACCAGGTCTCGTGCGGGGGCCCGCAGGCTCAAGGGGAAGGAGATGGAGACCTCGCTCCGAGCGGCTGCCCCCAGGAG
>Ga0310342_100000149_pt1 | contig 34894 bp, 58 predicted proteins | sample S15DNA20500_MG_FD_206155 | JGI IMG/M metagenome (GOLD analysis project Ga0310342, IMG submission 206155) | Marine microbial communities from station ALOHA, North Pacific Subtropical Gyre - S1503-DNA-20-500_MG | ecosystem: Environmental > Aquatic > Marine > Oceanic | place: Pacific Ocean: North... | reverse complement strand
TAACTTACGTTAGACAAGAAGATGAAAGTTCTTCTCCCCTTAGAGAGAGAGAGAAAAATGGATGTACAAAGATTAAATGCCGATGAAGAAATATGGCATGAGAAATTACAAAAGAATTATGATAATGAACCTAGAACAGGTATGCACGTATCTGATCTAACTTTATGTTTAAGGCAGACAGCACTTTCGCGTCTACATAAACCTGTATGGGATAACACAACTCTATTTAGGTTTACTATGGGACGTTCAATGGAGAAGTCTTTCTTCTCCGATTTACTTCCTGAGTCTACTCAAGAAATGTCTGTAGAAAAAGATGGCATTGTAGGTCATATAGATTTTGCAGGAGAAGAGATAGATTACGAATGTAAATTAACTTGGGGTAAAGAACCCTCATCTGTTGATAAACTATTTGCCGATAAGTTCTATTGGGTAGAACAAGCAGGTGCTTACACCCACATGAGAGATAGAACTGAAATGAACTTTGTTGTTTGTTTCCTTAATCCCATTCCTAGATTAAGAAGTTATAGATTAACGTGGGATGAATATGAACTTGAAGATTTATGGAATAAGTTTTTAGAGAATAAAGAATATATAGAAATGAAGAAAACTAATTCCGAACTACCTATGAAGACTCCTTTAACTTGGCTATGTCGAGGATGTAGTTATAAAGAAGTTTGCGATGACTCATGATAGAAATGAATGGATACGAGATACTTGTTGTAAATGTAATACGTTGATTAGGTTTAAACCACACCTTGCTTATTACGATAACAAACAACCTGTGTGTCCTGATTGTATAGAAATATTTATTAATCCACTTAGAAGGTCTTTAGGAAAAGCTGACATTTGGATTGCACCAAAAGCATATGAGGTATTTGATGAATAATTTTGAAAGTCTAGAAAACTATTTACAGAATAGAAGAAGAATAGTAATGAGTGTTTGGGCAACAACAGGAGTTGGTAAAAGTTACTTTGCATTAACAGCACCTAAACCAGTTTACTTCTTGAGCCTAGAACCTGAAGGAGCATACTGGAGTATGCAGAATGCTTTGGAAAACAAATTAATAAAACCTGATGATATAAAGATAGATGAGATTATTAGAAGTGCATTAGGTACTAATGACATTCCTTTAGTTCGCAATCTTTCTGATGAAGTAAAAATTTATCGTTATATGAAAAGTGTTATTGAAGATGTGGTAGCTGAAGGTGATGACAATGGAACTCTTGTTATTGACACAGGAACTACTTGGAATCACATGATGCAAGAAGTAGAGATGGAAGAAATTAATAAAAAAAGAAAGAGCCAAGGTAGAGACTTGTTTCCTTTTGATTATCGTTATGCAAATAAAGCAATGAAGAGTTCTTTAGATGCGATTAGAAACTCTAATCTTAATTGCGTTATTACTCATCATGGTCAAACTGTTTATAACGCTAAAGGTGAGAAAACTCAAAGAAGTGAATACTCAGGTAATAATCAATTGCCACAATGGGTAGATGTTCAAATTCAATTAAAGTATGACGCTAATACAAAAGAACGATTTGCTTTAATAGAGAAGTGTAGAGTTAATGTAGAAAAGATTGGAGAAGATGTAGATAATCCTACTTTTGACAGTGTATTAAACGCAATAGGAATTTAACATGAATTCTGAATTACCTAAACATAAACGAAAATCTAATAAACTTAAAGCCAAACGACTTAATGAACAGATTTATAAAATTGTATTGGAGAATCCTAAAGTTACATTAGAAGAAATTGGTTATGAGATTAGTCGTACAAGAGAAAGAGTTAGACAGCTTATAAGTGATTCACATAAAGATAATACCCTCATGCCTATTAATAGAATTAAAAGACGAGGGGGAATCAATCTAAATAAAGTAGATTACTGTAGTGGAGATTGTGGTAAGTGGGTCTATAAGGTTTTGCGAAAAAAGGTTAAGACAAAATATATTTGTGTAGATTGCAGAAAAAAACAATGGGAAGCAATTCGACCTATATGTACTAATTGTGGAATAACTTTCTCTCTCAACAGTAGCTATAAGTATCACAGAAAAGCGTATAAAAAAGTAGCAAAATATCCTGAGATGAACTTTTGTAGCAAGACTTGTCTAGGGGAATACTCAGGTAGAAATTTTGGATTCGGTGCTAACAGAATAAATATTAATAGAAGGTGGTAAACATGGGATGGCTAATTAAAGCAGGAGAGAATGATGGAGTTAAAGTTTCTCCTGCCAATGGAAAAGAATTTACTCTAGATGAACTACAGGCATATGTAGGTGGTCTTATAGAACCTGTTCCTTTGAGAAGAGATATTAGAGGAACAGAACCTAGTTGGAGAGAGATGTATGTTAACGAGGAAGGGTTATTACATAACTTGAAAGTAAATCCTACTGCATCGATTCTCTCAGGAAGAACCATAGTAGGAGATGCAATTATAGTTATGGAAGATGAGGTTAGTTGAGTATGAATGTGGAAAGATCAATTTTGAATTTTGAAGAAGAAGTAACTGGTAGACACATCCAAGTGGCATTTGGATACATAACTGATGAGTACATACCAACTATGGCTATATTCGTAGAAGGTAGCGATGACCCCATATTGTTTCCCAAAGACATGTTACAAATAGCCTTGGAGCAAGGATGGGAATTGGAAGTAGGAGATTAGCTAATGTTAATTATTGATTCTAACCAAGCAAGTATGGATACAGGTTTGAAGATTTCTTTAGAAAGACAAACTCCATTAATTGTCTCACCTCTTGAAACTGCTGATCTAATGTTCATTGGTAAGATGAAAGGTGAGCAGGTTAAGGTAGGAATAGAGTTAAAGAAAGCACCTAGTGACCTTATGGGTTCACTTAGGGACGGTAGGTTAATGACTCAACTTCCACGATTGACTCAAGAGTATGACATGGCTTATCTGTACCTTATAGGAGATCACACAAAAGTTGATTTCGATTCAGGCAAACTAAAAGAAAAGGTACGAGGGGGGAGGTGGGGGGAGTCATCATTCTCATTCCACTATCTCAATTCGATCCTTACAAGATTTGAAGCGAGTGGTGGGCGCATAAGAGAAGTACAGGATACTAATCATTTGGTTGTAAACATTCTTTCTTTAATGAGATTTTGGAGAAAGGAAGAGCATAAAGAAGAAGTGTTCTATCGAAAGAGACATAAGTTTCTTGATTGGCAATTGTTAGATTCTCCTTTAATGGAGATGTACGAAAGGATGGGAATAGGTATTAAGAGAGCAAAAGTTCTAGCTGAAGAATACCCTACTCTTCATTCCCTTACTATGGCTACACCACAAGAACTTATAGAGTTGGATGGGTTTGGTAAAAAGACAGTAGACAAGGTATTGGAGTTTGTAAATGGAAAACCTCTTAGAGTGTCCTAAATGTACAAAAGAAATGAGAAGTCTTGGTGGGTATCCTCAATGTATTACATGTGGTTATGAAGACTACACAACTGAGATTGTTGAAGAAAGTATATCTAGCCCTGAAGCATTGCGAGGAAATTTATATATAGCACACTATAGAGGACTTACTCTAGTTAATAAAGATGTAATAGTAAAAATTAAATTAGAGAATGTGGTTTCAAACAAAGACAGTGAGCCTAAATTAATACCTCTATGCCCTAAGTGTCAAAATGATATGACAGTTGATAGGGCTAAAGAAAGAGTAGTGAGAAGGTCTAGCATTAAATGGTATCAATGTAATCTGGTTACTAGCCACATAATATTTTTAAATTTTGAGAAATTGTTTTGGAGTGATTCATATGGATATTAATGAAGCAATAGATAATGAGATTCCTGATGCTAACAAGATGAAAGACTTGATTGAAGAAAGAAATAAAATCAATCATTATAAAAAAGACTTAGAGAGTAGACGTAAAGTAATTGACCATGAGATAAAAGAATTCCTCACGCGAAATAATATAAATAGTTTGGAACACTCTTTACTGAAGGTTGAGAGTATAACTTCTAAAAGTGCAGGAAGATGGAACAAGGATAAGTTGTATCAAATTCTTTCTCCCTTAGAAATGGAAAAGGTATTCTCAGAAGGTAAACAATACGAATATATAAAGTTGAGCGAGATTCAAAAGAAAAATGAAAAAGAATAATAAAATTAATGGCTCTGTTAAATATGGAGTTATCAATGGCTTAGAGGTACATGGACTTACTGCGAAAGAAATACAGCTCTATATGGGGCTGTCAGAAGGCACTGTTTTCTCTTGGTTGCAGAAATATAGAGATGGTCGAGTCACAGAAGAAGAAATTTTTCCAATTCCTGAACATCAACATTTTTTTACAATTGATACTCCAAATGGTAAAACCAGTAGAGGAGTTTGCATAAAGTGTTGTGAGGTTAAACATTACTTTAATTCTATAGACATGCTTAATATTAACAGGCGATCAGGTGGAAGAGGAATTAGTCTAGGGGGTTCTAAGTCTCCTATAACTTAACCTCTGCGTGTGATAGCATCACTAATTGCTGTTCCATCCATAAATTCTTCTAATGCTTTTTCCTCATGTTCATCTGCTAATTTATATAATCCCATCTTTGCAACTAAAGTATCTAGGACTGATTGTGCATCTGTATCACTAGCATCTACTGGAGTTATCTCAACAATAGAAGCATTTTGATCAACTCGATAATGTTTTCCAGTTAATAAATATAAAACATTCGCATCCATAAAAGATGTATATTTAGACATATCTATTCCTTTAAGTTGTTAAGATTGCACAATGCATTGGGTTAGCATATATAATCAATTGGTTACTCCCCGATGAAGGTTGAGTATTATTTAAATTACTATTCCCCATTCCCATATCCCATTGTCCAGTAAAGTTATTATATTGATTATTTCCTGAACTATTTGCATGAAGATCAGATGCCACTAAAACTCCATTAATATAATATTTAACTCCAGGAGTTGGAGAAAAATTATCTTTAACAATTTTAAGATGTATTCTACTTCCTACATAAGCAGATATACTTGACGATAACCCTAAATCTGTTACTTCTTCTGTATCTGCACTAGAGGCTCTAGTTACTGCATATAAATGTAAGTCTGCACCGTTATGTCTAAATAGTGTATAACCATAACTAGTGCTTGATGTTATGCCATACTGTATAGAGTTACTCCATGCTCCACTTGTTGCTAATCCCCAAGACATCTGAGTTGTACAACCAGTATTTATACTTGTACTCATAGACCATACCCAAGAACTTGTTCCATTAACTGTTCCCCACCCATCCCATCCTGCCGTTCCTGCCCATGAACCATTGCCCTCATAAGCATTCATTTGCCCTAACCCTTTATTTTGGGTTATAGCAGAAGTGTTATTGTAGGTATAGTCATAACCTCTTCCGCTTGCTAGGTTATTTGACCAATCAATAACTCGTAAATCAACTTTAGTATTAAGTAAAAGTAATTCTGTTTGTGCTTCAAGATCAGCAATAGAACTATTTACACTAGTTTCTAACGTAGTCATATCAGTCTCAATCGTGGTCATATCAGTAATAAGACTGTTGTATTGAGATGCTTTTACAGGATCACCTGCGGTTACTGGTGTACTTGTAGGCATTAGATGCTCCCCTGTTCGTTATACTTACGCAATTCTTCTTCCAATAATTTGATCTTATTATCCTGCTCGTCTATCACTCTCTCGCCTATGATTCGCTTAACTTGCTCTAGGGCTATAGGATTAACGGCAAAAAGTTTTTGCAGATCGTCATCTGTAATCCCTACTGTCTCAATTTCTTTTTCTTCAGTAGTCATTTCCTCTCTCCTCTTATGACTTTAACTAATTGCCAAGATGCTTTCATTACTTCACTTTGCTCCTCACTTGTGAACCTCTCCTTATTCTCAGTATCACGACAAGCCTTTATTAACCGCCTGAGTGACATGAAAATTTTAGGAGAAAAAGCATCAAACATTACTAAATATAATTCCAATGGCAGAAGCTACTATTACAAACATTGTTCCTAGCAATAAACTTCTAATCCATTTTTGATTACCCTCCAATTGTTTTAATTTTAAACTTATGTGATGTAAATCGTTTGTCTTTAATATTCTAATTGAGTTTTCTATTTCTTCTATTTTTCCAAAAATCCTTTCAGCATCTTTGTCCAAAATTGCCATCTACTATTCTCCTTCAAGTAGTTACCCTGCACCTCCATCACCAGAGTCACTTTGCAAAACATCTTTTGCTAACGCAATAATACCTGCGATACAGCCAACAGTAACTTCAGTCATTTCATTGCTGATTCCCAAAACTGCGATAACTCCAAGTGTAACTAATGCAAGAAATATTTGTGGTCGTATTTTTCCTATCCACTTCATAATGAACCTCTCTCTTTTGGTTTATTATACTTTATCTTCCATCAGGGTTTGTATGCCCCTTATCTATACACCAATCTGAAACCATTGTTTCAACTTCAGCATCAGTCATAGCCCTCATTTCAACTGGGTTATCTCTGGCATCAGGGTCTACTTGTGTCATAAAAGTAATAAGTGCATGAATGCTTTGTACATATGTTAAGAATTCTGCATGAGTAAGAACTGTTCCACCACCAAGTCCTATGCCAACAGATTCTACTGTTAATGGATCATCTGAAACAGGAGTAGGGTGTGTAAAATGACCCGGATCGAAAACCCAACTTGGAACTGGTTGTCCAACTTCAACCGTATATTTAATTATCGCCATGTTTATCCTCTCTATAAAGAAATTCACCTCTTAATAATTTATCTAAACCAATGTGGTTTACAACGTCCTGATGAGCATCTCCGAACTGTTCAACCATGTCATCAAGAAACGCATATAAATGAGTTACCCTTGGCATCTGCCCTTGTTCAATTAATTCTTCACAATGGGCAATATAATTTCCAATAATTTGTTGAGCGACTTGGAGATGAATGCCATACTGTTCAAAGTATTCTGCATTACCGTTGGAAATTTTTTTTGTCAGAATCATATCCCTGTGACCTTGGCGAAATGCTTGACGAATGTGATGTCTTATTTCATCACGCTCTGCGTCCATCTCATCCCAATTCTCAGGGATGCCATTGTTAACTCTTATTTCTTCATACGCTTCCTGAAAGACTGCAAGTTCTTTGAACGCACCATCAAGATAGATTTTACTTCTTTCCAGTTGATATAGACGTTCCTCTATCCTGATTTGGGCTAACTCACTTCCGTCTTCTGCTTGCTGTTGCCATTTTTTCATCTGCACTTTTTCTTTTCGCATACGAAAATATGTTTCTTCAATTACCTTTCTTCTATCCTCAATCTGTGCAAGACATTGACGTAATCTCCTATAGGGAGCATCCGTTAACATAGTGAGTGTCATTAACTGGTTTGTTGTTTGAGTTTGAGAACGACCAAGGGTTTTATTTGCCCTATCTATCTCCACCATTCTCTCTGACACTTTTGCTAACTTATCAGAGGTCATAGTATCTAACCCTGTTGAGACATACTCATAGGCTTTAACAATATCAAATTTCTCTTCTTCTCTTTTAATTAAATCAACCATTATTGGTTACCTGCCGCCATTCCATTTCTAGTAACACCATGAATTAATGACGATGGAGAAACCACAGCCAACGATAAAGTTGTTACGTTAAATATTAGTGAACTTGTTTCATAAGCCGTTGGCCCTTGTCCTCCTGCAATAATCCCATACTGTCCATCTCCTGTTGTACTGTTTGCTTCTTTCGCACTTGCCATGTTTCCATAGTCAGTACCGTATCCGAATGAAGCGGTAGAGAAATGCCACATAGCATTACTATGTCCACCATTTTGCCAAGCACCACCTGCAAGAACTATTCGTGAACTTCCTATACCACCATCAATAGCATCACAATCTGTATTGAATCTTGGAGAACCAACATTTTCCATATCTCCTGCATTTATTGAAGAGCCTGAAGAAACAAAGGTTACATAGTCCCACTTATCTCCATTTCCTCCTCCAGTACCATAGGGATAACCACCGAACATACAGAAGTATGTTGCTCCACTGGCACTCCCTGCACGATATCTATTTGTAGTCAAATTTCCATAAGAAGCCCCTGCGCTAGTTGTAGAAATAGTCACATATCTTTTAATATCTGTATTACTGCTTGAGCCACCGCTTAACTGGTTTCCCCCTGCATATATCCCTATTGTCCCATTACTACCACCCCTTCCCCCTTTCGTATATACAACTGCATCTCCGAAATAAGCAGCATTTCCTAATGTGGAACAGGTTACATATTCAATTACGTTTGACCAACCTGAGCTAGTTTCCCCTGAAGAATTTAAAAACCTCGTTCCATTAGATTGCTTTCCTGTATAAGCATACTGAGCCGATGCCCACATTCCAGCTAATGGAAATGTCCAAGCCGTACCTAATGTTCTACTGTTATTAATGTAATAACCTGACTGATTACTTCCGTTAAATCCACAATAACTAAAGTATCTAGTTCCTGACCAAGCAGGCGGTTGTATATACGTTACAGGCCACCTTTCGCCATAAGCGGCATTTCGCTGTTGATTAGGACGAGTAACATCCCACATACCAACGGCATCATTTACATTCGGTATTCTAGGCATTAAATTTCTATCCCAAATATTACGTGACAGGGGCCATTAGTTAAATCAGTTCCCAAGTCAGTTCCTAGATATCCACTGCCATTAAAAGAGGTTACATTGGAATATGTTATATCTACAGTTCCCGGAGCCGACCCTCCTGTTCCCGGAGTAATTTGTCTTGTGCTAAGAAAATCACTCCCTCCATACATTTGATACCCTTGAGTACCTGCATTTGCATATACTGCTACATAATCTGTGTTTGTATTAAGAGTTGGAGGTGGATTGCCAGAATCATCTGTTGGAAGAGTTAACAAATTCGCTCCATAGGCTGAAGCATATGATGAACCATATCCAGTTAACATTAGATTCCAAGCAGGATAAGTTTTTTTATATAAACTTGTTCCCCCTGTTGTAGTTCCTGCTATTAATTGCAGATATATAGCATAAGGATTAATAGCCCCAACAGTATCAGAACTAATTGCCCCTATACCAAAACGAGTTATCTTATAAGTAGTGGCATAACTACTTGCAACATTAAAAGAAATTGCATGGCTACCATAATATTGATTCCATACAGTATAGGCACTTAGTTGATACCCAATACTTGGATTCGCAACAGGCCAAGTGTTTGTTGTAGTGCCATCAGTTAAATTATCCCAAGTTCCTTTTTGTCTCTTTATAAAATTCTCTACTACAATATAAGGAACATAAGAATCAATCCATTCGCCACCACTTTCTGCGACATAGACATCATTCATCTTCCACATGGATGACGCATCTGTACTGTTAGGTATTCGTGCCATTAGTGAGTCATTACTCCTATTCCAACTAGTTGCCCTGCTTGTGAACCAGTAGCATATGTTCCATTGTTTGAATTAAAACCATATAGAGAATTTCCATTAAAAGAACTCACATCTGTAAATGCGTATGCAAAAGTTCTTCCTTGTGCTGTTGTGAAGCTATCACTGGTTATAGCACGAGAAGTTTCTACCTCATAAAGTGGTTGATAATATCCATACTTCATTCCTACAGCTACGGTGTATGCGGTATTAGGTTCTAATACTGGTAGGGTATCTCCTGTTGAAGCTGTTACAGGAATCTCATACATATATCCACCACGATAACCTAAGTAATTTCCATAAATAGTAAAGGAACTATATAAATGTAAATACAATCTATCTACGTCTAATAAGCTGTTCCCTTGAAAGATTCCAACATATACATATCCTCCTAGAGAAGTTAAGGGACTCCAAGAAGTGCTGACTCCTAAAGTAAATCCATTTATTTGCCAAAGCTGTTTAGGAGCATAAGCCGCATCTCCTGCGGTTATCACTAAGGCATCACAGTCATTGTTACCTACCCAGTATCCTGCAGTTCCGCTATGAGTGTATTCAAGATAGTTGTTGGGCATTCCTGCAAAGCTAGAAGTTGTTCCCTGATGAATCTGTCCATAAGGATAATAAGAACCATATGTAGCCCTTCTCAAATAGTGCTGTGTTCTAGGTAAAGCAAAAGTGGAGTCAGGCCATTCTTCTCCTTTTCTAGCCCTTTGGACGGCATTTAATTTCCACATGCCATTGGCATCATTATTAGCATTATTTGGAATGCGATAATCAGGCATTAAGCAACATCCGTAATCGCTTCATAGCTAACAACAACATCTATGTCATCAACAGTTTGAGCAACTGCCATTAATCTGTTTCCTGTACCAGTTGCAAGATAATTAATATATAACGGTGTATCTATAAGGCTAAGAGATGAATCGGCAGGGATTGTTATCGTCTTGGCTATATAAGTTGCCACTGTATTTTCATCTATATAAATATCAATGTCACAAGCGTTTGACCCATCAATGTTTGAAACGATTATCATATTAACCTTATGGGTGTAATCCGTAGGAACTGCATCCATGATAGATGTGGCTGTAAGTGCCGATAACTTTGTCGTTTGATTCTGCCCATAGATATGAGCAACAGACACTATGTCAGGTGGATTCGCCATTTAATTCTCCTTATAAAACTATTGCTAAAGCAGCCGCTAAACCAACTGATGCCCCTGCCGATCCTGCGGCTTCCCAAGCAACTTGAGTTCCTGCTCCATTAACTTTTAACTGATCTCCTGCATTTCCTAAAGCTAATTTAGCTAATGTGTTAGATGCAGATGAATATAATAAATCTCCCTGAGTATATGTAGATTGATTAGTTCCACCGTATGTTTCCTGTACAGCGTTACCATTCCATGTTGTTCCTGTATAACTTAATCCACCAGTAAAAGAAATTACTCCTGATACACCATCTACAGACCAAACATTACCAGTCCCTAATACAGCACCTATACTTAACACCCAATCATTATTAGCAGTATTAGTATCTACACCCATAGTAAAATGATTAGTACCCTGAATTTTAAACTGAATTTTAGAATCAACATCAGTAGCAGGGTTTATTTCTATTCCCCCTCCACCTGTTATCTCAAAAGCTGTAGCAGATACAGCACCTGCATGTAGTAATGATGGAACAATTGTTACAGCCATCTACCACCCCCTAACAACTATTGTATTACTAGGCATAGTGATAGTAGCGTTAACGTATACACCAACAGTATTAATAGCAATTTCTTCATCACTCTGAAGATAACTTTGACCATCTAATAATATAAAGTCATAGTTTGTTGGTGGCGTTCCTACTAAAACACCATTTAGCTTTACATACAACGGTTGCCCTGTATTGTTATGAATCGTACATATTGTTACTTGAGATGCAAAGGATAAGGTACTAGCTGTATTAGCAGTTATTGAACCTGTTGCTCCAATGCTCTCTCCACTTTTAATAGCCAATCCTGTCCTCCTTTCAAAAACTAGATACCAATATACGTTTACTTTCTGTTGTGGACTTTTATCAATATTAACATTTACTCTTGCCCACATATCTGCTGTTGATAAATCCGTACCTGTAAAAAGACCAAATTCTTTAATATCTACATTACTTGCACCTGTAGTTATTTCATTAGTATTAAATGAAGTAACATACCTTACAGCCATCTCTCCGAATATAGAAGTGGTATCAGCTATTTTTGCTGTAGCTGTTACTCCTGTATATGGAATAGCATTTTCTAGGGCGGTATCTGAGGCGGCTACTGGTGTAACACCTGTTCCTACTGCAACATAGTTAGGTACAGGAGGAGCAGAACCACCTGCCACCCAATCAGTAATACGTTTCCTAGAAGTATCAACAATAGCGTTCTGTTTCCCATAAGGTAAAAATTTATGTAGAAACTTGGGAATAAACTTTAACCACCATTGTGATCCCACTCCATATCCACGTTCAATAATATTGTCCTCTTCATCGAGTAATTCCCAGTGAACATAACCGCGTGGTTTAATGCCATCAATAAAACTATCTTTTGGTTCAGGTTTAAATTCTGTAATCATCCCCAATTTGCAGTTCCTTCATATCTTGCAGATAAAGGCATAGTTGCAAGTCCAGTAGATACAAGCGTATCGCTATAACCTGCAATTCCCCATACCCAAAAATTATTATTTCCTAACTGTGGAGTCTGAACAACTTCAATATTTTTATCGTCCATTAAAAATTCTTTGCGTAGGTGCTGTGTGGTATTAATCGGAGCATTAGGATTAGATGGACTACTGACAAATAATTCTGTATAAATATTTGTCATAAATGTAGCTAACGCATTTTCATCTCCAACATTATCAGGCATTACAGTCTTAACCCCCTTGGTATGTTAGAAAATTGTACCTCTGTTTGAATAATATTATCATTTAATGAAGGATCATTAGCAGGAGTTAATATTGTTTTATTTAAAACTATTACCCATACATCTTCTTCTATACTTTCTCTATCCCATTTTAATTTAAATATTTGTCCTGCTTGCCATCCTTTTGTAAGAGAACTAAAAGAACCTTTACGCAATACTTTACTTTTACGAGCCAATAAAATATCAGCAACAATATCTAAATCGGTTACATCTGTAACAGCAATTTCACTCTTCTTTGTAAAAACAAATTCATGAAAACCGTCCCCACCAGTAGCTTCAGCTTGAACCTCAACTTGATCTATATCTATATTTTCATGTTCATCGTTAGTTACATATTGATATTCAACTTCAATCTCATCATTCAAAGAATATGAGTCAGGAAGAATTCTAACGTAAGAACCACCAGTTCTTCCTTGGTGTCCAACGTAAATAAAACAATCAAACTTTGAAGGATCATCAGCATTTACACTTGGAGATAGATCATTTGCCTCTCTTGCAATATCTTCTAACTTTTGTACATAAACAGCACCAGTAGTTAAATTTATAACTCTAGTAATACTTCTTTCTGAAAATGGCTTACGAGTTAAAGCAAGTTTTGCCCCTTTCCCACCACCAGCAACTGATACAGCTTGTAGATCATTAATTTTAAATTGATCTTCTGTAGCAGATGTACTTTGAATTACAGCATCTTTAATAATAGCCTTTGTTCCCACCCCATCTGCTGAATCATCTACACTAAGATTACTAAAATTAGTTACATCTTCTTCAACATATATTCCTCTTCCCCCTGCAACTACAGGTAAAAATGTAGCTGGCATTTCTGTAGTAGATCTAAAATTTACTCTCTTGTCGAAATCAATCCACCAAATCATTCCGGTATTTTCAGCTAAGTCAGAAAAGACTTGAGCAGGGAGAACACGTTGATAAATTTGATTCTTTACTTGAGGCCCATTTGCCATAAGGTAAGGAGTAGACATATTGGCAACAAATGTATTGTAGTAATAATCTCCACCTGCGGTATCTGACAGTGCAGCATTTTTTAGATGCTCTAATATATCTTTAACCATAGAATCAGCACTACCATCTGTAATAGCTTTAGCTGAGAATATGCCGTTTACATAACGTCTATTTAACATATAGCTATAATCAGTTGCAGTACAGTTATATGAAACTGTTTGATTACCTTCACCAAGATTTCTTGAAATTGAAGTAATTGTTCCTGCAAATTCTTTTGTAACATCATCAGTTAATATAACTTCATTTCCACAAGCAAGAATAACAGGTAATCCAAATATATTGCTTGCTGTCATGTATAGAGTAAAGGACATGGTATCCCCTGTTACTTCCATAGTGTCAACAATAGCTACTGATTGAAAGTCAGTAAAATCTGTTACATCTACTCCTTTTATTGTTATAGTAATTGCCATTGATTACCCACCCGACTCCGATGCCATACCAACAGATGATGTAACTACTCCTGCCATTTGCTTTGCAATAGTTTGAGTAACATCTAGTCCCCCTCTTGTCTGATCTTCAATTGTAATAACTATTTCTTCGCTGTAACCTGTTCCATCAAACTCCATAGAGAAATGTTCCTGACTTCCTCCATATGTTTCTGTAAACGTATCTTTTCCTAAGTATTCCCCTGTTTTGAACTCTCTATCTCTCTCGTGCAATAACTGCTTGCTTGTATCTTGTTTCCATTGAGCCATTTGCGATTTATTAAATCCTAAGAAGGAAGGAGCTTGTGTACTAGCATCCTCTAGTCTTTTCATATCAGTTATTATCTCATCAACTGTTTCTTTAAAAGATTCTACATACATACTATCCAAATCCATCAATCTCTCATTACTTAAACGCTTTTGGTCAACACCTGCCCACATTTGAGAAATCTCTTTTTCACTTTCACCTTTAAGCCTACTTACAGATTTTTCTTTAGCGTCATTCTCTTTGTCGAACTCCTCAATCATTCCTAAGACTCTTTCTTGCTGTTCTCCATAATCCTTTTCGTACTCTAGTTCCATGTCATTGAAGTAACGCATCATTTTATTTTTCGATTCATCATGACTTATAGTTGATTCAAAAAGATCAGCCATAGTCATCTGAAGCATTTCATGAGAAACATCTTGAAGCTCTTTCTCTGATGCACCCATAGCTATCATGGCTTCTTCTACGGTTTTACCGTATGCCATAAAGCTACCACCTAACTGAATTAACTCTCTGGTAGCTGCTTGATTTAACCTCTTAAGATCATATCCGTAACCATTAATTGTCATCTGGTTACCTTCCATATGTTTCTGTACTGCATCAAGAGCTGTAGTCTGACGTTCAGCTTCATCCTTAGCAGTTCTTCCAGCAACAAGCCATGCTTTAACTGCGACCCCTATAGAAGTTGTAGTTACCTTCTGCCTCCTCATTTCCATATCCATAATGGCATTAGTAGCAACTTTTATAGCTTCTTTTTGTTCGTCTCCTTTAACTCCTAATGAAGCAACAACATCTCCTGCTCTATCCTGTGCAAGAGAATATGCTTCTACGTTACCTGTAGCTATCTTGAAAGCCTCTGTAAATTCTCGAACTTCTTTCTTAGTGTTATATACCTTTTTAATAGCTTTAAATGCTAAAACACCTGCTATAGCAATTGCTCCAAATCCAAGGGCAACAGGAAGGTTAGCTGCAAATTGTAAGAAGATTAAGCTAAAGGCCATACCCATAACATCCCCATTTAACATGCTCATTGCTAACATAGCACCTTGAGCTGCTGCTCCAATGTTCCTAATGCCTCTTTGAACTAAAACGCTTGCCCCTGCCATAAACTGAAAAGAACTTGTATTCTTAACAGCTTGAGCTTGCATTTTAATCATTTGTGCTTCTAACATTTTTAAGCGGTTAACTTGTTCTGAAGTAGCATTAGTTTGGAAAGACTGAGAAGCCCTTAGTTTCTCTATCTGTACCCTAAGCCCTAAAGTTTCTTTAGCAGATATTTTAGCTGCATGTCCAAGTTCTCTTTGTTGACGTTCATATAACGAACCTTTCTCAACAACCCTATCGTACTGAGTGTTCATCTGATCAAATGCTTTTGCTTCAGCTTTTCCAAATTTAGATGAATCAGGAAGCATCTCATCTGCGGCTATGTTTTGCATGGTTTGTATAGCTCTTTGTTGTCCAGTTAAAGCAGGATCAATTGCACCTTGCATTCCTGCAACTGCACCTGCTTCCGCTACATTCAATCCTCTTCCGGCAATAGATGATGCAATTGGCTGACTTTTACGTATTCCAGTTTTAGTTCTGCGATCAGTAAGATGTTCCTTGGCTCTCTGTTGCCTTTCAGAATAAGTTGATTTAGCCTGTTGACCTTGTTGATTTAAAGACCTAAGAGATTGACGTAACGCATTAATCTCTTTCATCACTTGGGCTATGCCCTGAGACTTAGCTGAAATTACAACATTATTTTGTGATGTCATTACTGTCTCCTAAGTAATCTGAAGCCCTTCAGAAGTTTGACCGTATGTTCCTTTTGGAATAAATTTTCCACCCCCATACACCTTCTCTCCAATTGTAATAGTTTGTCCCTGTGCTACTTGCCATCTTCCTGCAATATTAATGAAAACATTAGCAATAGGAATCGCTTGTCCCATCTTACCTTTTTGGGGAGTTATTGCTTGATTAAGATAATCTTTAACCGCATTACCTATTATATCAATCAATAATTTTCCCATTGTTGCTTCCCCACTTGGGAATGTGCTTCCAAGTAATTCCTCTGTTAATGAAGGTATAGAAGGTTGTGAGCCATGTTTAGCTATCTTATTTGCAATAGCTGCCCAATATTGACTAAGCCCTTTTGTTTGCGACCATTCATATATAGCTAATCTATATGCTCCTAATTCATCAGGATCAAATCCTGCCTTTCTTTTCTTATCAGCAATTAATCCCTCTTGGTGAGACATCTCTGCACTACGAGGGCTAACAAATGTCCCTGATCCTACATCAGAACTACTTCCACCTTTTCTGTTTAAATACTTTTGTAAGTCTACTTTACCTTCTGAATTTTTAGGTTGACCATAAGCAGTAAATCCTTGAACATCATCAAAGTCATCATTATCTCCACCCCATCCTGCTCTACCTTTATTTATAAAATAAATCTGTGACCAAGGTGTAGAAACATATTGTCCTTCTTGAACAGCAGACATTTGTCCACCATTCCAAACAAGTCTAGCGTCTCCATCAGCATCTTCTAAAACTTGCCACTCTCTTAAAGCCTTTTCAAGATATCCTGTGGTTTCTATCGTAAGCCCATGTCCTTTTTGTTGTGGTTGATCTTGATATCTTTGTATTAAAAATCTAATAATATCTCGTTTAACTCTTTCTAAAATAACAAGCATACCTTCGGTATCCACTTCATTTAACTCATTAATGAATAGGTCTAACGAATCATCTGTTTGCATTGTTAGTTGAACAGAAACCATTATCTTCTTCTTACTCTAGGCATCCTTCTAGGGCTAGAACCTGAATCAACTCTACTAGCTGACTTTGCCCTTGCTCTTTGATTAGCTACCTTTTCTCCCATGCTTTTTGACCTTAACCAAATTTCTATTAATTTCACATCTCCAAATGTAGCATTTTCCCTTACATCCCAAGGAGTAGTGTTAAACTCTTGTGCTATATATACTTCCCAAAATTCTTCTGGTATTGATCCTCCCCCTGAAGTAAATGAGTTCAGGAGGTTGATTCTAAATTTTCAGTTTCAGCACTCCCATCTGAACCAGATATTTGTTCAACTAAAAAGTTAACGACAATATTAGGAAGTCTTTCTGCAGAAGTTTCATCTTGAGAAGGAATAGGTAATACCTCACCACCATCTTCTTCAGGTAAATTCCAAGAAAGAATTGTTTGTTTTAAAAGATTACCAACATGATCAGCCTCATCATCATTAGCATCAGTAGAGTTAATCATCTTCTTAACATCCCTGTATTTCATTCCTGTCATAGTTTTAAACTCACACCAATATTCAGGACAATCAATTTCTTCTAAAGTTACCTTTTTTCTAGCTGATGGAAATGGCATTAATAAACTCCTCTCTTACTTTCTTTAATATAAAGCGACCATCTTCTAAATAAATGATAGCTTTTAACTCTCCTCTAAATCTCTTTATCTCAACTCTCTCAACAGGAAATTTAATTCCTTCCAACTCTATCTCACATAGAACACTCTCCTCTCTCTTGCTACATAAATCCTTAACTCTCTCTATTACATTCTCTTCCCAATAATACTGTTGACCATCTCTCTCCAATGGTGGCAACAAACCCTTTCCTCTCCAGTAACCAAGAGTTCTTTTGGTTATCTCGTAACCTTCACCTTCTAACCTTTCTAATACTTCTATTTGAGATACCATACTTACACTCTAACTGTAACCTTTACTAAAGCACATGATATTCGTCAATATCATGTGCAAGAGAGAGGAGACTAAATTAGATTAAACTGTTGCATCCCCACCATAACTAGGTCTACCTGTGTTCACAGTATTTGATTTTCCTTGTTCAATCAACATAATTTCTACAGGACTTCTTCTAGGATTACTCGATCCAGTATAGGCATCTCCACTTAAAGGCAAATCTCCAGTTGTAGCTAATGCTCGTCCTGATATCGCAATAGTAGTATATGCCCCTGAAGTATCCAAAACTAAAGGTGCTTCCAATGCAGTAACAGCAGTCATACCAATAGATAAAGCCCTTGTTTCTGCGGCAGTTGCAGTACCATCACCTGTACCTGAACTAAATCCAAATATTGTTTTACTGGAAGTGAATCCACTAAGACTATCATTTAAAGGCATACCTGCTCTTGCTCTCTCTAGTTCAGATTCATTAAGTTGAGCAGTAGCACTAAAGGTTACTCCCAATGGCCCCATATAAAGATTATTAAACCCATTAGTATTTCCTAATCCATAAACAGGAGTTGCCTCTCTAGTCATAGTTATCTCTGTACTAATCATTCTATTGGCGGCATTAGTGCCATTAGTAGAATAGAGGTTAACCCCTAATAACCAAGGACTAAGAGCCTTTGATGCACCAGTAGGAATAACGGTATCAATCATACTGTTTTCCCATCCCAATGCAATTTTTTCTGATTGAGTAAAGTAACTTGTATTAACAGTAACGGCTGACTTAGTGAACGGTTGTCCTGTAAGATTTGCTGTAATCATTACAGGCCCTTCTCCTGCATTAGCAGAAATACCTATCTCTGTAACTCTACAGTCATAATACAACGTATCTAAATTTGTTCCCTCTAGTTTTCTTCCTACAGTTAGAAACTCTTGTGCATAATCTGAACCGTTAGCTAACCTAAAGTAAGTTGCAAAACCTGTAGTTGCAGCAGCAGAATTATCTTCTAAATTTTCTGCTCTAGTTGCAGTTGTTGCACCACCTAGAGCTGTTCTATTTATATTCGTTCCAAGTAAATTCCTAACTAAAATACCTAATACAGAACCTGTAGCTCCATTACCACCGGCTCCTGGAGTTGCCTTTCCATACATCATAGGAAATTCAAAAGTAATTTCAGTAGAACCAACACCTCTAAAGGAGTTAAAGTCCATAGCTTCTGAACCGCGTCTTCCTGTGTCCATAATGTTTTCAAAGGTTTCCGTTGCTGAAAAGCTACCTGTGTTAACAGGAACTATATGATTGACAGCACTTGTACCACCAATGCTTGCTTGCAAGCCAATTGTTACCTGCTCTGTTGCTGATCTAATTGCCATATCGTATATCCTCCATTAACTCGTATAAACTCTACCGTCAGTTTCTATTATTAAACTATGGGCAGTAAAAGAAGTTTGGGAACGATATAAATACATCTCTCCAAACTGCTCAAAGGAAAAGTTAACACTCATCCCTTCGATGTACTTAATTGTTTCATTGCCTAACATATTCTTATTTTTTTCTAACGTCCAAAATAATTCTTCTGTTTTATCTTGTATGTACTTATAACTTTCTGAGAATGAGCCATGAAATGCCAATCCTGTCACAATCATATCATGCACAGTATCGTATTGATAAGCATTAGTTACAGCACTAGAATCTTGTCTAAATCCATTACGATGTAAAAACCATCCTTCATAATGAGGTTGGTTTAACCCTGCATTTATTCGTAACATATCCACAAATGCCTGTGTAGTTACTAATGGCTCTAAGTCTTCCATAAAAATATTTTTACACTCAATGGAATCTAAAATCTTTGCAGAGGCATCCTCAATAACAGCTCTTGTTTTTAACGTAACATTTGTTGGTGTGGCATTTCCTGTAGTCATTAGCTACCTGCGTAGTTATGGTAAAAATATTTTTCACCAGTTGCAAACTCTTGATCAAAATCTCTCCAAAAACTTGCACCAACTACTCCCTGACCTCCCAACTCATCAATATACTTTTCTCTAAAATGATCTCCAACAGATCGGAATCCACTGGATTTATTTCTCATAGAAATATAAGTTGCTCCGGCAGGAGGGTCTATTGCTTTCTCAGCATGAAAAGAAAGCGTAGAAGCGAGTTCTGCTACAGACAAATAAACAACAGCTTTCTCGTATTGCGTAGGAATAGTTGAAGAGGTGGAATCTAAACTATGTCTAGCTGTATATGTGATCATCATTGTTATTGTTGCGGCAGGTGAATGGTTAGGTAACACAAAATATCTTGTACTGTTATTACGATAATATTGCCAATCACCATTATCTTCTGAAAGGAACTGGGGTAACTCATCTCCAGTAATGCGATCACCTGAATCATAGTCAATTGCAGTTATTAAAGAAAAGTCATCCTCCCAAGAGGCAAGAGTGCTTAGTGGATAATATTTTCCACCATCACCAACCTCGCTTTCTACTATTGTTCTAGGGACATCTCTACTAAAATTATTAATCGCCTGTTGAATAGACTGATCAATAACTCCATCTCCAACTTCATTTTCTCCAGTAAAGAATGGAAAAGTTCCAGTAATGTTTTTAACTTCAGCACGAACTGTCTCTAAAGTTGTTGCCATACTTTATCCTTTTGCCACCACTCTAGCTGTTACAGTCATACTAGGAGTAGCACTCCCACCAACTGCTGTACTGCGTAACCTAATGTATTTTCCAATACAATTGGCTACTTTAACTGCATCAGCATAGTAAGTAACTGTAGGGTCACTAATCTGTGTAATGGAAGAATCTTTATGCCAATCTTCATTGTCAGGTGAAGTCTCAACATCTAAATCTAAAGTAGGACTAGTTCCTGATTTGGCTGTAACTTTAATATAAATAGTTACCTCACTACTTCTTCCTACTTCAATAGAAGAGGATGAAGTATCTGCTAAACTAATCGCTTGTGCGGAATAAAGAGTTCTAAGGGAATCATTAACACTCATATCTATTCCTTTATCCTATAAACTGTTGTACCAAACATCAACTCCCTCACCATTTGTGTCAGCATCTACCCAAATACTTCTTAGGTCTATACCTTCCACATTTCCCGCAATTGTTGGTGCTGCAAAAGTTACTGTTTGATTTGCGTCTAAATCAGGATAAGAATTTCCAACACCACTGTCCCCAATATAAACATCATTCGTATTACCTTTACTTGCCCTAAATGTAACCGTAGTGACAAATATTGGAGTAGCCGAAATTCTCTCCGCTGTACCTGCTGTTGATACAGTTTTAACTAATGAGTTAACTGGCATTACTTTTCTCCCCTATCTATTTAAACACTTAGCTTTTCGTTTCGCTATATAAGACTCTTTAGTCGATGTTGATGCTTTCACACAAACCGAACAAGTACAAGCCTCAGACTTTGGTGTAGTCTTTTTTGCTTTTGTCTTAGTTTTCTCTGTAGCCATAAAAATCTCCTAAAAAAATAAAGGGAAGAGGGAGAGATTTTACCTCCCTCTCCCCTTTTAACTATGGGAGTTAACCGTTAAGGGTTTACCCAATTTGCCTGTAAAGCGGTCGGAAGTCAGCAACAGTTGTGTTGAACTCGTGCCTTACTTTAATGCTTTGTACATCATTGGTGAATGTATCACCTTGAGTCTCGTCATTCTGTATAAACAGATCAGGCTCTTCGTTACCGTTCAAGAATGCAACCACAATTCCTGCGGCTTCATCAGGATCAGCAACGGTGAAATACTGAGTAGCATTAGTGAAGTAGTCAACTGTTATGACATCTAATCCTGCGAATCGTGCGGCATCTATATCTGTATCAGCATCAGCAGTTAACTCGACCTGAACGTGAGCAGATGGATTTGAAATCCTCATTGCCAAGCTAGTCAGCTCATTAGGCACAACCAATGTTCTAGGTGCATTTGCAGCTCCAAGCACATCAGCGGTAGCACCATATCTAGTCTGACTTCTCATGCCTATTGATGTCTCATTCAGACCTGCAATAGAAAGAGCAGTAGTGCCAATATTATTATGAGCAGCATTGAACGTAGCTACAGAGTCAGGCTGATAAGTGTGATCATTGTCACCCATTATATTAAAGACCTGCTTATAAAGAGTTCTAGCAGCAGATCGAGCCAGTTCACGAGGTATCTCAGCTACAGCACCGATATTATCATTCAACACCAATTCGCGTGTTATCTGATAAGCGATACCACCACGCTTCTGCATGGTAACTGAAGTTTCCTCATCTGTAGGATTGGTTAGGTTAGCATATGTACCTGCTTCTGCAACAACTGCCAAATCTGCAAAGCCACCAATTTTGATGTCTCTGTATGCTTGGTAATCATTAACGCTGATAACCTTTGCTACTTTTCTCCAATCTTGATACTGAGGCAGATCAACATAGTTCTGTAACAGGGCTTTGTGCATTCTGTCTGCGGCAACTTCTGCCCATTCAGATGTACCTATTGCTTCTGTGTAAAGCCTACTAACAGCTTCTTCACGCCAAGACGCATAACCTCTTGAGCCATTCATCCATGCTTCCCAAACTTCATCTCGTCCAACTTCAAAAGGATTCTTTCCAGTCCAATCACAATATGCTTCTGTAAAGGTTCGGTATCCCTTAATTCTCTCTCCATCTTTAGTTACTATAACTCTAGATGGTGTGAAAGAAGCATCCAGTCGAGCAAGTTTCTTGTCACCCTCATCAGCAATAATTTCAGTCTTACTAGTGGTGACGTTCTCTACAGCAACCTTATTTAAACTAGCGAGATAATCTTTCTCGTCTGCAATTGCTTTCTGAACAGCAGGAGCATCAAATGATCCACCTTCAAATTGAACCCGAATTCTATTCTCTGCAATGTCAGGTAAACCTGCACCTGAAATCGCTGAATTAAGAAGAGTGGAATTTAGCTGAGTAAGAGCTTCTTCAACCTTACTTACTTCCTCACTTTCTATAACTTCTTTTACGGCTTCCCTTTTGGAGGCTTCCGCAAGAAGGTCTTGTAACTTTTCCTCAGTTATTTCCATTGTTTTTCCCTCCTTAAAAGGAATTGTATTAATGACTTCTTCTTTATGGATAACTTCTTCTGACTCTGCAACTGCAAGGAATTTACCCCCTGCGGCAGGTTCTCTAACCAAATCTACAGAGTCGGCTCGTACTAGCTGTATTGCTCGCTCTGACTTCATTACCTGATCACTTTGCCATCGTCCTTCAGCAACAATGCTAAATCCAACAACAGAACTTAATACTCCTTCCTTATGTAAATCAAGAAGAGTATCTCTTAGAGTTGGATCAGAAACATGAAATGTAGCATCAAGTCCTTCCGGAACTCGATCTACATTTTTAATAAACCCAACAATACTTTTAACGCCACGTTCTTCAGGAGAATGATCTCTACCATTTCCTGCATGAACTGGAACTCCTTCAAAAATTAACGCATCTCTATGAAGAACATCTAAAGGATATTCTCTATTATTTCTTGATGTTCCTGCATTGATAATACGAATACGCCAATCGCTTCCTGTATCATCTAATGCTCTAGCTTCAAATTGAAGAGTACGTTTAATCATCTGTGTACTTTCTACATAATCAGAATGAGCCATTGCCTCTTGTTCCACCTGATCTAACTTCATTCTTGCGGTACAAATAGCATAAGCCGCATCCTCTCTATCATGTCCCTCTTCAGGTACAAAATCAGGATCAGCTAAAATATCTTTAACGCAATCTTCTAGTTTTTCTGGCATATTAACCCCTAAAGCACTATAGCGATTTTATTTCTTAAATTAGAGTTTTGTCAACAAAGTATACTTTATTTTACTCTATCGGGAAAAGGATAATAAGTAAAATCATTAATATGAATAGATTCAGTAGTTGTTTGGAACAATTCCTTTAGAGTTGTATCTACATCATACACCCCACGTTTTTGTGCAGGTTCATCTTTTCCTGTATCAATTCCTGTAAGCCCTAAATATCTTTTAAAGATTCTATTAGCTTCTTCTAAATCTATGAAGCCATTAGACGTTGCATCTTTAAGAGCCGTAGATACTGATCTTAAAGTAATTGCATTAGCCCTTTGATCCCTAAAGGAAACTTCAGGCATTCGGAGATAAAAACTTGCAGATTCAATACTAGCAAGATTTCTATCGCTATAACGACCATCTTGTCTTAATCGTCCATACACTATTGCTGTATCTAGGACAAATCTAAATATCCTACTCATTATGTAAGAAATATGTTTTTGCCTCATCTTCAAGTGGCGATATGCAGGTTCAGTCATTTCGGGAGCAGAAGCACGAGAAGTTAAGGACTCAGAGAACCATATAGGAGGTAAACCTGCCCCTGCTAGAACATGGTTTTTTAATACTGAGGCTAAACTTGCACTATCCTCTAAACGTAAATCAGGAGTCTTAAATTCCTGTGTGACGTTTTCATTATGAGCAAATCTTTGACCGGGTTTTAGGGCTGATTGGTTTCTTAACCACTCTCTAATCTGTTGTTCGTTTTTACCAGTTAAAGTTACATCAAGTACATACTTAGAGGATTCTATTGCTTTCTCTACAGAAGAGAATAAGAATTGATCATGAGCGTCTATCCAATCCATATCAGGAAGAAGATCGCTCCATCCCCTATCAGCAGTCATTGGATTATTAATTGTAAAGAAGAAACAAGCACCTGCTATTTTACATTTATATTTTTTACGTCCCTGTTTGGGTTCAATGATATCTCCAAGTTCAAAATCTCCACCCTTAATCTCTCCACAATTTAATCCCACCAATCTCCCATATTCTTTTGTTCCTATAGGAGCATTGGATATATCTATGATCTTGTAAGCTCTACGGTATGCTTCTCCTGCAATCTTCTTCAATATGATCATCTGTTGTTTCATGTTGTTATGAGGATTTTCAATAACAGTATCAATCATTGCGGTATCAATATTTCCAAGAGTAACGTGTCCATTACTTTCATTAATATATACAGGTATACACTGTTCTCCTGTTAAGCCTAAATCCCTTACTCTTGTAAATTGATTAATAGTCCAATTGTTTGTGGGATCAGTCCAATGAGCATCCAGTATTTCTTGAACAGCAGTATCTTCTGCTACATATTTAATACCATCACCGATAACATATTCAGCAGTAAGATCAATAATCCTTTTAGCTATAGGGTTACTCTTATAAAAATACTGAGCATACTCTAATGTTTGTTCTTGAGTTAAAGGAGGAAGATTATTAGTCTTATTCCCTGTTCCCATCTTTTTCCACAAATACTCATCAGGTTCAGTAGTGTCTGCGAAACTAACAGCTTCCTTCTCTGTTGTTGTTAAAGCATTCCAAGCATTTTTTAACTTACCCATATGATTACCTAAATCCTCTACTATGAAATAAACTTGGTCGAGCAGAAGCACTTAAAACTCTTTCTCTTGGAGTATCCATTGGTTCTATATATTGATTTTCTTCCATAACATCTTCTTCTGTTATTGCAACAGCTTCAACTGATGAAGTTAATTGATGAACTGCAATCCATAGTGCGTCAAGAATATCATCTCTACCCCCTCTAGGAAAAGAGCTATACTCGTGCATGAATTCTTTAAATCCATTTTCAGAACTCATAAACATATCATCCCCACGCCTTTCTCCTTTGAATTTAATACTGCCATTAGCTATAAAAGGAATAATAGAATCATAACGCTGTTCCTTAGAACCCTTGGGACTAACAGTATCAATAGGCATAGCACCTCTAGGATCATTTCGTGTTTGATTAATAAGATGTTGAGTGGTTGCCTGTTGAGGCCCATTTGTTTCAAGAATAACTTTATTAATTGTTAGACCCCTTCTTCTCCATGTTTCGTATTGAGCATGAAGAAATTCAAGGTGTTTAGGTGCAGTTATCTTTCCATATGCAAAATCTAGCACATAAACTATTCCAGTCTCAGGGTCTTTCCCTGCTGTACAGTGACCAAAGTAATTAGCACTTTCTCCTTCACTTGTTGCAGGATCACCACCTTGGACTCCTATTAATCTATGTATAGGAGGTATAGACACATCATCATAAAAGTGAAGCCAATCAATTTCAAATTTAACTCCCTTCATTCCAGAAGGATCATTTTGATATTGAGCATTAAATAATGAGGGTGGCATAGAACGTTTTTTCTTCTCAAGCCACTCTCTAGGGCGTTCCTCTTCCCATAAGACTGAACCATCAGGATTGATTGCCCGATATATTCTAACTCCCATTATCAGTTACCATAATTACCATACTGTCTAGTATCTCCATATCCACTTTGACCCATGTCTTTTAGGATGTTATTAAAACTGGAATGGTCTGACATGATAGACCTCATTTCATTTTCTATAATTGCTTGCTTCTTCTCGATATCATCTAGGCGGTTATCAAAATCCTCAATTGCTTCTAGGAGGTCAGTATCATCAAATACTTCTAGACTTTCTATAGCAAGAGTATTATTGGTTACTGTGGAATCAAGTTGGGCTATATACCAAATCATTCCAAAGGCTTGAGCAACGATTGCAACAATGATTCCAATCATTACTTTCATATTCTTAATGTCCATTACTTGTCTCCAAGTTTCTTTGCTCTAGGAAAAGGTAAACTTCCATCTATCTCTCGCCACATACGAACATTCTTGATTTTCCAAATTAATCCACCGATAGCTAAAGTCGTGAGTCCTAATACAGAACCTATTGCTATCTTTTTCTTCATTAGCTTTCCTCCAAGATATTTGGGTAAAGGTCTGTATACAATCTATCTGTATCTAATATAGGTATAAGTTCTGCATAGAGATCATCATAATGAAATCTCGTACCAAGGAATATCTGTTGTCCTTTAGGCATGAGCATTGGGTCAAAAGACATCCAGAATTTTGTAGAAACATTTCTTCTAGAAGTTTCACTTTGAGTATTCTCCATACTCACAACATCATCAAATATCTGAAGAGTTGATCGTCCACCTTCCACGCTTGTACCTATACCAAAACAAGCAAATGTAGCATCACGTTGTATATCTCCACTTTCCCATGCTTGAGCTTGATCTCTAGCTACTTCCATCCTATCAACTTTCCATGTGTAATCATTTAGTTCTTCAGGATAAAGATTTCCAAACATTTGCTTATATCTTTCATTAAAACGAATACAGGATTCAATCTTTCCCATTCGCTCTACCCCTAATGAAATAACACTAGAAATAATTTGAACCAACTCAAATCTATTTCTGCCAACTTTCCAGAGAGGAAAACTTTCAGCGGCAATAGAAGTTTTGCCATGATTTCTAGGAGCAAGAATAAGAAGGGGATTAACAGAAGAGTTATTCGGATTAACGTGAGCTTCCAATAGCGTTTCCATAATCTCCCACTGGAACGTAGCAAGAGTTTGATTGAATACATATTCATGAAAATAAGCAGGGTGATCGTATGCTCGTTCTTCTGCTACTGATCGTTCTTTCATACCTGACAGTATAGAGATACTCGCTGTATCAGCTATTTGTCTTGGCATTAGTTTTCCAACTCTACATAACCACTTGAAGTCCATCGAAACCATTTTCCAGTACAGCGACTAAATGCTTTTCTTCCTCCGCAATTACAATCGCCTTCTTCTTTAGTCCAATCTCCAGTTTCATTTTTACTTCCACCAAAGTAAGGTCTAGCGTGTCCTTCAGTTACCAACATTGTATTTAAAGATATTTTAGAATCTATAGGGTATAAATCTCCTAATATCCTTCCGAACTTACCTTTACCTTCTTTAGCAGTCTTGAGTAAAATATTTCCCTTATGAATAGAACAGAGTTCTTTGAGCCTAGCTTTAGATTCAAGTCCCAAACTTTTCTCTCTCTTGTTTCGCGTTCTTGACTCAGGTGTATCAATCCCCATAAGCCTGATTCTATCTCGATAGATAATATCAAACCCCAAATCCAATTCGGCATCTACTGTATCTCCATCAACCACTCTTGTAATTTTAACCCTGTATTCGTACATTAAAGTTCTCCGACTCTCCGTATAGCTTCAATCGCTTGATCTCTTTGGTTATGTTTCTTGTGGCAATGAGGGCATTCGTTACGTAAGACTTGACCAAGAGCAAGTTGTATACTAGCTACGTATTCACGTACTCTCCCTCTAGTGATGGTGCTTCCTGCAATCTGTAAGACTTCATACTTACGCTTAATGCTAGTGCTAATCTTGTCTACTAGGTTCACTAAACTTCTTGTTTGCTGATCCACTGCATCAAAGTCAGTTCCAACCTCCAGTATGTCAAAGAGTTCGTCATCGATTACTTTCTCTCCATACTTCTCTACGAGTATTTTAAGCATTGCTCTAAGAAGAACTATTTCGCCATCAAGGTTATCTAGTTCTGTTCTTTTCTCTTCTGATTGTAGATGTTCTCTCAGTCTAAGGTTTTGAGCTATATTACTGTATATAACTCTTCCTTTCCCTGAGTCTCCTAGAGCAACATCCATTCTCTCTTCACTATCGTGATGTTTACATGCTCCGTATCCTAAGTGATCAGTTCCCCAACCTGCCTCAAATCTACACACCCCACCACCTTTCTTTCCTCTCCCACAGATAGGATCACCTTCATCCGAAAGGATTGGTTTACCATAATGTTCTTCTAGGGAAGCTAATTCTTTTTGTTCGATCATATATCCTCTTATGTATTTATATTCCTACTCGTTACCCTTATCAAGTGCAGGTTCAGAGAAGATTAATTCCACGTTATCGGTTACCGTCCAGTTAGCACCTGTAACTCCAGATACTTGAAACTCCTTTGTAACCAAGTTGCCGTCATTACCAACTTCATTCTGTAAAATCTTTAATACGCCTATGTCCATGTTTTTAAAGGTACAACTTCCACCCTTCGTCCATAAATTGCTTAAAGTTAATGTACCTATCTTTCCGTTAACCCCAGAGTTAGGAGCGTCAATCCATATGCGGTCATATGTACCTCCACTAGTTACCATAGCTTCTGCTTGATGATGTCCCCCTCCTATAGCCCTATTTCTAGCGTTACCAGATGTTTGGGTAATACTTTGCCCATCACTGGCGTTATGCTCTATAACTATTGTATGAGCATCTATATCGCTGAAGTCCATACTCTTACATCTAGACTTCTCAATTATAAATGTACCTACCTGTAGCCTTGTTCCAGTAAACGCGGGATCAACTACGGTAGGATTACCAGAAATTAAAACTGCTTCTGTACAAGCCGTACTTCCATTTGACCCACAGGTTGCAGGTAATGCAGAAACTTTTGCTCCTGCAGCATCTCCTGAGTAAACTGTTCCTGCTGATACGTTCTCAATAGTAATCTCTCTTACTGGTACAGCACCTAGGTTAATCCTTAACGTGTTATCTTTATCGTCAAAGTAAGAAGGAGTATCTAGTGGAGCAAGGTATACACCTGAGTCTCCATTTGAAAATGAGCGTTCCGCTAAGACGGTTTCGTTAACTATAACTCCAGTTCCTGCGGTAGACCCTACTGCCAAGAGAGATATGGCCATCTGTGGACTTAGCCCGAATGCACGAAGTAATGTGTAGGGAGATTTGAGTACATTAAAAGTTCTCTTCCACTTGGCTGATTCAGTATTCAGTCTTTCTATTAAACTGAATAGCTTATCTCTCCATATACATACCCTCTTGTATGCGTTGATAACTTTACGAGGAAAGGCACGTATGTTTCTACGTGCTTCAGGTTGAAGTAAACCTGTAGCAAAAATCACGAGAGAAGTAGGTAATGTTATTAACCAGTTAGCATTTAACGTATCAATTACAGAACTCGTATAGAGTAGCGTTGGGTGAACCCAACATCCAACATAATTAATACATGGGGAAAGGTAAGGTTGAATCCATTGAACAGGATTTAAATAACTTAATGCCAATCCAACAATTCCACCCAGTATTAAGGAGACTGTTAGAACAATCGCCAATACGGTTAAAACTTTCTTCTTTAACGTATCCATATTAATCCTTTTTATATTCTCCCTTCTCTCCGATAAATCTTATCATAAAGCCCTTTCTTAGTGACATCCGCTAGGTATATATATCATACTTGCGTACAGTTAGAACCTATCTCATAATTAGGGTTCGGTATATTGTGCATATTTGTTATGAGCAACACTATGGTATATGTTCCTGAGCCTCTATAGGATCTATAATATCTATAGATAAATAAATAAATAGTAAATAAAAAAAGGATGGTAATTATATTAGATAAATAAATAAATATAAAAAAAGTATAAATTATAGGAAGGAAGGTACAAAAAGTGTTAGAAGAACACGCTCTAAAAGAAACAAAAGAATATATTTTGATAAATGGTGTGGGACAATTTAAAACTGAGGAAGAGTTTTTAAAACTTAGTGAGTTAGGAATTAAAAGTGATGCCACAATAACTTTTAATCCACAAGATAATCAGATTTATCATTTGGTTATACATAATGATAAAGCTAGAGTATCACTAGATTCTCAAGGTGGGATTTTAGCTAAAGGTACATTTAAATTCGACGATGGCTTAGACGAAAAAGCTGAGAAGATTTTCAATGCTATAAATGAAAATGATTTACAGGATTTTAAAGATGTGCTTCAGGAATTTTTTGAAAATGGTGATGCGATAAGTTTAAATCTTCAACCATCACAAGATTCTTTAGGTGAATTTAAAATAGCCTGTAACATTGAGGATAAAAATTCTAAAACTAATTTAGCTACTACAGCTTTATTAAATAGGAAATCAAAAGTTAAAAAGGCTTTAGAAACTAGGGCTAAGAATTGGATGAACAATCACAAGATTGATAAAAATAATTCCAAAGCTGAAGTATGCGAAAGTCATTTTTGCGAAAGTGAGGTTTGCAAAAAGGGATAATTAAAATCGAGTTAGGAAATTTAAAAAACTTCCTAACTCTTTTTCTTAAAAAAAATGAAAAATAAATTTGAAAATAAATTTTATTTAAATTTTTTAGAGATACTAAAAAGATAGTATAGATTAACCGCAAATTATTTTAACTTATTTAAGGGTTTTAATTGACAAGTAGAATTATAGGAAGGTTCTAAATGAAATATTGTAAAGCGTGTGGATTAGAAATTATATCTCTAATCTCAACTTATTATTCTAAACTAGGAATGATATTAAAGTGTGAAAATCCTGATTGTATTTTATATCCTACTCATGATTTAGATAGGAAAATAAAATGAGAAATGAACAATTAGAAATAGTTATTAACATTCCATCTCATGTAGAAATTTTAATGTGCGATAAATGTAATTATTATTCATGCTTTGATTGTAAGTTTAAAAGATTTATCAAGAAATTAATCAGGAAGGTTTTTTAATGAGAAAAACTCCTGAAGGTAAATATGTAAGTTATTCAGAATTATTTGAAGATTGTTATGGAAATGGTCGAGTTACTAAACAATATGTTATGAAAATATTTAAGGATCATGGTTTAGGAAAAATAGATTTTATTGAGTTTGTAGAAATGTTTGGTGATAAAAAATATTACACATTAAATCCTAGTTTTCAAATGTATTTAGGATATTAATTAAGCCTTCCTATAAGGAATCCTGAGCAAGATTTAAAACTGCTCTTAAAAAAATTAATAAATAAATTAATAAATAAATTAATAAAAATTATATATATATTTAAGGGAATCCAATGTTAAGGGTTGAACAAAAAATAGAAAAAGTTAGTGTTCATTTAAAACATGTAGATGAATATTCATTTAAAAGTTTTAATTGGATTAATTCTAATTCTGAGATGAGTAAAAATGATATCTATGTAGAAATTAAAGGGGAAAATACTTGGCTTGAGGAAAAAGAAGAATTAGGATTATTCCTTAGTTTTGATCAGGCAATAGAGTTAAGAAATATTTTAGATGATGAAGTAGAAAAAGTTTTACAAGATTTTGAAAAAGCAGTCATTTCAAAGTTAGAGAATAAAAAATCTCTAGAGGAAAATAATTGTGCATAATCATATTCTAGCAGGGGATTTTGGATACTTACCATCTTATGCTTCTGAAGTAATTAATTTAAAAGATTCTGATAATGAGATGAAAGATTATCTAGAACATTTAAAAGATTCTGTAGATATAGATATTTCAGACAAAGAATTAGAAGCGTCAATTAATGTTGTTTACGATAAAGATATGTTTCTAGTTGGTGCAACTGTTAACAGAAAATATTTCTTTATTGATTATGTTGAATTAGCTTATTGTGAATTTAGTAAATGTAAAGAAGAGGAATAAAAATGAGATGTAAAAATTGTAATTACATTTTTAATCACATGTGTAATTCTCATAAGAATTTAAAAAACACAATAATTTATCATTACGATAGATCGTTTCTAGAAAAGTGTAGAGATTATTTAAGGGAAATATTTTAATAGGGGTTTAAAAATGTCTATCTTAGAAAGAAAGAATTTAATAGAAAAACTAAATAAAATTTATGAACCATTATTTGATGGTCTAGGCGAATTGCAAGAATTAAAATCACAAGCTGAAAGTGTAATAAATGAAATAGAAGATCAATTAACTAATGTAGGTTATGATCTCGATTCATTAAATCAATTAATAATTTCTCAAGAAGATGAGTTAGAAAAAATAATTTTAATCTCTAAGAATAATTAAAAGGAAAAATTATTATGACTCAAACTTTTGATGAGTGGAAAAAAGAAACTTACAACGGTTGGACAAATAGAGAAACTTGGAATACATCTTTATGGATTGGAAATGTAGAACCTCTTTACAATTTAATTCTAGGGATAGTTGAAGAAAGTAAAAATTTAGGTGATTGTGCAGATAGATTAGAACAATTTTTATGGATAATTTGGGATGGAAAAACCCCTGATGATTGTAGTTTAAAGCCTGTAAATTTTGTTGAAATTGCAGAATCTTGGTGGGAAGAATTTAGAAATGATGACTAGAAAAGATTACATAGGTTTAGCAAAAGTTTTTAATAAAGAATTTAATTCAAAATCTTATGATACTTATGATGCTAATTCTTTAGCATGGGGTTTATTAAATAGTTTATGTGAATTTCTTAAATCTGATAACAAAAGATTTAATGAAGAAAAATTTAAAGAAGCTGTTTTTAAAAGAAATTAATAGGGATAGTTAAGATTAACCGCAATTATTTTAAAGGATAAATAAATATGAAGAAATTAAATTATCTAGAGAAATGGTCTAGGGCTGAGAATTATATGGGTGATGATCATTCAGATTCTTATATAGTTGTTATGAAATCTAGGGATTCAGATTTAATGGATCAAGTTAATTTTGATTCTACAAAAGAAGAATTAGACGCGTGGGAAAATTCTCATATTAAAGGTGATCATCATTTTGTAATAAATAATAGTCATTGGGCTGTAGGGTGGATTGAATATATTTTAATCACGCCTTGTGAAAATTGTGATGATAGCTTTGATGAATTATGTGAATGGGTTGACGATAATATTTCTCAAGTTATTTTTGAATCAGGCATATTAGATGAAGATACATTTTATGAAAAAGAATGTGAAAAGTTTTCTGATGATATTCAAGAATGGATTCATGAATGGATGGTTTATCAAGAACATAGACTTGAGGATAATTGGGAAGATTTAGATGTTTATGGAAGGGTAGAACAATTAGTTTCAGATTATGGTAGAGATTTAGAACATATTAGAGAAGAAGATATTGATAATGCTGTAGAAAAAGTATTTAAAGATTTAGGTTTAATAGATAGTTTAAAAAATTTAAAACTTAGGGCTGAAGAACATACTGAATCTAGGAATCATGTTCTAGGGAATTGGGATGATATTCATACAGATTATTGGAAAATCTCACACATGAATAATTTATTTAATGATGAAGAGTTTAGACCTAAAGAAAAAATGAATGTGAAATATTCAGACGCTATATGTATAACTTGTAAACGTGAAGTCAGAGTTACAGTTAAACCTTTGCCAAATGAAATTGATATAGCAGGTGAAGCTATAGCATTAAATTGTTGGTAACTAATGAGAATTCATAAATTCAAATGCTTAACCTGTAATGAATATTATCCTACAAAGTTAACTTATTACAGAGATATAAAAATGTGTGGATGGTGCGGTCATAAAAAAGAATTTGGAATAGAAGCTAAAGAGTTAAGGGATTTAACTTCTATCACTAGATTAATAGTTAGAGTAAAAATAGATGAGGAAAAATAATGCTTAACAAATATCTTACAAGTGAAATAGTAAAGATGAGGAAAGATAATATGAACTGTAAACCTTATGAGCATAAATGGGTACATCAGGAAACTACTTTAAGCAGAATAATGCCACCATTAGGGGAAGCGATAGATAAATTTCCTGAGACTAGAAAAGCTATTTTTAAGTGCGCTAATAAAAATTGTGATGCAACTCAAGAAACTCTTACAAAAGAAAGTTGGAAGGATGCAGAAAATGACTGTGAATAATAATGAAGTAGTTAGAGAATTAAAATCTATTAAAATTGAAATAAGTAATTATCAAAAATCTATGATGTTAGGTTCTAGGGCAAATAGTATTCTAGGGAAACAAGCCTATAGAAAGATAATTAAGATTGCTGAAAAAGATTTTGATGGATTAAAGAGTATTCATTTCTTCTTAGGTACATTAATAGAGGCTTTGAAAGAAGAAGGTTTAGATCAAAAATGATTTATAAACTATCAATTGAAACTCATTCGTTTGAGGATTGGGAAAAAGCTAGAGAGTTTTTTGATAATCCTAAAACATCTCCAATGACTCAACCTTATAGATTTGATATTAAGGCAAGTGATGCGTGGCGTAAAGTTAAAGCAAATCGAGATGAAGAATATATGAGAGAACAATTGTTTAATAAATTAAATAGCTGAGAGTGATTAATGGCAATGAAAAAATATAACAAAGTATTTTATATGTCTATATTAATAACTATTGTTTTTTTATTAAAAGGTTAAGGAGTATAAAGATTAAGGGGAAAGATTAAAAGAGAGAAGGAGAAAAATTAAATGTCATGTGAAATATGTGGTGAAGATTTAAGCGGTCTTCAGTATGGAATAGTTGGAGTTGACATTAAATCAACAGGTGATTATGTCGAATGGGAAACAGGAACTTATATACATATTTTTATACATAGAGATTGTTATGAAAAAGTAATAGAAAGTTTTAATGAAGCT
>Ga0310342_100000148_pt1 | contig 34946 bp, 51 predicted proteins | sample S15DNA20500_MG_FD_206155 | JGI IMG/M metagenome (GOLD analysis project Ga0310342, IMG submission 206155) | Marine microbial communities from station ALOHA, North Pacific Subtropical Gyre - S1503-DNA-20-500_MG | ecosystem: Environmental > Aquatic > Marine > Oceanic | place: Pacific Ocean: North... | reverse complement strand
TATGAGAACTGGGATATTGTTGATGGCAGCGGTGCTGACACTTATCGTCGGCGGGTGGGTGTGGATCAACCTGGCGATGATAGCTATCTTGCCTCCAGTGTTTTTTTGAAGTGGGGAACGATGGATCTCAAAAAAATTGCGGCGCTGATGACCAAGAAACGAACCGAGCCAGAGGTCCGCCCGGAGGATTCCTCTCCACCGATGAACCGGGTGCAGAGGCGTAAACTTGCCAGACTGAACCGACGCTCAAGGAAGGGGCGCGGGCAGCACACTTAGGAGGAGAGCAATGGCGAAACTGACGACCAGAGGCCGAAATCAGATCAAGGCAAAGAACTTCGCTCTACCTGGCAGGAGATACCCGATCCAAGATATTTCCCATGCCCGCAACGCGCTTGCCAGAGTTGCGCAGCATGGCACCAGGGCAGAACAGAGAAGCGTGCGTGCGAAAGTGTACGCACGCTATCCCTCGTTGAAAAAAACACGCAACGCCTGACATGGCCAAGGGTTACCCAAAGGAACCAGTTGTCGTGCATTGGAACGACACTGTCAGCCACATGGATGACGACGGGTCAGGCAAGCCGCGTCACCAGCCAGCGCGCCAGGTCACCATCGGCTGGCTGCTGCGTCATGACTACAAGGGTGTCAGTCTGGCGTTTGAACTCGGTGCGGACGCGACAGATTGGCGAGAGGAGCAGTTCGTTCCTAACGAAGTCATTACCAAGATCGAAATTCTGGAGGTCGAGTGAGGCCGCTTATAGCGGCCGTGACAGTCGCCGCGGTCGGTGGACTGACAATGCTCGGAGTCTCACTCTATGGCGAGATTAAATCCTGGCACGATGCGCATGAACAAATGCGTGTAATGACATTAGACAAGGGCAATATGCACGTTCGCCTGGTGCACAGTGTCTATGGAGGCCAGAGAGTTGTAGCTATCCTTGATTGCAGCGAATGGCTGCGTTCCGAGAGGGCCATCGAGGGAATCCCAGACTAGAATCTGTCACCTTGAAGCTGGCATAAATACCGAGAAAAAGCAGAGTGCTGGCATGGACAGCGTGTGATCGTGGGGATGTTAAGTCATTGATAAACAAAGTGTTTTGGCTTTTCCGGTCATGGGAATTCCCCAATGGGGAATTCCCCAGGGGAATTCCCTGAACGCAGGGTTTTTCCGAAAGTGGGAAAACCGAGTCGCAAAGCCCAGCTCGGCTCTACCATGAATCAATAACTTACTAGCGGAACCTAGAAGAATCACTGGTGGGGATTGCTGGAACCCGCATAGGTATGCGGTATTTAACATAATAACGATTATGCGCACATCGTTTTGACACCCCATTTCCAGGCCAAAGTGGGAAATCCAGACCGATCGGTTAGACTGAGTCCAGATCGGAGCCCCCCCCGGTGGGCCGGGGCGGGGGGGTGGTGGGTACAAGGTGTCACGCACCATTTTTTGAAAATTTTTGAAATTTTTTTTTGTAACCACTATGGTGGCATCATGCCGAGAAAGGCCAAACCAAAAAAGAACCCGCTCCACATACCGGCGAAAAACCCGTTCGTCCAGTTCCTTGCCACATACCGCAACGACCCGGTGTTGTTCGTTCAGAATGTAATCGGCATCGAGCCCGACCCCTGGCAAGCTGATTTCCTGCGGGCGGTTGCCAGTGGTGAGCGGCGTATCTCGGTGCGCAGCGGGCATGGCACTGGCAAGTCCACCGCGGCGAGCTGGGCGATGCTCTGGTTTTTGCTGACTCGATACCCGTGCAAGATTGTGGTGACTGCGCCTACGTCGGCGCAGCTCTTTGACGCGTTATTCGCTGAGACGAAACGCTGGCTCAAGAAGTTGCCAGATGTGTTGAAAACGCTGTTGGAGACGAAGGCCGACCGGGTGTTTTTGCGCGCCTCGCCGACTGAGAGTTTCATGAGTTGTCGAACGTCGCGTGCTGAGACGCCAGAGGCGCTCCAGGGAGTTCACTCGGAGAACGTGATGTTGGTTGCGGATGAGGCGTCTGGCGTACCCGAACAGGTTTTTGAGGCTGCTTCGGGGTCCATGTCTGGCGAGAACGCCGTCACGATTTTGCTGGGGAATCCGACCAGAACGTCGGGGTTCTTCTTTGAGACGCATCATCGGTTGTCGAGTTCCTGGTGGACAACTCGTGTGAGTTGTCTGGATTCGCCGCGGGTGAGTGATGAGTACATCGATGAAATGCGTTCCCGGTATGGCGAGGAGTCCAATGTTTATCGCGTGAGGGTATTGGGGGAGTTCCCCGAAGCGGACGACGACACTTGTATTCCGTTGGATCTGGTCGAGTCTGCGCAGCAGCGTGATGTAGTTGTCGACCGGGACACGAACATAGTGTGGGGATTGGACGTTGCGAGATTCGGGACGGCGTACAGCGCCCTGGCTAAACGCCAGGGGCGCTTATTGCAGGACATTCGCGTATGGCGGCAGTTGGATTTGATGCAGCTCGTTGGGGCGGTGAAAGCGGAGTATGACGCGCTGTCTCAGAAGGAGCGCCCGGTGGAGATTCTGGTTGACTCTATCGGTATTGGTGCCGGCGTAACGGATCGGTTGATGGAGTTGGGGTTGCCGGTGGTGGGGATCAACACCAGTGAGAGTCCGAGCATGGGTGGCACTTATGCGAATCTGCGTGCCGAGTTGTGGTTCAAGACCAAGGCGTGGTTTGAGGCGCGCAACGTGTGTGTTCCGAAGGATGATTTGTTGCTAGCGGAACTGGTAGCGGCCAAGTACAAGTTTACGAGCTCTGGAAAGATGCAGATTGAGAGTAAGGATGCGATGAAAAAGAGGGGATTACCGAGTCCTGACCGGGCGGATGCGTTGTGTTTGACGTTCGCCGGTGATGCGGCGGTTGCGTTGTTCGGGCGTCATGCGGCGGGGAGCTGGCACCAGCCGATCAAGAGGAATGTGAGGGGCATAGTTTGATGCGTACATCTAAGAAGTTGTTGATTGGTTTATTGCTATTTTTCATGCACTCGGCGTTCGCTCAGAACGTCGCTTTTCTGGTGAGTATGGAAGTGACCGGCATGACGCAGCAATGCGTGTACGCGTTCGGTGCAGATCGGTACACGTTGACGATTGCGGCGCATGAGAACTGCGTGTTGTCGATTATCGTGGATTGATTTGATGATGCGCTTTGAGCGCATCATCAGGTAGTTGGTTGGCGCTGCGGTAGAATGTTGTCCACATAAATCGCAGATTTGGAGATTTCTATGCCCAAATATCCTGATTCAGTGATCGGGCGCAGACAGGCTGCTGCCGAGTTGATGGGGGTGTTGGCCCGCCAGGAAGTGGTCAAGGCTGCGGAAGGCGAGCGCAGAAACGGATCGGCTCCCAAGAAGAAAGCCAAAACCAGCAGACGTTCCAAGTCCTGATGCCTCGGCATTTCCCCAGTTTGTTGCGGGATGATATTCCATTGTCGCCGGCCGACCGGCGCGCATGGCAATTAGCCAGGGAACAGGAGATCAGAGACAGGGAACAGGAGAGCAGGGACAGGGCTATTCTCCCTCGGTTAAGGGATATGGCCGGTGATGCCTGGCGCTCTTTTTCGGATGTGCCGATTGTGCCTGGGTCGCGTACCAGGGTTGGTGATGTGCCGGGAATGGCGGCTGATCTGGGGCCGGGTCTTTTGGAGTTTGCTCGATACCAGCCATTGATTTCTGGTGACGTTGCGGAGGCGGCGCATTTCGGCAAGGGCATCGTCACTGATCCAGAGTACCGGCGGGAGTTTGCCGAGCCGGTGCCGCTATCTCAGAGCTGGAGGGATGCTGTAAGTTCTGCCGCGTCTCCTATCTCTGGGTATCTTGACCGCGCTCCCATGGAGTTTGCGAGAGGGGTCACGCAGCTTTTAGACGATCCGTTGAGCTTGCTTCCGTGGCACCCAGGCGACCTGAATGAGCCGCAAATCGACGCGCTTGCGACGGTGCTTCCTGGTGGCCTGGGCGCGACGCAAGTGGTTAAGGGCAGAAGGGCTACTCGTGAGGTAACCGAGGATCTCGCAGCCCGGAGGCTGCGAGATCAAGAAGCGGCCGATGCGGGTGCCGGTACACGGCGTGCCGCCACCGGCCAGTATATAGGCGCCCCGAAGGGGATTGCCTCTCCTCGTTCTCTGGAGACGATGCGGAAGAACTACATAGATCATGTTGTGGAGGGGTTATCGGGCAGGAATTGGTATGCGGATGCAAGTGATTGGGCGCGGTCGGTTACGAGCAACGTCGATGAAGCTGAGAAGCTGGTCCGAATGTTGGCGGCGACTTCCCCGGACAATCGGGTGCTGACCAACCTGTTGCATACCGTGAAGGGGCTCAACCAGGACGCTGTAGGCGCGATGATTAATACCGGGCGTTTCCCGAACAAGATGCGGCCGCAACTTGAGGCGATTCGGCGTGGCGAGCCAATAGCTGGTGGTTCTAAGGTTGCCCCGTTCGCCGAGAATTTACGAGTGGCATGGGATCCAGACATCTCGCACCAACCTGTTCACGACATCTGGCAGGGGCGAGTTTTCGGTTACGAGCATCGGCCGGCCAAGGTGTATCCGACCAGATCAGCGGCGCTGCTCTCTATCACTGACAGGAAGGGAAAGATCGCCGGGCGCGTTTACGAGGACGGCGACGGGTTCCGGGTTGCGAAGCCGTGGAGCGGAGGGTTCGCTCCGACGCAGCACGAGTTCATGGACCGCGAAATGGAGGAGATTGTACGCCGCTTAAACGTTGCCAAAGTAGGTGGCCATTCGGCTTGGACGCCGTCACAGGCTCAAGCCGCGGCCTGGAGCGGTGCAAAGATCCGGGCTGGTGAAATAGATCCGAGAGACGCCGCGGCGCACTACGGAACGTTAGCTCCCAGGTTTATGGCAAACGTAATTGATGAGCAGATCCCCGGAGCATCATTGACGCGCACTGGCCATCTTACCGGCATTGAAAACACCGGGCAGAAATTACGCGATGCGTATTCTCGTGAGGCTACCTGGGTGGACGAGGTAACTGGGAGGCACACCGCGCTCGGACTGTTGGGGCCAGTAGTGCCATCAGAACGCGCAATGGGATCTTATATTGACGAGGCCGGTCGCTACCAACAGAACCTCGGTATGGCGCACTACCCGCTGGTGACATCTCACACGCCCCGTCTTAGTGAAGACGCGGCGCGTAAGATGTGGGATCCTGAATTAGGCGGCACGATGCCACCAGAGGGGTCAAGATTGCGGGATATGCTGGACAACAGTCGGCAGACATTCGGCGACCGTGTGGGCGCTATGTTGCATGATGAGCCGACACAATTTCTCGATAGCGTGAGTGCGGGGACTGCGTTCGTGGATGCCCAGGACGCATCGGCTTGGCATTACATTTTGCCACATGGCCAGACCCAGGCATGGCAGAGGACGTCGGTCAATATCCCGCTGGATCGAGCTGCGACTCGTGCGGAAATGCGCAAGTTCACCGATATTGGAAATCGGCATGGAATGTTCGCAGTTGACAGCGGTCACGGCGTCAACCTGATAACGGATGCGTTTGACGCAGAGCGAGGCGGAATCGGCGCTGCAAGGATGAAACTGGCAAGCCCTGGTGAGGCGTTGGGACGGGAGTTGAAAGGCGGTCTGGGCCAAGAGATTGAAAGCGTACTCGGTACTCCGTATCAGCGGGTAGCCATCGAAACGGGTTATGTTGATTTCACAGCATTATGGAAAAAGGGGACAGGTTCGGGGGCGGCTACTGCGAAATTCCTAGATGATCTGGATGCGGTGCCGGCGGTCAGGGACAAGATAGAGCCGGCATTGCGGCAGAAGGCCAGACAGAATATGTTGCGAGACGCTGAGTTTGCAGAGTCCTCTGGCCTCCCGCTGCGCGATGACATACAGGAGGCCAGGAGGATTCTTTGGGAGAAAGGAATCGAAGGGCTGAGAGAGGCGCTCAAGAACGGCGTGGTACTCCCGGCGGTGGCAGGGGGTATGTTTGTTCCCCTTTTGTCTCGGCAGACTCAGCAGAACGAGAACGAGTTGATCCGAACGATTTGACGCCTACCGCGTGAGACAGGATCCAGTTCTCCTGTTCCTCAGTCGGGGTGCCAATCCATTCTCGCGAGCCGTTCGCATGGGTAACGAGTCTGTAGGGATCGTTTTCGGGGGTTTTTTTAGGTGGCATCGTAGGGCTCCTTTTTAGCTCTAACGCGGCAAGTAGGATTAAATCGCGGACAGCAATTTTAGGGAAAAACGCTGGACATAGCAACGAAATCAGGCAGGAATCGACATGGCAGAATATGAACAAACTATCCTGCCTCGTATAAGAAGTGCGGCTGGCTTGCCTGGGAGAGGGGTGCCAGAATCGGGCACTGAGTATGGGTTATTGCCGCTGCCCTACATGAGTGCATGGGAGGCACTTAGGCGAGCTGGACGAGGTGTGGAATTCGGCGATATTGGTTTTCAGCATGACCCGTTTAGAGTCACCGGGAGTGCCACAACTATGGTCCCACTCTTGGGTCGCCCGATGTACTTGGGAATGGGGGGATATTTTGAACCGAGGACTCGTGAGGCAGGGATCTCAGGGCTTGAGGCCACTTATCCTATGCGTAAAAACCGTTTTTTACAACTTCGATATGATCCGCTGACCAAGTCCTGGGGGCTTCAATTCGGTGGAAGATTAGACAGGTAATGTGGAGCAGACATGGCAGCATATGAACAAACAGAGAGCGTAGAGGTTGAGGTCGAGGTCGAGGAAGGGATGAGCGAGTCCGAGCTGGAGAATGTTCTCGCCGGCGAAATTCAAGACGCGACCGATTACATTGACAATGTGGTGTCTCCTGCTAGAGCCCTGGCCGAGTCGTATTACCTCGGCGAGCCATTTGGGAACGAGGAGGAGGGTCGCTCAACCGTCATTTCTATGGATGTGCGCGACACTGTCCAGGCGATTTTACCAAGCCTGATGCGAGTGTTTTATGGCGGCGAGCATACTGTGGAGTTTGCACCGACTTCTGCGGAGGACGTTCAGAAGGCGTCCCAGGCCACCGACTACATCAACTATATTTTTCGCCGGGACAATGACGGGTTCGCTGTGTTGTACTCGGCTTTTAAGGATGCGCTAGTCAAAGGCAGCGGATTCGTAAAATGGTACTGGGACTCAACTGACGAAATTGAATCTTATACGCTTGAGGGAATTGATGAGATTGGGTTAATTGCGCTGACCTCGGATCCGAATGTTTCGATTGATTATTTGGAGAGCCGCGCCACTTCCGAGAATGTAGATCCTGCCACTGGCGAGCCGGTGATGATTCATGATGTGCGAGTGACCAGGACACGCCCCAAAGGGCGTGTCAAGGTCACTTCTGTGCCTCCAGAGGAGATTCTGATTTCCAGAAACGCCCGTTCTTTGGAGGAGGCTGATCTGGTTGCGCATCGGCGCTATCTGACGCTTTCTGAACTGGTTCAAATGGGATATGACTACGATGAGATCGAGCAGTTTGCGACGTCCGAGGACAATTTTGACTTCAATGCGGAGTCTCGTGAGCGCAATCCCACGTTGGGGAATTCCACTGATTCGAGCGCCGATCCGACGATGCGGCGTGCGCTGTATGTTGAGAGCTACATTCGTGCTGATGTGGATGGTGATTCGGTTGCCGAGCTCAGACGCATTTGCAGCATTGGCAGCGAATACAAGATCTTTCTAAATGAGCCGGCTGAGCAGTTGCCGTTCGCGGTATTCATGCCAGACCCGGAGCCTCACACGTTTTTCGGACTGTCCATTGCAGATGTGACGATGGATGTCCAGAGAATCAAGTCGATGGTATTGCGCTCGAGCTTGGACTCGTTGGCGCTTTCGACCCATCCGAGGGTTGGCGTTGTCGAGGGTCAGGCGAGCATGGACGATGTACTCAATACCGAGGTTGGCGGCATTATCAGGATGAGGAGCCCTGGTGCGGTGGTGCCCTTTTCGGTGCCATTTGTCGGGCGTGATTGTTTCCCCATGCTGGAATACATGGACTTGGTGCGCGAGAACAGGACGGGCGTGAGCAGGGCGGCGGACGGGTTGGACCCGGCTGCGTTGCAGAGTTCAACAGCTCTTGCGGTTTCTCAGACAATCCACGCAGCTCAACAGAGGACTGAGTTGATTGCCAGGATGTTCGCCGAGACGGGAATGAAGAAACTGTTTGAGGGCATCTTCTATCTGGTGAACACCCGCCAGGATGCCGAGAGGATGATTCGGTTACGCAATGAATTTGTGCCGATTGATCCGCGGGTATGGGACTCGGACATGGATGTGATTGTGAACGTCGCGCTTGGCAGGGGAACTGAGGAGGAGCGCATTGCGATGCTGATGCAGATCGCCGGCAAGCAGGAGCAGATCCTCACGACGATTGGGCCTGATAACCCGCTCGTCTCGATTGAGAATTACTACCAGACTCTACGCCAGGTCATAGAGCTCGCCGGGTTCCAAGACACGCAGAGATTCATTTCCGATCCTGCTGATTACCAGCCGCAGCCACAGCAGCCCAAAGAGCCAACCATTGATGAGCAGTTGATTCAGGTGCAGACGGAGGACATTCAGGCTGACATACTCAAGAAGCAAGCGGAGCTTGAGCTCAAGCGAGAGGACATGATTATGCGTGACGACAGGGAACGCGATAAGACCGAAATGGAGGGCGAGTTGCGCGCTGCCGAAATCAACGCTCGCTATAACGCATCGGTGAATACCGAGGAGATCCGTGCAATCGCCGCTCGTGATCGGAAATTGATCGAACAGGAAACGGCCGTGGAAACGGCGGTTGTGAGGAACTTGAAATAACCCTGTAAAATATTTGCCGATGAAATCCATATATGGATTGCAATGAGTGACCCCCTGGCCCTCGGCGACCGAATAAAGGAATGGCTGGACGATTCTGTTTTTCAGGAAATTCTGGCTCAAGCCGAATCGGAGTGTTACGAGGAATGGGCCGCTGCCGACACGCTTGATAAGCGTGAGCGGATTTACGCGGAAATCAAGGGTGCTCAGAGATTTTTGAAAAGGATGCGCGCCGCTGTGGATAACGCGCATCTCATCAGACATCGACAGAAGGAATAAACATGGAAACTCCTAGCGGACCCATCGATATCAATGAAGCAGCGCGCTTTCTGCTGGACAGGCAACTGGAACAGGAATCCAAGGACAATCCTGACCAGGCGCAAGTCGAAAAACGGGCGACTGATGAAGCTGGCGCGATTGACGCGCCAGCGGTTGAGGACAGAGAGGCAGAGGACACTTCGGACGAAGAGCTCTCCCTTACCAATGATGCCGAAACCGAAGAGTTGAGCGAGGAGGCAGACGATGAGGAATTAGTCGAGGAGCCCGTATACGCTGTCAAGGTTGACGGCGAGGAACACGAGGTCCACCTGGACGAACTGCTCAAGGGCTACTCCCGCACAGCTAATTACACGAGAAAGAGCCAGAAGCTCTCTCAGGACCGTGGTGCGCTGGACGAAGATCAAGGCGCGCTTTTGAATGAACGCAATGCGTTTGATGCTGAGAGAAACGCTCTGGCTCAAGAGCGTTCGCAGTACGCCGAGCTGCTGCCCGGACTGCGGAAACGAATTGAATTGATGGATTCTGAGGAACCTGATTGGGATGCCTTGTTGGCGCAGGATCCTGGGAACGAGACGAAAGTTTTGCTGGCGCAGCGACAGTTTGACCAGCAGCAGAAGGCCCGGAAAGATCAGCTCAGTGCTGTGGACTCCGAGCTCGAAAGGCTGAGAAAAGCTGAAGCTGATGAGTACCAGAAAAAAATCGGTGACTATGTTGCCGCTGGCAGAGCAAAACTTCGTCGAGATATTCCAGGCTGGAGTGAGGACACGGTCTATCAGAAAGAGGCCGAGGAGATCTCCAGGTACTTGCTGAACAAAGGTGTCTCGGAACAGGAGATTGCCGCATTGATCCGCCCTGAGTTTATCGAAATGGCGAGGAACTCGATGCTGTATGAGCGCGGTGTTAAGAGATCTCAGAAAACCAGGAAAAAAGCATCGACGGATAAAACGGTCGTTCGCCCTGGTAGTGCCAAGAGCACCAAAAAACCATCCTCGGTTCGCAAAAAACGCTCTTACCAAAAGTTGCAGAAAACGGGCAAGCTGGACGATGCCGTGGATCTGATGGAACAGCTCCTCTAGCTTGTAAGGCAAAATTTAGTAAGAGAGGATTTTTCTTATGGCTATTATTAGTAATACCTTCACCAGATATTCAGAGATCGGGATCAGAGAAGAGCTCATGGATGTCATATTCAACATTTCTCCGCACAAGACGCCGTTTGTGAGCAATATGTCACGCGATACCGTGCACAACACGTTTTTCGAGTGGCAGACTGACTCTCTCGCAGCCGCGGCTACCAACCAGCAGATCGACGGCGATGACCTTACGTCATTCACCGCGGTCACGCCGACGTCACGGCTCGGCAGTTACACCCAGATCATGCGCAAGGATTTCATCCTCGCGGACAACCTGGCGGTGATTAACGCGGCCGGTCGGAAGTCCGAGCGTGCTTACCAACTAACAAAAAGTGGAAATGAATTAAAGCGTGATATCGAGTGGAACTTCTTGCAGAACAACTACGCCCAGGCTGGGTCGACTTCATCAGCCAGAGTGACGGCTGGTCTGCCGGCGTACATCCGAACGAACAGCAGCCGCGGAACGAGTGGCGCTGATCCGACGGTGTCGGGTGGCATTGTTAATGCCGGCGCGACGAATGGTACGCGGAGGGCTTTCACGGAAGCAATGCTGACCACGGTTGTGCAGGAGACTTACACCCAGGGTGGAGAACCTTCAGTTCTGATGGTCGGGCCGTTCAACAAGACCAAGGTGAGCGCGTTCACGGGAGTCGCCGCACAGCGATACATGGCTCCCAGCGACAAACCTACGACTATCGTGGCGGCCGCGGATATTTATTTATCCGATTTCGGCAGTTTGAGCGTCGTTCCGAACCTGTTCCAGAGAGAGCGCGAAGCGTTCGTCCTGAACATGGATCTGCTGGCGATGTGTGTCTTGCGACCAATCGAGAACAAGGAACTGGCCAAAACGGGTGACGCCACTAAGGAACTCATCATATTTGAGGGCGGTCTACGGGTTGACCAAGAGGCGGGGCTCGGCATCATTGCCGATCTAACTTCGTCCTAGGTCTTGTAGCGGGTTGAGTGGATGAGTTGCGGAGAGAGGCAAAGCCTCTCTCCGCTTTTTTATGGTGCGGTAAAATGGTGGTAGCTTTTCTCCACATCTGGTGAACAAATGACAAAGAAGCGACTGTTAGACGCCGATCCTATAGCCAAAACCAAGACAAATTTTTTGTATGAGGAGTCGACCTCTGGACGCGAGTCGGACGACTCAATCGTGATTGAGCACGAGCAAGACGTCACCGATATTTTGAAGGACAACAAGGCGAAGGCAAACGAAATCGACAGGCACCAGCCGCACGGCAATATGTCCAAAGTCGCCTCAATACCGATGGTGATTTTTCACGACTTGAAGAAGAAGGGGATTCTCGACGACGAGAAGCGTTTCAAGCAATGGCTGAACGACCCGGATAACCGGGCGTTTCGGACCAGGGGCGGGCGTGTCTGATGGCGATTGGCACGTTTGACGAGCTGAAAACCTCGATTGGAGATTGGCTGAACCGTGACGACCTGACGGCGGTGATTCCAGACTTCATTACTCTGGCAGAGGCTCAGTTCAACCGCTCGATCAGGCATCGAAAGATGGTGGCCAGGTCAACTGCGACGATTTCGGATCGGTACTCCGCAACGCCTTCGGATTGGATGCAGACGGTGCAGCTCCAATTAAATACGGATCCGATAGATCCACTGGTGTATTTGACGGTCGAGATGTTGAACAAGAAGCGGTCAGGCAGTAGTGCGGGCGGACGTCCGAGGTATTTCACAATGGTTGGAACCGAGATTGAGGTCTACCCATCGCCAGATACTTCATACACCGGCGAGATTATTTACTATTCCAAGGTGCCGGCTCTGAGTGACAGCAACACGACGAACTGGTTGCTGACGTTGAGCCCTGACATTTACCTTTATGGCACGCTTATTCAAAGCGCGCCATATCTGCGAGACGACGAGAGAACGGCCGTATGGGCGACTCTTTATACTAGGATGGTTTCGGACATGAACGTCAGCGACGAAAGGTCGAGAGGACAAATCAGCATGAGTATGCAATTTGCACCGTTACAATGATTGGTACATCTGTTTTTGGCGAAGTAGGCTCGGTCACGGTGCGCACGACTCAGAATCGCGGGTGGACGCCAGAGGAATTGGCCGACCACGCGATGGAGCGGATCCTGGCGATTTCAGAGAGTGCAACGCCAGAGGTGCGTGCCCAGGCACAGGCGTTTCGGGACAACATTCACGGGGTGATTGTCAGCGCGTTGAAACAGGCGGTCCTGAGTGACCGCACGACGCTCTACAATCTTTTGGCTCAGCAGGGTCATAACGATTTGGCAGAGATAATTCGGAAATTAGGAGACTGACATGGCTAATGCCCTGTGCACGAGCTGGAAGGTGGAGATTCTCCAAGGACTCCACAATCATACGAGTGGGTCCGGGGGAGGATCCGCGACGACGGGCAACGCGTTCAAGATCGCGTTATACACGAGCTCCGCTTCGCTGAGTGCAGCGACGACCGCGTACTCGGCGACGAACGAAGTTTCTGGAACAAACTATTCCGCGGGAGGGGCGGCGCTTACGAACGTCACGCCGACTTCAAGTTCAACCACGAGTTTTCTGGATTGGGCCGACGTAACATGGTCGTCATCCAGCATCACAACACGATTTGCGCTTGTTTATAATTCGACCGTTTCAAACAAGGCCGTGTTGGTGCTGGACTTTTCCAGCGATCAGACGAGCTCAAGTGGGGACTTGACCATAAGCTGGCCCACGGCCGATGCCAGCTCCGCCATAATTCGCATTGCCTGACGGGTAGAGAAGTGTGGCCGATGGCAAAATTGTATGGCAGGGATGGTCCTCCAACACGCAGTCGTATGGATCAGGCGAGTGGGGTGAAGGTGTCGCCAATAACTTCGGCGCAACCGCCTCGGTCGGAAGCGTCTCCATTTCAGGAGCCGCAAACATTTCCGTTACCGGCGTTTCTGCGACCTCTGCCGTGGGAACTCCTGTTATTGGTGTCAGCGTTACTATTTCTCCTGACGGCTCGGTTGGCACTAGCGCTGTTGGCACTCCTGGTATCAGCGGCGATGCAAATGTCGCGCCTTCTGGTGTCGCTGGCACAACGGGTGTCGGCACACCCACTGTTTCTGTCGATGACACAATATCTGCGACGGGAGTCGCGGCTACTTCTGGCGTTGGCACTGTCACCGTATCGGGTGATGCAAACATTTCACCAAGCGGGGTTGCGTCTACTTCAGCCGTTGGCAGTCCTGCGGTTGAAACTGGCACCACAATTTCGCCAAGCGGAGTTGAGGCTTCAACCGCTGTCGGGACAGTTTCGGTCACGACTTCGGAGAACCTGGAAATCACAGGAGTGGAGGCCACGACAAGCATCGGCAATGTCGTGGTGTGGTCGCGCCCATCTGGCGCGAGCACGAGCTGGAGTGAGGAATCTAGCGCAAGCACCGATTGGACTGATGCCGATGCTGCTTCGACAGATTGGACAAAAGTGGCGTAGTTCATAACTTTTTGAGGAACGACAATGGTTGACACCTACACGAATGATTTGCGGATCCGCGAGCAGACGGTCGGCGGTAACGACGGCACCTGGGGCGGCTACCTGACAACGTCTCTGACCAACATAGCCGAGGCTTTCAGCTATGGGACGGAGAACATGGGCTCCGATGCAAACACGACGATCACAATAGCCGACGGCACATCGGATGAGGCCCGGAGTTTGTTTTTGAAGATCACCTCGACCACCTTGTCGGCGACCCGAGAAGTGACTCTTGCGCCAAACACTGTGAGTAAGTTGTGGCTCATAGAGAACGCGACTACTGGTTCTCAAACCATCACCATGAAAATGGGATCGGGAGCAACGGTCGATATTTTGAATGGCGAGACGAAGATGATCTACACCGATGGTGCTGGATCAGGCGCAAAGGTCGTCAATGCGCTGACGGACCTTTCGGTTGCTGGCGGATTTACTGTTGCCGCAGACCTTGACGTTGATGGTACGTCCAATCTAGACATCATGGATGTAGACGGCGCTGTCAACTTTGCAGCAGACGTAACTTATGCAGATGGTGCAGACATAATCACCGCGTCAGCAGGAACCTCTAACTTTAGAGCAGGTGTCAACGCTGGTAACAGTATCGAAAGTGGCGGTAACTATAACGTCTGTGTAGGCGATGAAGCTGGTACGGCGATTACTACTGCTGATGGTTGTGTGGCAGTCGGGGCATTAGCTGGTGATGCAGTCACTACGGGAGGAAATACAACAGCAATAGGTTATCAATCTGCAACAGCAGTAACGACAGGTATTAATAACACGGGAGTAGGTGCTTTTTCTTTATCTACTGAGACTACGGGTAATTTTTCAGTAGCTATAGGAGTTGGGGCTTTAGAGACACAAAACTCCACTGGTGGGGAGAATTCTTATAACACAGGTATTGGTTACTCTGCGGGTAATCTAATAACCACAGGCGTTGATAATACATTTATTGGTGCTTTGGCAGGTGATGCTACTACTACATCCAATTACAACACAGGAGTTGGTTCAGGGGCTTTAGGACTTAACACCACAGGAGCTACTAATACTGCTGTGGGTAGGAACTCTTTACGAGATTGCTCAACTGGGTCAAATAATAGCGCCCTCGGTGACAATGCCTTAAATGCTGTGACTGAAGGCGGGACTAACGTAGGAATTGGGAACTCAGCGGGTTCTTCTGGTGTTGGACTTACAACTGGCTCTCAAAATGTCATTGTTGGTGATTATTCACATACATCTGCGGTTGATAGTACAAATCAAATCGTCATGGGCTACAACGTGGTAGGCTCAGGAAACGGAACAATAACGGTGGGCAATGCCACCACAGATTCCACCATGACATTGGGTGGAACCACATGGTCAGCACCTTCTGATTTACGCTACAAGAAGAACATTGAAGATTCTACAGCGGGTTTAAGTTTTATTAATGACCTTAGACCAATTACGTTTGAATGGAAAAATGAGGGTGATTTACCTGAAGGACACAACGCAAGAGTAGAAGGTTCCACTACACCATATAACAACCCAAATACCAATCACGGATTTGTTGCTCAAGAAGTCAAGACGGCCATAGATAACCACTCTGAAATAAAAAATGGTTTCAGTATGTGGAGTGAAGATGAAGCTGACGACAAACAAAGAGTAGCAGACGGATATTTAGTACCGATGCTTGTAAAAGCAATCCAAGAGCAAAGCGCATTAATCACAGCATTAACGGATCGTGTAACGACATTAGAAGGATAAGAAATCAGGGTGAGAGAAAAATGGATTAGGTAAAATGGATCTGAGCGGTTTTATGTTGGATGGGTACGGGAATATTTCGATGAGTCTCGCTTCCCTGGTTGCCGTGGCTATCTTGGGAGGAACTTTTTATGGCGAGTTCCAAGAGCTCAAAGAGCACTTGGAACTGGATATGCACCCAAGAACCCAAGAAATTTTGGAGGCGCAAGGCAAACAACTAGACACGGTGATGATTATCTTAATTCGCGGAGAGATTGCGTCGTATGTGTCCAGAATTTGCAACCGCTCTGGGAGCCCGAACGTGCGCAGTTGGCAATCTGAGCTGAACCGTTTGCTGACGCAATACGAGGCATTGACGAATACCCCCTATGACGCAGCACTCTTGGAGTGTGAGTGATTAAATTGCTGGACACCCTTATCGGTCCAGTGACATCGATTCTGGACAAGGTTGTCACCGACAAGGATGAGCGAGCCAGACTTGCTCATGAGATTGCGACTCTTGCAGAGCGCAATGCTCATGAGGTAGCTCTCGCCCAGGCCGAGGTCAATGCAGTTGAGGCCGGTTCAAAGAGCGTCTTTGTGAGTGGGTGGAGGCCGGCTGCGGGATGGGCTTGCGTCACCGGCATGGCGATGAATTTCATTGTTTTGCCGCTGGTGAATCTGGCCCTGGCGATTGCCGATTCCGAGGTTCGGATTGAGAATCTGGATCTTTCGGTGATGATGCCAGTGCTGATCGGAATGTTGGGATTGGCGACGAACAGGACTGTGGAGAAACTGAAAAACGTAGCATCTGGATGAGCGACAAATTGATATCAATGCTTAAACGACACGAGGGCTCCGAAAAACACGCTTACCAGTGTCCAGCCGGCCATGCAACGATTGGCGTTGGGCGCTGCATTGAGAGTGGGGTCGGCCTGGGTCTGACAGATGAGGAGATCGAGTATCTGTTGGCGAACGACATTGCGCGAACTCGTGCAGAGTTGTCGTCCGAATATGCCTGGTTTGATGATCTGGACCACGTTCGACAGGACGCGATGATCGATATTGCGTTCAATCTCGGAGCTACGAAACTGAGGAAATTTCGCAAGGCGCTTTCAGCGATGTCGCTGTGGCATTTTGACCTGGCGGCGAGTGAATTTGCGAACTCCCGGTGGAGTTCGCAAGTCGGTCAGCGCGCCGAGGAGCTTTGCGAAATGATCGCAACGGGCGAGTATAAAACATGGCATTAGTATCGTTATCGATGCCGCCCGGAATCGTGAAGGGCGGGACGCCGCTCCAGGCCACCGGGTATTGGAGTGACGGCAATCTCGTCAGATGGCGAGATGCAATCATGCAGCCAGTTTATGGATGGCGAGCTCGCACGACGTCGGCAATGACCGGCGTGTGTCGAGCGTTGTTGCCCTGGAAGGATAATTCCGCAGTTCGCCGGGTCGGCGCTGGCACCCATAGCAAGCTCTACCACATTTCACAGACTGATACCGTTAGCGACATAACGCCGGTCGGCTTTACTGCTGGCGCTGCTGATGCGGTTCAGAACCTCGGTTTTGGTGGGGTGACTTACGGCTCTGGATTTTGGGGCATCCCTCGCGAGGATCAGGGCGTCTACACGCCGGCGACCACCTGGAGCCTGGATGCGTGGGGGGAGTATCTTTTGGGTTGCGCAACATCTGATGGGAAGATCTACGAGTGGCAACTCAATACAGCCGTTGTGGCGGCTGTATTGAGTAACGCACCGACAAGCTGTACCGCGATGGTCGTGACCGAGGAGCGGATCGTTTTTGCATTGGGTGCCGGCGGGGTGGGCAACAAGATCAGTTGGTCAGACCAGGAGGCCAACAACACCTGGACGCCGGCAGCGACAAACCAGGCTGGCGACTTCACTTTGCAGACCGCCGGCAACCTGATCGACGGGAAAAGAGTGCGTGGTCAAACGCTTTTGCTGACTGACATCGATGCGCACGCAGCCACCTACGCTGGTCCGCCCTATGTCTACGGGTTCCAGAAAGTCGGCAATGGTTGCGGAACAGTGTCCGCAAATGCGTGTGCAGTTGCGGACCAATTTGCGGTGTGGATGGGTCTGAATTCGTTCTTTATCTATGACGGCGGCGCGGTCAGGTCATTGCCGAGCTCCGTTGGCGATTATGTTTTCCACGATATGAACCTGACGCAACGGAGCAAGGTTTACGCCGTGGTCAATTCTGAGTATTCGGAGATTTGGTGGCTCTATCCATCACAGACAACATTGGAGTGCGACAAGTACGTCGCTTGGAACTATAGGGACAATTTCTGGATGGTTGGTGAGGTAGCAAGAACGGCGGGATGTGATTCTGGTGCGTTTGTGTACCCGCTTATGACCGACAGTGGCGGGATTCTATATGACCACGAGGTCGGTTTTGATTACGACTCGGCGACTGTTTTTTGTGAGACTGCGCCAATCAAGATTGGCCAGGGCGACCGAATGATGGTGGCGACGAACCTGATCCCAGATGAATCGACGCAGGGCGACGTCACGGCGAAATTTAAGACGCGCTTTTACCCGAATGGCGATGAGACAACTCATGGACCGTTCACGATGACAAATCCGACGTCTGTGCGGTTCCAGGGACGCCAGGTCGCGTTCCGAGTCGAGGGTGCTGTCTTGGGTAACTGGAGGGTTGGAAATATGAGGCTTAATGTGGTGGCTGGTGCGGGGCGATGACGATGCGTTTACCACCGTCGCCCGTTGACTATGTACTTTCGACCGAGCAGCAGCGGAACTTGACGATTGAGCTAGCGGACAAGCAGAACCACAAGAAGGATCAGGATGTGGAAATTGGAGCGGCGAGGTTGGTTTTGCGAGCTCCGAACGGAACTCGATGGTCGGTCACGGTGGACAATTCAGGCAACCTGGGGACAACAGCACTATGATTTTATATTCGGAAACGCCTGAGAAAATAATGGATCCTCTCAGGTTCGTCATCGAGCGTGCGTTAAAATATACGCGTGGTACGCACAGATATGGAGATTTGGTTGAGGGGATCCGATCAGGTGAGTTCCAATACTGGCCCGCGAAAGAATCTTTTGTGATAACGGAGTTTCTAAACTTTCCCCAGAGGCGCGCTTTAAATTTGTTTTTGTCCGGGGGTTCCCTTGACGAAATTCTCAAAATGGGGCCAGCCCTTGAGAGTTTCGCAAGGGTCACGAATTGCGACATGGTGATTTTGGGTGGGAGACGAGGCTGGAAAAAGGTGATTGAAAAACACGGTTTTGAGGAGTCGTGGACTATGTTCGCGAAGAATCTCTCATGAGCTTTGGCGGTGGGCAACCCGGTTACGGCGCTCCCCCTCCTGGCTATTGGACCCCTCCTGGTTACGGTCCCCAGGGTTATGGGGCTCCACAGGGCAACTTTTACGGCTCATCTTTTGCCAATAGATCGCCTTTTGCAAATAGATCTCCTTTCGGATCTAGATCGCCTTTTGGTTATGGTCCCGGCATGAATTCCAGAATGGCTCTGCCGCCGAATCAAGGCCCAATCTCCGCACCCCCTGATGCGGTGGCGGCAGGGTCGTTACTTCCAGTGAATCCGGGGTTGGATCCCCAGATCACTCCGCGGGTGAATCCGGGGTTTGTTCCTCAAGTGACGCCGCTGCCGGGGATTTTGGGATCGCCGATTGTTCCTCCAGTTGCTCCGATTCCAGCTTCGCCAATACCGACGTTTTCTCAGATTTCACAATCTCTGGACCCGTCATTTCAGGGTCCATCATTTCAGGGACCTGTGAACCCATCATTGCCGACGTTTTCTGAGATTTCGCAGTCTCTAGAAGAATCTCGGCCGGTGTACGAGTCTAGTTATGACCCTTTTGACGAACTCACATACAAACGTCCGCGCAGGGCCGATTACGATGCGGAAACTGGGTACATGGAATACGTTAAGGATTTACGAAGATTCCGCAGAAGTCAGGGACAGCCAGAACCGCCGCAACGCGACCAACGGGAACTCGCGGAAATCATGCTGCGTTCTATTGGCAGGGAAGACCTGATTCCCCGGTGATGACCAAGGAGAGCTTTAGATGAGTTTTGGTGGAGGCACACAGAGAAGCACCAGTACCAGCGGTACGAAGTTTGACCCGCAGCTCAAAGGGGCGTTTTTAGATACATACAAGCGCGGTCAGGCCATCGCCGATATGCCGTACCAAGGGTACGCGTGGGACAGGATGCTCCCGTTTTCTCCGTTGGAGCTGGAGGGAATGGGCGGCGTTGTCTCTCGATCACGCTACGGCGGCAGACCCGAGGTGGAATCTGCGATTTCAAGCGCCTACGACGTCAGTCAGTTTCGTCCGAGCGACACCAGTTATTTGAATCCGTACATCGATCCGCTGATCCAGGCGACGGTAAGTGACCTGGAGCGCAGCCGGCAGATGCGCCAACAGCAGATCGGTGGAGAGGCCATCGCTGCGAGGGCTTTTGGAGGTGCTCGGCATGGGTTGCGGGAAGCGGCAGTCGATGAGGCAAGCGCACGCGCCGAGGCAGATGCGGTTGCGCAGCTCAGATATGACATGGCTCGCACTGGAATTGGCGCGGAGGGCGATGCAGCTCGCACGCGCCTCAGTGGAGCGCGCACTCTTGCTGACCTGACGACTGCTGAACAGTCAGCTCGTTATGCCGACGCAATGCGTGTCGCCCAGGTCGGCGAAGCTATGCGCGGGATGGACGAGCGATTCATGGAGGACCGCTATCAAAGATTCCTCGAAGAACGCGATTTTCCATATCGCGGCCTAGATGTTTTGCGTGGTGTAACTGGAATTCTTCCATCGCCGGCGCAGCAGTTTGCTAGAAGCAGTTCGCGGGGTTGGGACGCCGAGGCGACATTGCCGGGGAAATGGTTTTGATGAGGATGGTGAGGTATGGCTGAGAATGTTTTCCGCACATTGACACCGGGTCAGCGCGGCGGCTTGTTGCGCCGACCTGTTTCTGGCCAGGATATGCGCTCGATGGGTCGCTTCAACCCGGCGCAGCTTCAAGCGCGCCGCTCCGCGCAAAGACTCGGAAACGGCGCTGTCTCTGGACGGGCGGTTGATCCCTCTCGGCTCACCCCGGAGCAGGAACAGGCGCTCATTGCTGTGGGTCTGAATGGGTTTGCGACAGGAGGCCAGATGCCTCCTGTCGTAGCATCTACCGTAGCCGAGCCAGAGAGTTTGACGTTCACCCAAAGGTGGATGCCTGGGTTGTGGGAGTCTCGTCAGGGGATAAGGGAAACAGAACGGGCGATGGCAGAGCGTGAGAGAAGGGAAGCGGCGATGGTGGGTATTCCTGATGCCCTGGATTTCAACCCGCAACAGCGAACAGTCTGGGACATTGTCTCGCCGGCAGACCAAGTGACAATGGCGCAAAGATCGGCTTTTCCAGAGCTATCTAGGGCGACGTCGGCAACGGGATCGCTAGAGCCTAGAGTTCAATCTACCCAAACTCTGGAGGATGGAACCATTGCTCTGATAATGACTGACGGGACCGTCCAGTTCCCATCGGGAGAGAGTGGCGGACGGTTGGAAGCCCGCGGCTTCGCTTTGAGAACCATTGATGGGGCAGAGGGCACGCTGGTGTTTGATCCTCTAGGGGGAACAACCCTAAGAGATCCCGAAGGCAATCTGGTCAATTTAGCCTCTGCCGAGGGGATACGCATTCGGAAATCCCTAGAGGCCCAAGATGTAGCCGCTGCGACAGAGGTCGGCAGATCTACTGAGGGGCAAAATACGTTATTTATTCAAGACGCATGGTCGGGGGTCAATGCGAGGCCCAACTTGGTCAGGGCTATTGAGTTGACGCACTTGGTGGATACAGGTGGGTTTCCCAGAGCTGCCCTAGCGGTGAAGAACTTCTTTGGGGTCACTGGAGCAGATGAAACCGAGCTTTCTAACAATCTTGGCAAGGCTGTGTTATCGCAACTTAGGGCGACATTCGGCGCTCAGTTTACGGAAAGAGAGGGTCAATTACTGCTATCTATAGAGGCTAACATTGGCAAGTCAACTGAGGGTAATAGGGTTCTTTTGGAAAGAGCTTTGAGGCTGGTAGATCGTACTATTGATAGAGGGATAAGAGCAGCCGAAAGACGAGGGGACACGGCTACGGTAGACGAGTTAAGAAGGGAAAGAGAGTTCATGCTAGTTCCTGATGTGTCAGGAGAACCGCTGCCGTATATGCCTATGCTTGAGGAGCAGCCATAATTATGGAAGTCACAAATGACGATCAAGCTAGAGCGGTTTACGCTCAGTTGCGTGCTTACGATGCGGGTGGCCAAGACATAACCGATACGCAGTACCGAGAGGGCAGAACCGCTCTTGAGTCATATCTAGCTGCGAACCCTCATCTAATGGGGGGCACAAGTACCCCCCAAGAAAGTCCAGAGGCGGCTGCGCCGTCTCCAGGCGTATGGGGAACTTTCAAAGAGGACATCCGAACGGGTAACCCATTCGAGCGTGCTCTATACAATCTGCCATCGAGCACGATGCAGCTGGGCAAGGACTTGATTACGCCGTTTCTGCACCCGATCGAGACAGCAGATTCTCTCGTCTCTCTCGGCAAGGGGATTTATCAGCTCGCAATTCCTGGGGAGCATCCTGACGAGGCGACCGCCATAGCGGTCGGCGAGTTCCTGGGAGAAAGGTACGGCGGTCTGGAAAACATCAAGGAGACATTCGCCAACGATCCCGCGGGGTTTTTGGCCGATCTTTCTATGGTAATGACCGGCGGGGCTGGTCTTGCCGCCAAGGTTGGCGGACAGACGGCGAACATTGCGTCCACGGTCGGGCAGGTGGGCCGCGCTATTGACCCGGTATTAGCCGGGGTTCGGGGAGCCGGGGCAACAGTGGGCGGTGTTGGCACAGCCGCAGACACGCTGCTCGGGCTAACGGCCGGCCTACCGGGTGGCCCACGGGCGGTGCGCAACATTCGGAGAGGGGAGCAATTAACAGCAGATGACCCGACTCGTGCTGCGGACAGGAGTGCCCAACTCTCCAGAGCCCTGAGAGGGGAAGAGGATCTTCTAGGGGTTGTTGACACCATAGAAGATGGTCTAAGGAAAACGCAGCGTGACGCGTCCAGCACATTCGGAAAGGCGTTCAAGGAGTTGGAGTTAGAAAATATCCCAGTGAAGCTGGACGACATAGAAGCTCCTATCAGAGCGGAACTGGCCCTTCAGGATGACATTGGTGCGTTTGGCAGGGGGACTAATGCTTCTCCGGGCGAACTGGCCACATACCAGCAAGTGTTCGATCTGATTGCGGACAAGCGCAGAATCCACGGTGATACGATAACCGCGGACGTACTGGATCAGATAAAAAGAAGTATAGATAAAAGCTGGAAGAAGAATGTACCCACTGACGACGGAGCATTTATAGCGCGAACCGCAATCCGGGGTACTGTTAGGAACAAACTCAGCGAGGTTTCTCCCGGTTACAGCGACGTCATGCGCCCATACCATCAGTTTCAAGACATGACGACAGCCATGAGGAGGGATCTGAGTCTCGCTAACAGGGGTAACATCAATGTGAACACTGTGGCGCGGAAGGCTCTTTCTATTTTGAGGGACAACGCATCGACGAATTTCGGTCTGCGGGCTTCGTACATTGATGACCTGGAGAGGCTGGCCGGTATTGACGTTCTCCCTACGATTGCTGGAGCTGGTATGAGCGGCATTATGCCAACCGGGCTCCCGTCTCGGTTAGCCGGCGGGCTGATTGGTGGCCAAGCCGCCATGACGATGAACCCGGCCGCGTTGGCGGCTTTACCGTTATTCTCCCCACGAGCGGCTGCTGGCATATCGGGAGGTCTTGGGACAGTGCAGCGGGTACTGCCGTCACCGGGCGTTCTTGGGACAGCCCGAGGCGCTCGATTGGCTGGCACAACAACTCGTGGAGTTGGTCCGTTGAGTGAGGACGCGTCCAGGCCGGCGAGTTACGCAATGGATGTGTTGCTGGGCAGAACCGGGCGCTAATACAATGCCGGTTCAGAAAGTCAGAGGCGGCTGGCGATGGGGAAACTCTGGAAAGGTCTATAGCACCCGGCGCGATGCGGAGCGCCAGGGGCGCGCAGCTCGCGCCAGTGGTTACGGGAAGAATAAAAATGCCAGAACCCGATCCCGGTAAATGCTGTTCGGCAATGCGTGATGCTTTGGCAGCATCACGCGAGGATCTTCGCAGAGCTCAGTCTCGTGTGCTGTTTTTGGAACAGCACATTGCGGAACTGGCAGACCCCGATGGTGAGGGGATTGTCGTGTTCATTCCAGACGAGCGGGTGACAGCCGACTCCTGACCCGCCAGATTGCCCTGAATACCGTCAGACGCTCTCAGTTCGCCTGAGAGACGATTTCACCACTACCCCTGCACCTAGTATTCCGAAATCAGCCGTTTTTGGACTGAGAACGGCTTACCTACGCCAATCATCAGCTGAGAACGGAGCCATCAGAAGCCCGCAGAGGTGTCACTATCATGTTGACACACACTCATCGGGTGCATCATAATATCGGGGTGGAGCAAACAAAACACAGTGAAAAGAGGGAAGGTCTGATCGATCTGCAAGTCGCGTTCGTCGGCTTCTTCAAGCTGTTCATCCTGCCGCAACTCTTTTTCATTTTGGCTCTGGTCATTTTCGGATAATCAGATGAACGCGCCAGACACCACAGAAGGCTATTGGGATTGGGTCAACAAGCCCATTGGAAAGGGGCTCTTTGATGGCCCCAAGTGCCCATATTGCGGAGCGCCAGAATATGATGTCGTTCAGATTTTGGATGGGTGTTATCAGTCCGACCGACACGTTGAATTTATAACCACTAATTGCTGCGATGAAATGGAGGAGGAATTTCAAGGGCTCGTGGAGGCGTATGGATTTGCCGAGGTTACCCAACATACGAAAGTTGAACTCATCCTTGGAAAATACCTGGGCGTCCAGCGTATTTTCAATGACCCGCTGGCTTTCGATGAGCCGTGGAAAGCAGATTACGGTCTGAGCGTTGAAACCCTCGGCGGGTTCTCTAACGATGAGTTGTGGAACTCTGGAATATTTAGGCAGAAAGATGCACAAGAGTTCATCCGTGAGCACCATCGACACAATGGCCCTCCTGCTGGATGGAAGTGGGCTCATGCAATCCGCAACGGACCAGAGGTGATTGGAGTTGTTTGGGTTGGGCGTCCTGTCGCACGACAGATCGATCACACGACGGTGGTTGAGGTCAATCGTCTTTGCCTAAACCATGACTTGGACCGCCACCTAACCTGGAAAGCGGCGAGCTTGGGATATAACACGGCAGCGGATACGGCTAGGGCTAGAGGCTTTAATAGAATCATCACCTACACAAATGCAGACTTTGAGTCTGGAATATCGCTCCAATACGCAAGATGGAAAAAGGACGGGCCACCTAGCAAGGGCGGTTCATGGAACCGCCCATCGCGGCAAAGAAACACCACATCATCAACGGCACCGAAGCAACGGTGGGTAAAGATTTTGCGTACACCATCCACCCATTAACAAACCAACCAACTAGAGGGGAAATCGATGAAAATTGATCCAAAGCTGAAACTTGAAAAAATCTCAGGCGTGAAAGATGTGCGCGTACACATTCGTGACCCGCATCTGGATGTTGAAAACGAGTGCTTGGTTGCTACCGATGGCCACAAACTAATCCGCATCCCTGTTGAGGTAAGCACGGCGGATACAAGCGGTCCAGTGCCGCTTGATGCTATTAAAGATGCTCGTAAGCGCAAGCTGGAATCCGCTGAAATTGTCTGCAACGGAGATGCAACATTAGTTGATCCAACTAGCGGCAAACACCTGGCGCATTACGACCGTGTGGACTATGGAAATTTTCCAGACTACGAGCGGGTCTTGCCCGACGATTCTGAGAAGCCCATCGCCAGTGTCCACCTCAACGCTCGGTACCTGCTGGAGTTGGCTCAAGCACTATCAGTGAGGCGCGGCGAGGAACCCGTCGTTCGTCTGGACATCTTTGACGATTCCAGTGACGGCATCTCTCGCCCAGTGCGCGTTGTCTCTGAAAAAGAACCCGACCGAGTCGGCTTAGTGATGCCCTGCCGGAAATAACTTCCAACTGAGGAGCAACTGATTGGTTATCAGTCGAAACCGCTGCCAAAGGTCGGCGGTCTTGGAAAACCAACAAGGGGAAGGAAATGACTAAGATTGAACTAAACCACATTGCGGCGAGCTTGGCTGAAAATGAAATAAAAATCATTGACGGAAATGCGTGGCAGCTAATTGAGGGAACGCTTTTTACCGCGGCCGTGCTCACAGACGGAACAACTGAAGAAGATTGGGGTGAGGTTGACGATGGATTTCGTGGGCCTTACGCAAGCGCGTTCACAGGGAGTAACGAATGAAACTTCATGAAGCAGAAAGATTGTTTAACAATCTGAAAAAGGAGAATCCTGAGAAAACTTACGTTGTCAAAATGACGCGCAATGGTAAGTGCACTGTTGAAATCAAGGATTCTGAGTTAGACCGACTACATGACCTCACGCCAGAACAATCGAACATGAAGATCACTGATTTTATCGACGAAAAAGAGAGGGGAAATCAATGACCGACGCAGAACTGAAACTCATGACCGACGCGGCTGAGTCAGCGTATTTCGGGACGCGGAACTGGAAAGCCGCCTATTCAGCAGCCAACCTGTGCGCGAGGGAGAAGATAGGCAAAGTCCCCTCACGCTCTGACATTCTTGCTGCCCTAGCCAATGTTGACCGCGGCAACATCGATGCCAACTTCTGGTGGGGGAATCCACAATGAACAGGATCAAAATCCTACTAGGGGCGATTCTTGTGCTTCTGGTTCTTGGCATAGTCGGACGCATGGATTTCGACGATGAAGAAAGAGAGCGAATCCACGCGTGTGAAATGATTGCCAGCGGCGCTTGGCCGCGTGAACTGCGGGAGGACTGCTGATGAAGGATTGGAAACCAGCAGGGCGACCATCGCCCACGCCGCAAGAGATCAGGGATGCGCGCAAAATCAGATCACTGACTCAGCAACAAGCCGCGGCATTGATCTATGCGACTCAGCGCGCATGGCAGAATTGGGAACTCGGCAAACGGCGGATGCACCCCGGATTGTTTGAGTTGTTTGAAATCAAACTGAAATATTTTATAGGACGGCGACACAATGTTCCAAATTTATGTATCGAATTGGTGGAAAGAAAACCCTGATTGGCCAAACGGCTTAGAGCCTGATGGCACTGACAAGCGCAAGTTAATGAAGGTCAGCACCGAAGCGCAAGCGCAAGCGGTCTGCGCAGACTACAACTCCACACACGCGCCAGGAAGGTTGTCGCGCAAGGCAGAATATACGGAGATTCAGAGCCGTGGATGATCCGCGATGGGCGTGCGAACGCTGCGGTAGTGAGCATGACGGTGACGAAAGCGTCGTCGGGGACGACGGGCAAAATCTCTGCCCGGTGTGCGCCGTAGCAGAGGAACTCGCTGTCAACTACCCCTACGATTCGTCCGAATCGTAACTGGCGCCAAACGCTGTCCGAATCTCGGACAGCGTTTTCGCCGACCCCAAATCCCAATCGTTACGCGCCAGAAACGCTATCTCGTGTGATGTAAACGCTAGGCGTTTATGTGATCCGCTGGACTCACTCACGTTCTGAACAATGTCGCCCTGGGGCGTTTTGTACGACGCCGGTGCTGTCTCAGACAACCCCGCCGGCAACCTCTCAGCACCGACCAGTTCGGGAATCCACTGGTGATCCGGGCAAGCCTCTTTCTGATTCCTGATGGTCAGCTTCTTCTTGTGAAATCGGCAAGCCCACTCACCCTGGTCACCGTCGTTGACGATGGGCTGGGAGAATCGACAGTTTCGGCAATTAGGATGCAGGGGCGGGTGTTCTCCGAGGTAGACGCCGCGCGTGTCGGCGTCCATAAAATTCTTGACCTGATAGGCGCTCGCTCCCCATTGCCCCGGCGGCGGTGCGGTGAGTCCGAGGATCCACGCAGCGGATTCTTTGATCGTCTCGTATTCAGTTGGCCGAAACGGAATCAACTCAGAATAAATCTCACTGGTGTTCTTGTTATAGACGGTGACCCACGCTGATTCTATTTTGCTGTGCCGCTGTTCTCGCAAGGCTCCCATATAAAATTGAACCTGACCGGCGTAGGTCGAATCCCATTCAGAATACGCGCTGCGCTGCGGCGCGTCCTCTATTTCGACTCGGCTCATCGAGTCGCGCTCTTTGGCAATGGCCTCGGAAATTCGCACCAGCTTATTGAACCGCGTTGACTTGGCGGACTTGGCCTCCCAGAGATAAACACCTCCGAGCAGCGGCAGCTCCAGAATTCCATCAACGTGATATTGAACATGACCGGCGAACATACTGCCGCCGATTTGTGACCCGCGTTCCTCAGTGTGCAAATTCACTGAGGGAACCTTGAGGATCATGCTTGCGACATGATCCTCAAGCAAATGGCCGAGGGAGAAAACCCGCGTTTTATTATCATCGGCGATGGGACTCAGACACCATCGCCACGAAAGCCATTGTTCACGCGGGCACTCCCTCGCCAATGAACTGCCGCCCAAATAAGTACGCCGGCCATGAGGCCGGCGTTGAACATCAAAGATTGCTCTCAGAAGATCGTCAGGACTATGCACTGTCATTGCTATCATCGTATGCCCAATCGTCCGGGTTGTTGGCGACGGTCGACTTTGATGCGGCTTTTCGAGGCGCATCACGAGGCACGAACAAATTCACGAGGTTAGTCGGCTTGTTCGACTTCGATGAGTACCATGTCTGGACGACGCCAGTTCGCTCGCGCAGATCCGCGAGATTAGCTTCCGCATCCTCAATGGAATCCCACGCTGGCGGGATCTTCATGCCGAAGCACGCGTATGCTTGGCGCAGCCTCTCCAGGTCGGTGACGTTTGGCGAATCACCCACGGTGAGGTTAAGCCAGCAGACCACATCGACATCAGCCTCCGCTGTTTTCATAAATATCCCAACTCGCACGGTGGGATCCCCGTCACGAGTTGTCGACTCGTCCACTCTGGTGCGGTCAACGCGAACCGCGTGGTCAGTATTTTGTTCCAGTTCTGGAACGGGACCACGATCACTGAAAGTGGCGTCCAATGTGGGGGTGGCTGGCAACGCCTCGCCAAATGAAATCTTATTCATCGATTTTCTCCGTTTTCACTATTTTGGGTTTGGTGGATTTTTTGAGTTTTTGAGTCTCAGAGAACGACGCGTTGTACGCGTCGTTAAAGGATGCCCATCCGTGTCCCTTCACCATCGGGAGTTCATGGTCGCCGGTGACGGGGTCGCAAATGTCGCGCCTGGACTTTGCGTCGAATGGTCCTGATCCGCGGGTGTACAGCACACGCTCATCAGAAGATTCTCGCGCCTGTTTGGTTTTGCTGAATCCCTCACCGCGTTGAGATACCCTGATTTTGAAGTTTGCGAACAGAAGATAGTCGCACCACTCCTTGGTCAGATCGCCGAACTTTTTGTGCAGCTTCAACGCGATCTTGTCGTAGTCATCGATGAGCGGATCCTGAATCTTGATGACATGGGTATGGCAGATCAAACAAATCCGCATCGGATTCTTGCGCAGCTCAGTGAGCTGGTTGAAAAGCTCCAGCAACGATTTCATCTTCTTTGCCGTGTGGGCATAGCCGCGCCCATATTGAATGTCGGAAATTTCCTCAAGTCCAGGCGCTTTCTTTTGATGCTCCTGCACGACTGATTTCTGGAGCGCCGATTCCAGCCAATCGAGGGAGTCTATGACCAGAGTTTTGTAGTCGTGCTCTGCTTCAAGTAACTCATGACACAAATCCAGCAATGCCGCCTCAGTCGTGACCCTCAGTCTGGCAACGTCCAGTTCGTTGGTGCCTCCCTCAAGATCGACAAACAGCGGATTCGGCATTTCAGATGCCCAGGTGGATTTACCAACGCCGTTGGTCCCGCTAATTATTATCCTCTGCGGCCGGCGTCTCGGCCCCTTCGTGATCTGATCTAACACTATATTCGCCATTCGCTGTCTCCTCTTCACAAATTCTTATTTCCCGATAGAGCTGGGCGTGGAACTTGGGATGGTTGGTTTGAAATTCTTCAAGGGCCGGCCCTGCTTTAAGCACCCAACGCCGCTCGAACGGGAACGCGTCGGCACCGATCCATGCAATGGCAGCGCCGGCGATGCGAGAAATCGCAGTTTGATGTGCTTTCGATAGAAACATGGCCCGCGGTGAGGATATTGCATCGATCAGTGCGGTGTCAATGCGCGGGTGACATGGCTGATGTTTTTGGTCTATGATGAAATGGATTCGGCCAACCTACTTTTGAGGACACAAAATCATGCCCGGTGCTATCCCGCTTGATGTATGGAACGCAATTACAAATCACACGGTCACGCAAGTTGCGCGAGATCTTGGAATCTCGCGCAACTCGGTATACCGATGGCGTGAACTCCCCGGCGGGATTCCCCCGCATCGAGCAATCGAATTAGCGGGAGTTCTTGGTTTGGATCGGTCTGACATCAGGCCCGACCTGTGGGGCTGATATTACTGACCCGACCCAAATCAGAGCCCGCCGTCAGAGAGGCGGTCATCGAACTCGCAACCGAACACGATGTGCATTTGATTCCATGCTCAAAGGACAAAAAGTCCTTGGTGAGCTGGAAAAGCTACCAGCGCCGCCAACCACGAGAGAGTGACCTGGAGAACTGGTTCTCCGAGTTTCCAAAATGTTATTGGGGGGCGTTGACGGGGCGACCATTTAGTGTCGTCGATCTGGACACGCACCACGATGAGTCTGTCGTGGATTGGGCGAAACAGCACCTCCCGTTCACGCCACTGACAGCGACGACTCAGAACGGCGGCGAACACTGGTTCTACTCATCGATGCCCAATGAGGTGACGGTGTCGGCGGGTGCCGGCGTCGACGTTCGATCATTCGGAGGCTATGTCATTGTGGCCGGCAACGGGTATGAGTGGCATTGGAAGGACGACGAGGACTTCCACGTTTTCGCAGATCTGCCCGGTCTGGACCGCGGTCACATCAAGGCCATCGATTCTCGTAGGAACCGGGGGACCGCCGGCAATGGCACTGAGTGGCGCAACACGGTGCTGTCATGGACGGCCAGATGCGTTGCCCTGGGCTATTCCAACGAGAGAATTATGAGGGAGTGCGTGCGCTTCACGGAGCAGGGATGGACCGACTCGCAGACCATTGCGGATGTCAAGACCATGATCGACGGGGCCAGGGCCAAGGGCTGGGCTCCCAAGCGCCAGGACCGCCCGATTGAGCTGCTGTCAATTTCAGACGCGTTCCGACTGAAGGAGGAACGCCCACCAGAATTCCTGGGCGATGGGTTCATTTTCTCAGGTGCCCGTATTTTCGTAGCCGGCGCACCGAAGATCGGAAAAAGTCAGCTTGTTCTGGAGGCGCTGACTACGGCCGCGGTTGGCGGTGAATGGCTGGGGCTGAAATGGAACCAACCGCACAAGGTTCTGTGGCTTCAGGCTGAGATTCGCGGTCCCTACGTCGCAAGCAGAATACTTCCGCTGTACTCGTCATTCTCTGAGGATGAACGCGCACTGATCGAGCAGAACTTTCTCTGGACTGAGCGGGGTGATGTAGACCTGATGCTCAACTTTGAGCGGATGCAGGAACTCTTTCGCCGGCATCAGCCCACGATAATCGCCATCGATCCGTTTCAAAATTATTTCGCCGGTGAGGAGAACAGCACCAGCGACTTGTTGCCATTCTTAAAGATGCTTAATCTGTTAGTCGATGCCGGCGAATTGGGTACTGAGAATCCACCAGCAGTCATGCTGGTGGATCACACCCGCAAGGGCACCAAATCTGATGACGGGTTCGACGGGATCCGCGGCAGCGGCTCTAAGAGCGGCTGGTTTGATTCTGGCATCCTGATGACGACCGACAACAGCGGCGCTATTCGTCTACAGTTCTCGTTGCGCAATGGTCCACGAGTGGACGACCGCCTCGTCGCCCTGCACACCTCTACGATGCGCTTCCGCCCCTTCGGGGCAGAGAACCATCCAGAGCTCACAGTGCGCCTCCTGCGTGCGCTTGCGCAGCGAGAGGAGCATTGGACGACGACACACGAGATGAACGCGATGATTGCGGAATCGGCTACCGAGCTGGGGCTCCAGATCGACAAGGCTACCGCAAAGAAGATCAGGCAGGAAATCTACTCGCACCCGCACATTGATAAGGACGGCGACCGCCGCGCCACCAGGGTCAGGGTTCAGGAAAAACACCGGGTGAACTGGAGTGGGTAGACCCATTCATATTGTTAGTTTGGGTGCTGGAGTGCAAAGCAGCACAATGGCCCTGATGTTTGCCAAAGGCGAATTAACGCCGATGCCTGACGCGGCTATCTTTGCCGATACAGGGGCAGAACCACAGTATGTTTATGATTGGCTGGATTGGCTGGAAACCCAGTTACCTTTTCCTGTCCATCGAGTGATGCACAAAGAAGGCTTACAGGAAAGCATCACTGAAAACCTGGAAGATGGAAAATTTGTCAGCGTTCCATTTTTCACAGAAAGCATCAGTGGGGGGGGGCTGTTGCGCCGCCAGTGTACGAGGGAGTTCAAACTCAAGCCTCTGACGAGGAAAATCAGGGAATTAGTTGGCCTCAAATATCGTCAGAAAGCGCCGAAAAAAATACTAGCTGTTTCATACATAGGTATTTCATTGGATGAGAGTATCCGCATGAAGCCTTCAAGAGAACACTGGATTCAGCATGAATGGCCTCTCGTTGATAACAGAATGAGGCGTTTGGATTGCTTGGGATGGATGCAAAAGAATGGCTATCCAGAACCGGGACGGTCAGCTTGCACATTTTGTCCCTACCACTCTGACAAAGAATGGAGTGATCTTAAAAACAATCATCCAGAAGATTTCCAAAGTGCCGTTAAAATCGACGAGATGATACGGGATGGGGTGCGAGGGACCAAAGAAAAACTCTATCTCCACAGGAGTCATGTGCCTCTGACTGATGCTGATTTTGCTACGCCAGAAGATAGGGGCCAACTGGCGATGTTTAACGATGAGTGCGAGGGAATGTGCGGGGTATGAAACTCATTCCAATGATTGGATCTGATTGGATTATTGGAATTCAGAACGCCCCTTCTCTCATTGGAAATAAAACCCCCCCAAGAGGGGGGGTTTTTATTTCCAGAATATGGGAGGGGAAAACGGAATTTCCATTCCAATGACCAATCCTAAGACTCGGTTCCCCCAACCTCGGTTCTTAGATCTTAGATCCAAGTCTATTGCCGACGCGCTTGGTGCGCGTCGGCATTTCCCCGGCAATGTCTAATACCTCACGCCGCAAAGGCAAAACCGGCGAGCTCCAGTTCGCCGCATGGATCCGCGACCGTCTCCCCAACTACGAAATACAGCGCAACTACGACCAAGCTGCCGTCGGTGGCTTCGACCTGGTCGGGCTCCCAGGAATCGCAATCGAGGTCAAACGCCGTAAAACCGGCCACCAACACTCGGCCTCCTGGTGGACACAAATCTGCGAAGCAGCTCCACCCGAACTCGTTCCCACTCTGGCCTATCGCTTTGATCGCGCTACGAATTGGCGTATCGTTGTGCCACTGGATTGGTGCCTCGATAACCCAATCTCCAACCCACTACATCGGTTCGCGTGTCTGCCAGCCGAGGATTGGATCGAAATTCTGAGGCCAAGACTCAACAACCCGGAGGCTGCTGCCTCGGCTCTGGCTGACAAGCCAGAGACGAACAGCAACCAGTAGGAGCATGGATGCCAAGGAAAAAGCCAGACACTCCGGGTTCGTATCTGCGAAAGAAGTTCACGAATCTGAAAGCCCTGCGCAAACGCGTCTCGCCAGACATGGCATGGGAAATCACAGCGGCGGATATGTTCAAACTCTGGAAAAACCAGAATGGCCGATGCGACGTCACCGATCTACACATGACCTACTTCGGCGACCGGGGATGGACGAATTGCTCCATAGATCGTATCGACAACAACGTGGGCTACGTTCTAGAAAACGTCCGCCTGGTCTGCTGGTCGGTGAACCGAATGAAATCCACCATGTCGCAGTCGGAATTCGACTTCTGGGTGAAATCAATCGCCTCATCCCTGGACCGCAAGGATATGCAGAATGACGACTGATCCAGTGACACAACCAGAGCACTACACCGCCAGCGACTCCAACTCGGTTGAGGCGATTGATGCTATCCGCGCTTCGATGGACCCGAAAGAGTTCCAGGCGTACTGCCGCGGCAACGTGCTGAAATACCTCTGGAGGTATCCGAGAAAGGGAGCCCTGACTGATCTTCTCAAAGCCCAGGTTTACCTCGGTTGGCTGATCGAGTCATTCCAGAGCGCCACGACCGCCTGTTCGGTAAACTACTCCGATATGAACCGCCACTACGGGATCTCCACATCGGATATGCAGGACTTGGTCGAGAACAGGTGCGACGATTGTGATTGAGGCTGCGTCAGGGCTTGGGCAGGAGCCGATCAGGCTCATAGTGCTGTCAGTCATGAGGGTGTGTCACCTTCGGCGGCTTAGAATAGGGGAGGTGATCAGAAGATGAAGTGCGCGAAATGCGGCAAAAAGTCCGAGGTCTACTCAACCCAGGGTCAGCCAGATCGGGTGCTCAGACGCCGTCGCTGTATCTCCTGCAACCACAAATGGCACACGCAGGAGGTCGCCGTGGATAGGCCACAACGTAAAAAAATTGCAAAACCAGTACGCCAGCGGTCACCCTCTGTCCGACAACGCCATGATCGGACCGCGCCCTTGTTGGGCGCGACCGATCAATCCGAAGCACGCGAAATTCTTATAGAACTCGGATCGCTTCCGAGGAACAGGTGGGACTGATGGGTGGACAACCGATTACCAGGGCAGGGGTGCGGAAGCTGGAAGGTTTCGGGGAAGGTTATGTCTTTGAGAAAGTATCTCTGGGAATGACGCTGCATAAACTCATCGGACCTAATGAAATTGATGTCGGAAACCGAGCGTTTTATAAATGGTTGGACAAGGAACCGGGACGCAGATCCCGGTATCACGAGGCCAAGAAGGAGGGAGCAACAGCTCTGGCAGAAGAGACTTTGATGATCGCCGACGACGAAAACCTGACCCCGGAAGAAGTGAACATCGCTCGGCTCAGAATCGATACGAGAAAATGGATTGCGAGCCGGCAGAACCCGGAGGAGTGGGGAGACAGGAAAGGGCCAGAAGTTAACATCGATATTGGGGGGATGTACCTCGAAGCCGTCGAGGCTTTACAGGTTCCAAAAATTGTGGAGGCTCAAAGTGAGCTCATCGGCACCGACGATGAATGATCTCGTTCTCGTGGTCGGCGTCATCGCGGTGTTTGCGATGTTCTGGTTCCACGGACGCCTGTGAGATTCTGGGTGATCTTCATGACAGCGGTGCTGACACTTATCGTCGGCGGGTGGGTGTGGATCAACCTGGCGATGATAGCTATCTTGCCTCCAGTGTTTTTTTGAAGTGGGGAACGATGGATCTCAAAAAAATTGCGGCGCTGATGAC
>Ga0310342_100000147_pt1 | contig 34998 bp, 50 predicted proteins | sample S15DNA20500_MG_FD_206155 | JGI IMG/M metagenome (GOLD analysis project Ga0310342, IMG submission 206155) | Marine microbial communities from station ALOHA, North Pacific Subtropical Gyre - S1503-DNA-20-500_MG | ecosystem: Environmental > Aquatic > Marine > Oceanic | place: Pacific Ocean: North... | reverse complement strand
TCGCACTCCCGGCGAAGGAGGAGCGGATGGCACCCGAGGGCGAGGTGAGCGTCGAAGCTCCACCAGAGCCCCCGAAGGGAAGCCCTGCCCCGAGCGGCGAGGACTCCGAGCGGGGAGACGCCCAGGTGGAGCAGGAAGAGGAAGAGGTGACAGCCCACGAGCACGGGCCGGGCTGCGGGCACGTCCATCTTCTGGCCGAGTTCCCGCCCGAGCGTCTCGACGGTGATCGAATCGTGATGGGTCCATTGGGCCGCGACGTCCGACCGCTTGAGACGGTGGTGCGCTACTCCGAGACCCGGGGCGGGACGACCGATCTCTCTCGCTCGCTGGGCGTGGTGATCAGCCAATGGCGGGACAGCATCGCGGACGAGTATGCCAAGGCGGTCTCCAAGGCTCCGACGCTCGCGGCTGCGATGGACGTGGAGGTGCCTGGCAAGGAAGAGCTTGCCGCCGCTCTGAGGTCCGCGCTCCAAGACGCCTATGACCAGGGCAAGGGCTCGGTCGATGCAGAGCAGAAGCGACAGGAGGAAGACCCCGAGCTTCGCGACGCAATCGCCGAGGGCGACGTCGAGCGAACAGAGGACGACATCGAGGTCACCTCAGACCAGCCCCGGCTCCCGTTCGCTCTCGCAGTCGAGAAGCCAGAGCTTGCGCCTGGAGTGGTGCCCACCCCCATCGACGCGGCAGACCCAGAGGAGGTCATCGAGTCAGTCGTGGCGACGACGGTGAAGACTTCGGCGCAGCGAATCGAGGACGCCACGATCACCGCCCTTCAGAACGCTGGAGTCGGCGGGACGATGCCCGAGGCGGCAGTGGCCTCGACGGTTGTCTCAGACGCCCTCAAGCTGCTCTCCCCTGGGAAGGATGAGGTGGCCGCAGCTCGGGACGTCAAGAGCATCTTTGGTCTGGGCCGAGTGCAGGAGCAACGAGCCCTGGGAACGCAGCGGTTCATGTATTCGAACCTCACCGAGTCGGAGACCTGCGAGCCTTGTGCGTCGCACGATGGGGAGACGTTCGGGCTCGATGAGCTGGCGACCTACGCCACTCCGGCGGCGTGGTGTTTGGGCTATAGCAACTGCAACTGCATTGTAATCGGCATCGCACCGTGAACTAGGGGTTGACAATCCCAAGGCGCTGCTGTTGCAATGGCCGCGACGCAGGAGGCTCGCTTGTCGGACGTGGAACAACTCGCAGAATGGACGACGGCGTTTATCAATACGCTGCCAGATACTGCGTTCCTCTACATTGCTCCAGGCGGCGAAAAGGACGACGACGGCAAGACTCAGCCGCGCTCTCTTCGCTACTTCCCTTATCGTGACGCCTCCGGGGAGATCGACCTCCCCCACCTCCGCAACGCCATCGCCCAGAGCCCCAAGGCTGACCTTGCCCGCGACGTGATCGCCAAGGTCCAGGCCAAGGGCCGCTCGATGCTAGAGAAGGCGCGGGAGGACATGGCAGAGGACGAGGACGAGAAGAAGGAAGACGAGAAAGAGGAGAAGAAGGAGAAGAAGAGCAAGCAGCCCTTTGGTCCCTCTCTCGGCAATCCGGCCTCTCGGCGTTATTACTCAGACGCCTGCGCCTCTGCCCCCGTCGCCCTGGCAGACGGGGGCCCGAAGTGGGTCGAGCTTGCCCGGTCTGGCACGCACTTTGGTCGAGGCTCTGAGCGTCGAGTTGAGCTGACCTCGGACGATCTGCGGTCGATGGTTCGGGGCTACGACAAGATCAAGGCCGAGGGCTGGTTCCCGGTCGGCGCTCCGGTCGGTTTCAATCACGCCGCCATTCTCGGCTCCCGGGACCCGGAGAGCACGAAGGCCGCGGGGCGAATCATGGAAGTCCGCACCCAGGACAACAGCGACGGCAGCTTGAGCTTGTATGGTCTGGTTCAGTGGACCGACGAGGGCCGCAAGCGAATCCGGGCTGGTGAGTTCGACGGCTTCTCAGTGGAAATGATCCCTTCCGACGTGGCACGCAGCAAGAAGACCGGAGAGCCCCTGGGCGATGCGGCCTTGATCGGCGGCACGCTCACCAACGAACCCTTCGTCAGTGGGATGCAGGCAGTGGCGGCATCCGAGCAAGAGTCAACCAACAGGAGTGACGACACAATGAGCACCACCCTTTCCATTCTTCGGGGCTCCGTTGCCCTGACCGAAGACGCCAGCGAGGCCGAAGTCATCGCGAAGGTTCAGGCCCTCGCCGACCAGGCCGCAAAGGTCGAGGCCCTCACCGAGTCCCTGGAGACTCTCACCGCCGACCGCGATGCGCTGAAGACTGAGCGGGACGAGCTGGCTGGCTGGAAGCAGGGCCAGATGCTTGACCAGGCTTGCGAGGATGGCCGCATCGCAGCAAGCGAGCGCGACCGCTACAGCAAGATCGTGGTGGCCCTCGGAGAGGAAGAGGCCAACGCCGTCTTCCCCGTCGGCCGCATCCCCGTCGAAGAGAAGGGCGCCACCGCTCCGGTTGAAAAGGCCGAGGCCAAGGGGCTCGGTGCCATCGACGCGGCAATCACTGCCCTCGCTGACCGGCTTGCCGGAGAGGGCCTGGATGCTGCTTCTGCTTACTCGCGCGCGATGTCTGAGGTGCTCTCGGATCCGTCGGTCCGCGCTGTCTACGAAACCGAGACCCTGAACTAGGAGATTCTGAAAATGAGTGTTCCATTCGAGCCTACTATTCTGACCCGGCGGACTGCTCAGAACATGAGCGCTCAGGCCTGGCGCCTGGTGCTGTCTTCTGGTGACAACGACATGGTTCTCGGGGGTGCTGGTGGCGCTGTCATCGGCGCTCTGACAAATGACGTGGCCGACGGGACAACCACCGCGGTCTTCTTGCCGGTTCAGGTCGGCGGGGTGATCAAGGTTATCTGCGGTGGCGCGATTGTGGCCGGCGCGGCGGCTACCTCCGACGCCAACGGCGGGGCTGTTGCAGCAGCCGGTGGTAACAGGGTCTTCGGCATCGCTCTTGAGACTCATGCAGCCGGCGATATCGGTTCTTTCCTCGTTGCCAACGGCGGCGCAATCTAATCAGCGCCCAGCGCGGAAACAGGAGATCAGAAAATGGCGAACGTTCATGGCTTTGTTCAGGACATCATGCTCCAGAAGTACACGAGACTTCTGGCACCCACTCTGGAGTCGTTCATCGCGGATCGCGTCTTCCCGGCTACCGACGTGCCGACGAAGACCGGCCGCTTCTACGACGTGGCGGGAGGCTTTGCCTCACAGAGCCCCGGACACGGGATGGTCATGGCCGACGGCCAGGCATCCCCGCTGCTGGTCTCGACCACGATCAACAAGGTCACCGGCTGGGAAGTTGAGCTGAACGGCCTCGGCTGCCAGATCAGCAAGTCCTCTGCCGAGTACGCCTCGGGCAACGGTCTCGACCTGCGCAAGGCAAAGGCGGCCATCCTCGCTCGCGAGACTGCGATCATCCGAGAGCGCACGGCCGCGGCCATCGCCTTCTCTCCGGTCGTCTTCGCGGGTGCCACGGCTGCCCTCGCTGGCCCGAGCCAGTGGAGCAACGCCGCCTCGGACCCCATCGCGGACGCTCAGACCGCTCGAACTTCGATCATGACTCGAAGCGGTGAGGGTCCCACGACTCTGATCATCAACCACAGTGTGTATGCAGCCTTGCGTCAGCATCCCCTGCTCGTGGAGTTCTCCTCGCGGACTCGCCACAGCAGCGGGCTGGTGACCTACGACGACATCGCTGCCGCGCTGGACGTGGACGAGATCATCGTGGGCTCGGCAGTGGGCAACACGGCGGTCGAGGGTCAGGCTCCGGCCAACGCATTCATCTGGGCGAATAGTGCGCTCTTCTGTCGCTTGCGTCAGTCGCCTGCCCCGATGACTCCCCAGTCTTGCCTCCAGCGGTGGCGATTCCAGGGAAGCACCGACGGAGCGATTCGACGCTGGGAGCCCACGCCGTATGTCGAAGAAATCGACATGCTGTGGAACGACCAATTCTCGGCACCCACTCCGGCTCTCGGCTACCTCTACACCACCGTGGTCTAAGGAGTCGTCATGGCGAAGTTTATCCAAGACAGGGTCGCTCGGGTTCCGAGCCAGAACGTGCGGTCAACCGGGGGCTTTGTTGCGCTGGTCCTCGGTGGAGCGCATTGGATCGGGGTCGACTCTGCCCAATTCCAGAACCTTGATGGTGGTGGGTCTCACCGAGACGTGAACCTGCCGCCCCCGCTGACTAGCGTGGGGGCGTGGTTTCGGATCTGCAACAAGGGCGGAACACACACCCTCGTCGTCAAAAAGCCAGACACGACCACGCTCGTGACGATTGCCGCTGGTGACACTGCGGTCGTCTTTTGTAGCGGGTTCGATTGGGCTTTTAGCTAAGTGAACCGAGGAGTGCCCCTCATGCAATACGAAGTCTGCGAAGGTCAATTGATTGTCTGCGGTCCCGTCCGTTACCCGGCAGGCTCTTTGGTGCCAGCGATGCCAGGCATCGAAGAGCTGTTGGCGTCGGGTGTTGTTCGGGAAGCGACAGCCAAGCAGGATAAGCCGAGGCCGGAGCCAGTTAAAAGGGAGGTCCTGGCCCCTCCTGACGCTGGCTTCGACCCGGCTGATCCTTCGAGCGTTACGAAGATCCCACTGCGGCTCTTGACTGACTGTCTTGCCACCGTGTCCGACGTGGACGCCCTCAAGGCAATGCATGACGAAGAGACCCGCAAGGGGGGGCTCGACCGCATCGAGGAGCGAATCGGAGAGCTGACGGCATGAAGGTCGAGCTTCTCCACCCGCTCACCATCGGAAACGAGAGCGCAGAGGCCGGCTCGGTCATCGAGACGACCGACTACTCAGGCCAGAAGCTGATCGCCCGAGGCCTGGCGAAGAAGGCCAGCAAGCCGAAGAGCAAGCCGAAGGACAAGAAGGCGGACACCGCCGGGGAGTAGGAGGACGCCGTGGCGTATAATCCAGACATCGCCACAGCGACCTCGATGGCTCCCCAGCTCGGGGTGCTCTCGGCCACCACCACCCCCACAGCCACTCAAGGCAATGTCATCTGGGGCCTCGCATTCAACGAGGTCCGCTTGGCTCTTCTGCGGGCTGGCCTGTCTGACGTGGTGACGGCAGCGAGCCGAGCCGCCGAAATGGCGCAGACTGCCGAGATGTTCCTGGCGAGTGGATACATCCTGCTCAGCAAGGGCAGCATTGGACCGCAGGCCCAGAGCACAGCCGAGGACCTCATCACCAAGGGCCGCGCTCTGCTGGATTCGATCTGGTCTGACCGTGCCGTGCTCCTGGGTCAAGGCGCAAGCGGTGCTCTTCCTGGGGCCTCCATCTTCGCCAAGTCGAACTGGACCGAGGACAGCGACCCAGACTTCGACTACACGCCCGGCACAGGCGACCGAGAGTACGACCCGCCGCCGGACTTCCAGATGGGCGAGGACCTGTGACTCTTCCGAGGTCATCCGGGAAGCAGTACGCCTTTGAGTTCCAGGCCTTCCCAAGCCTGGACCGGGTGGCCTTCGTGCTTGCCGAGTGGGGGGACGCCCTCAAGGACTGGTCTTCCGCATTCGAGGACATCGCCAAGCTCTTCTGGAAGCACGAGAAACAGCTCTTCGGCACGCAGGGGCGCGGGCGCTCCGCTAGCCCGTGGCCACAGTGGGCGGCTCTCACCGAGCGATACAAGGTGCACAAAAGCAGGGTCCGCCCTGGCCGTCCGATTCTCGTTTTCGACGGGGCACTTCGTCGGGCCGCGACGGGCGGTCAGGGCTCTATCCAGAAGATTGGCAAGACGGCGATGGTCGTGGGCATCAGGCCCAACACCGAGGTCGCTCGATACGCGATGGCTCACGCCACAGGCGTCCCCTCCCGGAATCTCCCCAAGCGTCCGCCCGTCCGCTTCGATGGAGACCCGCGGCGAAGCGGCACCTTTGGCAGAGCGGTGCAGCAGATCATGCAATCCCATGTCGTCCTCGCCAGGAAGACGGCCTTCAGCCAGGACCCCGAGGTGACCAAGCGGATCTCCTTCGGAGACACTCCAGCCAAAGCTCAACAGCAGATCAACTCGATCATGTCTAGGGGCTGGCGCTGATATGCCCTTCTACGGTGCAGAAGCAGGCGTCGAGGCCGTGCGGGAGTTCCTGCAAACGGGGGCCGTTGGCTCGAATACCTACAATCAAGAGCTTGCGGTGCTGAGAGCCGACCGAGGCATCACCACCGCAGAGCTTCCAGACGTGGCCCAGTTCGAGACCTTCTATCCCCGAGAGTTCCAGTCTCGGCAATACCCTCACCTGTCCATCGTGTACCTGAGCGACACCGCAGAGCAGGAGCGGAACTCCCGGATGGTCAACCTGGCCATCGAACTACGCCTGACGGTGCTCGATCTGAGCGTCGCAGGCTCCGAGGTTCAGATGGGCGAGGCCATGTGCCGCTACAGAGACGCCCTCACTAAGCTCTTTTTTCGGCGCCTCCAGGGCGGACAGGGCTGGACGCTAAACAATGGCGGCACGGGAGACGCTCAAGGGCGTATTATCCTGGCCAAAATCGAAGCTAACACCTTGACTTTTGACCCCGAGTTACAGGCCAACACTGCAAACATGCTTCTCAGGACTGCCTTGCTGGTCCGAATTCAGGAGGATTACTAATCATGACCGGCCCCAAAGTTGACATCGGCAGAGACCTCGTCTGCTTCGCTAGCTCTCAGGCGTCTTTCACAATCACCGACGCGGCTGGCGAGAGCTATCCAGAGGCCGCAGACGCCAACCGGGTAATCACTGGCTCGGCCGGTGGAGCGATTGCCTACGTTCCTCGCGAGGACAAGTTCGGCACGGCTACGGCAGTCCCCGGCGTCCAGCAGAAGCGGACAGCAGAGGGCTCCATCGAGGGCTATGTCCTGCCGTCTGGGACTCGTACGCTTGAGCCAGACATGCACGATCTTCTGATCACCTCCGGGTGGACGCCCGTCGACCGGTCAGGCACGACGACCGACGTGGCCGGTGGAGCTTCGACAGCCCAGCGAGTCAACCTCACCGCCTCGGCTGGCTTTGCTATCGGTGACGCGGTGATCGTCGAAGACACCGTTGCCGGCGCTGGCCTCTACGAAATGCGGCGGATCCGAGGCGTGGACGTGGTGGGCACGAGCATCGACGTCGAGCCCCCCCTGAGCTTCGCTCCTGCCGCAGCCGCTAACGTCCGAGGAGCCATTGCCTACAAGCCCAACGACACGCGCGACACGGCAGAGGACGCCCTCTGCCTCTGGCTTATGAACAACAACAGCGCGGACCGCTTGGGCGGTTGGACTCCAAGCAGCCTTGCCGTTACGGCCGGCGGTGAGGATGCCGCTCGCTTCGTGCTCTCGGGAACTGCTCGGAGGCATGATCGACTCTTTCAGACCAGCCTTGACGGGGCGATCCTGATCGGTGCCCTCACGATGGTGGTGGACGATGGGCTGGCATCGGCTGGCGATCTCCTCAACACCTACTGGCAGATCGAAGACGAGGTAGTCAAGGTAACCGGAATAAGCGGGACGACGTGGACCATTACCCGAAACCAGCTCGGCACCGCCGCGGCTGGTCACGGCGACGGGGAGGCCGTGTATCCCTACCGGCCCGCCGGGACTTACGCCGGTTCCCCGGTGCCGAGCACCTCGGGCCAGGCAATGTTCGCGACCTACGCCAGCGCGACCGGCGTGGCCCTTCAGGTCAATCAGGCCTCGCTTGACTGCGGGATGGGCGTGACGGCGAGGGAGGATGTCCACGGGGACGCGTACAAGATGGCCGGATATGTCCTGGCGCAGCGGGAGATCCGAGCCACCCTCTCGGGCTGGACGCTCAAGGCAGAGAACATGAAAGCCGCGATGAAGGCTTGGCAGACCACCGACATTGCCGGGGCCAGTTCGCAGCAGATCAGCGTCGCCGTCGTCTCTGGTCGGAGCGAGGGCAACATGTTCGGCTGGGTCGCCCCTCGCGTCCGAGCCGAGGACCTGAGCCTCGACCGCGGGTCTGACGAGGTGACCTTGGACCTCACCGGACTGTGTGAAGGAACGAGCGCGGGAGCGGATGAGCTGATCTTGATGTTCGGTTAGAGGCAACAATTAACCAAAGGGAGTGCCCCCCGATGGACTTGAATACTTGGAAGAGACGCAAACTCACCCCCACCTGGGGAGGGAACGACAAGGAGCCGGAACCATGCCGCATCGTCTACCACCCTCCGAGCGTCGGCTGGATGGCTCGGTGGCGAGAGGTGGCGGTGAGGTCTCCGATTCTCGGAGCCGGAGACCTGACAGACCGACTCCAAGAGGAGGGCTTCCAAGAGAAGCTCTCCGAGTGGACCGAGGGCTTCCAGACATTCCGCGGCGAGCTGATCCGGGGGCTCGTGGTGGGCGTCGAGAACCTCACGATGGACGGCAAGGACGTCTCGCTCGACGAGGCCATAGACTTCGTGATGGAGAACGAGGGCCTTCGAGAGGAGGTCTTCGCGGCAATCATCGCAGCCGGAGCGCTCGGGGAAGCCTCGGGAAAAGACTGAGGGCGGCTCTGCACTATGCCTCGCGAGCTACGCCGACGCCCGAGCAGCTCGCGCACTGGGGCGACAACTGGAACGGCTGCAAGTTGTGGGGCTCGTGCCGGGGTGAGGACTGCTCTGGCAAGGGTCGCCCATGGAGATCTCCGGTTCTAATGCCCACAGGCTCCTCTAAGCCGCCCGGAGTCCGAGCCGAGGACCGGAGGGTGGACAAGTGCCCTCGGATGGCTGTGACGCCGGCTGAGTGGTCCCTGGTTCACCTCTGGTCTGCGTGGCGACAGGTGGGCGGAATGCCTGGGCCGGGTTCGCTGATTGAGCAGGAGGCTTTGCTGGTCGAGGCCTTCTCCGTGCTCGATGCGGAGCAGGAGTTGATCGGCCTCCATCACGCCGAGGCAGCAGAGCGTCGGGCAAAGGCGTCGAGAGGGGCTAGCCGTGGCTGACGGAATCAATCTAGCGGTCAAGGCGACAGGCGCCGACAAGGCTGCGCGAGATCTCAAGAAGGTCGGGCGCTCTGCGAAGGGGGCGGGCAAGGGCTTCAAGACGGCAGGAGCAGACGCCGCGAAGATGGGCGCAGCCCTCAAGGGTCCGCTTGCCGCTGGCCTGGTGGTCTTTACTGGTGGGGCGCTGGCGGCTACAGCCGCGCTCGCTGGGCTCAAGCGGATCGCAGAGAGCGTGATAGCTGAGACCTTCGAGTTGGCTGAGAGCCTGGACACGGTGACCAAGAAGGCCCAGAGCATCGGGGCCACGAACCGAGATCTTCAGCTCGTCACCAACGCTTTCAGCCTCTTTGGCGTAGAGGCAGAGCAGACGCAGAAGTCGATGCAGCGGCTCAACCAGTCGATGGGCGAGGCGATGTTGCCCGATGCTCCCAAGACTCTGCTGGACGCTTTCGAGCGGCTCGGAGTTGGGGCTGCCGAGCTATCGGAGATGCCGCTTGCGGACCGACTGGTTGCTATCTCGACAGCCTTCGAGAGCTATTCGGGACAGGCGACCCGGGGAGCCGACGCCAACAAGCTCTTTGGACGCTCTGCGAAGGACGCTCTGGTCGCCTTTGGCCAGGGTGCCCAGGCAATGCGAGGCGCCATCGCTGACGTCGAGCGCTATGGCATCGCCTCAGACCAGGCATTCAAGTCGGCAGAAGACCTACTAGACGCGCAGCTTCGGCTCAATCTCGCGCTAACCAACCTGAAGACCGAGGCGTTGACCCCGCTCATGAAGGTCATGACGGGATTTACTCAGGCCCTTGCCGATACGGTGGCGGCTCTGCCTGTGGACGTCATAGAGGGCTTCGCGGAGGAGATCGCCGGGTTCGCAGAGGTGGCAATCGCACACCTTGTCGGCCTCGGCATGATGCTCGACAACGTCACCGAGATCGCCAAGCCCTTCATTTCGACGTTCCAGATGATCTTCGCAATGAAGCGGTGGGACATCGAGGGCACCAAGAAATACTTCGCTGAGGCGATCGAGGGATTCCACGGCCTGAACGACGAGCTACAGGCGAACCAAGACCAGTGGACCGAGCTGGGCGCGAGTGTCCAGATCGCCATCGCCCAGGCGAAGCTGTCTGCCCTCGCAGGCGCACCGGGAGCCAACGGAGCGCCGGGAGCCCCAGGAGACGGCAAGGGCAACGGCAAGGACGACGACGGCACGGCAGACCGAGTTAAGAAGCAGCTCGATGAATATCGCGAATACTACGCCGAGCTTCAGGTCCTCCAGCAGGAAGCCTACCTCGCAGAGCAAGAGCGGATGCGGATGCTGGACGAGCAGCGCCGGCAGTACCTCGCCAGCAGTCTCGACGCCACCCGAGCGGGCATCACCGCAGTCGGTGACCTGGCGGGCAGCGTGTCCACGATGGTCACCGCACTGTACGGACAGAACAGCGCGGAGGCAAAAAAGGCAGCCAAGGCGGCGTTTTTAATACAAAAAATGGCAGCGATTGCGGAGGCTACGGTCAACCTCGGAGTCGCGATCTCTGAAGCCGCAGCATCTGCTCCCCCGCCCGCGAACATCCCCGCCATTATCGCAGCGTCAGTCATCGGAGGGGCGGCGATTGCGTCTATCGTTGCCACCACTATCGCGGGCGTCGCGGACGCTGGGCTCCCCCCGGGGGCGCTGCGTCAGGCGGGGCTGAACAATCACACCGTGCTCGCTGTCCGGAGGGACGAAATGGTTCTGGACCCGAAGGGGACCCAGGCGATTACCGAAATGCTCCAGGCCCGCCAGTACGGCGGAAGCTCTCAGCCGGTGGTAGTCAACACCCGGCTTGAGCTGGACGGGCGTGTGCTCGGTGAGACGGTGGACGATCACCTCGTGCGTTCGTCCGAGCGTGGGCTGAACTATCAAAGCCGCATTCGTTACGGGAAAGCATCATGAGCCTTACCGCCTTTTTCTCCAATGATCTCCTGAGCGCTTCTTACATCGCAGACTCCACTCCGGCCGGGGCGGCGACGCCAGTATCCAACGCATGTGATCCCCGGCCGCGAAAGGTCTTCCAGGGCAACGCGGGCGGATGCTTCGAGGTGAGCACCGGGAGACAGTGGATCGACCTAAGCGAGACAGCACCGCCCGTGACCGTCGCCGTGGCCATTCCCGTCGGCATATACACAGGACCGGGCCTTGCGGGAGCAATCAAGAACGCCATCAACGCAACGGCGGGGCTCGCGAGCACCTATCACGTTGAGTGGGTGGGTGGCCGCTTCAGGTTCACCGCTTACAACAGTTTCTCCCTGCTATGGGCCTCCGGGGTACATGGCTCGGCGGGGACGGACGACAACATCGGCAACCTGCTCGGCTTCCGCGATTTGGATGTTGGGCCGGGCAACGCCCTTGCGGGGCAAGACTACCGTTACGCCACTCACACCTTTATCCGTTGGCGGACCGCGAAGCCCACCACCGCGAACCTCGCCGCTTGCCATCTTTACGGGGACGGGGGCACCAGCTTTGCAAACGCCAACATCTACATCAACTCAAGCAACCTCGGTAACAGGCGGGAGGTCTGGGCTGCGAGCGCAAGCACGGCGCTTTCTTTCTCGACCAGGCCGGACGAGTCCGAGAATGTGATCCAGATTGCTTGGCCCAGCGCGGGAGTCTCATTGACTCATGTCTTCTTTTCTTGGGAGCATATCGACGAGAGCGAGGCGCATCAGGTCGGCCTGGTGTCGCTGCTTAGAAAGACCGGATCGACAACCCAGGCCGAGGGGTCTAGTGCCTCTCGGACCGTGACCCAGTTGCAGGGCCACGGGATTCTCGACGACTCCGCGGGGCTCAGTGTCGACAACTATTACCCGGCACGGGCGCTCAAGCGTTGGGCCACTCCCCTCTCGTTCGACGCTTGGGAGCTTGCCGACTACCGGGCGGTGATTCACAAGCTTGTTCGCAATGGCAGGCAGAGGCCTTTTGTTTGGGCGCTCAACTGGACGGACATTTACGCCGGCACCCGGGACCCGGACGACGAGGCAAACAACGGCTCGCTGTTTTGGGGGGCCCTTCAAGATTACTCGCTCGACGACCGTGGGGGGGCCACGTCCGCTTACCTGTCAGGGACAATCACGATCGAGCAGGTGAGGTAATCGTTGGCCATCGACTTTACAAAGCCAGACCTGGCACTTGCCTATCTGGTCGAGGGGGAGTTTCACGTCCCCGGCCGCTTCGATGATGTCGTTCAGCGGGTCTTCTGGTGCGGTCCGACGGCCAGGACGGGCTCGGGACTCACCACGCCTGATCCGGCAGCGCTGGGCCCCCGGGCAACGGATCGCGGATTCATCAATTGGGTTGGGAGGCTGTCGCGCTGTTCTCTGGACGCCACGCTTGGCAACCTGAAGGAGCACGTCCAGGCGATGTCGGATGTTTCTTTCACTGTCGCCTTCGGGGCTGTCGGGGTTGGCGGGAAGGCGCATCCTCGGGGGCTTAGCGTCTCGACGTTGGAGGGTCGTTGGGCGAACAAGTCGATGGCCATGTGGCTCTACGATATGGACAGCGGCGACTTTCAGCAGGTGGCCGTCGGTCGATGGGACAGAGATCCCACAAACATCAAGCCCGGCTCTTTCCGGGTCTCGGCAGCGCTGGAGCTAATCCCGCCTGGCGCGCTGTGGCCGATGACAAAGATCCCCACAGCGGTTCCCGAAAACTGGAGCAGAGATCCATCGGTGTTACCTAACACCACCCCCGGAAGCTACTGGTTCCCAAACACCTACGGCCAAGGAAGATATGCAATTTCTGATCAGCACGCAGGCGTCCATGTCGGGCACGTCTTCGGCATTCACGGCTACCCCGATCCGACGGACAGCAGCCCGGGCAGTGGTGAGGGGATCTGGCGGGAGATCGTGCCGTATGGCCAGGCGGACCAGGGCCCCTTCGCGCAGATATTCGCCCACGTCTCCCCGAGCGCGACCTGCTGGGTGCAGGAGGTCTACTTCATCGACAACGGGGGAGAGGTCGTCAACGTCGCAAACGACGTGAGCGGCGGACTGATTGCAGTATTCGAAAACACCGACCCCAATCGAGGGCCAATCGGAACAAATGTCCGGTTCACCGCGACGAACTGCGACCCGTCGTCTACAGCGACCGGCTCCTATGCCATCGGCGTGGGGGGCAAGGTTTACGCCAGATTGGCCGGCAGGAACTTTGCGCTTAGACCGCCAGGGTGGGACCAGAACAACAATCCGTGGCTTGGCTTTGTTGGGATCGGCTCCCCACAGCCGGACCTGATAGGGCCCCCAAGGGCTGAGGCGGGCGAAATCTTTGAGGACGCCTTCGAGAGCCCGGAGCTTCTCGGCATACCCGACGCCCTCGGCACCAATGCCATCGCAGACTTCCAGGCGCAATACCCGAGCGCCATCCGCTCCTTCAAGCAAATGTGCTGCGCTGTGCCGCTGGAGGTTGGTAAAGATCCTATTGACTTTGCGGAGGTGATTGGAGACCTGGCAAGAACAGTCCCGTGCGATCTGGTCGCCAGGTTCGATCCCGCGGTGGAGGAAATGCGCCTGTATCCCATCTGGAGAGGGCCTCGGCCGGGACAGGCCGCTGACCATACTTTCACCGAGGCAGACCTGGCGAACTCCAGCACGATCTCGTTGACTTTGCTCGACGACCCCGACGGCACTTACAACAACTCGTTTACTCACGAGCCGCCACCGCACTTCCTGCGGGGGACGCGCACCGTCAACGCCACAGACGAGCGGCAAGCCGCAGTGATCGACGTCGAAGACGTCCCCATCCAGTCTCAGACGGTGGACAGCGTAGAAGAGCAGGGGTTCGCTCACTTCGGCGGTGTGCGGGCAGAGACAGAGAAATCCTCGTACTGGATCAGGTGGAAGCCCGCGCACTCTATCGACGAGCCTGGAGAGCACGAGGGCGCCAAGCTCGCAGCCTTCTATGTCGCAGAGGAGCGCCAACAGAAGCAGAGGGTGATCACTGCTCGCCACGGGTTCCAGAGCTTCCGGGTTCAGATGGGCGAGGTGATCCAGTATCAGATCCCCGGCGTCTGGGACGCTCTGGGGATGGTGCGAGCGATGCGCTACAACCTAGACGCTCAGACTGTAGAGATCCGCAGCTATCACGTCGACGTGCTCGGGCGCACTAGGCGAAGCCCAGAGACCGCAGTGGTTGGCGTGAGCGACGAAGAGAGAGATCGCAGGGATGGCGGCACCAGATAGGCCCTCGCCGCCTGGTGAGGCCAACGGATAAACTTGACAATTGACAGCCGGTCCGACTTACAGTCAACTGGCGAAGGGAGAGCAGCATGCCGTCCGGGATATCGTACATTGGAAGCATGTCAGTGGTTGAGGCCTCTGGCGAGATCACCTCACAGGCCATCGGGGACAAGGCCCTTCTCTCTGCTTGCGCGGATAATGCCACCCTTGAGGTCGACGCCGGCACCGGCAAGCTGCAGATCAAGGATGCAGGCTCCAGCCTCTCGAATGGTCTACAGCGGAATCAGGCCAGCAAGTATGCTGGCCGATGGATTCAGGGCGCCTTGACTGCGAGCGACGCAGTGGCTGGGGTCTTCCAAATTCAGAACACGTACGGGACGACCCTGGTGGTGACAGACGTCATCCTGCTTGTCACCACGGGCTCAACCGTGGCATGTACTGTCGACGTTGGCAAAGGGCCCTCGGCGGTGACGAGTTACGACAACTTCATCACTGCGGCCTCGGTCGCCTCTGCTGACGCTCTGAGCAACCTCACCGACCCAGGGGCCAGCGGTGGCATCGGAGCATGGCCCGCCAACGATTACATCAATGCGTCGAGGTTGGCCGGGCCAACTGCCGGCCTCGTCGGCTTCTATGCCGTCCACGTTCTTGACATCACTTCCTAGCGGCTTGCGAGCACCGCTAGCTTGACCCAAGGAGACTCGAATGGGCACCTCTCTTCCGATTTACGTTGACACCGCAGTCTCTGGCTCTGGCGCCCTTCCTGCGGTAGAGCCGGCAACGGCAACGCTCATCACCGACACCGCCGGGCGGGGCTGTGGCGGTTCGCTGATCCGCGGGTTCCACGGAACCCTGGCGACTGTGGGCGGGATCGTGACTGTCAATATCTACGACGGTCCGACCGTGGCCACTTCGCGGCAGTATTACTCTGTCTCGTTGGACTTCACTACACTCGCTCAGACGAGCGATACTCAAGCCGCCGGGGTGCCAGCCCTCAAGGACATGTACGTGACCCTCACAGGAGACGCCACCGCAGCGACCAAGGCCTTTGAGGGTCTGGCATATCTGCAAAAGCTCTCGATTGGGAGCTAGTAATGGCGGTCAACAATCCTGACGGAGGCTCGGTAACCGTCAACCAACCGCCAGATCCCTCCGGCCCCACGCCCCCGTCGGGGCTGAGTTGGAGCGTTGTCCACGAGGTTGATTTCACTGCCTGCGGCGGGGCCAAAGATACCGTCTGGACATCCGCGCCGGACGGCACCACGGTAAGCATTGGAACGCCCGCTGTGGACTGGGGTGCTGCGGCTGACGGCGTGACCACCGCAGCAGCGATCACGGGTCGATGCAACCCAGCAACCCAGGGGAGCGGCGGTGGTCCCTTTGGAGCACTCAGGCTTGACGACGGCGTTGGCCTGACTGTTACACCGTCCGCCTGGACGCAGGAGTGGCACGCCGACACCTATGCCCCGAGAGCGTATGCAATGGTCTCGGATCTTGTCCCTGGCGTGACAGACTCTGACACGGTTGCCTTTCAGCTCTACGCAAACGCCACTCAAGATCCGATGGTTCCGGCGGATAATTACGGTGGGATCGGTGGGAAGTATTACGGGCTCTCGCTCGGTAAGATTTCCTTCTATGCACCGAGCAGCGGTGGCCAATTCTGCTTCGCCTCAGCGCAGGCGATCTCCGAGGGTGGCCCTTCGGGGGGCTATGGACCAACAGGAGTCGCCGGCAGGCTTGCTCGTGGACAGGACCAAAAGAGCTACTTTCCCAAGACAAACAACCAAAACCTCTTTGAGATAGTCGCCCGGGGTCCGCTTGGATCTGTGGAGATTGCGACAGGAGAGTGGAGCGGCTCGTGGACAGACGTTGGAGCGTTGCCGGACAGGGCGTCCGCTCAGATAAACAGCCCTTATCTAGTCGGCGGCGTCGGCGCTGCCGCACAGGTCCCGCTCTCCGCAGCCGCCGTCTCATTCTTTGCGGCGTGGAATGGCCAGAGCTGGCCCGCGATTCAAACGGTCTTTCCGGCGGCTGTTGCCTTCAAATTTAGAGCACTCAAGCTGAGTTAAGCCATGACAAAAGAAGAAAGCGCTAGGCTTGTTTATCTTAACGCTAGGGCGCTCGCTCTTGCCCGAGAGGAACTATCCCCGACCGACGCCGCCTCTGTGATCTCCACCGTCCTTTCAGACGGATCGGCTGTCGTTCAGTTCCTGAACAAGGCCGGCGGCGAGGTGGGCTCGATAACAGTGCCGCCAGAAGAAGACGAATGATGGGCAACGGCATCGACTCGAAAGCTCTGGCGACGGCTGGGCCGGCTCTCTTTGAGGGCGTCGGGTCTGTCGTCTTTACTGCAACCGCCGGGCTTGGCGCCCCCGAGGCGTCCAAGCGCGCCCAATAGACCGTGGAGAGCATGATCGGAGATCTGGGCGGACTGTCCGCTGCTGGAATCTTCGCGCTTCTTTTGGTGCGGGAGTTCCTGAGCTTCTCCGCGAAGAGGGAGAAGCTGGCACCCGAGGAGGCGTGCCCCGAGGCTCAAGAGAAGCTCGACTCAATTGAAGACAACCTCGCGAAGCTTGCCAGCTCAACGGGGGCTCTCGCCAAAGTCGTCGGCAAGACGGACTCCAATGGGATGCCGCTCATCTACCGAGACGGCGCCCTCGCTCGCGCGGTGGACCAGTTGGGCAAGAACGTCGACAAGCTGACCGACAAGGTTGACCGACTCAGATGACCATCCGACCCGGAACCCGAGGCGAGCACGTGGCGACGCTTCAGCGCTTCCTGATTTCCTGCGGCTACCTGGCCGAGGGTCAGGATGACGGGGTCTGGGGTGGAGTTTCCGCGGGCGCTCTCGTTGAGTTTCAACGGTCCTACCGCCTGGAGGTGGACGGGGTGCCAGGCCCGGCGACCCTGGCGGCTGTGGCAGCCTCTGGTGGCCTCTCGCCGCTAATCAACGGCGGCAACGAGCCCCCCGAAATCATCCAGCACGCCCGGGGTCTGGGCCTGGAGACCTGGGAAGAGCCCTGGAGGCTCTGGCTCTACGGCATTCGGTCGCCCAGTCGAACCGCTGGGAGCTTCGACGACGAGCTTGGCTGCTGCTTCGTGGACAGTGCTGGCTTGTGGAATCACTACAGGTGGCCGGGGACAACAGATCCTGGCAGCTACTACCTCACCGAGCCGCTCAACTCTTTGGGGTGCGCCATCCTCGTCGAGGGCCAGTACCTCGACACGTGGACCATAGACCTGCACGGCGGGAAGTACGAGGCGCTCTGCCAGCGAGCGGGTGAGGTGACGGTCTACCGGGACGACAGCAAGGACGACAAGCTAGACCTCGACCCGGAGACGATGGAGACGGGTTGGTTCGGGATCAACATCCACGCCGCGACCCAGACCGGCGGGGCGGTGTCCACCCAGGTCGGACGGTGGAGCGCTGGTTGCCAGGTCCACGCCTCGGCGGACGGCTTTGCCGAAATGATGCGGCTGGCTCACCAGCAGGTCGAGGAGACGGGGCGGGGGACCTTCTCTTATACGCTTGCCGACAAATGGTGAGGGATCTGCTTGGTCGAGCATCCTTGGGACGAGCGGATAGTCTTTGCTCTGATATTGGTTCTGGTCACCGCGCTTGCTGCGAGTAGAATGTGCCCGCCGCCCGAGGGGGTATATCTGGACAGGCCAGTTCCGCCACCGTCGAGCGTTGAATGAGGAGGGATCGTGGACAAGCTCAAGAGCAGGAAGTTTTGGATCGCAGTGCTCGGCGCATTGATGGGAATCGCGGCTCCGGTCATCAGCGGGGACATCCCCGCAGACAAGGGCATGGAACTCGCCATGGGCGTTCTTGTGAGCTATTTGCTGGGCCAGGGCTACGCAGACGGACAGGCAGCGAAGGCAAAGAGCGATGCCGACGAAGCGTGAGAAGAGGCTCCAGCGGGAGCGGACAGCGGCGGCATTCCTTGAGGAGAATCACGGCCCGATGGCTGCGATCTTTGAGGACGTGTCTCGGGACCTAGGGGCGGAACTCGTGGGCCTGAAGAAGGCCTCCAGGCACGCCCGCATGGCTGCTGAAATGGCCCACCGGCTCGACAAGATGATCGACCTCTCTGGGTTCAGTCCGATTGCGGAGGCTCTGGACTGGTTCGGTTTCTTCCTGGGCGCCCTGGGGTTCCTTGCCCTGGTGGACGCCGTGGAATCGGCAGCGAAGAGAAGAGGTAAGAAGATCGCCCGGCTTCAGCAGCGCCTGGACGTGGACGGTCCACGACTGAGCAAGATGGCTCGGGTGAGACTAGAACGCCGGATCGCCCGGCTCGGGGTGGCTCGATGAGCAAGGATCGGCTGTTGGGCATGGCGTCCGCTTTGATCGTGTCCGCGATTGGTGCCGGCTTTGTCTGGGTTCAGGATATCGGAACGCGCCTGGCTCTGGTTGAGGACGACCTGACCGAGACCGTTGACGTGATGATGGTGCTCCACCCGAGGAGCCCGTCGGCATCACTGCCCCCCGGGTCGTTCTTCCTTGCCGACGGCAAGCAGCAACAGCACCAAGAGCGCAAACGCGCACTCAACCAGCTTAGACAGCAGACGGTTAAGCAGCCGCCTGGTGACGACGACGATTCTGCGTCGGGAACACCTCCCCCGCCCCCCGAGCCCCGCAAAGAGTCTTAGGCTCGGCGCACCCCCCCGTGCTGAGCCTGGAGACCTCGCCCCCTGGGGCGGGGTCTCTTTCTTTGGGTTCACTTCTTCGCCAGTGCTCGCGCGCGGATGAACTCAGAGAGGCGCATGCCCGCCTCTTCTGCTGCTGCCCTTACCTTCTCATATTCGGGGTCGCTGAATCGCACGGCTCGGATCTTCCGCAGCCTGCTGCGGTCCTCCATCGGTGGGCGCCCCAGTGTCTTCACTTCTCCCATCTTGTCCTCCTGCCCGGCTTGCCCCCCGGGCGTGGGGATTGATTCTAGACCAGCGTCAGATCGCTGGCGTTGAAGGCGATCTCTTGGTGTCCACCGACGCCTCGATACCCGACGACCCCTCACTCCTCCTCGCAGAATGTTCCGCAGTCGCAGCAGAGAGAGCACTGGGAACACCCCTCGCAGACGCTCTGACCGTGCTCGTCCTCGCTCTCGACCATCCCGCAGCGGCAGCAGGTATGTCGGTCGAGCGGGCTCGCCGGGCCGATCCGACCCGCAGCAAGCGAAGCCTCCGGAGCAGCGATGATGCTAGAAGCAAATTGAGTGTCCATCGTCTCGTTCTCCTTGCCGGCTTTGCCCCGCCGGCTAGGGATGGGTGGGAGGATTATGGGCGGTAGCACTCAGCCTGCCTCCGATAGGCGTCGGTTCCCCGGTAGTAGTCAGCGTCCTGTCCAACCCGGGCGTACCGGGCGGCGTCGGTCCTAGCGTCTCGGCGGATCCGCGCGGGATCGCAATGGCGATCAAGCTGGCGAGCACTCAGGCACTCGAAGCGAGACCATCCGAGCACGGAGAAGGCAGCAGCAGACCAAGCATCCCGAGCCAGAGAGTCTTTACGGTCCTCGCAGAGGTCCCGCCCGCTATCGCGGGCGGCAAGAGCGAAGGCCACGTAAGCGGTCGAGCAGCGATACCGGATCTGCTGCACGTCATCCGAGGTCACGCGGGTGCGGAGTCGAGCCTCATCGGCCCTCGCCTGTCGAGCCCTCTCAGCGCGGATCGCTCTCATCTCGCGGTAGAGATCCTCATCGCTCATAGTGGCTGCGGGGGCGTCCGTGATCATCGTCTCGTTCTCCTTCGGGCCGCTCCGTGCTGCCCATGAAGAAAGAGTATTCCTGTTAATCATGGAAGTCTAGAGAAATCGTATTTCCCTGAAAAGAAATCATTCGACAGGATGGGCAAAGCCTCCAGCCGCTTGGAGCAGCGACGCCAGGGCGTGAGCTGAGAACTCCTCGTTCGAGACCTCTGGGCCGTCGAGCAGAAGGCATCCATCGTGGTCGAAGCTCCCGCACTCCGGGCAGGCTCCTCGGAACTCCCGGAGCACCTCGACGGCCTCGTGGACTTCCTCGATGTAGAGGTCGACCAGGCTCACAAGTGCTTCTTTCTGCCGGCGCTCATCCACTCGTTCCAGCTCCCGACACAGGGCGCGCAGAAGAGGCCACCCGTGATGGTCACCTTGCCAGAGATTCGGTCGACCTGGCCGTAGCTTGCCCAGTCCTGGGCTCGGCTGTCGGTGGCGGCTCCGCAGCGGACACAGACGCCAGGGCGGTCCACCTTGTCGAGGAAGCGAGCGAGGCTCGTCTCGTGAGTGGTGGCGTCGAGGTCTGGGGCAGTCACTGCGGCTGCGGCGGGGGATGTCTCGGACATGTCTCGTTCTCCTTGTGATGAGTGGAGCCCATCGCAGAGCGTAAGCCTCTCTGCGCTTCGGTCTGGGCTCCGCTTGACCTAGTCCCGCCCCCCTGCACGAACGATATCGCCACCGGATGCAGAGGTTGGGACGAAGGACCGGCGGCGACTCCGGTATCTAGAAGGGGATCTCGTCTCCGTCCACATACTCGACAGGCCTGGAGCCGGTGGGGGCGGCGGAATGCCCGCCACCGTCAGTGGCCAGCTTCACCGTGCCGTTGAGGTAGACCTTCGCGCTGGGTTCTCCCCTGTATTCTGAAGCGACCTTGCGCACCCGGAGCACGGCGCCTTCGATCTCCAGCTTCACAGAGCCAGACAGCCCGCGCTCCTCGTCCTTCAGCTCGGCCTCTGCCGGGTCCCGTCCGAGGCTCAAATAGAGGTCGTTCTTTAGCCACGCCATCTTGTCGTGGTCTCCCTCGTCGGGGAAGCGCTTGAAGTAGACGAGGACCTTTCCGGCCTGGTCTCCTCCCGCCACCGCCATCGTCCACTTCAAAAACCACTCACCCTTCTTGGAGCGGAAACAACGCCAGTCTCTCACCTCGGCGTCATATTCCCCGTCGGGGATGGTCATGTCCGTCTTCGGGTCTGGCGCTCTCGCGCTTCGTGGCCGACGCTCGACTTCATCAAAAAAGCTCATCTGTCGTTCTCCCGTTGCGCCCCATGGGGCTGGTTGTCCTCGCTGTTCCACCAGTCGAGAGCAGCATCAAGCATGCCCTCGTGACTCCTGCCGGCAGCCTCCCATGCGACCCGGACGCCAGCAAGCACGTCTGCGGGCCTGCCGTCCACGGCATCCACGCCCAGCCGCCCCTCGGTCACGAACCTCACCAAGGCTTCGGCCCTCGCTTGGTTGTCGACTCCGAGCTGCCCTCGCATGAGCTGGCGCAACCGCTCCGCGTCTTCCTCTGTCTCTCGCTGAGCGCTCATCGCGTCGGCCACCTCGTCGGCGCTGGCGAACTCCGAGCCCCCGTATCCGTAGCTGGCCAGGGCTCGGCCAATCGCAGCCGTCTCGCAGACCTCCAGGCACGAGGTGCGGGTGATGTGGGACTCGTTGCGGCGCTTCTCGGCGTGGCCGGTCGCCAGGACCCGGCCTCCTGCGGAGCTGAGAGACCCCGGGCTCGGGATGTCCAGCACCCGCGCGACCATCACCACGCTCTCGTCGTTCATCTCCAGAATCTCGCTGACGATGGCGAGCCCCGGATGGTCCCGCCGGAACTCCTGCACCCGAAGGGCAACCGTCCGATATTCCCTGCCGTGGAGCATCACCACGCCGTCTTGCTTGTTGTTGTTCATCGCTCGTTCTCCTCGACTCGTTCTCCTCGACTCGCTGATCGCTCATCGCGACGACAGTCGTCGAGGTACTTTGACGCACACTCGACGCTGCAAAACTCCTCGGCCTCGGGGCAGACCCACTCCTCGGCCTCCTCGTCCCAGTTGGGCTTGCCGCAGACGCAGACCTCGGCGCAGCCCTCGTCGGGAGGGCCACTGCAACCTGCGGGGTAACTCCATCCAAAGATACTCATAGTCTCGTTCTCCTTGCCGGCTTTGCCCCGCCGGCTGGGGATGGGTGGGCTAGTAGCTGGTCTCGCCGTAGGACTTCGGGCCGATTGCCCAGGCGTAGTGATCGTCGCAGGAGAGGTCTTGGCCCGCCTGGTCGAGCAGCTCAAGGGCTGCGTCCTCTGCGCTCATGTTTCGGCAGTTGCGCTCGGCCCACCCGTCCGCAAGGTACTCGGCGGCGCGGGCCTTCTCTCGGTCGCTTCCGTCTTCAGCCTGATCGATTTCCCTCGCGATTGCCTCGCGAGTCATCCTGGCCCACGTCCTCTGGATGTTTGCGGGGACTGGAGGGAAGGCAGTGTCGGCGGCCTTGATAGTCATCGTCTCGTTCTCCTTCGGGGCTCTCCGTGAACCCCTCAACTGCTGAAATTGTATATCCGACAAAGCGGGAAGTCTACAGCTAAATCGTATTTCTTTAAATTAGCTTCCACGCTCCCGGTCTACCTCCAGCGGATCCCCTCGACCTGCTCCCAGGCGAACCCATCCGGCACGTCCGCCCCTGCCTTCAGAGCGGCCTTCGCTGCCGTCTTGTCGGGCTCCGTCTTCGTGACTGTCCGCAGCCAGTCCTGCGGCCACTCAGAGGCCTCCTTCGGGCCTTCGAGCTTCCACGTCTTCGCCAGCCAGAAGGAACGCCCGTCGATGGCGAGCTTCGTGGTGCCCTTCGTCTCGGCAAGACCGACCATCAACGAGGTGGCCCAGGTCTTGACCCTTGCCAGGCTCTGAGCGTGGGACTTGCGGGCTCGGGAGATGACTGCGGCCTCTTGCTTGAGCATCTCGGCCTCGGCTTCGATGCGGCGGGCGACGGCTCGGAGTCTGGTGAGCTTGTCTTCGGCAGAGTCTCCGAGCAGCTCATAGAGGGCCTCGACCTTGGCGTCCAGGCGCTCCAACTCCTCGGCCTCCTGCTCCTCGCCGGCCTCGGCCATGAGGTGGCAGATCTCCTGCTGAATCTCGACAATCTCAAAGCTCGTGAGTTTTGGGGTTTCCATGGTTCGTTCTCCTTCTGGGTGGGCTCGCTCGGAGCCCGGTTGCACATACCAGGCACACAGGCCCAGGTCCGAAGGTTGAGGACTTGCCCACCGGGAGCAAGCAGCCCCAGCGTGAGCATCGTCCTGGGATGGTCTTCGCGTCCCTGTCCCAGGGCAGCGATAGCGAGCGGCTGAGGAACCTCACGACCGCCGCCACGAGTCGTCTTCGTAGCAGTCATGACAGCCCTTGACGTCGAGAGCTTCGAGCGTGAGGAGGTCTTGTACGATCACCATCGAGCCGCAGCCACCGCAGCGAACCGAGGCAGGGGGCCGGCTCACGGTCTCGGTGATTTCCAGGGGCGTGATCATCTGCTCACGGTTCAGGAGAGCCACGACGAAGCGGCGGCCCTTGCCGAAGCGGTCCGAGACCTCGCAGCGGATCACGTCCACGTCGAAGGACTCACGCCGAGCCAGCTCGGAGTCAATCGAGGCGTCGTGAGCCATCTTGCGGGCGACCTGTCGGCACTCGGCTCGGGTGTCGACGAACTGCGAGACCTTGCCCCAGGTGCCGTCAGATCGGGTCTGGGCCCACTGGGACCGGGCCAGGTAGACGCGCATCACTCCCCCCATCCCTGGTCCAGAGCAATCTGGAGGACCTCACGGGGAATCATGATCGGAGCCTCGTCGCTGTCGCGGAATACGGCGGCAGTCGGCTCGCCCCGGAAGTAGCCGAAGGCGATCTGGACCTCCTGGCCGTCGGCTCCGTTGACGAAATGGAGCGCGGGTGGTGCGTCGACGTTGAGGACGCGCCTCAGTGCCGCAGCAACCATCCCTCGATCCGTCTCGGTGACCTTGTTGGCCTCAGCGGCTTCGAGCAGGCAGCCCCAAAACTCTGAGCGGGACGGCTGGGCCTTGAGAAGCCGGGCGACCGCTTGGCGGAAGGCGGCGGGGTCTGTCAGGTCGGGCTTGCTCGTCACCGTCTCAGGCCTCCTCCGAGATAATGAAATAGTGCCTGACGCGGCACCCAGAGACAGAGCAGGATCCGATGTATCCGCGCCGGACAAGCGAGCGGAGCGCAGCTCTTCCTTCGCCGGCAACGGTCAATGCGTTCGCGCAAGTGATTCCCCCTTGGATGTCCTCATAGGCAAGCCGCTCGGCTGCCGAGAGGGGCCGTCTGGGGCTCTCTTCTTCGTTCCGGGCGTGGTAGTGAAGAACCGTCTCAGGCCACCTCCGTGGGCTCGGCGGCGAACTTCGCGGCGGCGAGGATGGCGTTGGCTTTCCCGAGGGCGCTGCTGAGCTGTCGCTTCTGATCGGGGGTCAGAATCCCACCCTCAGAGGAGGCCTTGGCTCCGCTCGCGCGGCGGATAAGCCTGTCCAGCTCTGCCTGAATCTTCGCGATGCTCGTGTCCGTCTCAGGCCCCCTCCGAGGGACGCCCGGGCATCCGGCCGAAGGAATCGTAGAAGGCATCTTGGACGTCGATCATCCGGTTGACGGCCGCGCGGTAGTCGTCGTGGCGCCCCCGTCCGAGAGCGCTGTCGGCGTCCCGGTTCAGGCGGGCGAGAATGTCGAGCACTCGTTGCTCGGCCTTGGTCATCGACTCCGCGGGGCAGGCGCCAAGGGTCTTGTTGTTGGTCATCGTCTCGTTCTCCTTCGGCGCTCCGTGCGCCTCAACTGTCCTAATCGTATATCGGTTGATTGGCGCTGTAAAGCCAGAATCCGATCTTGTTTGACGATTTCTCGCAAAATCAAACCTATTCTGCCTCCTGCTCCCGCTCCTCCATGGTTGCTCGGTACTCGTTCAGAGCCTTGCTCACTCCGATCTCAGTGGCCCGATTCTGGAGCCACTCCAGATGCCCATCGGGCAGAGGCTTCGGCTTCGGCCTGGCGAGCACATACCCGGCATTCTTCAGGAAGTCCCCGGCTGGGGTCATCGCAGCCCACCGGGGCCGAGACATCCACCACTCTCCAGAAGAGCAAGAGCAGCGGGTGACGAAGTCGTAACCGTCCGGGCCGTTCAGCTCGATGCGACCGTAATGACAACCGAGCGAGCAGTGAGGATTGAACGGGGGCCGGTCTCTGGCGACCTCGGGCGACTTCTGCCGAGACCACGCCATCAAGACATCGTCCGGCGTCAGCTTGCCCCACCGCTTCCCCTTGTCGGTCTGCTCGGAGTGGTGGGTCCGGGCCTCTCGGATGCAGGCGTCCAGCTTGTCGTCTGGGATGTCTTGCAGCTCGCGGAGCCAGACCCCCACGATGTCGCCGGCAGGCGAGCGTCCTCGGCTCGTGGCTTCGAGGTGGGCTCGGATCAGCCTCAGTCGGTCGTTGACGGTCATCGTTCGTTCTCCTTCTGGTGGTGGGGGTCGTCGTGGGGGCCTGGACATGGGCACTTTCCCCAGTGCTCCTGACAGAGGAGGCACCACCGCTCCTCGCAGTCGTCGCAATGCACAACATGCTTGTACGGATCGTCAGGGCCTTCCTTTGCCGCATCTCTGGTGGCAGCCCTTGGCAGTGGTAGCGTCGTCTGGACGGGCACCAGCCTCGCGTCACCCCACTGAGCAGCCATCGCCTCCGCGATGCCTGAGTAGGTTTCACTCCGGATCTTCCATCGGCCCTCGCCAGGGCCGAGCCTGTTCTGCCCTGTGTCGGACTGGTTCGCCCACCTGGGCAGCCCGTCCACGATCCGGGGCCCGACAAGGGGGCCTGTCGGGACAAGTGAAGGGAGCCCCTGGAGCCACAGACAGGTCGACTTGCTCGCGTCGTGTCCGAATTGCCACGGCTGGATGATCTGATCGGGTGGGCGGATTCGAGACGAGATCACCCCGACAGGATTCTCCAGGGCAATCCTCAGAATCGGAGCGTCCAGAAGCGTCCTCACAAACTCCAGAGCCTCCCGCTGCTCCTCCTGCTTCTCATCGAACCACCGGGCGCCGCTGACGCAGAGATGGGTACAGGGAGGATGGGCGACCATCAGGTCCCAGCCATCGTCCAGCACGCCGAGCACGTCCCCCACAACGTGAGGCCCCGGAGCCTCAGTCGGCAGCAAGTCACAAGACACCGCATCGTGTCCGAGTCGCCGGAACGCATCCCGGACCGTCCCGCTGTACTCGCAAGCCACCAGAACTCTCATCGCTCGTTCTCCTTCTCTGTGCCGCTCTCTGCGGCGGTTGCTCCCTTTGCCCCTTGTCGGCATACCCGAAAACCCGAAAAGGGCCTTAGAGCGGACGACAGGGCCTCAGAATGTAGCCCCTAGGCTCCGGGCTACGGCCAGTGCTTCGTCCTCCAGGGATGCCGGCGAGCTGCCGCCCCGCTCCTGAGCCCTGGACCACCAGTTGCCCAGGAAGCGCCTCACCTGCTTCTTCTTCCGGGTCGGATTCGACTGCTCCCAGGCCCGAGCCTTCCGAGCCTCTCCCAGCAGGTCGACATCCGGGTAGGCCTCGGCGCTCGACTCCAGCCAGCCCTCGAAGCTCTCGGGGTTCCCGGTCAGCTTCGGCCATGTGCTCCGGACGAACTCCTCCAGGGCCCCAGTAGAACCTAGAGAACCTAGAGAACCTAGAGAACCTAGAGAACGATCTATACCCTCTCCCCCTATAGTCCCCCTCTCCCTAGCAAGAGAACTACTAGAACCAATATCTATGTCAGGTGAGTAGGTACGAAGTACCTGCTCACAAGACCTCTCGCTAGAGAGGTCCTCTCCGGAGTCCGGAGTCCGGATAGGGGCGACCATTGGTTGACCTTTGGTCGTCCTTTGGTCGACCTTTGGTAAACCTTTGGTTGTCCTTTGGTCGACCAAGGGTTGTCCTTTGGTTGTCCTTTGGTCGTCCAAGGGGGGCTGAGGGCAGCTCGAAGCGGTCTCGTTTCGATGCGGTTTCTGGTGCTTCAGGAAGTTCGGCAGCGCTCCGAATCGTCTGCCGTTCACTTCGTAGAGCACCAGCACCTCAGCCCCCACCAGCTCGGCTCCGAGCGCCTGGACATCCAGGCCAGGCTCGTGAGGGAAGGCCTCGCCGAGGACACGGGCAGGGAGCCACCGGAGTCGGCCTTCCCGGTCGGCCTGAGTCCAGAGCGACAGGAAGAGCAACCGGGCGTGAGGTGAGCAGGCAGCGAGGTCCTCGTGCAAGAAGACCTCGGGGTTCAAGAGTCGGGTCCTTGCCACTTCAGCCCCTCGCCTCGCTGCTGTCTTCCTTCTCTTCGAGCCACTCGTCCAGGCGGGTCTCGCTGACTCGCCACTGGTTGCCGAGCTTGACCGCTGGGATGTCTCCAGCTCTGACCATCGTGTAGACCGTGCTCTCGCTGAGCTTGAGCAGGCTGGCCACCTCACTCACGGTGAGGAATTCTGCGCGCATTTCCATCGCTGATCCTTGTCTGCTAGGATTGACTTCGGGCTGGTCATCATTGCCAACCGTTACCAAAGCTTAACAGAGATTGACAGGGAGCGGAACCGTGCCGAGGAAATCGAAGGCGAAGGAAGAGGCAGAGGGAATCGATCCAGAAGTGATTCAGCCGCTTGCTGAGCCAGAAGTCCGGGTCCGACTTGCCGACGCGCTTGAGCTGGGCTTCCGAAGAGCCAAAGAGAGAGAGGCCGCTGGCTACTGGACGGACATCAACGACCTCACGCCATGGAAGGACAACCCCAGGAAGAACGACGGCAGGCCGGTCGAGGCTGTGATGGACAGCATCAAGCGGTTCGGGTTCAGCTCGCCCATCATCGCCAGGCAGGAGGACGGCCAGGTCATCGCAGGGCATACCCGGCTCAAGGCAGCGAAGGCGCTCGGCCTGGAGCAGGTTCCGGTCAGGTTCATGGACCTCGACCTGGCCGACGCGAAGCTCCTGGCTCTGGCGGACAACAAGATCGGAGAACTGGCCGACTGGGACAACGAGGTGTTTGCCCGCATCGTGGCCGACGTGGACAGTGCGGAGCTTCTTCTGGCCGGGTTCACCGAGGACGACTTGAGCGCCCTGCTGGACTCCGAGCCAGAGCCTGACCTCGATGCCGCCCTGGAGGCCGACGACGCCAGAGACGACGAGCTACCCGAGCAGGTCGAGCCCATCACCAAGCCGGGCGACGTGGTGGAGCTGGGGCCGCACGTCCTGCACTGCGGGGACTGCATCGAGGTGATGCAGGGCATGGAGGAGAACAGCGTGGACGCCATCTGTTGCGATCCCCCGTACGGCCTCGGCTTCATGGGGAAGCAGTGGGATGCTCTCCCACCGGGAGAGGACTGGGCTCGGGAGTGTCTGCGGGTATTGAAACCGGGGGGGGCAATCGTGGCATTCGGAGGACAGCGGACCATCCACCGATTGACCTGCTCTCTGGAGGATGCCGGTTTCGAGATTCGGGAGCTGTTTGGCTGGCTTCAGTGGCAGGGCTTCCCGAAGAGCCTCGACGCTAGCAAGGCACTTGACGCGCATCACGGGGCAGAGCGGGAGGTGGTGGGGACCTATGCGTCTCACCGACCCAATGATCACGCCGACACTAAGTACAGCGGGTCGATTCACACCAACGGACAGGTCACCGCCCCCGCAACCGAAGACGCCCGCACCTGGGAGGGCTACGGCACCGCCCTCAAGCCTTGCCTTGAGCCTGCGGTCATCGCTCGCAAGCCTCTGGTGGGGACCGTCGCGGAAAACCTGCTGGAGTGGGGGACAGGGGCTCTGAACATCGACGGGTGCAGGTACGGGTACGGGGATGAGGCGTGGCCTGGGCCGCAGCGGTCGGCGGATGAGATCCGGGCCTTGGCGCGGCCCAACTCTAGCGGGGCGAGTCACATTGGAGCGGTGATGAACCGACCCCAGACACCCACCGTCAACGTCTCCGACCTCGGCCGCTGGCCCGCGAACGTCTACGCCTGCCCGAAGGCATCGAGGGGCGAGCGGGAGGAGGGGTGCGAGGAGCTGACCCCGAAGCGGCGAGAGGACGTGACTGGGCGCAAGGAGGGGAGCGCCGGGCAGGAGCACGCTCGCAGCGGGATGACGCGGACCGGGGACATTGGCAACCATCATCCAACCGTGAAGCCCGTCCGGCTGATGCGCTGGCTTGTGAGGCTTGTGGGGTGTCAATCCGGCTCGGTGATTCTGGAGCCCTTCGCCGGCTCGGGGACGACGATGCTGGCGGCAGAGCGGGAGGGCTTCGTGTGCATCGGCATCGAGCGAGAGCCGGCCTACTGCGACATCGTGCGGGCTCGGCTCGGGGCGGTGCTCGGTGAATGAGTGGAGGGCGGTGATTCCGGGGCCTCCGGTCGGCAAGGGCAGGCCCAGGGCAACGGTGAGGGGCGGGCACGTCAGGACCTATACGCCGAAGAAAACGGCGCACTGGGAGGCGGTGGCGGCTTCTACGCTGATGGCAGGGTGGGACGGTCCTCCGCTGGACTGCCCGGTCTCGGTGGGGATCCTGGCCCTCTTCCCGAGGCCTCAGCGGATGCTCTGGAAACGCAAGCCGATGCCGAGGGAGCCCTACTGTCAAGCCCCCGACGTGGACAATGTCTGCAAGGCCGTCCTCGACGCTCTTGAGAAATCGGGCGTCGTCCGCAACGACAAGTTCGTCTGGTCCGTTGACGTGCTCGCGCTGTACTGTGATGGGGAAGAAACCCCACGGATTGAGGTCCGAGTCGGGTGGTAACAGGAGTTGACTATGGCCGGGAAGCAGCCGAAGGCAGAGGAGGTCGTCCGCCGGATGGCGGTGGTCCAGAAGACCATCGGGGACCGGGGCTGGTCGCTCATGGTCCAGCGGGCTCTGGCTGCCGAGTTCGGCGTGTCGATGCAGACGATCAGCAACTACCGCAAGCGGCTCATCGACGGGATGAAGATCGAGCTGGACGAGCGGACCCGGGAGGAGAAGCAGGCCGAGTTCCTCGAACGGCTCCAGGGGCACCAGAGGGCTGCTCTCGCGGCAGGCAGGCTCGGGCCTCTAGCGGCGATGATGAATCTGGAGTCGAAGATCGTAGGCGTCGAAGCTCCGGTGAGCGCAGACCTGGGCGGCTCGGTCGAGGTGCTGCTGACGGTGCCGAAGAGCAAGGGGAAGGGGTAGAACGACAAAGGCCCCCTTGCGGGGGCCGATGCGGTGCCGTGCGGCTCAAGATCGCTGCCCTGCGATCATAGCTCCCCAGGCTGCCTCGTTGCGAGTGCTGCCCGTGGCCGTTCCTTCGATGCCCCGACGACGAGCCCTAGCTTCCCAGGTTCGCGGGCCGACCCGGCGGACGCGAAGGCCACACTTTCCTCGTCCACAAGCGGAAACCCATTGCCCCAAGTAATCCCACCCAGGGAGGTGCGACTTGCTCCACCAGCTCTCGCCGTCTCGGGTAAAGGTGGCGACGGTGTCGAAGTGCGGTGCTTTGATTGTTTCGGTGTCGATGGTCATGGTCTCGTTCTTCCTGGGCTTAATTGCCCCTCAACTGATAAAAATTGTATATCTGGTAACCAGGGATGTCTAGACAATAATGAGAAATACCGAAAAGAAATCAGAATCCACCCAGCGGGCCTGTGTTGCCTGCGATGCCGTCTACCTGGGCGAGCTGTCCTGTCCAGAGTGCGGAGAGCCTGGAGAGCCTATCTGTGGCTCCTGTGGCGGCTCTGAGTTGCGGTACGAGGCGACGACCGACGAGGTGGACTGCGTGGGCTGCGGAGAGGCGCAGGAGTAGAACGACAAAGGCCCCCTTGCGGGGGCCGAGGTCTGGGGTGGTGGGCGGTTAGAAGGTAAGGCTCGTCAGGGCGTAGATGGCCTCTTGGCTAAACTGTCCGTCTTCGGCCAGGTTTTTGGCCGAAATCCAGACCTCATCGACGCTCTCTTCGTTGCCATCATAGTCTGTCTCGCTACAGGCACTGAGCAGATCGTTGTCTGCTATCAGTCGCACAGCCGGAGGAAGCTCCCCCTGATAGGCCATAGCTTTGATGCACAGGTCTGCTATCTGTTGGGGGGTAATGTTGTCGGCGTGGTCGCTCATCGTCTCGTTCTCCTTAGGCTTCATTGCCCCTCAACTGTCCTTATAGTATATCCGCTTAATGGGGATGTCTAGAGGGAAATACAAAAAAGATTAGATTTCCCTCTGCTAGGCTGAAGCGATGCGACGCCTGGAGGTTCCCTACGTCCCCTTCGGGGCTCAGATCACAGCCCACGAAGCGCCCGAGGACATCGTTCTCTTTGCTGGCGGCTGGGGCTCGGGGAAGACGTGGTGGCTGGTGGCCGAGGCCCTGCGGAACACGGTCCAGAATCCGGGCCGAGCTGGCGTCCTCGTGTCGCCCACGTTCCCGCTTCAGCGTCGCACGCTCTATCGAGCCATCGTGGACCTCTTCCCCGAGGCGACCCGGTGGCCCTCGGGCGGGGCGAACGCCTCGAAGTGTCTCGGGCCTCTGGTCAAGGACTGGTCGGCCCAGGACCGATGTCTTACCCTCTGGAATGGGGCCGAGTGGTTCTTCGCCAGCGCCGAGGACCCGGGCAGCCTGGAGGGTGCGACCTACGCCTGGGCCTGCCTGGACGAACCGAGGCTGATCCGCCACGAGGCCTGGCGAATCCTCAACGCCAGAGTCAGAGACCCGAAGAGCGCCCAGCTCCGACGCTCGATTGCCGGGGTGCCCTCGATGGGCTGGATGCACGAGGAGTTCGGCAGACCGCTACCAGGCCGGCGACTGGTCCGAGCCTCGACCACCGACAACCCTCACCTTCCGGCGGGCTACGTCAACCACCTCAACCTCTCCGACCGGATGGCCAGGGCCTTCATCCACGGTGAGTTCGTGGTGTTGGAGGGGGCGGTCTACTGGACCTACGAGACCGAGAGCATCGTGGACGTGAGGCCAGAGCCGGGCAGGCCGACCTACGGGTTCCTCGACTTCGGTGGCCGTCGTCCGTTCTTCGGCCTGGTGCAGGATGTCGACGGCCTCGGGGAGGTGGTGGTCGAGGAGGTCGTCTGCGCCGACGTGCTGGAGAGCCGACACGCCAGGGACTGCGCCGAGTTCGTGAGCAAGCTCGGGCTCGTGATGCTCGACTGCTACTGCGACCCGGCAGGCGGGGCCAGGAACGCCCAGACCGGGCTCTCTAGCCTGAGCGTCTACCGGGATGCCTTCCTCGCTGCTGGGGTCCTGTCCGGTCGGATGGCCTCGCCCTCTGGGCCCATCGAGCGCCATATCCCCAACGGGGTTGAGGCGATGCGCGCCCGGTTCCAGGCGCACGACGGCACGCGGCGGCTCTTCGTCTCTCGTGACCTCACCGAGTCGGCCAGGCTGAGCCGCTACCCGAAGGGGGTGGTGGGCATCCACCAGAGCCTCCAGGGTTACGCCTATCCGGCCAACCGTCCCAACAACAACGTCCCCCTGAAGGATGGGGTTCACGATCATGCCTGCGATGCGTTGCGGTACTACGTGGTAGCGCGCCACGGGGTGATCGATGCCCCCGACATCAAGGCGCTGAACCCCTCGATTGGCTTCTTCAACGGTGAGCCCTCGGGCGGCATCGCTGACAACTGGGCATAGCTTGACAATCTCTTTCTGATAGGGTTCGCGCATGGACATCAACCAAGACCGCTACGCGAAGACCGAGAGCCACTGGCCCATCTACGTGCGCAAGGAGCACCTTGACGAGGCGAGGGCCGGCGGCGGTTCGGTGCAGGTCTTCCCCGCTGGAGCGGCGACAGCTCTGGCCGAGGCGAGCGGGCGCAAGATGGGGCGCACGGTGGGCTACACCGGGGTGCCCTTGTCCGGTGGTGAGATTGACCTCGATGCGAATCCCTGCTTGAGCCCGACTGAGTGGCGCGGGAGCTACGACCAGATCGGAATCGTGGACCGCATGGTGAGGGAGGACCCGGTTGCCCAGGCGATTCGGATGGCGTGGACGCTGCCCCTGCTCTCGGTGCCGTGGACGGTCGAGGCTGCGAGCGACGACGAGAAGGACATTGAGATCGCAGACTTCGTCCGGGCCGCTCTGTTCGAGCACCTTCAAGGCGGCTTCGAGCGGTTCCTTGAGCAGGCCGTTCAGTTCACCTGGCGGGGCTGGTCGCTGTTCGAGATTGTGGCGCGCTACGACAAGACGCTTGAGCGGACGGTCATCGACCGGCTTGCGCCTCGGCTGCCCTGGACGGTCTACGAGTGGCTTCGGTATTCCGGCAATCGCTGGGGCTGCCGCCAGTACGGCTACAGCGGCGACGGGCTGGTTGGCACCTCTGGGTCCTTCTCCTCGGTGATGCCTCTGCTGCCTCCCGAGAAGCTCCTGCACTTCACCTATCAGCCCGACGGCGACAATCCAGAGCCGATGGGGATCCTTCGCCCGGCCTACGGAGCCTGGCGACAGCGGGCCACCTACCTCAAGCTGGAGGCCACCGGCTACGAACGCGCAGCCTATGGGATCCCCTACGTGGAGGTGGACGTCAACGCCAGCCCTGGAGACGTGGAGCAAGTCAACGTCATCCTCAGAGAGCTGCGGGCGGGCATCCGAGCCTTTGCGATGTTCCCGAGGGGCTACACGCTGAAGTTCGCGGACTTCCCGATGAAGGGCGTCGACATCCGAGAGGCTCGCATTGCGGCCGGCCAGGACATGGCGCGCGCGGCCCTCTGTCAGTTCCTATTCACGGGCGAACAATCCGGCTCCTATTCACTCGTGCGCGGGCAGCTCGATCATTATTCCGCAGCCCTTCAACAGGCAGCCAACCGCATCGCGGCCACTCTGTCCCAGGGTAAGGACTCTCTGATCAAGCGTCTGGTCAACTGGAACTTTCAAGGCGTCCAGAAGTACCCCGTCCTCCAGGCCGGCGAGGTCCGAGTCGGAGACCCGAAGCAATTGGTTGAGGCAATCCGCACGGCCACCGACGGGGGGATCATCATCCCAGACAGCAACATCGAGGCGAAGGTGAGGATGGTCCTCGCACTCCCGGCGAAGGAGGAGCGGATGGCACCCGAGGGCGAGGTGAGCGTCGAAGCTCCACCAGAGCCCCCGAAGGGAAGCCCTGCCCCGAGCGGCGAGGACTCCGAGCGGGGAGACGCCCAGGTCGAGCAGGAAGAGGAAGAGGTCACAGCCCACGAGCACGGACCTGGCTGCGGGCACGTCCATCTTCTCGCCGAGTTCCCGCCTGAGCGGCTCGACGGTGACCGGATCGTGATGGGTCCGCTCGGTCGAGACGTCCGACCGCTGGAGACGGTGGTCCGCTACTCCGAGACACGGGGTGGGACGACGGACCTGTCCCGTTCGATGGGCGTGGTGATCAGCCAATGGCGCGACTCCATCGCTGACCAGTACGCGCAGACGGTCGCGCAAGCTCCGACCCTCGCGGCTGCGATGGACGTGGAGGTACCCGGGAAGGAAGAGCTGGCGACCGCCCTGCGGAGCTTCCTCCAGGCGGCTTATGACCAGGGCAAAGGCTCGGTCGAGGCAGAGCAGCGACGGCAGGAAGAGGACCCCGAGCTGCGGGGCGCAATCGCCAGGGGTGATGTTGAGCGAACGGACAACGACATCGAGGTGACCTCCGACCAGCCCAGGCTTCCCTTCGTCTTCGCAGTAGAGAGGCCCGAGCTTTCCCCCGGAGTCATTCCCACCCCCATCGACGCGGTGGACCCGGAGGAGGTAATCGAGTCGGTCGTGGCGACGACGGTAAAGGCCTCGACTCAGCGGATCGAGGACGCCACGATCACCGCCCTCCAGAACGCTGGAGTGGGCGGCACGATGCCCGAGGCGGCCGTGGCCACCACCGTCGTCTCGGATGCGCTCAAGCTCCTGACTCCTGGCAAGGACGAGGTCGCAGCGGCTCGGGACGTCAAGAGCATCTTTGGCCTGGGCCGAGTGCAGGAGCAGCGGGCCCTCGGGACTCAGCGGTTCATGTACTCGAACCTCACCGAGTCCGAGACTTGTGAGCCCTGTGCTGCTCACGATGGCGACGTCTTTGGAGCCGACGAGCTGGCCACCTACGCCACCCCAGCGGCCTGGTGCCTGGGCTACAGCAACTGCAACTGCATTGTAATCGGCATCGCACCGTGAACTAGGGGTTGACAATCCCAAGGCGCTGCTGTTGCAATGGCCGCGACGCAGGAGGCTCG